>Ga0081538_10001701_pt1 | contig 22418 bp, 16 predicted proteins | sample TabmetS5T2R1_FD_71022 | JGI IMG/M metagenome (GOLD analysis project Ga0081538, IMG submission 71022) | Tabebuia heterophylla rhizosphere microbial communities from the University of Puerto Rico - S5T2R1 | ecosystem: Host-associated > Plants > Roots > Rhizosphere ...
CGGTCTCGAACGGGAACTCCTCCTTACGGATGAAGTTCTTGCGCCGCAGCTCGAGCCGGTCCATGCCGAGCTCGTCGGCGAGCCGGTCCATCATCAGCTCGATCCAGTAGGTCGCCTCCGGCCGCCCGGCGCCACGTATGGCGTCCGTGCACATCTTGTTCGTGAAGACGCCGGTGAAGTGGAGGTCGATCGCCGGGATCTTGTAGCAGCCCCCCATCACCGGGAAGCCGAGCTCCGGGATGAACGGCGTGAGCAGCAGCTGGTACGCGCCGAGGTCGGCGATGATGCGGGCGCGGCAGCCCGTGACCGTGCCGTCGCGCTTGGCGGTGAGGGTCACGTAGTTGACCTGGTCGCGCCCGTGGTGGCTCGTGGTCATGTGCTCGGAGCGCGTCTCCGTCCACTTGACCGGGCGACCGAGACGCTTCGCCAGCGCCATCACGAGCGCCTCCTCCGGGTAGACCTGCAGCTTGGCGCCGAAGCCGCCGCCCACGTCCGGCGCGATCACGCGGATCTTGTCCTCGGGCATGCCGAGGACCAGCGACAGGATGAAGCGCGCGATGTGCGGGACCTGGGTGGTCGAGTGGAGCACCAGGCTGTCGGCGCGCGGCTCGGCGACCGAGCAGCGCGGCTCGATCGGGGCGCCGGAGGTGCGGTGGTTCACGATGCGGTGCTCGACGGTCACGTCGGCCTCGGCCCGCGCGGCCTCGAAGTCCCCGCCCGAGACCGCCCACTCGTGCGTCTTGTTGGTGCCGAACTCCTCCCACACGAGCGGCGCGCCGTCCTCGAGCGCGGACTCGGGATCGACGACGGCCGGCTTCGGGTCGTACTCGACAATCACGTCCTCGGCCGCGTCCAGGGCGGCGCCCTTGCTCGCGGCGACCACGACCGCCACCGGGTCGCCCACGTGCTTGACCTGCCCGCGCTTGAGCGGCCAGTTGTCCGGTGTCTTGATCTCCACGCCGGGCGGCGCCCAGACCATGGCCATCGGGCCGGCGAAGTCCGCCGCCATGTCCTCCCCGGTCAGCACCGCGACCACGCCGTGCCGCTGCTGCGCCTCGGAGGTGTCGATCGAGGTGATCGTGGCGTGCGCCTCGGGGGAGCGCACCAGCACCGCGTGCAGCATCCCCGGCACGTTGATGTCCTCGGTGTAGCGCCCCCGCCCGGTGATCATGCGCGGGTCCTCCTTGCGCTGCATCGGCGTGCCGACGGAGGTCATGCCGGCACCCCCTTCCCGGCCGCGGCCTTCACCGCTTCGACGACGTTGTGGTAGCCGGTACAGCGGCAGAGGTTGCCCTCGAGGCCGTGCCTGATCTCCTCGTCGCTCGGGTTCGGATTGCGCTGGAGCAGGTCTGCCGCGGCCATGATCATGCCGGGCGTGCAGAAGCCGCATTGGAGGCCGTGCTTCTCGCGGAACGCCTCCTGGAGCGGGTGGTAGCCGTCGGCGGGGGTGAGACCCTCGATGGTGGTCACGTCGGCGCCGTCGACCTGGGCGGCCAGGACGGTGCAGCTCTTCACGGACTCGCCGTTCAGGTGGACCGTGCAGGCGCCGCAGTTGGTGGTGTCGCAGCCCACGTGCGTGCCGGTCAGGCCGAGCTCGTCACGGAGCCAGTGGACGAGTAGGAGCCTTGCCTCGACGACGGCCTCACGCCTCTCGCCGTTGACGGTGGCCTGCACGCGCACGGTCGTGCCCATCTGCTCCCTCCCATCGGTGGCTGGCTCTCTGCGAGCGAGATGCTATTAGGCTGGAAGAACCCCGTGGCGGCCCTGACGCACGACTTCGAGTTCGAGGGACACAAGCTGGTCTACGACGACTACGGCGCAGGCGATCGCGTCGTGGTCCTGATGCCGGGACTGCTGTTCTCCCGCAAGATGCACCAGCCGCTGGCGGAGACGCTCGCCGACCGGGACCACCGCGTGGTGTGCCTCGACCTGCTCGGTCACGGCGACTCCGACCGCCCGCCGGAGATGACGAACTACTCGATGACGGCCTTCGGCCGGCAGGCGATCGCACTGCTCGACCATCTCGGCGTGGAACGGGCGGTGATCGGCGGCACCTCGCTGGGAGCGAATGCGACGCTCGAGGCGGCCGCGGGCGCGCCCGACCGGGTCACGGGGCTCGTGACCGAGATGCCGGTGCTCGACAACGCGCTGCTCGGCTGCGCGCTCGCCTTCACCCCACTGCTGGTGGGCCTCACGTTCGGCGCCCCGGCCGCGCGCCTCCTTGCGGCCGGCGCCCGCCTCGTGCCGCGCGGGAACTCCCTGCTCGCCGACATGATGCTCGACTGGGTCAGCCAGGACCCGAAGCCGTCGGCCTCGGTGCTCCAGGGACTCTTCTTCGGACGGGTCGCGCCGCCCACCGAGGAGCGCCGGCAGATGCACCACAAGACCCTCGTGATCGGGCACTACCGGGACCCGATTCATCCCTTCTCGGACTCGGACATGCTGGTCCGGGAGATGCCGAACGCCAAGCTCGTGCAGGCCTCCTCGATCCTCGAGCTCCGCCTGACGCCCGAGCGTCTGACCACCGAGATCGTGACGTTCGTGGAGGAGTGCTTCCGCCCGCAGGCCCGTGACCAGGCGCGCCGGCGGAGCGCCTCCGCCGCGCGCAGAAGCGCCCATCCGCGTAGCTAAGCTGCGTCGTCGGGATGGCCCGACGCAAGCAGGAGAAGGAGGCGCTCAGACGCGAGCGCGAGCGCCGTGAGGCGGAGGCGCGCGCAGCGCAGCAGCGCAAGCGGCTGGTCGGCTACGGCGCCGGCGGAGTGCTGGCGATCGCGGCGATCGCCCTCGTGGTACTGCTCGCCGCCGGGGGCGGCGACAGCGAGGGCCAAGGCGGCGGCGACGTGTTCCCGGAGGGCGGAAGCGTCCCGGAGCAGACCCAGTTCGATATCGAGACCGCCGCGCGGGAGGCCGGCTGCGAGCTGCGCGACACGGAGGGCAGCGGCGTGGCCGACCACACGACGAGCCTCGACGAGAGGGTGGACTACGAGGACAACCCGCCCACGGAGGGCCGCCACTACCAGGTGCCGGCCGAGGACGGCCTCTACTACGAGGCGCCGGCCGACGAGGCCCTCGTGCACAGCCTCGAGCACGGCCGCGTGATCGTGTGGGTCAAGCCGGGGCTCCCGCTCCAGGTGCGCGAGACGGTCCGCGCGCTGTTCGACGAGGACGAGTACCAGATGCTGGTCGTGCCGCGCCGGAACATGGAGCCCGCGGTGGCGGCGACGGCCTGGAACCGCGACCCGGAGCCCGGCGGCACGGGCCGCACGCTCGCCTGCCCGCGGTGGGACGACGGCGTGGTCGACGCCATCCGGACGTTCCGCGACGAGCATCGCTCGAACGGGCCGGAGGCGGTTCCGTAGGGCTTTTGCCGCCTGCACGGGATCTTGCATCCCCGCAACAGCGGACCTGACAGCGTGTTGGCAGTGGAAGTGAAGCTGCTCGCCTCAGCAGCGGCGCTGGTCTGTGTGCTCCTGATCCTGCCGGGCACGGCCGCGGCCAAGCGGCCCTTCGACTTCGAGATCGCTCCGCGCGCGGGCGCCGCCAGCGCCGCGAGCACGACTCTGGCAACCCCGCGCCCGTTCAACCTCCTCGGGATGCGCTGGAGGGGGCGCGCGCGGCCGGAGATCCACGTGCGCGTGCGCAGACCCGGTCGCGGCTGGAGCCGATGGGCCGAGCTGGAGGCGCACCACGCGCGGCATGCGACGGACCCGCTCTGGGTCGGCACGGCGAACGGGGTGCGGTACAGGCTCAGCCGGCGCGTCCCCGGCCTTCGGCTCCACTTCGTCAACGTCGCCGGCTTCCGGGCCCGGGCGCGCGCTGCGCAGGACCCCCAGCCCGATGTGGTCACCCGCGAGGAGTGGGGCGCGGGCGCCTGCCCGCCGCGGTCGGCGCCGAGCTACGGCTCGGTCAAGGCCGTGCACGTACACCACACCGTCTCCCTGAACGACTACGCGCCGGAGGAGGGACCGGCGATGGTGCTGGCCATCTGCCGCTACCACCGCAACTCGAACGGCTGGAACGACATCGGCTACAACGCCCTCGTCGACAAGTACGGCGTCCTCTACGAGGGCCGCGCCGGGGGCCTCGACCAACCCGTGATCGGCGCCCAGGCGCAGGGATTCAACGCCGAGACCGCGGGGATCGCGAGCATCGGCGACCACACGAGCGTGGAGGCCACGCCGGAGACGCTCGACGCGCTCACGCGCTACATCCGCTGGAAGCTCCAGGTGAGCGGACAGCCGCTCAGCGGACCGGTCGTGCTGCGCAGCTCGGGCGGCTCGGCGTCCCGCTACCCGGCAGGCGCGCGGGTCACCGTCGAGCGCGTGATCGGCCATCGCGACACGGGCCACACGGCCTGTCCGGGCGAGCTCCTGTACGCGCAGCTCGAGGACCTGCGCGCGATGGTCTCGACCGGCGTGGCCACGGTGCCCACCTTCGCGACGCGCCTCAGCGCCACGCTCGCCGACCGCGTCGTCGACTTCGGCGAGGTCGTGCCCGTCACCGGGCTGCTGTCCGGCTCGGACGGCGCCCCGCTCGGCGGCCAGCCGATCGAGGTGCAGGTGAACGGCGACGGGCGCTGGCTCACGTCGCGAGTCGTCACGAGCGCCGCTGACGGCACCTTCGCGACCGAGCTGAAGCCCCGCAAGCGCATGTACGTGCGCCTTCGCTTCCCGGGCGGCGCGGATCGACGCCGGACCCTCTCCTCACGCCTCCTGCTGCGCCTGCGGCCGGTGATCACGCTGCGGCGGCCGGCCCGTCGCGCTGTGCGGGGCGAGCCGGTCCCGGTGCGGGGGAGGGTCGGGCCGCGCAAGCGATTCGTCCAGCTGCTGCTCCAGCAGCATGTGCGTGGGCGCTACCGCACGGTTGGAAGGAGGACGGTGCAGACACGGCGCGGGAGGATCCGGACCTCGTTCGTGCCGGGCTTCCGCGACCGCTACCGCTACGCGGTGATCGTCAGGTCGGACGACGACACCGACCGCGGCTCCACGGGCTGGCTCCCGCTGCGCGTGCGCTGAGCCGCTGGACTGTCACCAGCCCTGCTTCAGGTCCTCGCTGTACAGACCGTGCCCGGTGGCCAGCATGCGCGCCGTCTTGGCCAGGATCCTCAGGTCGAGCCGCAGCGACCGGTTCTCGACGTACCAGACGTCGAGCTCGATGCGCTCCGGCCACGGCAGCGACGTGCGCCCGTTCACCTGCGCCCAGCCGGTGATGCCGGGCTTGACCTCGAGCCGGCGGCGCTGGCGGTCGGTATAGCGGTCGACCTGCTCCTGCACGGTCGGGCGCGGCCCGACGATCGCCATCTCGCCCTTGAGCACGTTCACGAGGTTCGGCAGCTCGTCGAGCGAGAGGCGGCGCAGGAGGCGGCCCACGCGCGTGATTCTGGGGTCGCCCTCGAGGACGTAGACGCCCGCCCCCATCGACTCCGCCTGCGGGACCATCGTGCGCAGCTTCCAGAGCTGGAAGGGGTGGCCGCGTAGGCCGACGCGTCGCTGCCGGTAGAAGACCGGGCCGCGGCTCTCGAGCTTGATCGCCAACGCCGCCAACCCGGTCAACGGCGCCGCGATCGGGAGCACGAGCATGACGACCGCGATGTCGAGAGCGCGGCTAGCGTTCGGCATCCGCCGATGCGAATCCTCTACCTGCATCAGTTCTTCGTCACCCGCGCCGGGGTGGGGGGCACGCGGTCGTACGAGTTCGCGCGCCGCTTCGTCGCGCGCGGGCATTCGGTGCGCATGGTAACCGCGGGCGAGGGCACCCGGATCGTGGACGGGATCGAGGTCGTGGGGGCGCGCGGCGCCTACTCCGACTACATGCGAGCCACCGCCCTGTCCCATCCCCAGCGGATGCTCGCGTTCGCGCGCTTCGCGATGGCCGCGACCGCGGCTGCGCTCCGCGGGCCGGCGCCGGACGTGATCTACGCCACCTCGCCGCCGCTCACGATGGCGCTTCCCGCCCTGGCCGCGGCCCTTGTGCGGCGCACGCCGCTCGTCTGGGAGGTGCGCGACCTGTGGCCCGAGGCGCCCATACAGATGGGGGCGCTTCGCAATCCCCTGCTGCGCCGGGCGGCCCGGGCGCTCGAGCGCTTCGTGTACCGGCGCGCCGCGCGCCTCATCGCGCTGTCGCCCGGCATCCGGGCGGGCATGATCGCGGCGGGCGCGCCGGCTGATCGGGTCGCCCTCGTGCCGAACGCCGCGGACCTCGACCTGTTCCGGCCCGCCGCCGCTCCCGACCGCTTCCGCGTGAGCTATTTCGGCACGATGGGCGAGGCCAACGACCTGACCGCGGCCGTGGAGGCCGCGCGGCAGCTCCCCGACGTCGAGTTCCTGCTCGTCGGTGACGGCAAGCGCCGCGCCGAGCTCGAGCGGATCGCGCCGCCGAACGTCGCGTTCGAAGGGCCCGCGAACGGCAAGCGGGAGGTGGCCGAGCTGGCGGCGCAGTCGAGCGCCTGCCTCACGCTCTTCAAGGACGTGCCGGTGCTCGCCACCAACTCGCCGAACAAGCTGTTCGACACGTTCGCCGCGGGCCGCCCCGCGATCGTGAACATGGACGGCTGGATGCGGCGGCTCGTGGAGGAGAACGAGGCCGGCCTCTACGCGCGGGCCGGCGACGCCCGCGAGCTGGCCGAGAAGATCGCCTGGCTGCGCGACCACCCGGACGAGGCCGACCGCATGGGCCGCAACGCCCGCGCGCTGGCCGAGCGCGAGTTCGACCGCGACGAGCTCGCCGCCCGCGCCCTGCAGGTGCTCGAGGAGGCCGCGCGCTGATCCTCTCGTACTGCGTCGTGAACACGAACGGGCGCGACGACCTGCTCGCCTGCCTGGAGGCGATCGAGCGAACCCGTCCGGCCGGCGTGGAGCACGAGGTGCTGGTGGTCGACAACGCCTCGGACGACGGTTCGGCCGACGCGGTGCGCGAGCGCTTCCCGCATGTGCGGCTGTTCGCGCTCGAGCGCCGTGCCGGGAAGGCGGAGAACGACTCGCTGCTCCTGCGGGAGGCGGCGGGCGCCTACTGCCTCCTGCTGAACGAGGACTCGGAGCTGCACGGGGGCGCACCGGGGGCGCTGCTCGAGGCGCTCGAGCGGGACCCGCGCGCCGCCGTGGCCGGCGCCCAGCTGCTGACGAGCGAGGGCGAGCCGACGGCCTGCGCCTGGCGGCTGCCGGATGCGGGCTGGGCGCTCGCCGCCGCCGTGTTCCTGCACGAGCGCTACGCGGTGCAGAGCGGCGGCACGGAGGTGCGTGAGGTGGGCTGGGTCCAGTCGAGCGCGATGCTCGTGCGGCGCGCCGCGGCCGAGCAGGTCGGATGGCTGGATCCCGACTTCTTCGTCTACTCCGACGAGACCGACTTCTGCAAGCGGCTGCACGACGCCGGCTGGCGCATCCTGTTCGTGCCGCACGCGCGGGCCGTCCACCACGACCAGCTGGGGACCGACGCTGCCGCGATGCGGCGGCGAATCGTCGAGTTCCACCGCAACCGCGACCTCTACTTCCGCAAGCACCGTATGCCGGTCACCCGGTTGCTATGGCGGGTGTGTTGGACCTGGGCATATCTGGTGCGCGCGGCTGCGGCCGTGGTGCTCACCGGGCACGACCCGCGCCGGTACCTCACGCACGCGCACCAGCAGCTGCTGCCGGGCACGGGCGAGGGCATCCGCGAGGCGGCCGCCGCCTACAACAGCACTAAGGTGCCCGGCGGTGGAGCACGCTGACACCGCCCAACTGGCCGCGGTCGGCGGCGCGCTCGGTGCCGTGCTCGTCCTGCTCGCCCGGGGGCGCTTCACCCTGCTCGCGGGGCTCGTCGTGCTGGCGGCCGCCGAGGCCGGGCTGGCGCTGTCGCTGGGGCCGGGGTCGCTCGACAGGCTCACGAGCGCCGCAGGTGCAGGCGCCGGCGCGTTCGGGCTGATCGTCCTGGGCGCGGCGGCGGCGCTGCTGGCCCGCCGGCCCGCGCTCGTCTCGATCGCGGTGCTGCTGGCGGCGCCCTTTCGGCCGCCGATCGAGTTCGACACCGGGAGCCGCTTCATCGTGTCGATCGCGGACGACGGCCGGCTGGGGCGCCTGCTCCCGCTCTACTTCGTGCTGCTCGCCGCAGCGCTGGCACTCGGCTGGAGGACGTTCCGCGGGCGGCCGGTGCGCGCGCTGCCGAAGGTCGTCGCGTTCCCCGCCGCGGCCTTCTTCGCGCTGGCGTTCCTGTCGCTGCTGTGGGCCGACGACGTGGAGGCGGGCACCAACCTGCTCGCCTTCTTCACGCTCCCCTTCGCCGCGCTGCTGGGGACGGTCGCGCGAGCGGACTTCCCCGACTGGGTGCCCCGCGCGCTCGCAGCCGCGGCCCTGGGGCTGGCGGCGGTGTTCGCGCTGGTCGGACTCTGGCAGGCCGCCACGCACGAGCTCTTCTTCTACTCGCCCAACCTGGCCGTCTCGAACGCGAACACCGACTACTTCCGCGTCACCTCGCTGTTCGGCGACCCCAGCCTGTACGGCCGGCATGTGGTGCTCGGCATCGGCGTCGCCCTCGCGATGCTGGCCGCACGCCGCTGGCGTACCTGGCCACTGGTCGCCCTGGTCGTGCTGATGTGGGCTGGGCTCCTGTTCTCCTACTCGCAGTCGAGCATGGCGGCGCTGCTCGTGGTGACGCTCGCGCTCGCGTTCGCCACCGGCGACCGCCGGGTGCGCCGGGCGGTGGGCCTGCTGGCGCTGCTCGCCGCGCTCGGTGCCGGCGCGTACGTGGCGGTGCGCGTGATCGACGGCGACGACCTGAACAAGATCACCAGCGACCGCACCGAACGGGTGGAGGACACCGCGCGCGTGATCGAGGACCAGCCGGTGCTCGGTGTGGGCATCGGCGGCCAGCCCCGGGCGAGCCGCGAGCTGCTCGAGAGCGACCGGCCGACTCCCACCTTCGTCTCCCATACCACGCCGCTGACGGTGGCGGCCGAGCTCGGGGCCATCGGGCTTGCCCTGTACGTGTGGCTGCTCGTGGGCGGCGTGCGGCTGATCGGGGACGTGCACCGCCGCGACAACGCGCTCGGCCTCGCGCTCGGTGCCTCGTTCCTGGCGCTGTTCGTGCACGCCCTGTTCTACAGCGGCTTCCTCGAGGACCCGATCACCTGGCTCGTGCTCGGCGTGGCGGCCGGCTGGCTGACGTGGCACGAGGCGCAGATGACGGCTTCCCAGCGAGCCCGGGCCCGGGCGGCTGCGTGACCGAGCGGCTCGGCCCGCGCGGCGCGTGGGCCCTCGTCGGCGTCCTCTTCGCTCTGGTCGCAATCACGCTGCCGGAGCTGGGCTCCGATCCGTGGCGCTTCCGGCCCGGGCAGGTGGACCCGCAGGGGCCGCTGGCGCCGCTGGTACGGGCGGCCGGCGAGGAGTGGGATCTCGGCATCCTGCGCGCATGCGCGTTCCTCGCGGCGTTGCTGTGTGGAGCGGTCGCCGTGTGGCTGCTCGCGGCCCGCTCGGCTCTGCCGCGCTGGGCGGCGGTGAGCCTCGTCCTCGCCGTCGGGCTGCTTCTCACGGCGCCCGCCACGCTGCTCCAGCTCGGTCTGCGGGACTCCACCGAGCCCTGGTTCTTCACGAACGACTCGACCTACCAGGTGGAGCTCGGCGGCGAGCTCCTTCTGGACCTCGACAACCCGTATGGGCACGACTACCGGGACTCGGGGCTCGAGCGCTTCTACACGCGCGATGGGAGCGTGTCCCAGCGCGTACGGGAGCGGGAGGTCGCTCTCGAGCACTTCGCCTACTTCCCCGGAGCGGTAGTCAGCGCAGCCCTGTGGGACCTGCTGCCCGAGCCGTTCGACGACTACCGCCTGCTGGTGCTGTTCTGCAACCTCGGGATGCTCGCGGCCGCGCTGGCGTTCCGGGGGCCGCTGGCCGCCCGCCTGGCCCTGGGAGCGCTGCTCGTGTGCAACCCGATCGCGGTGCGATCGGCGTGGTTCGGGCAGAACGACGCACCGAGCCTGCTCTTGCTGGTGGTGGCCTTCGCACTGGCGTCGCGGCGGCGCTACGGCTGGGCCGCGGCGGCGCTGGGCGGGGCGGTCCTGCTGAAGCAGTTCGCTTTGGTGGCTGCGCCGTTCCTCGCGCTGATGATCGTGCGAGCGGGAGCCTCGATGCGCCGCCCCGCGCTCGCCTTCTTCGGCGTTCTCGCCGCCGGCATCCTTCCCTTCCTCGCGGCCGACCCGGTGGCCTTCTACGAGGACACGGTCCGCTACGGGGCCGGCACCTACCGGATCGTCGGCTACGGGCTGTCGGCGATCCTCGTCGAGCTCGGTGTGATCGACGACCGCGAGGGCGCGTATCCGTTCGCGCTGCTCGCCTTGCTGACGTGGGTGCCGCTGACGGTCTGGTTGCTGGTGCTGCAGCACCGGGCGGGCGACAGCTGGGTGGCCGGCGCCGGCTTTGCGATCTCGATCCTCTGGCTCATGTTCATCGGGCGCACGTTCAACAACTACTACCTCGTGTGGCCGCTCACCGGGGCCGTGGTTGCCGCGCTGCTCGCGCTAGCTTCTCCGCGTGCGCCCGATCGACTTGAACCCGGGTGAGGCGATCCTCCATGAGGGCGATCCCGCCCACCGTGTCGTGCTCCTCCCTGGCGTGCGCTACTTCAGCCAGGCCCCGCTCCTCTGGTTCGCGCGGGAGGCGGCCCAGGCGGGCGGCTGGTCGGTGCTCGAGCTGAGCGAGCGCGCCCCGGCCGACCAGGAGCCGTTCGACTGGATGCGCGACCGGGCGGAGCGAGCGCTCGACGCCACGGACGCGGGGACGGTGGTCGTGATCGGGAAGTCGCTGGGCAGCGCGGCGGCGCCGCTCGCGGCGGAGCGGGGACTCGCGGCGGTGTGGCTGACGCCGCTGCTCGTTCGCCCGGACATCGTTCAGGCACTGCGCACGTCGGGCGCGCCGTCTCTGCTCGTGGGGAGCACGGCTGACGAGACGTGGTCGAACGGCGAGCAGCCAGGGGGCGATGCGATCGAGGTCGTGGAGCTCGAGGGGCTCGATCACTCGCTCCAGGTTGAGGGCGATCCGGTCGCCTCGCTGGACGTGCTGCGCCAGGTGACCGAGCGGATCGGCGCCTTCCTCGAGCGAGTCGGCTAGCGCTCGCGGTCGCGCTGCTCCCGCTTGCGCTTCCCCTTCCGCGTCGCCCGCAAGTAGTCGCGCACCGCCTGCGACCCACGCTCTGCCAGCGCGAACTGGAGCGACCGCCCGGTGATGTAGATCCGCTCGTCGTCCGCAACCACCGGGTTGGCGTACTTCCCGGCGGTGAAGCGCCACACCGGCTTGCCGTTGCGGGCCCTGACCGCAAAGGTCGCGTCGTAATCCGTGTTCGCCACCTCGCGCTGGGCCTCCGAGCCGCAGGTGGAGCAGATCGCGTAGTACACGAGCCCGTCCATCACGGTCGGCGCGGCGTGCACCGCCCCCTTCGCGTCGATCTGCCAGATCGGGTCGCCGGTGGCGGCGTCGAGCGCGTAGAACTTCCCGTCGTAGGTGCCGACGAAGACCTTGCGCCGGTAGACGGCGGCTGCGCCATAGATGTACGAGCCGAGCGGCCGCGCCCAGAGCAGGTTGCCGGTCTTCGCGCCGTACACGTACATCGTGCCGTCCGTGTTGCCGACATACACGCGCCCGTAGGCGAGCGTCGGCGTCGCGTACCAGAACTCGTGGGCGTCGGAGCGGCTCCACAGCTGCTTTCCGGTCTTCGCGCTCAGCGCGTAGAGCGTGCCGCCGTCCGAGCCGATGTAGATCCGCCCCTTCCAGTACGCGGCCGAGGTGTTGACCTGATCGTCAGCGCCGAAGCGCCAGATCCGCTTGCCGGTCTTGGCGTTGAGCGCGTACACGCCGTGGTCCCAGGTGCCGACGAACAGCCGCTTGCCCTTGAGCAGCGGCGACGACTCGATCGGCGCCGAGTTGAAGCGCCAGCGCTGGCGGCCGGTCTCGGCATCCCACGCGGCCACGTAGCCGTCGGCGCCCGCCTGATCCTGCAGGCACGGCACCCGGTGCATCACGGACTGGTAGACGATGCCCTTGCCGATCGTGGGCGAGGACGCCTGGCACCGTTCCGTGTCCTTCCGCCAGTCGACCTTCCCCGTCTCGGCGTCCAGCGCGAAGAAGAGGCCTTTCTGCTGCGCCAGGTACAACCGGCCGTAGCCGACCGTGGGCGGGAACTCGAGCGTGTCGTGGGCGTCGATCGTCCAGAGGCGGCGGTAGGGCGGCCGGTGATCGTAGGGGGAGATGTGCCGCCGGGCGTCGTCGTAGCTGTAGGTCGGCCAGGGCCGCGGGTTCTCCTTCTTGGGCGGCGGCTGCGGCTCCTCCGGCTCGGTGGTCACGAACTCCTCGGTCGCGGAGCCGCGCTTCTTGATTGGGTCGGGGTCGTCGGTGTAGATGTACGCGCCCGCCGCGACCACCAGGACAAGGGCGAGCGCGCCACCGACGATCAGGCGGCGTCGTCTGGACACCGGGGGCAGGCTAGCTAACGGGTCCCCCGCCGCAGCATCAGCCAGATCCGGTTCGTGACAGCCGGCACTTCCTCGCTGAGGCGGTCCTCCTCGAGCTCGCGCGCCCACTGCGGGGTGCCGCTGCGGATCACCATTCCGCCGCCGCGCGCGAAGGCCACGAAGGCGGGGTTGCGCGGATCGCGGCCGGCCGTGGTGAGCTCGCGGGCGCCGGTCGGCGTGCCCTGAGACTCCTCGAAGACCGTGAAGTCGCCGAAGAACGCGTCGAGGTCCCTGAACAGCCCAAGGCCGTCCTCGAACACGGCCATCGGCGCGCTCGAGGTGCGCAGAAGGGCGGTCCGCTCCCCGAACGCGTCCACCGGGCGCCGGCCGCTCGGGTCGACCAGGCGATCGCCGCGGAGCTTCACCGTCCGGCGCATCGCGTCCGCGCCGAACGAGGCCAGGCGCAGCCCGTCCTCCACCTCGTCCCGCAGGCGGCGCATCAGCGGCTCCGGGAGCCACAGGGCGCTCCCCGCGAAGGCCGCCCCCGGCGCGTTGCCCAGCGACGGCCCCTCGCGCCGGGCGAGCGAGACGTCGGTGGTGAGGTCGTAGGCGCGCCGCGCGCGGTCGAGGTACCGCAGGAGCGGGCCCACCTCGGCGCTGAAGCGCGGCGGCAGCCCGCCGCCCCTGAACGGCCGCACCAGGCCGACAGAACGGCCCGCCGGCAGCGAGTCCGCGAAGCCGTCGAGGTCGTCGTCCACCGGGTTCAGCCCCTGCCACGACATGGCGGGCAGGACGAGCAGCGGGCGCGGCCGCTCGGCAGCCCGCTTCGATTGCGGCAGGCCCGCCACCGCGAGCGGCCAAACGGCGCGGTGCCGTCCGGCCCGGACGCGGACGAGGTAGAGCCCCGTACGGGCGTCGCCCGGGACGTGCACGCGAAAGCGGCCGCCGATGCGCCCGCCGCTCCGGAGCGGCTTCGGGTCGCCGTAGCGCGACATCACGAAGTCGATGCTCCGGTCGAACGGCCCCGCCTCCAGCGTGGCGGCCGAGCCCGCCGGAACCACGTCCAGGGGGCCGCTCAGCGTGAAGCTCCGCACCGACACCCCGGTGCCCGCCCGCGCCGTCGCCGGTCGCGGTATCTCGGTGGGCGCGACGGCGGGGTTGCCCGCCTTGTCGCGCACCATGACCGTGAAGGCGTAGTCGCCGTCGGGCGCCGGCTCGGTCCGCTCCGGGCCCGCCGAAACCTCGCCGTGCCAGATGCCACGCCGGTTCTCGTTGCCACGGAACCGCCGCACCACGCGGGGCCCGCCCGGCAGGTCCGTCCGGAAGACGCGGAACTCGGGCGCGGTGTTGCTCGGCCCCTCGTAGCGAACCGTGACCTCCGGGTTCTGCCCCGGCTCGCGCGGCGCGATCACGCCCGGCTCGGCGCTCACCAGCCTCACCTCCGGCGGCCGGCGATCCACCCGCACCCGCTTCGTCGAGTCGATCACTCGACCCTGCGAGCGCTGGACGACGCGCAGCCGGTAGCGCCCATCGGGCGCGAGCTCTCCGTCATCGTCGCGCCCGTCCCAGCGGAAGCGGTGCTTGGCGTCGCCGGCGAACGCCTCGTCGTCGACGATCCGCCGTATCTCCGTGCCCTCCGGATCGAGGACGTAGAAGGAGACCGTCGCCGGCTCGGACAGGTCGAAGCCGACCTCGGTCGAGTCGCGCTTGCCGTCCCCGTTCGGCGAGAACTGCTTCGGCATGGCGGCGAACCGGAGCACGAGCGGGGTCTCGCTCTTGAGCTGCTGGGTGACGAAGAAGGCGGCGATGGTCGCGACCACGAGCAGCGCGAACACCGCCCGGACGAGTGGCCGGGCCATGGGTGGCGGAACCGTAGTAGACAAAATGGGCGCCGATGCGCGTGCAGATCATCGATCCGTCGGCGGATGTCCTGCCGTACGACCACGCGCTCGCCTCGGCCCTCGCGCGCCGGGGAGCGCACGTCGAGCTGGTCACCTCGCGCTTCGTCCACGGGCCGGCGCCCGCGCCGAACGGCTACGCGGTGAGCGAATCGTTCTATCGCCTCGCCACGCGCCTCGGCGCCCGCCGGCCACCGCTCAGGCGCGCGCTCAAGGTCGCCGAGCACGTACCCGACACGCTGCGCCTGCGGCGCAGCGCCGGGCGGGCGGACCTCCTGCACTGGCAATGGCTCTGGCTGGAGGCGCTCAGCACCCCGCTGCTGCCGCGCCGGCGGCCGCAGCTGCTCACGATGCACAACGTGATCCGGCGCGGGCGCTCGGGCCGAAGGCTTGCCGAGCGCATGGACGCGACGATCGTGCACACCCGTCAGGGGGCGGAGCTGCTCGGCGGCGGGCCGCGCATTCACGTGATCCCGCACGGAGCCTTCGAGCACCTGACCCGCCAGCCCGGCGAGCGGCCGCTGCCCCCCGACCTGGCCGCGGTCGAGGGCCCCGTCGTGCTGTGCCTTGGCGTGGTCCGGCCCTACAAGGGCGTGGACGTTCTCGTCGACGCGTTCCGCTCGGTCGAGGGCGCCGAGCTGTGGGTGGTCGGCCGGCCGCTGGGTGTGTCGCTCGACTCGCTCCGCGCCCCGTCGCACGTCCGCTTCGTCCCGCGCTACGTGAGCGACGCCGAGCTGCCGGCGTTCCTCCGCCGCGCCGACCTCCTCGTGCTCCCGCACCGCAACGTCGACGTCTCCGGAGTGCTCTTCACCGGTCTCGCGTTCGCCAAGCCGATGGTGCTCTCCGACGTAGGCGGCTTCCGCGAGCTCGTCGAGGACCACGGCGCGGGGCGGCTCGTCCCGCCCGGGGATCCGGCCGCGCTCGCGGAGGCGATCGCCGAGCTCCTCGCCGACGACGAGGAGCGCGACCGGCTGGCCGAGCGGGCACGCGTCGCCGCCGCGGGGCCGTACTCCTGGGACTCGATCGCGGGCCGGACCCTGGACGTGTATCGGGAGGTGCTCGCCGCGTGAGGGTCGTGTTCATGGGCAAGTCGAAGCGCACGGCGGTGCGGGCGCTGGAGTGGCTCGTCGAGCGCGGCGTCGAGGTCGTGGCGGTCGTGGCGCCCGAGCCCGACCGCTGGACCCGCGAGCCGCAGCGGCTCGACCTGGCGGCACGCCGCCATGACCTCCCGCTGGTCAGCGACGCGGAGCTGTACGCCGACCCGCCGGGCGAGGTCGACCTCGTGGTCTCGTTCCTTTTCTGGAAGCTGATCCGCGAGCCGCTGATCTCGCTCGGGCGGATCGGGTGCCTGAACTTCCACCCGGCGCCGCTGCCCGACTTCCGGGGCGTAGGGGGCTACAACATCGCCGTGCTGGACGGGCTCGCGGAGTGGGGCGTTTCCTGCCACTTCGTCGACGACCGCTTCGACACCGGCGACCTCGTCGAGGTCGAGCGCTTCGCGATCGACCCGGACGCGCACACCGCGTTCTCGCTCGACCTGGAGACGGGCGACTACCTGGTGGCTCTGTTCAGGGGCGTCATCGAGCGCGCCCTCGCAGGGGCCGAGCTGCCGCGGCGGCCGCAGGGCGAGGGGCGCTACGTGTCGCGCGAGGACTTCGAGCGCCTGCGGGTGGTCCATCCGGGCGATGACCTGGATCGCAAGGTGCGCGCCTTCTGGTATCCGCCGTACCCGGGCGCGGTGCTGGAGGTAGACGGCCGGCGGCTCACGCTGGTGGATGAAGGGCTGCTCGCCGAGGTGGCCGAGGCCTATCGCGATGCGGGCCGACTGCCTTAGAAGCCTGTCCGCGCGCACTCGGCCGAGCCGAGTGCTTGCGGCGCAACGTGACGGCCATCACATAGCGCGGCGCGCTTCCCCAAGTACTCTCGGCCAATGAACTGCGCGTCCTGCGGCACCGACAACCCGCCCAGCGCGCAGTTCTGCATGGCCTGCGGCTCCCGCCTCGACCGCCGCTGCGGTAACTGCGGGGCGCCGGCGCCGCCCGAGGCGCGCTTCTGCATGAACTGCGGCTCGGCGCTGGACGAGGCGCCGGCACCCGCGGCGCGGCCGAGCGCCGAGCCCCTCCCGGAGGAGCGCCGCCAGGTCACCGTCCTCTTCGCCGACCTGTCCGGCTACACCGCGGTCGCCGAGCGACTCGACCCCGAGGCCGTGAAGTCGCTCGTGGACCGGGCGCTCATGCGGCTCGGCCAGGAGGTCGAGGCCTACGGCGGCACCGTCGACAAGTACATCGGCGACAACGTCATGGCCATCTTCGGCGCCCCGGTCGCCCACGAGGACGACGCCGAGCGCGCCGTCCGCGCCGGGATCGGCATGCAGGCCGCGATGAGCGAGGTGAACGAGGACCTGCCACCCGGAGTCCACTTCGACCTGCGCGTCGGCGTCAACACCGGGGAGGTGCTGGCCGGCTCCGTCGGCCAGAGCTACACCGTCACCGGCGACACGGTCAACGTGGCGGCCCGGCTCCAGAGCGCCGCCCGCCCCGGCAGCGTGACCGTCGGCGAGCGCACGATGCGCGCCACGAGCGGCGCCTTCCGCTACGAGCGCCTCGAGCCGCTCGAGCTGAAGGGCAAGTCCGAGCCCGTGCCCGCCTGGGAGGCCGTGGCCGTGACCGCCGAGCACGCCGTGCGGCGCTCCGCGCCCGCCCGCGAGTCCCCGCTCGTGGGACGCAGGCATGAGCTGTCCACGCTCGAGGCCGTCTACGAGCGCGTCGAGCGCGACTCCGTGCCGCACCTGGTGACGCTCGTCGGCGAGGCGGGCGTCGGCAAGTCGCGTCTGCTGCGCGAGCTCGAGCGCTGCCTCCTGTCCCGGTCCGATCCGCCCGAGTTCTACACCGGCCGCTGCCTGCCCTACGGGACCGGGATCGTGTTCTGGGCGCTCGGCGAGGTGATCCGGGCCGGCTGCGAGATCGTCGACACCGACTCGGCCGAGGACGCGTGGGCCAAGCTGCTGGAGCACACCCGCGTCCTCTTCGAGGCCGAGCAAGGCGCCCTGAACGAGGAGGCCCAGCGCAGGACGGCGCTGCTCGGCCGGCTGATCGGGCTCGAGGTGCCGTCGGAGCTGGTGCCGGAGGCCGAGGATCACGAGCGGATGCGCGAGGCGTTCTTCTCCGCGCTGCGCTCGGGGGTCGAGGCATGGGCCCGCAAGCACCCGCTCGTGTTCGCCTTCGAGGACATCCACTGGGCGGACGACGGCATGCTCGACGCCATCGAGCACCTCGCCCAGTGGGTCCGCGCGCCGCTGCTGCTCGTGTGCCTCGCGCGCGACGAGCTGCTCGACCGCCGGCCCGGCTGGGGCGGCGGTCGCCGCTCTGCCACACAGCTGATGCTCGACCCGCTCAACGCCAACGAGACCGAGGAGCTCGTGGCGACGCTGCTCCCGGACGCGGACACAGTGGTTCCGGCGGTCGTCGAGCGCTCCGGCGGCAACCCGCTGTTCGCCGAGGAGATGTCACGCCGCATCGCCGAGGAGGGCGGCGTGCCCGCTGCCGAGCTGCCCGACACCATCCAGGGCGTGCTGGCCGCGCGGCTCGACGCGCTGGACCCGTTCGAGCGCCGGCTCGTCCAGCAGGCGGCCGTCGTGGGGCGCACTTTCTGGGAGGGCTCGCTCGCCCCGCTCGCTCGCTCCGAGGGCAAGGACCTCTCTCGCGCGCTCATGTCGCTCCAGGAGAAGGACATCCTCGCCCCCGGCGCCGAGGGACGGCTGGCCGGCGAGCGCGAGCTGGCCTTCAAGCACGTCCTGATCCGTGACGTCGCCTACGGCATGCTCCCCAAGGCGGTGCGGGCGCGGAAGCACTTCGAGGTCGGCTCCTTCATCGAGGACCGCGCCGGCGACCGCATCGACGAGGTGGGGCCGCTGCTCGCGGAGCACTACGGCCGCGCCGCGGCGCTCGGCCGCGAGGGCGGGTTGCCGTCCGACGAGCTGCACGGCATGCAGCGACGGGCGATGCTGTTCCTCGAGCAGGCCGGCGACGCCGCCACGCGGCTGTTCTCGAACCGCGAGGCGGCCTCGCACTACCGCCACGCCCGCAAGATCTCCCCGCGCGACGCGGTGGCCGACAGCGCGCGGATCGGCGAGAAGCTCGGCGACGTGTCGCTCCGCCTCGGCCGGGTGGACGAGGCGATCGGGGTCTGGCTCGAGTGCCTCGAATGGCACCGCGGCCAGGAGGACCTGGAGCGTGTTGCCGACCTCCACCGCAAGATCGGCGCGGCGCTGTCGCACAAGGGCGAGCGCAAGACCGCGATCGAGCACTACCAGAAGGGCATCAACCTGCTCAAGGACGGCCCACCGCGGATCGAGCTCGTGCGGCTGTACGAGGAGGCCGCCTGGCTGTACCTGCACACCGGCGACAACATGCTCGCCATCTACGCCTCGGAGAAGGCGCTCCGGCTGGCGGAGCGGCTCGGCGAGACGCGGGCCGCGAGCCGCGCGCACGGCATCTTCGGGCGCGTCTTCGGCCGCATCGGCGATACCGAGAAGGCGCGCCAGAACCTCGAGCGTGCAGTCGAGCTGGCGCGCGGGTCGGACCCCAACGAGACGATCCTCGCGCTGTCCGCGCTGGGCCGGCACCTGGAGGTGTCGGAGGCGAAGGTGCCCGCGGCGCGCGAGGCGTACGAGGAGGCGCTGGCGCTCGCCGAGGAGATCGGCGTCCTGCCGGCCCAGGTCGAGCTCCACGCCTCGCTGGCGCAGCTCGCGGTGTACGGCGCCGACTGGGAGCAGGTCGAGCGCTCGACCGAGGCCAGCGCCGAGCTGGCCGAGCGCGAGGGACTGGTCAGCAAGCTCTGTCTCCCCTACACGCTGCGCGGGCTGCTGCGCTGGCGCGAAGGTCAGATCGGAGCGGCCACCGTGCTGTTCCACCGCGCGCACGAGCTCGCGGAGCAGGTCGGGTGGTCGGAGCTCGCCTTCCAGGCGCTGTTCGGGCTGGCCACCGCGCTCCGCGACACAGGCGACCTGCCCGGCGCGACCGCCGCCCTCGACCGCGCGCTGGACGTGTGCGAGCGGGCCGGCCTGATCGCGCAATCGATCCAGGCAACCGCCGCCCGCGCGGTGATCCTCACCCTGGCGCAGCGCCGCGAGGCCGCCGCGGAGGCAGCACGCGAGGCCGCCGAGCTGGCGGAGCGGCTGCACTACCCGATCGGCCGCGCCGCGGCGCTCGAGGCCCGTGGGATCAGCGCGAGCGACCCCCGCGAGGGAACGGCGCTGCTCCACGAGGCCGCGCAGGCGTGGGAGGAGCTCGAGCGCCCGCTCGAGGCCGCCCGCTCGCGCCTGCACGCCGGCCAGGCCCTGGTGACCGTGGACCCGGCGGAGGGCCGGCGCCTGCTCGGCGACGCGGCCGAGGAGATCGAGCGCCTGGGCGTGCATCACCTGTCCGAGCGGGCGCGGGCGCTCGCGGCGAGCGCCTGAGCCCTCAGTCGCTGCGCCACCTCACCCGGCTCAGCTCCTCGCCGCCGCGGCCATGGGCGATCACCTCGAGCGCCATGCAGCGCTCCGGCCTGCCACCCTGGCAGCGGTCCACCGAGCGCGGCACGAACGCGACGAAGTAGCCGAACGGCCCGTCGGCCCGCATGCGCTCGAGCCTTGCGCCGTCCATCTGCGCGAGGTCAACCGGCGCGTCGTGCCAGCTCCCACCGCGGTCCCGGTAGCGCAGCTGCACCCGGCGTACGCCCGGGCGTGCGTAGCCCGACAGGAACAGGTGCGCGGTCGCGGCCGCGGCCGTGTGGCCCAGGTAGCCGAACGGCTTCGCGGCCACCCGTTCGCCGTGCCGGGCGTCGAAGGCGTTGTCTGGCGGCAGGGCATCGGCGCATGTGCCGCTCGCCCCGGCGTCGCGCACGTACGGCCACCAGATGCTCACGCACTGCCCGTACGGCGTCCCGTCCTCGGTGAACGTGGCGTACGCCTCGTACAGCGCCCCATCCGGGGCACGACCGCTCAGCACCACGACCGGGTCGCTCTGCCCGGGACTCGTCGGCCGTGACCCACGCTCGTCGCCCGGCTGCTCGCGGCCCGCGGCGTCGTCAGCCGACGGCGGAGGCTGCGTGTAGGCGATCAGCGACTCGCTCATGCGCTCGATCTCCTGACCCGCCTCGTCGTACGCCACGTACTCGATCGGGCTCGGGGGGAAGCGCTCCTCCAGGCACCTCGCGCTGGCGCGGCTGCCCGTGTCGTGGCGCTCGCACGCCTCGAACGCCTCGAGGGCCTGGGCGCGCTCGCGGCGACCGAGCGGTCCACGCTCGAGCTCGCCCGTCCCGTACAGCGCGCGCAGATCGAGGCGCGACTCGAGCTCGTCGCGGGCGGCCACGTCTCCCGGTATGAACGCCGTGAAGGTGCCGATCGGCGCGCTCTGGTGGGCGAGCTCGCGCAGCTTTCCCTCGACCCGGGCGAAGTCGACGGGGAGCTCGTGCTTCTCGCCAAAGCGGTCGGTGTAGAGGATCTCCACGCGGTGGACGCGCGGCCCGGTCGAGCCCGCGACCACCAGGTCAGGCCGCTGCGCGTCCTTGAACTGAGACGGCAGGACGTGCACGCCGTGCGAGGTGAAGGCACCGGCGGTCGGAGCACCTGTCACCTCGGCGCAGTTTCCGCCGCCGCCCGGACCCTGGGAGCCGGGCCACTCGAGCGACACGCCGATGCCCCGGAAGCCGCCGGGCACGCCTTCGGCGCCCATGTCGACGTCGCACCGGTACGCCACCCACTCGTACCGGCTGCCGTCGGGCGCGCGACCGTTGTCGATGACCACCGCGTCGCTCGCGTCCATCGGGCGATCGTCCCGGGTCGGGCTGCCACCGACCTCGCCGATCCCGACAAGCTCTCCGACCCACGCACTCGCCGCCCTGCCGGGCGGCGTGAGCACCACCACCGCCACGAGGATCGCGGCCGTCCCGAGAGCCACGAGCACGCGGGCGGCGCCGCCCCTGCCTTGCGCAGCCGGGCTGGGGGCCGCCACCGCGGCACGCGCCTCGGCAACGGTTCGCTCGCGTGCCTCGGAGGTGTCCGGGGTAGGGATGTCGCGCAGACGCGTCTCGAGCCAAGGCCGGAACGGGCGGCGGCGATCGAAGCGGTCGATCGCGCGTACGGCGGCCAGCATCGCCTCCTGCGCGATGTCCTCCGCCGCGGCCGCGTCCTGCACGATGAGGAAGGCGGCCCTGTGCGCTGCGTCCCAATGACGCCTGACGAGCGCCTCGACGGCGTCCGCGGAACCGCTCCTCGCCTGGCGGATCAGCGCGTCCTCGTCACGCGCGCCCCGGCCCCTCAGCCAGGGCCGCACGGGCGGGTCCAGCGCGATCTCCTGACCGGAGGACGCCTGCATGCCCTAGATACGACGGCGGGGGACCGAGTGTTTCGCTAGGGCGCCTTGTCGGCGCCCACCAGCACGATCACGGTCGCGTCCCCGGCCAGCTCCTGGCTCGACGGGTTCGCGGCCTCGCGCTGCGGGATGTCGAGCCGGCGACTGACCGCGGCGGCCTCGCGCTCATGGCCGGGCTGGTACTGCACGACCGATTCGGCAAGCTGCTGGTTGGGCAGGAAGTTCGCGATCGTGCCCTCCTGGAAGCCCGCCGCCTCTACCTGGTCGCTCAGCGTGGCGGCCAGGCCCGGCACCGTGGTCCCGTTCAGGACGGCGACCGTGACGTTGGCCGGGTTCACCCCCGCGCCGGGCCGCCGCCGGCGCTGGCGACCCTCGTCGTCGCCACCTCCGCCGTCGCCGCCCCGGGAGACCTCCCGCTCGCTCTGGGCGGTCCCGCCGGCGGAGTCGTCGCCGACCAGCTGCGTGACGCCAAAGGCGACCGCGCCGCCCACGATCAGAACGCCCGCGATGGCGAGCACCAGGTAGCGCGGGCTGCCCGCCAGGCGCCGATACCAGGGGTCGCGCCGCGACGGCGGGATGATCGCGGTCTGTTGCGGCACGGCCCTCGGGCCCGCGCCCGGCCGCGGCACGGGTGGCGCAGGCGGGCGGGCGCCGGCGTTGCCGCCGCCCGGTACCGGGACGGGGGGCTTGGGCGGAGCCTGCGCGGCCCCGCGCGAATTCGCCGCCGCCGAGGCTGGAGCGGGCCGTGGCGGA
>Ga0081538_10001702_pt1 | contig 22416 bp, 18 predicted proteins | sample TabmetS5T2R1_FD_71022 | JGI IMG/M metagenome (GOLD analysis project Ga0081538, IMG submission 71022) | Tabebuia heterophylla rhizosphere microbial communities from the University of Puerto Rico - S5T2R1 | ecosystem: Host-associated > Plants > Roots > Rhizosphere ...
ACGACGAGCTGGTCCGCCGCCTGCAGGGCCTCGAGGAGGAGTTCCCCGAGCTGATCACCCCCGACTCGCCCACGCAGCGCGTGAGCGGGCTGGCCGTCACGACGCTGTTCGCCCCGGTGGTGCACGGCGTGCCGATGATGAGCCTCGACAACGCCTTCGACGAGGCCGAGCTGCGGGCCTGGGTCGAGCGGCTGCATCGGCGGCTGGCCGGCGCGCCCGTGGCGGCGGGTGACGGCGGCGACGAGCCCGGCAGCGAGCAGGTCGGCTACGTCTGTGAGCTGAAGATCGACGGCCTGGCCATCTCGATCCGCTACGAGAACGGCCGCTACGTGCGGGCCGCCACGCGTGGCGACGGCCGCACCGGCGAGGACGTGACCGAGAACGTCCGGACGCTCGACCAGGTGCCCCAGCGACTGGGCAGGGGTGCGCCTGCCGTGCTCGAGGTGCGGGGCGAGGTGTACATGGCCCTGTCGGCCTTCCGGGCGCTCAACGAGCGCCAGATGGAGGCCGATGCCCGTCCCTTCGTGAACCCCCGCAACGCCGCCGCGGGGGCGCTCCGCCAGAAGGACCCCAAGGTGACCGCCAGCCGGGAGCTGTCGCTCTGGACGTACCAGCTGGGGCAGCTGGACGGCGGCCCCCGGCTCTCGAGCCACCACGAGACCCTCGACTGGATGTCCGAGCTCGGCTTCCCGGTCAATCCCGAGATCCGCCGCGTGAGCGGCCCGGACGAGGTGCTCGAGTACGGCCACCACTGGCAGGAGCACCGGCACGACCTCGACTACGAGATCGACGGGGTGGTGGTCAAGGTCGACGACCTGGCCCGGCGCGAGCTGCTGGGGTCCACCAGCAAAGCGCCCCGATGGGCGCTGGCGTACAAGTTCCCACCCGAGGAGCGCACGACCCATCTGAACGACATCCTCGTGTCGATCGGCCGCACGGGCCGGGCCACCCCCTACGCCGTGCTCGAGCCCGTGTTCGTGGGCGGGGTCACGGTCGGCCAGGCGACCCTCCACAACGAGGACCAGGTGCGTGCCAAGGACGTCCGACCCGGCGACAAGGTGATCGTCCGGCGGGCCGGCGACGTCATCCCCGAGGTGGTCGGGGCGGTCATCGCCGAGCGGCCGGATGGGCTCGGGCCGTGGGCCTTTCCGACCGAATGCCCGTGCCCGATCCGCTCGCACCTCGTGCGGACCGAAGGCGAGGCCGAGCACCGCTGCATCCACCCGGAGTGCCCCTACCAGCGCCAGGGCGCGATCGAGCACTTCGCCGGCCGCGGCGCCCTCGACATCGACGCGCTGGGCACCAAGCGGATCGCCCAGCTCATCGCCGAGGGCATGGTGCAGAGCGTCGCCGACCTCTACGACCTCGACTGGGAGCGGGTGGAGAAGCTGGAGCGCATGGGCGCGCTGTCGACGTCCAACCTCCGCGACTCGGTCGACGCGTCACGGAACCGACCGGTGGAGCAGCTGCTCGTCGGCCTCAACATCCGGCACCTCGGACCAGCCGGGGCCGAGGCGCTAGTGGCCGCGTTCGGCGACCTGGATCGCATCATGGGCGCATCGGTGGAGGAGCTGGCGGCGGCCGAGGGGGTCGGCCAGGTCATCGCCGAGTCCGTCCACGCGTGGTTCGCCGACCCCGCCAACCGCGAGCTGATCGAGCGGCTCCGGGCCGCCGGGCTCAACTTCGTCGGGTCGGCGACGGGCGCCGGCGGCGACGGGGGGACCAAGACGCTCGCCGGACGGACGGTCGTCGTGACCGGCACCCTCGAGGACTTCACGCGCGAGGAGGCCGAGGCCGCCATCAAGGCCCGGGGCGGCAAGTCGCCCGGCAGCGTGTCCGGGAAGACCACGGCCGTGGTGGTCGGCGAGGGGCCGGGTGCGTCGAAGCTCACCAAGGCCGAGGAGCTCGGCGTCCCCATCCTCGACGAGGCGGGGTTCCGCCGGCTGCTGGAAACTGGCGAGCTGCCCGGCTGAGGTGCGACCGTCGAAGCCTCAGACGGCGGTGAAGCACCAGCGGACCTGACGGGCGGCGTCGCGGCCCTCCGCGATCGGCCACACGGCGGCGGTGACGCAGTTGAGCCCGGCGCGAAGCTCCTCGACCACCTTGCCGTCGCCGGGGGTGAACTCGATCTTGGCCAGCTCAGGGGTCAGCTTCAGCTGGTCCCTCGGGATCTCGACGTCGTTGAGCTCGAGCGTGCCCTCCCAGCCGGACAGCAGGTCGAGGCCGATGCCCTGCTGCTGCGGCACCTGGCTGTTGGGTGCCGGGATGCGCTGCTCGACGACGTCGTTGTCGATCGCGCCCGACGTTTCCAGCTCGTCGTCGTCTTCGTCGCTGGTGGCGAGGTAGGCGGCCACGAACGCCGCGATGGCCAGTGCCAGCACGATCACCGCCACCACCTTGAAGCGCGTGCTGTAGGGGGAGGTCGAGGTGCTGGCCATTGCGGCGCCATCGTCGCACGGCGCTCAGGGCCAGGGGTAACCAACGGCAACGGCCATGACCGGCCTGCCGTACTCTCCGGCCCGACCCCGGCCGCCACCCCTGATGGCGTCGGTCTCCGTCCGACCGTACTCTCCGGCCCGACCCCGGCCGCCGCCCCTGATGGCGTCGGTCTGCGTCCGACCGTACTCTCCGGCCCGACCCCGGCCGCCGCCCCTCATGGCGTCGGTCTGCGACCGACCGTACTCTTGGCATGTGGCCATGACCCGCATGACCGAGCAGATCGGTCGTGTGCTAGGTGGGCGCTACAGGCTTCTCTCGGCGGTCGGCTCCGGAGCGTCGGCGCACGTCTACCTGGCGGACGACGTCCGACTGCGGCGCCGGGTCGCGGTCAAGGTGCTGCATCCGGCCCTGGCGGACGACGGGCTGTTCCTGCGCCGCTTTCGGGCCGAGGCCCGCGCCGCCGCGGCCCTGAGCCACCCCCACATCCTGGCGGTGTTCGACTGGAGCGGCGACGATGACTCGCCCTACCTCGTCACCGAGTTCCTCGGCGGCGGCAGCCTGCGCTCGATGCTCGACGCCGGCCACCGGTTGACCACCGCCCAGGCCCTCGTCGTGGGCCTGGAGACGGCGCGTGCGCTCGACCACGCCCATCGCCAGGGCTTCGTGCACCGCGACATCAAACCGGCGAACCTGCTGTTCGGCGACGACGGCCGGTTGCGCGTGGCCGACTTCGGTCTGGCCCGCGCCATTGCCGAGGCCGGCTGGACCGAGCCGACCGGCGCCATGCTGGGCACAGCCCGCTATGCGTCCCCGGAGCAGGCCCGTGGCGAGTCGGTCAACGGTGCCAGTGACATCTACTCCCTGGCCCTCGTGCTGGTCGAGGCGGTGACCGGAACCGTGCCGTTCAGTGCCGACACCACCATCGCCACGCTGATGGCTCGGCTGGAACACCCGCTGGCCGTCCCCGAGGTCATGGGGCCGCTCACCGGCATCCTGACGCAGGCCGGTGGCCTCGATGCCGGGCGGCGGCCAGACGCCGCCGCGTTCGGAGCCGGGCTCATCGCTGCCGCCGAGCAGCTGGCCCGGCCGTCGCCGCTCCCGCTGGCCCCGCCGAGCGTCAACGGCCCCGGCGCCGAGGACCACCGTGACAGCACGCTCGTGCGCCCGGACGTGTACGCGCCCGGAAACGGCGCGGGGTCGAGCGGCAGCGGCGCGGCGAGCGCCCTGGTGATGGCGTCGCGTACGACCGTCGGCGGCGCCGTGGTGGGGGCCCCGGTCGGAGCCGCCGGCGGCGGTCCGCACGGCACACCACCGGCGTTGGCGTCGGACCTTTCAGCGGGGACGAGCGGAACCGTCCCGGCCGTGGTCGACACGACCTCGACGACCGTCCTCCCGCCACCTCCCGGCAGTCCGCCTCCGCCCGCGCGGCCGCCGCACACCGCGCCGCACACCCCGCCGGCCGGGATCCCCGTGCTGTCCGCCAACGATCGCCGCGCCCGACGGTTGATGCTGGGGGCGCTGGTGGTCGCCCTCGCCGTGGCGATCGGAGTGGTCGGATCGTGGGTCTACATCCGCTCGCAGGTGCCCTCCCACACCGTGCCCGAGGAGCTGGTGGGGGCCCAACAGGACGAGGTCGTCGAGATGATCGGGGGCAACGGCTGGGACATCGTCACCCGACGCGACTACTACGACAACACCATCGAGGGCGAGGTCGTCCGGACCGTGCCGGAGCCGGGTACCTCGCTCCGCGAGGGTGAGACGCTCACACTGCACGTCTCGCTGGGCCCGCCGCTCGTGCCGGTCCCGCAGGACCTCGTCGGCCTGAGCCAGGAGGACGCCGAGGACCAGCTGGCCACCGCCGGCCTGCAGGCCGACATCCAGACGCAGCCGAGCGACGAGGTCGACGCCGGCATCGTGATCGGGCTGGGTGAGGACGTGGCGGACCAGATGCCCCGGGGCTCGTCGGTGCCGCTGATCGTGTCGTCGGGGTCCGACGAGCCCGAGATCCCCGACCTCGAGGGCGAGAACTACCGGGATGCCGTGGCCGAGCTGGAGGCGCTGGGCCTCGACGTCGAGCTCGACTTCCGGCAGGCGAGGGGCGGTCGGGAGGAGGGCGAGGTCATCCGCACCGACCCCGGCGAGGGCGAGGAAGTCGATCAGGGATCGACGGTGGAGGTCGTCGTCGCCGGTGGCCGGGTCACCGTGCCCGACGTGAAGGGCGCCACCCTCGAGGACGCCCGGGCGACGCTGGAGGACGCCGGCCTCAGCGTCGGCCTGGTCTTCGGTCGCGAGGACGGTCGTGTCCAGGAAACCGTGCCGCTCATCGACACCGAGGTGGAGCCGGGCGCGGCCATCGACCTGGTCATGGTGCCGGATGGGTGACCTTCACACGAAACGGCAATGAACCGCACGACAACTGGGCCTTGACCTGAGGCTCGGGTTGGGGGACGCTTCCACTGATGGGAGCCCCCTCCCGTCTGGAGCCGTCTCTCTCGCGGCTCAAGCATCGATTCAGACTTGACGGTTTTTCTGGCCACCTTGTGGTTGCCAGGCGCTAGCAGCGAGTACACTCCCAACTACAGAGCGTGCCGGGCCCGTTGGGGCGGTATGCCGGACGCGGTGTTCCCCAGCCGCCGCGATGAGGCTGCCGCCCCAGCCGGCTCGGCACACTCCGTTTTCGGGGCGGCTGCTACTCGGTGATCGCCTGGATCTTGGCGGTCAGGTCGGGGTTGGGCGGGCCCGACTGGAGGGCCATGGCCTTGGTCATGTCGCCCTGGAGCTTGATCTTGCCCGCCATGAAGGCCTGCATGCCGGCCTGGGGGTTGGCGTCGACCATCATCGCCTTGGCGGTGTCGTAGTCGAGGGTGGCGGTGACGTCGGCGGCGTCGAGCAGACCCAGCTCGAGCTCGACCGAACCGCTCGTCGTGTCCATGTGGGCCTCCACCGTGCCCTCCCCGAACGGGACCTCGGTGATGACGAGGTTCATCTTCACGGGCTGGGGGGCCGTCGTCGGCGCATCTACCTCTTCCCGGATCTTCCGGGCCGCGTCCACCCACTCATCCGTCAGGAACTTGTATGGCACGAGACGATCCTCCCTGGTCGGCTCAAAGCTGCCGCATGCTAGCGCGGGTGTTTGCAGCCATCGTGCAAGCGTCGGGCGCGCGGGCGCCGCTCAGTTGCCGCCGGCCGCCGTGGTCGTGGTCGTCTCCGACTCGCCGTCCTGTTCCCCCGACTCCGACGTGTCGGAGCCCGGGACGGACTCGCCGGTGCAGTCCTCGATGATGGAGTCGACGGTCGTCTTGCTGCCCGACGGGAAGTCGTCGGGGTTGTCGGCGGCAGCGAGATCGTTCAGCTGGTCCTGGTCGAACTCGTTCTCGAACTCCTGCCCCATGCACTCGGCCTGATCCGGGTCGAGCCCGGCGTCGGTCATGGCGTCGACCACGTCGCCGGCGTCGGCGTCGTTGTTGGTGCAGGCCGAGAGCGACAATGCGGCGACGGCGGCGAGCGCGGCCAGGCCTCGACTACGGATCATGGAGGGCGGAACCTCGTGCTAGCGGAATGACCGGTCAAGGCTAGCCAGGGCCGCCCCGCGGGGCACATTGGGGCGCGGCTTGGATCGGACGGCTTCGATCGGACGGCTCCGGTCGTACGGCTCCGATCCGACGGCTCCGATCAGGCGGTGGCCGCCGGCGCGTCGACCTGGCGGCCGAGCGCCGCCAGCGATGCCCGGGCGGTCTGCTCGCCGGCCGCCAGCATCCGGGCCACCAGGCGGGCGACGTACCCCGAAAGCTCGTCGAGGGAGAGCTCCACGCGGTGCGTGCGGTGGAAGTGTCCGAACTGGCCGACGGTCCCGACGACCGACAGCGCCAGGAGCTCTGCGGGGTCGTCGTCGGTCACGGTGCCGTCGCGTTGGCCGGCCACGATGAGGGCGCTCACGTCACGGACGTGTTGCTCGGTCCCCTGCCGCAGGACGTCCGAGACGGTGTGCCCCTCGACCTCGAGCAGCGAGAAGAACGGCGCGTTCTCGGCCATGAAGTGGACGCTGGCCACGGATCCCTGCAGCAGACGGGTCAGTGCCGGCGCGCTGTCGTCCATGGCCGCCGCCTGCTGTCGGCGCAGGCGGCGCCGCATCTCGGCGGCCAGCTCGCGGAACAGGGCCTCCTTGTTCTCGAAGTACCAGTAGAAGAGGCCTTTGGCGACACCTGCGGCGTCCACGATGTCGACCACTCGCGTCGAGGCGTAGCCCTGCTCGGCGAAGAGGCGGGCGGCCGCGTCGAGCAGCTGCTGCTTGCGCTCGGCGCCTTGGGTCGTGAGCTGGCGGTCGGACATCGCGTGCGACAGTGTTGCGAGCCTTGACCCAGGGGTCAATCCGGCCGGACGCCATCCCGCCGCCCGGTTGTGGCGTCAGCCTGACGACCGGCGCCGTGTCGCCTTAGGGTCTGCGGCCATGGCCACCACGCCCGACGGCAAGGAGATCATCCCCGGGTGCGAGCCGTGGTCGGCGCCGGGAGGACCCCACGGGGCGCTGGTCGTCCACGGCTTCACCGGCAACCCGCAATCCCTGCGCGGCCTGGCGGAGGCCCTGCACGGCGCCGGGTACTCGGTCGAGTTGCCGCTGCTGCCTGGTCACGGCACGTCGGTGGACGACCTGGTCGACACGGGCTGGGCCGACTGGTCGGCGGCCGCCGAGGCGGCATACGAAGGCCTGGCGGCGCGGGTGGACAAGGTGGTGGTGGCCGGCCTGTCGATGGGCGGAGGGCTCGCACTCTGGCTGGCGGCACGTCACCCAGAGGTTGCTGGCGTGGTCTGCGTCAATCCCGCCGTGGAGATCGGCGCCGAGATGGTCGACGGGATCCGCCAGATGGTCAACGGCGGTGTCGACCGCATCCCCGCCATCGGCGGTGACGTGGCCGACCCTGCCGGCCGGGAGAAGGCGTACGACGCCACGCCACTCCGCCCGCTGCTCAGCCTCGCCGACGCCGCCGCCGACACGGTCGACGACTTGGCCAAGATCACCTGTCCGGTCCTGGTGATGACCAGCCCGCAGGACCACGTGGTCGACCCCCACAACAGCGACATCGTGGCCGAGCGGGTCGCCGGTCCTGTCGAACGGATCATCCTCGAGCGGAGCTATCACGTCGCCACGCTCGACTACGACAAGGACCTGATCTTCGAGCGAGCGGTGGAGTTCGCGGGGCGGGTCACGGGGCCCGGCTGAGCTCCGTGTCTGGGAAGGGTTGAATCCCAACCACTGCGCGACACGAAACCCGACGCTCTGCCCCGATCGTCACCGGAACGCCGGCGCCGGTTACGACGGGGTCCGCCTAGCATCCAGCCCGACCCCCACCCACCGCCCTGATGGAGTCGGTCTGCGACCGACCCTCTACTCTCCTGAGCATGGCGCAGATCACCCGCGACGAGGTCGCGCACGTGGCGCGGCTGGCCCGCCTGCTGCTCACCGACGAGGAGATCGACACGTTCACCGAGCAGCTCGGCAAGGTCCTCGACCACGCCCGCGACGTCGAGGCGCTCGACGTGGCCGACGTCCCCCCGACCGCCCATCCCTACCCGCTCGTCAACGTCGTGCGCCCCGACGAGGAGCTGCCGTGCCTCGACCGCGAGGCCGTCCTGGCCGGCGCGCCCGACACCGAGGACGGCCGGTTCCGCGTCCCGCCGGTGCTGGGGGAGGCCCCATGACCCCGCCCCCGGGCACCGCCCTCGACATCGCGGCCGCCGTCCGCGCCGGCGAGCGTCCGGCGGCCGCCGTCGTCGACGAGCACATCGCCGCCATCGCGGCCGGCGAGGGCGAGATCCATGCGTTCAACCTGGTGCTGGCCGAGGAGGCCCGCCAGGCAGCCGTCGCCATCGACCGGCGCGTCGCCGCAGGCGAGGATCCGGGGCCGCTCGCGGGCGTTCCGGTGGCGCTCAAGGACAACATCTGCACCGAGGGCATCCCCACCACCTGCTCGTCGCGCATCCTCGAGGGCTGGCGGCCGCCGTACGACGCCACCGTGGTCGAGCGCCTGGCCGACGCGGGGGCCATCGTCATTGGCAAGACCAATCTCGACGAGTTCGCCATGGGCAGCTCGACAGAGAACTCGGCGTTCGGCCCCACCCGCAACCCGCGCGACACGGGCAGGGTCCCGGGCGGGTCATCGGGGGGGTCGGCGGCTGCGGTCGCCGCCGGCTTCGCCGGACTGGGGCTCGGGTCCGACACCGGCGGTTCGATCCGCCAGCCGGCGGCGCTGTGCGGGGTCGTGGGCATGAAGCCCACCTACGGCCGCGTGTCCCGCTACGGCCTGGTGGCGTTCGCCAGCTCGCTCGATCAGATCGGACCGCTCAGCCGCACCGTCGCCGATGCCGCCGCGCTCTACCAGGCCATCGCCGGGCACGACCCGCGCGACGCCACCTCGATCCCCGAACCGGTGCCGGACGTCAGCGCCGGCCTGGCCGAGGGCGTCGCCGGGATGCGGGTCGGCGTCGTGACGGAGCTGTGCGAGGCGGAGGGCATCCAGCCCGACGTGATGGCCCGGGTGCGCGAGGCGATCGACGCCCTGGAGGGGGCAGGGGCGAAGGTCGAGGAGGTCTCCGTGCCCGCCGTCATCTACGGACTGACGGCGTACTACCTGATCAACCCCGCCGAGGCATCGAGCAACCTGGCCCGCTACGACGGGGTGCGCTACGGGCTGCGCGTCGACGCACCCACGACTGGCGAGATGTACGACCGCACCCGCACGGCCGGCTTCGGGGCCGAGGTCGAGCGGCGCATCATGCTCGGCACCTACGCGCTGTCCGCCGGCTACTACGACGCCTTCTACGGCAAGGCGCAGCGGGTGCGGACGCTGATCATCCGCGACCTCGATGCCGCCTACGAGCGGTTCGACGTGCTGGTCGGCCCCACCGCGCCCTCGACTGCGTTCCCGTTCGGGGCGAAGACCGCCGACCCGCTGACCATGTACCTGAACGACGTGTGCACGATCCCCTCGAACCTCTCGGGCCACCCCGCCGTCTCGATCCCCTTCGGCACCGGCGACGACGGGCTGCCGGTCGGCGTGCAGGTGATGGCGCCGGCGCTCGGCGAGGCGGCGATGTTCCGCGCCGCGGCGGCGGTCGAGGCGGCGGCGCCGCAGGGGGAGGACGACGCGTGAGCACCGCCACCAACGGCACGACCGCCACCGCCACGGCGTGGGAGACCGTCATCGGGCTCGAGGTCCACGCCGAGCTCGCCACCCGGACGAAGCTGTTCTGCGGCTGCCCCAACCGGTTCGGCGACGAGCCCAACACCAACGTGTGTCCGGTGTGCCTCGGCCTCCCGGGTTCGCTGCCCGTCCTCAACGAGCAGGCGGTCACCCTGGCGATGCGGCTCGGCCGCGCTCTGCGCTGCGAGGTGCGCCGGTCGATCTTCGCCCGCAAGAACTACTTCTATCCGGACATGCCGAAGAACTACCAGATCAGCCAGTACGACCTGCCCATCAACGTCGAGGGCCGGCTCGAGCTGCCGCGTTCCGGCTCGATCGTCGGGATCGAGCGGGCGCACATCGAGGAGGACACCGGCAAGTCCACGCACGTCGGCGGCGGCGGTCGCATCCACGACGCCGGCTACAGCCTCGTCGACTACAACCGGGCCGGCGTCCCGCTGCTCGAGATCGTGTCCAAGCCCGACCTGCGCTCGGCCGAGGACGCCCGCGCCTACGTGTCCGAGCTCCGCGCCATCCTGCTCGCCACCGGCGCGTCAGACGCCAAGATGGAGGAAGGGTCCCTGCGCGTCGACGCCAACGTCTCCATCCATCGCCCCGGTGAGCCCTTCGGCACCCGCTGCGAGATCAAGAACCTCAACTCGCTCCGCTCCCTCGGCCGGGCCATCGAGTACGAGGCTCGACGCCAGATCGAGCTCATCGACTCCGGTGAGGCGGTCCGCCAGGAGACGCGCCACTGGAACGAGGACGAGGGCCGCACGGGAACGTTGCGCACCAAGGAGGAGGCGGAGGACTATCGCTACTTCCCGGAGCCCGACCTCGTCCCGCTCGACCCGGGCGACGAGTGGATCGGGCGCATCGACGCCGAGCTGCCCGTCCTGCCCGCCGCGCGCCGGACTGCGCTGGCCGATGCGGCCGGGGTCGCCCCCAACGCCCCCGCGGTGGCCATCGCGGTCGAGCGCCGGCTCGACAGCCTCGCCCTCGCCGCCATCGCCGCGGGCGGCGACCCGGCGCGGGTTCTCACGCACGTGGAGCACAACCTCGCCGTCGAGGCGGCCAAGGCGCTGGATCCCGCCAGCCTGGCGGCGTTGGTATCCATGGAGACCGCGAGCGAGCTCACCGCCACCCAGGCCAAGGACGTGCTGGCCGAGATGGTGGCCACCGGGGACGACCCCGCTGCCATCGCCAAGGCCAAGGGCTACGAGGCCATGGACGCCGACGAGCTCGCGGCGGCGGTCGACCAGGTCATCGCCGCCAACCCGGGCCAGTGGGCTCGCTTCGTCGAGGGCGAGGCCAAGCTCATGGGCTTCTTCGTCGGCGAGGTCATGAAGGCCACCAGGGGCCAGGCGGACGGCAAGGCGGTGACCGCTCTGGTGCGCGAGCGTGCCCGCGCCGCCTGACAACCCCGGGGCGAGGCAATAGCGAACGCCGCGACCAGCCCGAGGCAATGACGAACGGTTGCCGTTCGGCGTTGCCTCGGGCATGTCAGGCCGTCAGGTATTGCTTCGGCGTGCCCGGGTCGCACGTGCGAGTCTGCGGTCGTGACCTGGAAGGCGAGGCTGATCGAGCCGGGCGAGCTGCAGGCGACCATCGACCTCACCGCCTTGGCGTTCGCCGTGGGCCCGCGGTCGACGGAGAACTACCGCAAGCAGGCGGAGCTGGTGCTCGAGCCGGACCGGGTGTTCGTGGTCGAGGACGGCGACGTGCTCGCCGGCACTGCGGCCAGCTTCTCGATGGCGGTCACCCTCCCCGGTGGCGGGACGCTGCCGCTCGCCGGGGTGGCCGAGGTGGGCGTGTCACCCGTCTACCGGCGGCGGGGGATCCTGCGCACGCTCATGGAGGCCGTGCACGATCAGGCCCTCGACCGCGGCGAGCCGATCGCAGGGCTGACGGCGAGCGAGGGCACGATCTACCGGCGGTTCGGCTACGGCGTGGCCACCCGGTTCCAGTCGCTCTCGATCGACCGGCCCGGCGCCGCTGAGGTCGATTCGCCCGTCGTTGGCGGCGCCTACCCGACGCCGGCCGCCGGCGGCACGAACAGGATCCGTCTGCTGTCCGAGGCCGAGGCCCGCCCGGTGTTGCCGGCGGTCTGGGACCGGTACTGGCGCCGCATGCCGGGCGAGGTAGAGCGCCCGGCCGCTTGGTGGGAGATGCTGGCGCTGGACCCCGAGGAGGACCGTGACGGGGCCAGCGCCCGCTTCGTCGCCGTGCACGACGACGCCCGCGGGGTCCCCGACGGGTTCATCACCTACCGGATCAAGCAGGGATGGGGCAGCGGGCGCCCCCTGCCCCACGAGCTGAGCATCGAATCCATCGCCGCCGACGACGACGGCATCGCGACAGCACTGTTGCGGTTCGTGCTGGGCGTCGATCTCGTCGGGACCGTCGAATGGTCCGCGGCGCCGCTCGACCTGCCGTTCCGCTGGCGCCTCGCCAATCCGCGGGCCGTGCGGGTGACGCGCGAGCAGGATCACCTGTGGTTGAGGCCGTTCCACGTCGCGGCCTGCCTGGCCGGCCGCCGCTATGCCGTCGAGGGCGAGTGCGTGCTGGAGGTGGTCGACCCGGTCCGCCCGGCCGTGGGCGGGCGGTTCCGGCTAGAGGGCGGCCCCGAGGGCGCGAGCTGCCGGCGCAGTGATGCGGAGCCCGACCTCGTCGTCGACGTCGCCGACCTGGGCGGCCCGCTGCTGGGCGACGTTTCGTGGTCGACGCTCCGTCGTGCCCATCTGGTCGACGAGCGCACACCGGGGGCCGTGACGCGTGCCGACGCCATGTTCCGTTCCGACCGGGCACCGTACTGCTCGACCGACTTCTGATGCGCCGACGGCCGGCTGCCCGACGCCGTACCCTCAGCCGCCCGACACCGCCGGCAGGACCGCCACCTCGACCCCCTCCGTCAACGGCGTGTCCTGCTCGGACAGGTCGCGGACGTTGTCGTTCCCCAGGAACAGGTTCACGTGCCGGCGGAGGCGGCGTTGCTCGTCCCGGATCCGCCGTTCGAGGTCGGGGTGAATGACCGCGAGGTGATCGAGCAGGCCGCGGACCGTCGGCTCGTCGCCGAGGTCGGTGAGGTCGACATCGACGGCCGAGCTCCCTCCCGTGTAGATCCGCAGGCTCGCCGGCACCCGCAGGCGCACGGCGGCATCAGCCGGGGTCACGGCAGTTCGGCCGCCCTAACCACCAGCACGTCGGGCAGATGGCGGACGATCGACGCCCACGACGCCCCCTCGTCGGCGCTGGCGAACACCTCGCCGGAGCGGGTCCCGAAGTACACGCCCGCGGGGTCGGCGTCGTCGGTGCACAGCGCGTCGCGCAGCACGCTCACGTAGGCGCGCTGCTGGGGCAGCCCCTCGGCGAGCGGCTCCCAGCTCTCACCCGCGTCGGTGGTCCGGTAGATGCGGCAGCGGTCCTCGGGCGGCATCCGGTGCTCGTCCTTGACCAGCGGATAGACGTAGGCCGTGCCCGGCCGGTGGGGATGGGCGGCCACCGGGAAGCCGAAGTCGGCCGGCAGGCTCTCCCCGATGGCGCTCCAGGTGGCGCCGAAGTCGTCGCTGCGGTAGACGCCGCCGTGGTTCTGGAGGAACAGCTGGTCCGGCCGGTCCCGTTGGCCGTCGAACTTGTGGACGCACTGACCGAACTCGGGGTGCTGGTCCGGCGCCCGCCAGGCGTCGATCCCGGTGTTCGAGGCCTCCCACGACTTGCCGCCGTCATCGGTGCGGTACACGCCCGCCGCCGAGACGCCGACGAGCATGCGGTCGGGGTCGGTGGCATGCGGCATGACCGTGTGCAGGCACAGGCCGCCGCCACCCGGCATCCACCGCTCGCGGTGGCGGTGGTTCCAGAGGCCCTCGACCAGCGAGAACGTCTCGCCGCCGTCCTCGGAGCGGAACAGCGCCCCTGGCTCCACCCCCGCCCACACCAGGCCGGGCTGGTCGGCCCCGGCCGGCCGGAGCTGCCACGTCCGCACCAGCGCCTCGCCGGTGTCGACCGGGAACCGGATCGCACCGCCCTCTGTCTCCTGCCATGACGCGCCGAAGTCGTCCGACCGGAACACCGACGGGCCCCAGTGCTCGCTGTCCGCACCCGCCAGCAGCCGCGTCGATCCGCCGGACGCGGCGGGCCGGGGGTCGATCGCGGCGGCGTAGACGGCGTTCATGCCAAAGTGCGGCCCGTCCAGCGACCACGACAGGCGGTCGTCGCTGCGGGCGAGGAAGAGCCCCTTGCGCGTGCCGATCATCAACAGCGTGGTCATGGTCACCCCCGGGTAGGCGCTCCCCGGAATGTAGACCTGCGGGTGCGGGGGCGCCGCCCCGACGTCAGCGGCGGGCGCCGAGCACGATCCAGCGGTCGGACGCGAACCGGGCCAGCAGCATCGATGCCCTGGTCGCCATCAGCAGTCCCAGCGAGGCCCACAGCCAGCCGATGCCCGCGCCGAGCGCGAGCACCAGCAGCGCCGCCGGGATGAACACGGCGGCGGCGACAATCATCGCCCCCGCCAGGAAGCGCATGTCGCCGGCCCCGATCAGCACGCCGTCGAGCACGAAGGCCACGGCGTTCACCGGCTGGAGCGCCGCCACCCAAAGGAGCAGGAAGGTGGCGAGCGCCACCACCGCCGCGTCATCCGTGAACAGATGGGGCAGGACGGTCCGCAGGACCACCACCAGCACGCCGATAAGGGCCCCGAGCACTACGCCCCATTCGATCATCCGCCGCCCGGCGTCCCGGGCGCCCGCGCCGTCGCCGGCCCCCAGTGCCCGGCCGACCATGGCCTGGCCGGCGATGGCGATGGCGTCGAGCCCCAGGGCGAGGAAGCCCCAGATCTCGAAGGCGATCACGTGGGCGGCGACCTCCACCGAGCCCAGGCGTGCCGCCGCGGCGGTGGCGACCACCAACGCCGCCCGCAACGCGGCCGTCCGCACCAGCAGATCGCCGCCCACGCGGGCCAGCGCCGCCAGGCTGGCGGGGTGGGGCGCCAGCTCCGCGCCATGCCGGCGCGCCGCCTGCCCCACGCGGCGCACGTACACGGCGGCGGCGCCGATCTGCGCCAGGACGGTCGCCAGCGCCGACGCGCCTATGCCCTGGCCGAGGCCGTAGATGAGCGTGACCTCGATCACCAGGTTCGCCGCCGCCGAGCCGATCGCGATCAGCAGCGGGGTGCGGGTGTCCTGCAGGCCCCGCAGGTAGCCGGCACCCGCCAGCACCAGCAGCATCGCGGGCACCCCGACGAGGCTGATCCTCAGGTACACGAGGGCGTTGGTGGCGACGGCGCCCTCGGCACCCATCCAGCCGACCAGTCGGCCGCTGAGCCCTAGGCCGACCACGATGACGCCCAGTCCGATGAACAGCGCCAGCCACATCGACTGGACCGCCTGGTGCGCCGCCTCCCGCTCGTCGCCGGCCCCGAGCAGCCTGCTCACCGCCGCGGTGGTCCCGTAGGCCAGGAAGATGAAGACGGCGTACAGCGTCAGCAGCACGCTCGACGCCACCGCCAACCCGGCCAGCTGCGGGGTGCCCAGATGGCCGACGACCGCCGTGTCGGTGAGGACGTAGAGGGGTTCGGCGATCAGCGCGCCGAACGCCGGGACGGCCAACCGGGCGATCTCCCGGTCGAGCGGGCTTCGGGCCGGCGGCCGGCGCCAAGGCGTCTGGCTGCGAGCCACCCCGCTAGTGTGCCGACGCCCATGCGACGGATGGCCACGAATTGGACGCGCCGCACGTTCCTGATCGGCTCTGGCGCCGCGGCCGGGGCGGTGGTCCTCGGGGGCGTCGCCTGCTCGTCGTCCGACGGCGCTGGCGACGGGGACGCCGGCAGCGACGCCGATGACGCACAGGGGGACGAGATGTCGGCCGACGGAGTGGTGAACCTGAGCGACGTGCCCAGCGAGGCGACGATCTTCGGCTGGATCAGCGAGGTCTTCGACCACGGGATCCGGAGGCCCGGCTACCCGGCCGACGAGTGGGCGGAGGGATGGATCGCCGACCGGCTCCGCAGCATCGGGCTCGACGACGTCCGCCTGGAGCCCATCACCGTCACCCGCTGGGAGCCGACCGACTGGTCGCTCGAGGTCATCGGCTCCGACGGCGACGCCACCAGCCTCGACTGCTTCCCGGTGCCGTTCTCGGCCCCGGTCGACGGGATCGAGCTCGACGTGGCCGCGTACGACCAGGCCGGCCCGGCCGGCGTGAGGGGCAAGGCGGCGCTGTTCGACGTTCCGCTGGTCCGCATCCCGGCGGACCTGCTGGCCACGGCCGGCAGCGCGCCGGCCGACCCCACGGGGCGGATCGTCGATCCCGACGGCAGCCTGGCCGGCGCGCAACACGTCGTACCGTTCGGCGCTCAGTTCCAGGAGGTGATGGAGCCGTCGGTCGACGCCGGCGCGGCGGCGTTCATCGGCACGCTCACCGACTACCCGGGCGACTCCTTCAACTACTTCGTGCCCTACGACGCCATCGCCCGTCCGATTCCCGGCGTGTGGGTCAAAGGCACCGACGGTGCCTGGCTGCGCGAGCAACTGGCCGGCGGACCCGTGCGGGTGCGGCTCAGCGTGGCCTCCTCGCGGGAGGACGTCGAGTCGCACAACGTCGTGGGCGAGCTGGAGGGTGCCGACGACGAGATGGTGATGATCGGCTCGCACCACGACGGCCCCTGGGCGTCGGCGGTCGAGGACGGCAGCGGCATCTCCCTCGTCCTGGCGCAGGCGGCCTACTGGGCCGCCCAGCCGGTCGAGCGCCGGCCGCACCGGCTCGTGTTCCTGCTGCAGGGCGGGCACATGTCGGGTGGCGCCGGCCTCCGGGGGTACATCGAGGCGCACCGCGGGGAGCTGGCGCAGGTGGTGCTGGAGGTCCACCTCGAGCACGCCGCCCTGGAGTTCACCGAGCGGGGCGGCGCCCTCGTCCCGACCGGGCAGCCGGTGCCACGGTGGTTCTTCACCACCCGCATCCCGGCACTGGAGGCAGCCGTCGCCGAGGCGCTCGAGGCCGAAGAGCTCGGCCGGTCGATGATCCTCGCACCCGACGCGTTCGGCGAGCAGCCGCCGACCGACGGCGCCTTCTACCACCGCGAGGGCGTGCCGGTGATGAACTTCCTGACGGCGCCCTTCTACCTGTTCGACGCCATGGACACGCTCGACAAGGTCGATCGCAAAAACCTGGTGCCGCTCACCCGGGCGACGATCCGGATCATCGAGTCCACCCGCGGCGTGAGCGCCGCCGAGATGCGCGCCGGCGTCCTGCCCCCAACCTGAACTTGCCGCAGTTACCGCTGCCATGGCGTCGCTAACGGCGACAAGTTCGGGGAGTGGCGGGCCTACGCTGCCCGCCATGAGTGAGCGTACGGGCGCTAGCGAGTCCCGCGTCGACGTCAAGCACCGCAGCCGTGAGGTGACCGAGGGGTTCGAGCGGGCGCCGGCCCGCGCCATGCTGCGGGCCATCGGCATGACCGACGACGACTGGGACAAGCCGCAGGTGGGCGTCTGCTCCTCGTGGAACGAGGTCACGCCCTGCAACATGCCGCTCGAGCGGCTGGCCAAGCGGTCCAAGGACGGCGTGCGCGCCGCCGGTGGGTTCCCGATCGAGTTCACCACCATCGCCGTCAGCGATGGCATCTCGATGGGCCACGAGGGGATGCGGGCGTCGCTGGTGTCGCGGGAGGTGATCGCCGACTCCGTGGAGACGGTGATGCACGCCGAGCGGATGGACGCGCTCGTCACCTTCGCCGGCTGCGACAAGTCGCTGCCCGGCATGCTCATGGCGGCGGCTCGGCTCAACCTGCCGTCGGTGTTCGTCTACGGCGGGTCGATCCTGCCCGGCCACCACAACGGTCAGGCGCTCGACATCGTGAGCGTGTTCGAGGCCGTGGGGGCGCACGCCGCCGGCAGCCTCGACGATGCCGGGCTCGACGCCATCGAGCGCAACGCCTGTCCGACCGAGGGATCGTGCGCCGGCATGTTCACCGCCAACACCATGGCGTCGGTGGCGGAGGCCCTGGGGATGTCGCTGCCGGGATCGGCATCGGCCCCCGCCGTGGACCGGCGCCGCGACGATCTGGCCTACACGTCGGGCCTGACGGTGGTGCGCCTGCTGGAGGCCGGCATCCGTCCCCGCCAGATCCTGACGAGGCCGGCGTTCGAGAACGCAATCGCCGTGGTGATGGCGCTGGGCGGATCCACCAACGCCGTGCTCCACCTGCTCGCCATCGCCACCGAGGCGCGGGTCGACCTGGCGCTCGACGACTTCAACAGGGTGGCGTCCCGGGTGCCGCACATCGCCGACACCAAGCCCGCCGGTCGCTACCACATGAGCGATGTCGACCGGATCGGGGGCGTTCCCGTGGTCATGCGGCACCTGCTGGAGGCCGGGCTGCTGCACGGCGACTGCCTCACCGTGACCGGCCGCACGGTGGCCGAGAACCTGGCGGAGATCGATCCGCCCCGGCCCGACGGCGACGTGATCCACACCCTCGACAACCCGATCCACGCCATCGGCGGCATCGCCGTGCTCACCGGCTCGCTGGCGCCGAAGGGCTCGGTGGTCAAGGTGGCCGGCATCAGCGCCGACCGGTTCGAGGGCCCCGCCCGGGTGTTCGACGGCGAGGACGGGGCGATGGACGCCATCCTCGCCGGCTCCATCGAGCCGGGCACGGTGGTCGTCATCCGGTACGAGGGGCCCAAGGGCGGGCCGGGCATGCGCGAGATGCTGGCCGTCACGGGCGCGATGAAGGGCGCGGGTCGCGGCGGCGACTGCGCGCTGGTTACCGACGGCCGCTTCTCGGGCGGCACCCACGGGTTCTGCGTCGGCCACGTGGCCCCCGAGGCCGTCGACGGGGGTCCCATCGCGCTGGTGGCCGACGGCGATCGCATCGTCATCGACGTCCCCTCCAAGTCGATCGACCTGGCCGTCGATCAGGCCGAGCTGGCCCGCCGACGGGCCGAATGGAAGCTCCCCGAGCCCCGGTACACGTCCGGCGTCCTGGCCAAGTACGCCCGGCTGGCGTCGGGGGCGGAGCGAGGCGCCATCACCGAGGCCTGACGCCACCTCACTACCCTGGGGCAGATGAGCGAGCGTTCGTCGAGGGTGACGGGGAAGCAACGAGAGAGCGAGCGTGGCCCGAGCGGCCCGGCCGGAGGCCAAGAGCGGGAATGACCGCGTCCACAGAACAGCCCCGGTGGCGGGGGATCAACCACCTCGCCCTCGTCACCACCGACATGGACCGCACGGTGCGCTTCTACCAGGGCGTGCTCGGCGCCGAGCTCGTCGCCACGATCGGGACGCCCGCGTTCCGGCACTACTTCTTCGAGTTCGGGCCGGAGCTGACCGTCGCGTTCTTCGAGTACCGAGACGCCGAGATCGAGCCGTTCGCCAAGCCTGCGGGCGTGCCCGACCGGCGCGCCGTCCAGTTCGACCACGTGTCGTTCAACGTGCCCGACGAGCACGCCCTCGAGGCACTGCAGCGCCGGCTGAAGGACCACGGCTGCGAGGTCACCGAGGTGGTCGACCATCAGATCATGCGCTCGATCTACTTCACCGACCCCGACGGCATCGCGCTCGAGGCGTCCTGGTGGGTGGTCGACGCCACCGGGCGAGACCCCGACTACGCGGACGAGCAGCTCTTCGGTGACCCCGATCCCGTGCCGGCCGTCCGCGAGCTCGCCGCTCACGGGGAGGTCTCGGCGACGCCGACGACCCACCTGGTGGGCGCCGACGAGGGGGTCCGCGATCCGGCCTAGCGCCGAGCGCCGGACGCGGCGACGATCCGCCTTGCCCCGGATCCGCGCGCCGTGGGAAGCTGACCGGCCGATGCACGCGTACCGCCTCCTCGTAATCCTCACGTAGCGCACGCCGGCCCCACCGCGTGCGCTCTCACGACCTCCCGCCGGGAGGTCGTTTCAGTTTTCGTCGACTCCGCCAACCACCCGCCACACCCGACTGGAGCACACCGCCATGCAGCTCAACGGCGGCCAAGCGTTGATCAAGTCCCTCGAGATGGAGGGCGTCGAGGTCATGTTCGGCCTGCCGGGCGGCGCCATCCTCCCGGTCTACGACCCGATCATCGACAGCCCCATCCGCCACATCCTCGTGCGCCACGAGCAGGGCGCGGGGCACATGGCCGAGGGATTCGCACACGCAACGGGGCGGCCGGGCGTGTGCATGGTGACCTCCGGGCCGGCGGCGACCAACGTCGTCACCCCCCTGTGCGACGCCTTCATGGACTCGGTCCCGATCGTGTGCATCACCGGCCAGGTGCCGTTCGCCGCCATCGGCACCGACGCCTTCCAGGAGTGCGACACGGTCGGCATCACCCGCTCGGTGACCAAGCACAACGAGCTGATCACCCTGGCGCAGGACATCCCGCTCATGGTCCGGCAGGCGTTCCACCTCGCCACCACCGGGCGGCCCGGGCCGGTTCTGATCGATATCCCCAAGGACATCGTCGACCCGCAGAACCCCCGCTCGGCGATGGAGTGGTACTGGCCGAGCGACGACGACGTCGCCGCCAGCCTGCCGGGCTACCGGCCGACCACGAGGGGCCACCCGAAGATGATCCGCCAGGCCGCCGACCTGATCGTCCAAGCCCGCCGTCCGGTCATCTACGCGGGCGGCGGCATCCTCAAGGCCCGCGCCGCCGAGGCGCTCCGGGAGCTCGCCGAGCTGTGCGACATCCATGTGGTGACCACCCTCATGGCCCGGGGCGCGTTCCCCGACGACCACCCGCTGTGCCTGGGCATGCCGGGCATGCACGGCAACTACACGGCGGTGACGTCGATGCAGCAGAGCGACCTGCTCATCGCCCTCGGCAGCCGCTTCGACGACCGCGTGACCGGCAAGGTCGACGGCTTCGCACCCGACGCCAAGGTGATCCACGTCGACGTCGACCCCGCCGAGCTGGGCAAGGTCCGGCGGCCCGACGTCCCGATCGTGGGGGACTGCCGGCTGGTCATCGAGGAGCTGGTGACGGCGGTGCGCACCCTGCTCGACGGCGGGGCGGCGTTCCCCGATCGCTCGGCGTGGAACCAGACCATCTCCGGCTGGCAGGAGAGCTACCCGCTCACCTACCAGCAGTCCGAGCCGGGGGAGGCGCTCAAGCCCCAGTTCGTGCTCGAGCGGCTGCGCGACAACACGCCCGACGACACGATCGTCGCCGCCGGCGTGGGCCAGCACCAGATGTGGGCCAGCCAGTACTGGCGCTTCAACCACCCCTACACGTGGGTCAACTCCGGGGGCCTCGGCACCATGGGCTTCTCGGTGCCGGCGGCCATCGGTGCCAAGGTGGGGCGCCCGGACCGCACGGTGTGGGCGGTCGACGGGGACGGCTGCTTCCAGATGACCGCCCAGGAGCTGGTGACGGCGACCGCCGAGCGGATCCCCGTCAAGGTCGCGATCCTGAACAACGCCTACCTGGGCATGGTCCGCCAGTGGCAGGAGATGTTCTACGACGAGCGCTACAGCGAGGTGTACCTGTCGCCTGACCTGCCCGACTACAAGCTGTGGGCGGAGGCCATGGGCTGCGTGGGGATGCGGGTCGAGTCGCCCGACGAGGTCGACGCCGCCATCCAGAAGGCCAACGAGATCGACGACCGGCCGGTCGTGATCGACTTCCGCACCGACAGCCGCGAGAAGGTCTATCCGATGGTGCCGGCCGGCAAGTCCAACGACGACATCATCGTCGACCCGTCCCAGGGCGAAGGGGGCCGGTGATGGCAGCGCCCCAGCTACCCGGCGCCGACTTCCGGCACCACACGCTGGTGGTGCTGGTGGAGAACAAGGCCGGCGTGCTGGCCCGCGTGTCGGGCCTGTTCGCCCGCCGGGGCTACAACATCTACTCGCTCGCCGTGGCGCCCACCGACGACGAGCGCTTCAGCCGCATCACGATCGTCGTCGACGTCGAGTCGGCCTCGCTTGAGCAGATCACCAAGCAGCTGTTCAAGCTCGTCAACGTCGTCAAGATCTCGGAGCTCGACCCCCGCGACGCGGTCGAGCGGGAGCTGATGCTCGCCACCGTGCGGGCCGACCCCACCGGACGCAGCCAGGTCATCGAGCTGGTGGGGCTGTTCGACGGCCGCATCGTCGACGTCGGCCACGACGAGCTGACCGTGAGCCTCGACGGCGAGCCCGGCCGCCTCGACGACCTCGAGGACCTGCTGCGCCCCTACGGCATCGTCGAGCTCCAGCGGACCGGCCGCGTGGCGCTGCCCAAGCTCGACCGCCTCGCCCCCAACCTGCGCCCGGTGCGCCACACGGCGTAGGCCGACACACCGCCCCAGAGAGGAACCTCCGATGGCCAACGTGTACTACGAGAAGGACGCCGACCGGTCGCTGATCGCCGACCGCAAGGTGGCGGTGATCGGCTACGGCTCGCAGGGCCACGCCCACGCCCTCAACCTCAAGGATTCGGGCATCGACGTCCGCGTCGGCCTGCGCGACGGCTCGTCGTCGAGGGCCAAGGCCGAGGCGGCCGGGCTCACGGTCCGGTCGATCGCCGACGCCGTCGCCGACTCCGACCTGGTGATGCTCCTCGGTCCCGACACCGAGCACAAGGCGATCTTCACCGAGCACATCGCGCCGCACCTGGCAGACGGGGACGCCCTGTTCGTGGCCCACGGGTTCAGCGTGCGCTTCGGCCAGGTGGAGGCGCCGGCCGGCGTCGACGTCGCCCTGGTCGCACCCAAGGGCCCCGGCCACCTGGTACGCCGCACCTACACCGAGGGCGGTGGCGTGCCCTGCCTGATCGCCGTCGCCCAGGACGCCTCCGGCCACGCCCACGGCCTCGCCTTGGCCTACGCCGACG
>Ga0081538_10001703_pt1 | contig 22414 bp, 22 predicted proteins | sample TabmetS5T2R1_FD_71022 | JGI IMG/M metagenome (GOLD analysis project Ga0081538, IMG submission 71022) | Tabebuia heterophylla rhizosphere microbial communities from the University of Puerto Rico - S5T2R1 | ecosystem: Host-associated > Plants > Roots > Rhizosphere ...
ATGTCGCGCGCCATCTGGTGGGTCGCGGTGAGGATCGTGCCGCTGTAGCCCGGATGCGCCTTGACGATCTTGCCGGTCCATTTCGGATCGAGCAGGTCGGCGTAGCTCTTCGGCGCCTCGTCGCTCTTGACCAGGTTGGTGTTGTAGGCGATCGGGCAGAGGAATGTGCGGAAGCTCGCGAACATCCCATCCGCGTCCTTGTGCTCCGCCGGATAGTGCTTGGCCACGTCCTCCGGAACGTAGGGCGCTAGCCACCCGTTGCGCTTCCACACGATCAGGTGGGCGGCGTCGGACGAATTGACCACGTCGACGGCGTAGATGTTGCTCGAATATTCCTGGCCGATGCGCTGGAAGATGCGCTCGGCGCCGGATCGCTCCACGCGCGCCGCAACGCCAGGGAATCTCTCCTGGAACGCCTTGGTGATCCGTTCCGCCAGGGGCAGGTCGACGGACGTGTACCAGACGACCTTGCCCTCCTTCTTCGCCGCCTCGATCAGGGCGGGCGTGATTGCCTCCGGCGCCGGTGCGGTCGCCCGGACCGGCGATGCGAAAACCGTGAGCCCGAGCGCGGTCGAGCCTTTGAGAACGTCGCGTCGCGAAATTCGTCTGCGCATGACCGTACCTCAGACTTTGAAGATCTGCGTGTACCGCTTCTTGATATTCTCAGTCTCGCGTTCGACCGCCGCCGCGTCATCCTTCATCAGCTTGATCTGCGACAGCGACCTGCGGCCCGGCTTTTCCTTGGCCAGCGGGTGGACCGAGTGCATGCCGGCGGAATCGATCATGACCTGCTGGCCCTCGGCCGTGAGCATGTAACTCTGGAACAGCCGCGCGGCGTTCGGGTTGGGGGCATTCTGGAAGATCGCATTCGGGCCGACGATGAGCGGAGTGCCTTCGGCCGGATAGACGATTTCCAGCGGGTCCCCTTTTTCCTTCATTTGCAACGCGACGTACTCGCCGCCGTCGGCCATGACGGCGCGCTCGCCGAGCGCCAGCTTCTTCGGCGGATCGGTGGCCGACTGCACCTGCATGATGCGCTGCTGCGCGAGCTTCTCGAAATAGGACCAGCCGATATCGCGCGCGATCTGGTAGGTCGCCGTCAGGATCGTGCCGCTGTAACCGGGATGCGCCTTGACGATCTTGCCGGCCCATTTCGGATCGAGCAGATCGGCATAGCTCCCGGGGGCCTCCTCGGGCTTGACCAGATTGGTGTTGTAGGCGATCGGACACAGCGTGACGCGGGCGCTCGCGAAGGTGCCGTCCGGGTCCTTGTGCTCGGCGGGAAAGTGCTTGGCCACGTCCTCGGGCACGTACGGCGCAAGCCAGCCGTTGCGCTTCCACGGGATCACGTGAGCGGCGTCGGAGGTATTGACCACGTCGACCGCAAAGATGCGGCTCGAATATTCCTGGCCGATGCGCTGGAACAGCCGCTCCGCGCCGTTGCGCTCGACGCGCACCGGGACGCCGGGGTATCTCGCCTCGAACGCCTTGGCGATGCGCTCGGCTGCCGACAGGTCGATCGAGGTGTACCAGACGACCTTGCCCTCCCGTTTCGCCGCTTCGATCAGGGCGGGCGTGATCGCTTCAGCCGGCGGCGCCGCCGCCCTGATCGGGGACGCGAACACGGCCAGTCCCAAGGCGCTCGAGCCCTTGAGGACGTCTCTTCGTGACGGATTTCTCACTGCCGTTCCTCCCTGGGCCGCCCTTCGTCGTTCAACCGGTCAAGGCGCGACAGCGCTCCGGCGGCAGGTGCAGCCATACCGACGATCCCTGGGCGATGTTTTCTTCCGGCGATGTTACCACGCGCAGCTGCGTCCCGTCCGCCAGCTGCACCATATAATCGCGGCTGTTGCCGAGAAAGACCTGGCGCATGACCATGCCCGGCAGGACGTTCTCGGTGCCGTCGGGCCGCTGCGGCAGGAGCCTGATATCGTGCTGGCGAATGGAGACTGCGGTTTCTCCGCTGGCCGCGAGGCTCGCGCCGCTGCACCGCAACGACGCGCCGGCGACGGCGATGCGATCTGCCGCCACGTTCCTTCCCTTCACAATGTTGCTGGAGCCGATGAAGCGGGCGACGAATTCCGAGCGCGGCCGGTCGTAGATCTCCTGGGGCGATCCGAGCTGCTCGATCCGGCCGGCGTTCATCACGGCGATGAGGTCGGCCGTGGTCATGGCTTCGGACTGATCGTGCGTCACATAGACGGTGGTGTAGCGGTATTCGTCGTGCAGGCGCCGCACCTCGAACCGCATTTCCTCGCGCAAGTTGGCGTCGAGATTGGACAGGGGTTCGTCGAGCAGGAGCGTCTCCGGCTCGACGATGAGGGCGCGCGCCAGCGCGACCCGCTGCTGCTGGCCGCCCGACAGTTCCCCCGGATAGCGGTCGGCCAGGGCTTGCAGGCGCGTCGTGCCCAGGATCGACGTCAGCTTGTGGCTGATCGTGTCGGTGTCCATCTTGCGCAGCTTGAGGCCGTAGGCGATGTTCTCGGCAACCGTCATGTGCGGCCACAGGGCGTAGCTCTGGAAGATCATCGACATGTTGCGCCGCTCGGGCGGCAACGCGCGGCCCGGCGCCGACACGACGCGATCGCCCACGGCGATCTCTCCGGCCGACGGCTCGATGAACCCGGCGATGAGCCGCAGCGTCGTGGTCTTGCCGCAGCCCGACGGCCCGAGCAGGCATACCAGCAGCCCGTGCTCGATGCGCAGCGACACGCTGTCGACCACGGCGACCGAATCGTAGTGCTTGGTCAGCCCACGCAACTCGACCGATGCCACGTTGTTCCCCTCGGGCGATCAGAAGTCGATGATCAGTTCAGCGAATAGCGAATGGCGAATGGAGCCCTTGTGGCCCTGCCTCCCCCCATTCGCTATTCGCCATTCGCTATTCGCCATATCTCAGGTTCCGGTGAATACGGGCTTGCGCTTCTCCATGAAAGCGTTGCGGCCTTCGACGTAGTCCTTGCTGTCGAAACACTTCTTCACCAGTTCCGCCGCTCGCGCCAGGTCGCGCTGGCTTTCGTCCTTCACGGCCTGGCCGACGATATATTTGACGGCGTTGACGGTAAGCGGCGCATTGGCCGCAATGGTGTCGGCGTATTCCGTCACATAGGCTTCGAGATTCGCATCCGGCACGACGCGGTTGACGAGGCCCATGGTGCGCGCCTCCTCGGCGTCGAACTGGCGCGCGGTGAAGAAGATCTCCTTGGCGAAGGCCGGGCCGACCAGATCGGACAGGCGCTTGATGCCGGGAAATGCGTAGCCGAGGCCGAGCTTTGCCGCCGGAATGCCGAAGCGCGCGTTGTCGGAACAGATGCGCAGGTCGCAGCAGACCGCGAGGCCGAGGCCGCCGCCGAGACAATAGCCGCGGATCATCGCGATGACCGGCTTGGGGAACTCGTAGAAAGCGGTATTGGCGCGATCGACCGTCGCGTTGTAATGGGCGATCGCCTGTTCGGTCGACCGCTCGTCGCCGAAGCGCGAGATGTCGGCACCGGACACGAAGGCCTTGCCGCCGGCGCCCGACACCACCACCACGCGCACATCGCCGTCGCGCGCGAAGGCGTCGAGGATGCGGGTGGCCGCTGCCCACATGTCCAGCGACACGGCGTTGCGGCGCTCGGGATTGTTGAAGATCAGGTGGCCGACGCCGCCTGCTCGGCGCGACAGCATCTTGTCGGTTTCGGTCATGGCATCCATCCTTGCACCTTGGCTCTCGGCGCCGAGCCGTCACACTGCGTTGGCTCTGCGCAAAGCGGTGATCTCCAGAGGCTTGAAGCCGAATTCCTTGAGAATTTCGTCGGTGTGCTCGCCCAGATCAGGCGGCGGCGCGGCGAGCCGGCTCGGGGTGCGCGAAAGCGACATCGGCTGGCCCGCCATGCGCAGCGGCCTGCCCTTCTTCCTCACGCTCTGGGCCATGCCGAGATGCACCACCTGCGGGTCGGCATAGACCTGATCGATCGCGTAGATCGGCCCGCACGGAACCCCCGCCTGATTGAGGCAGTCGACCCATTCGGCGCTGGTGCGTTTCACCGTGTACTGGTTGATCTCGGCGTTGAGCGCGTGGCGGTTTTGCGAACGGGCGGCGCCGGTCTGGTATTCGGGCCGCCGCAGGAGCTCCGGCGCTCCCAGGGCGGTGCAGAACCGCTGCCAGATGTGGCCGGTGGTGGCGATGTTGATATGGCCGTCGGCGGTCTTGAACACGCCGGTCGGGATGCTGGTGGGATGGTCGTTGCCGGCCTGTTTTGGCACCTCGCCGTTGATCAGCCAGCGCGCGCCCTGGAAGTCGAGCATGAAGATCTGCGCCTGCAGCAGCGAGGTGGCGACGTGCTGGCCCTTCTTTGACTTCTCCCGTTCGAGCAGCGCGACCAGGATGCCGAGCGCACAGAACAGCCCCGCGGTCAGGTCGGCGACCGGAATGCCGACGCGCACCGGTCCCTGTCCGGGCAGTCCGGTGATCGACATGAGGCCGCCCATGCCTTGGGCGATCTGGTCGAAGCCCGGCCGGTCGCGGTAAGGGCCGGTCTGGCCGAAGCCGGAGATGCTGGCATAGACCAGCTTCGGGTTGATCCGGGCGAGCTGGCGGTAGTCGATGCCGAGTCGCCGCTTCACGTCGGGGCGGAAGTTCTCAACCACCACGTCGGCCTTCTTCACCATGCGCTTGAAGGCGGCAAGCCCCTCCTTGGCTTTCAGATTGAGCGTCATGCTCCGCTTGTTGCGGTGGAGATTGTAAAAGTCCGGCCCATCGCGCGGGCCGCCGAGGCCCTCGCCGGCTTCCGGGTCGGGCGGCATCTCGATCTTGACCACGTTGGCGCCCCAGTCGGCGAGCTGGCGCACGCAGGTGGGACCGGCGCGGACCCGGGTGAGGTCGAGGACGGTGAAGCGCGCGAGGGCTTTCGAGGCTTGTGGAACTGGCATCGGTCGAAGTCTACTTCCTGACTTGAGGACGGACGCTCGTGGCTGCGCGCGCAGCCGACTACTGCATGGGGCGCCGACCATCCCCGATATGCGACGAATTGTCTAGAAAGGCGCTCTGGTTCAGCGCATGGCCAAGAGCGTTGATCGTCCGCCGGCGATCCGGCAAATTGCCTTGTCGCTGCCGTGCCGCCCGCGACCGGCCTCTTTCAGCACTCCGGAGGAAACGGCCAAATGACCAAGCCACGCATCAGCTACGTCGACCCGGCGACCATCAGCGACCCGGCCATGCTGGCCGAGTTCGACCGCTGCACCCGCGAAGGCACGCCGCGGCCGGAGAGCCAGGCGGTCCGCGCCCATGTGCCGGCGGTCTTCTGGTCGTTCGCCAACAGCTGGCGCGACGTGTTCAAGAACGGGGTCGCGGATCACGCCATCAAGGAGCTCTGCCGTATCTACGTGTCGCGCTCGGTCAAGTGCGAGTATTGCGGTAACCAGCGCTCGATGAAGGCGGCCCGCCAGGGCGTCGTGGAAGACGATTACCTGGACCTGATCAATTTCGAGAGCTCGTCGCGCTACGACGAGCGGCAGAAGGCGGCGCTCTCCTACGCCGAGGCGATCACCTGGGACCTGCCGGTCGACGATGCCTTCTGGGCGCGACTGCACCGCCATTTCACCGAGCCCGAACTGGTGGAGATCGGCTATTTCGTCGCGCTTACCATGGGCCAGCAGCGCTGGCTGCGCACGCTCGACATCGAGCACCATCAGGTCCTGCCCGGGACCTCGGCCTCCATGGCGCCGGGCTTCGAGACCGCGGAGGCGTTGGCGCGCTCCAAGCAGGACGCGGATTACTGGGCGCGAAAAGACGGGAAGCCCGCGACCGAGGCGGCCGAATGACGGCCGAAATCCGGGACAGGGCGATTCATTCGGCAGCAGACAAGGTCCATATCCGCGTCGACAGGCTGGGAAAGCGCTTCGGCTCGCTCGAAGTGTTCCACAACATCGACCTCGCCATCGGCGAGCGGCAAATCGTCGCCCTGGTGGGCCCCTCGGGGTGCGGCAAGACCACTCTGCTGCGCTGCATCGACGGTCTTCTGCCGGTGGACGAAGGAGAAATCTGGGTCGACGGCGAGCGCGTGGTCGAGCCGATCGCCGGAATGGCCATGGTGTTCCAGCACTTCGGCCTGTTCCCGTGGAAGACCGTGTACGACAACGTGGCCTATGGCCTGCGCATGGCCGGAACGACCCGGGCCGAGATCGAGCGGCGCGTTCCCGCCTTCATCAATCTCGTCGGGCTGACCGGCTTCGAGCGTGCCTACCCCTATCAAATGTCGGGCGGCATGCAGCAGCGCTGCGGCCTGGCGCGGGCGCTGGCGGTCGAGCCGCGCGTGCTCCTGATGGACGAGCCGTTCGCCGCAGTCGATGCGCAGACCCGGGAGATCCTGCAATTCGAGCTCCTGCGCATCTGGGCGCAACGTCCGACCACGATGCTGTTTGTGACCCACTCGATCGAGGAGGCGGTACTGTTGGGGCACCGCGTCGTGGTGCTGAAAGGCCGGCCGGCCGGCGTCCACGAGGTGATCGACGTCGACTTGCCGCATCCGCGCAGTCGGGCCACATTGGCGCATCCGCGTTTCAGCGCGCTACGCGAGCACGTATGGACCACGTTGATGGACGAGGCACGAGCGGCCGAGCTGAAATTGCAGCGCTGAGCCGGATGGAACGATAAACGAATGCGCTTCCGAGTCGGGCAGCGAAGGAGGAGGAAATCGGCATGAAACACATGGGCCGGACCATCATGGCGGCACTCGCCGGCGCGGTAATCGCCGGCGCGGCGGGTCCCGCAGCGGCACAGCAACGCCCGACCATCAGCCTGGCGCTGCCCGGCATCCCGCCGGTATTCATCGGGGTTCAGCCGTTGGTCGCACAACAGGAGAAGCTGTTCGACAAATACAACGTCAACGTCACGCTGCGGCCGTTCGACACCGGCGCTGCCGCGGCGCGTGCGGTGGTCGCCGGCGACCTGGACGTGTCGATCTCGCCGACGGCACTGATCATCAACATGATCTCCAACGCCAACGTCGATCTCGTCACCATCTTCGGCTACGAGAAGCCCACCTGGCGTATTGCCTCCATGGATCCCAACACCAGGTGCGAGGATCTGAAAGGCCAGCCGGTCGCCGTCGACACGCCCGGCGGAGCGCGCTCGATCGCGCTGAACCAGATGTTGCGCGCGTGCAATCTCACCGCCAACGACACGCAGCAGGTCGGCATGAGCTCGAACGGATCGGCAGCATTGATCGCGGGACAGATCAAGCACGCCGTGCAGCACCTCGACGAGGTGCCGGTGGTCGAGCGCGAGTCCGGCAAGCCGGTCAAGATCGTCGTGACGCTCGCCGATGTCACGCCGGTCAACCACTACACCACGCTCACCACCACGCGGGCCAAAGTCGAGAGCAAGCGCGACGCGCTGGTGCGCATGCTGGCGGCGCTGATGGAGGCGACCGCGTTCATGAACGATCCGGCGAACGCCGATCGCGTCGCCAAGGCGGCCGAGCCGACCGGCCGCAAGCCAGAGGACGCCAAGCGAGCCGTCGCCGAATACGTCAAGATGGACTTCTGGACAAAGGACGGCCACGGCCTCACGCCGAAGAATATCGAGGCGGTGACCGCGGTGCAGAAGCGCGTTGGCGGCATTACCGAAGGCAAGGAGCCGGTACGCTACGAGCGCTTCGTCAATCTCTCGATCTACGAGGAAGCGGTGAAACTCGTCCGCTCCAAGAAGGGATCGTGACGGCGACCAGACGCGGGGCTTGAACGATGCGCGCGCGGGGCGCCGCAGCGGCGACCTATGCGGTCTCGCTGGCGCTCGGCATCGCCGTGTGGGAAGCCGCGGCGAGCCGGATCGGTCCGGCATTCCTGCCGAGCTTTACCGCAACGGCCACCCGCATCTACGACCACGCGCTGTCCGGTGTGCTGGCGAGCGCGCTGCAGAGCTCCATGCTCCTGTTCTTCACCGGGCTCACCTTTGCCATCGTGGCCGGCGTGGCGATCGGGCTCGTGCTGGCGCGGGCACGGCACCTGCGCGTGGCGCTCGAACCCTATATCATGGTGCTCTACGCCACGCCGATGGTGGCTCTGATCCCCTTCATCCTGTCGATGCTCGGCTTCGGCTTCACCGCCAAGGCGCTGACCGTGTTCCTGTTTGCCGTCTTTCCCATCCTCTACAACACGATCGAGGGGGCGCGCAGCCTCAAGCCGGAAATGCTGGAGGTCGCGCAGTCGTTCCGATCGGGCGAATGGGGAATTTGGCGTGACGTCCTGATCCCCTACACGCTGCCGTTCGTGATGACCGGCATCCGGCTGGGGATCGGTCGCGGCCTCGTCGGCATGGTGGCGGCCGAATTCTTCCTGTCGGGCAGCGGCCTCGGCCTCTTGATCTTCCGCAGCGGACAGGATTTCGACGTGCCCGGGCTGTACGGCGGGATCATCGTCATCGCCATCGTCGGCGTAGTGCTCATGGGGCTGGGCCGCGCGGTCGAGAACCGCGTGGCCGCCTGGCGCGGGCTCGAGCGATGAGCGCCCCAAGTCTCACCGTCGCGCGCGCGACCGGCTGGGCCCGCTTTCGCGCGCTCCCGCTGAGCGATGCGGGTGCTCGCATCCTCGCCGGTGTCGCGATCATCGTGATCTGGGAGATCGCGGTGCGGCTGTGGGCGCCGGCCTATGTGGCGAAGCCCACCGGCATCGCTCTCGCCCTCCCCCGGGTTGTCGCCAATGCGGCCTTCTGGGAGGCAGCTGCCGTCACGCTCGGCGGCGTCCTGCAAGGTCTTATCATTGCGTTGGTCGCCGGCACGGTCGTCGGTGCCGCCATGGGCCGGATTCGCCTGGTCGAAAGCCTGCTGCAGGTCTACGTCAACGGCTTTTTCGCCATGCCGATGGTCGCGATCCTGCCGCTGGTGACGCTGTGGTTTGGCTACACCGGCGACGCTCGCCTCGCCACCGTGGTGTTCGCCGCCTTCTTCTCCATCGCGCTCAACGTCGCCGATGGAGCGCGCGCGGTGCCCCCCGAGTATATCGAAGTGTCGCGCGCGTTCCGCGGCTCGGCCTGGTCGCGCCTGTTCGAGGTGATCCTGCCGTCGTCCGTCCCGTACCTGCTGGCGGGCTTGAGGCTCGCGGCCGGCCGCGCGCTGATCGGCGCCATCGTGGCCGAGTTCTTCGCCGCGTTGCCGGGGCTCGGTTATTTCATCCTGTTCCATACCCGCACCTTCCGCCACAACGAGGCCTTCGTCGCCGTCGCGGTCCTGGCGCTGGCCGGCGTTCTGTTCGAGTTCGCTCTCGCCCGGGCAACGGCAAGGCTCCTGCCCTGGTATCGGCGCGATGAAAAGGCAGCATGACAATGAATGAGTTTGCTTCCTCCCAGGACCCTCGCGTCCGCTCGGCCATCTCCCACTGGGCGCCGCGCTTCGTCGCCAACGGCGTCACGCTGACCGACTTCGAGGAGGTCACGGCATCGATCCTGTCGTGGGACGACTGGTGCGGCGCCTGGTCGGCGCGCGCCGCGACGCACGAGCAGCTTGGGCGCCAGGCCTTGGATCAGAAGCGCCTCGTCAGCGCCGGCGAGCATCTGCAGCGCGCCGGCGTCTACTACCACTTCGCGGCCTTCCTGTTCGTCCACGACATGGCGCAGATGAAGGCGGCGCACGGCAGGGCGGTCGCATGCCGCGGCCTCGCGCTGCCGCACCTCCACCCGCCCGGCGAGCGGGTCGAGATTCCGTACGAGGGCAAGCGGCTCGCAGGAATCCTGCGCAAGCCGCCGGGCATCGACCGGCCGCCGGTGGTGGTCATGGCCATGGGTCTCGATTCCGCCAAGGAGGAGTGCGACGCCTACGAGCAGCCGTTCCTCAAGCGCGGCCTGGCAACCCTCGCCTTCGATGGTCCGGGCCAGGGCGAGGGCCAGTACGATTTCGCCATCCGCGGCGATTACGAGGTCGCGGTTGCGGCGGTGCTCGACGCGGTGGAGACACGCCGCGATCTCGACGCCAAGCGGATCGGCATGTGGGGCGTGAGCCTCGGCGGCTATTACGCGCCGCGCGCCACCGCATTCGACAAGCGCATCAAGGCCTGCATGGCGCTGGGCGGGCCGTTCGCCTGGGCCGAAGCCTGGGACGGCCTGCCGGAGCTGACGCGCGCGGCGTTCCGCGTGCGCAGCCATTGCCCGACGGAGGAGGACGCGCGCCGCCATGCCACCACGCTGTCGCTCGCCGGGGTCGCGCCGGGCATCACCTGCCCGATCTTCATCATGAACGGCCGGCTCGACCGCATCGTCCCGTGCCGGGACGCCGAGCGCCTGGCGCACGAGGTCAAGGGCCCGGTCGAGCTCCTGATCATCGAGGACGGCAATCACGTCGCCAACAACCGCGCCTACCGCTGGCGCCCCTGTGGCGCCGACTGGATGGCGGAGCAGTTGAGGGCGGCGTAGCCGCGCGAGCCGTCATAAACGGCGAGGGGCGGCTTGCCTTTGTTCAGGATGCCGAGGCGCGCGCCGGCAGGGACAAGCGTCGCGTCCCCGTGCGATCACCACGCACCTGACACCGCCGCTAGCGCACGGGTTCGCCCGCTCTTGAGCTGCCTTTGTGCTGCCGAGGCGACACCACGCCTGAAGACGGTCCGGACATGGTCTTGGGCAGATATTTCGATAGAACGATCGCATTCAAGCTCGTGATGGCGCTGTCCGGTAGACGGGTCCAAACCTCATCCATTCCCAACAACGGGATCCCAAGATAGCCGCGGACGGTGAGGACTTGACCGTCCGGACTGAGCGTCATCATGGCGCGGTACACCGTGCCGTCACGAGGATCGAGAATGTTTCCGTCCTCGTAAATCAGCCCACGCCGTTTCATTCCCCGGATAAGCGAAAGCCCGAGCAATGGAGCATGCTTCCGGTCATCGACACACTTATCGCAGATCGGGTTTGGAGCGTCCTGGGGTCTGGGAAACAGCTTTGCGATCGCGCCCTCATATGCACCATCACGCTCGACAAAGAGAAACCATACGATGGGTCGCCCGGTCTCGCTCCGCTTTTCCCAGAGGCCGACGACGGTTGGTTGCGCCGCTGCCGCGTAAGGTGCCAAACCAGCCAGGACCGAACCCAGCGCCACGGCCAGTGCCATCGCTCGAGCAGTTTTCAAGACCGCCTCCTGCACCACGAACCTGCATTTAGCCAGTCGATGGCTCCGCAATATGGCCATTTCACGAATTTCGCGGTCGATCGGAACGCGAGTTTACTGACTGAAGTCGCACCCACGCAACCTAGGGAACAAATACCTTGGTGACCGCAGTCGCATTTTGGAACTCTGTAGCTGCGATCGGCGTTCGTTCAGCCAGCCACAACGCTGTATTCGGCAACGAACGCGGCGGCGTCAGTTCGCAAGGGCAACTGTCGTTAACGTCTGCTGTGACCCAATCGGGCAGCAGGCTGGTGTATGGGAGCACCATAGGTCTTCGGAATCTTCGTCGCGAAAACCTCGACGACGCGATCCATTGTCTTGCCGGTCGGGATCTTCAGCGCGTCGTCGACATAGCCTTGGGTTGTGGGATCCGCGAGGATGCGCCTCATGATCGCACGATAGCGCCGCACCAGGGCGGCCCAACGAAGCGCCGTTGTGAGGAAATCGGCCACGCGCCAGGGATAGAATAGAAGCGGGTTCATGATCGGCATCCCGTAGCGCCGCTGCGTGCGGACCTTGCGGCGAACGTATCCAAATTGCAGTGGATGCACGCCTTCGATCCGCACCGATCCGGAAAAGATCGTCAGCGCATCGACGATCTTTCGCGCTGGTAGGCCGCTCGCCGCCGCTCGCCGCAAGATCGTCTCTACATGCTCATCCGTGTAGTAGCGCGTCCAGGCGTCGCGATAGACCTGCTCCCAAGTCTCCTTGGACATGATCGCGTGGCCGGTGCAGACATGCTCCAGGTCGTAGTTGTTCATGTCCGGGTCCATGAGCACCCCGCGCAAATGAAGGTTCTTGTGGTCCTCTGAGCCCGGCAGCGGCGTGAGGCAGAAGAACTCAAGGATGTCGATCGGCAAGTCCTCCTTTATGATCTCGATGTCGCGCGCGATCGTCTCGGGCGTGTCGGTCGGAAAGCCGAGAATGTAGCCGGCCCAGGTCATCACCTTGGCGCGCCGCCACGCCTGGAGCATCTCGCGGTATTCCCAAATCTTGTTCTGCCGCTTCTTCGTTCCCATCAGCGACTCGGGGTTTATGTTCTCAAGCCCGATGAACACCGCATTGCATCCTGCCCGTGCCGCCTTTTCGATGAATCCCGGAATTCGATGACACAGCGTATCGACTTGCAGGAGCAGTCGGATCTTGAAGCCTTCTTTCTCTCTCAGCTCGATCAGGCGGTCGAGGATCGACTCCCAATTCTTGTTGCGCGCGAAGTTATCGTCGGTGACGAAGAAACGGGTGACATTCTGCGCCGCGTTGGCACGTACGATCCCTTCCACGTCATCCGCCGTGCGATAGCGCGACTTGCGCCCTTGCACATTGATGATGGTGCAGAAGCTGCACTGGAATGGACAGCCGCGACCCGCGTCGAAGCTTGCATAATGCCCGGCGACACGGGTCACGATCCGTCGCGGCAGCACGGGCAGAGCGGCGGCGTTCATATCGGGCAAATCGTGCAGATAATTGTAGACCGGCTTGCATTGGCCGGAATCGATGTCGCGCAACAGGGCTGCCATGCGGCCTTCGGCTTCACCGGCAAACAATGAGATGCCGAGGTCAAGCGCGGTCTTGAGGTCCGGTGGCAGCGCGGGAAGCATTGAGATGCAGCCGCTGACGTGGAACCCGCCAACGATCACTGTGAGCCCGGCGGCGCGGAATTGGCGGCCAAGGTCCAGCGCGCGCGGAAACTGGTTAGACTGTACCCCGACCAGCGCAACGAAACCCGACCCGGCCGCACGGATTTTCCCGATCGTGCCCTCTACGTCGATGACCGTATTGCATTCGTCGTAGGCGTCGATTTCGATCTCCACATCCGGCCCGAGGACTTTCTCGGCCGCACACTCGCTCAGCAGTCCATAGACGCTCGCTAGGGAATTCGAAGGGATGGTGGAGCGATGCCATTGGATAACGTACCCGTCTGAATCATAGTGCGACGGCTTGATGAGAATGACTTTGAAAGTACGCGTGCGCATGCGGCCCCCCGTCGCGTCTGACGCAAGATAACACAAAATCGCCACCCGGTAGAGTCCGCAGTCTGGTCCTGCGATGCGCTGTTGGTGCGGAAGATGCGATCCCGACGAGATCGCCACTCATCACGTCGTAATCGCCGTTGGCGCCGAATGCCGGACGGGCGCTTGCTAGCGCGTCGGAGGATGAAAGGCATGGCAAGCAGTCTCAATGCAAAAAAAACGCACTCGTCTCGATTTCGTCCCGACCAGGACTTTTATCTGCCAATTTTTCCGAAGTAACTGGTGAGCCCCGGCGAGGGGTGTAGCCAGGCTCGATTGGCCGGGGACGTGGGGGACACAACGGGGACGAGACCCGCCGCGCGGCGCCGGGTGCCCCTGTGGGGCGTGCGGCGCCGGGCGCGGGTGTCGACACTCGTCGTGTCCATCCTGCTCGCACGGGATTGTGGCTATGAGGAAGCTGAAGGTCGTCAGCCTGGGGGCCGGCGCCGGGCTGGTGCTTTCGCCTTGGATTCTGGGATTTGTGCCGGTGCCCTTTGCCGGCTGGAAAATCTGGGCGAGCGTGTTCCTGGTCGCCGCTCTGGCGGCCGCGGCGCTCCTGGCGCCAGCGAACGAGCACCCCCCTTCAACGCCGGACACAGCGTCAACGGCCTCGTGAACGAGGCTCAAGTGCGTTGAGCAACCTGCGGCCTGCGACAACCCTGTTGGCGTAGGCAGCCCAGAACTACGGCGACGGCGATCTTGAGGATTCGGAGCGGGCGCCATCCGCGCCACGCTTTTGGCGGCTCACGGGGATGGTTCCGGTGGTCTCGCTTGCGGGCGCGACCTCCACGGACACGTCATGGGCAACCCCTTTGCGCTGGACGGTGAGCTGCACGCGCTCACCGACTGGCGTCAGGCCGATCTTGTTGCGAAGCCGCGCGGCGGTGCGGATCGGCGTGCCGTCGGCAGCCAGGACGATGTCTCCTTTCCGGATTCCGACGTGTTCCGCCGGCGAGCCGCGGCTGACTTCCGCGATTAGGGCGCCTTCCGTGAGCCCCGCGGGCTCCGACGCTCCGTTAACGGCGGGCAGATCCTTGATCGAAACACCGATCCGCCCGCGCCGCACGTGGCCATGTTGCACGATCTGCTCCATGACGCGTCGCGCCATGTTGATCGGCACAGCGAAGCCGATTCCGATATTGCCCCCGGCCGGTGACAGCATTGCGGTGTTGATGCCGACAAGCTCACCACGCAAATTGACCAGAGCGCCCCCGGAGTTGCCCGGATTAATCGGCGCATCGGCCTGGATGAAATCCTCATAGCCTTGCCGGCCGAGACCAGTTCGGCCGAGCGCGCTGACAATGCCCGATGTCACGGTCTGCCCGAGGCCGAACGGATTGCCGACTGCGATCACGAAGTCACCGACTTCGACACTGTCGCTATCGCCCAATGAGATGGCCTTGAGCTCCTGCGCTCCTTGCAGGCGAAGCACGGCAACATCGGTGGCCAGGTCGCGCCCGACGAGCTTGGCAACGAAGCGCCGGCCATCCTTCGTCGTCACCTGCACGGTCGAGACCTCCGCTACCACGTGGTTGGCGGTGAGCACGTAGCCGCGTTGCGCATCGACAATGACGCCTGAGCCGACCGCCTGGATCTCCCGCTCGACTTCCTTCGGCACGTCAAGGAACTGGCGGAATAGGGAGTCCCGATAGAGCGGGTTGTCCTCCTTGACCCGGCCGTGGACCGAAAGGTTGACGACGCTCGGCGTGATTTCGCGCACGAGCGGCGCCAGCGTCGGGACTTTGCCCCCGCTGAACTCAGGGATATGTGCAAGGGCGGGCGATGCCAGGACGACGGAACAACTCACCGCCAGCATGCAACCGATGACGCGCGGCATGGCGGGCATTAGGGCCTCAATACTCATGATTCCTCCGACAAGACGTGTGATTGACTAGCCTGCGGTGCGCGACGTTGACGTGTGTGATTGTCGCCGACCCGGTGCTTCCCCGAAGACGGTCGTGGACATTGCACATCCCTAAAGAGATCGGAGGTTAATAAATGGTTGACACGCCTGGATCTCGGCAACCAGTGAAGCTCTGGCAGCCGAAGCCGCTGGACCCCGAAGCCCGCACAAGCGACCCATGTGGATTTCGTCGTCGAGGGATTTGGTATGAAGACGGGAGCCTAGCCGAGCCGTCCGACTCGCTCGATCAAAAACAACTCGACGAAAGGAGAAGCGAGTTCCTGGCCCGAGCAGCTACGGTCGTGGTTGGCTATCAATTGACCCACCGTTAGATTCGCCTCGAGCTTCGTCCGCGGCCCGCCGCGATATTCTCGACAAGTTGGACAACGCTGCGCCGCATCTTGCCATCCGAGAGGTCGCGGTAGGCGCGCAACAGTTTCAGCGCGCCTGGAATAGTCATCATCTTAACGGGTGACCTGGCCCCGCCTTGTCTCTCAAGCGCGCGACCTGGGCCGTCATCCGTGCCAAGCAAGTTGGCCACCGGCACCTGAAGCACACTGGCGATCTTGGTAAGGCGGCCAGCACCTTCGCGGTTCTTGCCTGTCTCATATTTCTGGACTTGCTGGAAGGTCACGCCGAGCGCATCCGCGAGCTTCGTCTGAGACATCCCGATCGCCTGCCGTTGGACACGGATGCGTTGTCCTACCTGCACGTCGACCTGATCTGGACTCTTCGGACTTTTCATGGTCTTCCTCTGGCGCAGCTTCTGTGTTGTGCTGAGCCGGTCCAGGTATCATTGAGCGCGCGTCGTCAGCTACAGCACTTTAATATTAGCCTTGCGTATTAAGCCTAATGGGCTTGATCTGCGCAGCATACTGGACGGACGGGCCAGCGGGCCCGCATTGGGAAGGAAACGCGGTGTGAACTAGCCATCGAAAACCGCCAGGGGCGAGCCATGACGAGACTCTGCGCACTGCTGCTGAGGGCCGCGTGTATCGTGTTGGCGCTGACGACGGGAGGCGCGGCGCAGGACTACCCCACCAAGCCGGTACGGATCGTCGTTCCGTTCCCGCCGGGCGGTTTCAACGACATCGTGGCCCGTCTCCTGGCGACGCAATTGAGCGAGCGACTGGGCAAGCAGGTCGTCGTCGAAAACAAGGCCGGGGCAGGCGGCGCGATTGCCGGCGAGCTGGTGGCGAATGCGCCGAAGGACGGCCACACGCTGCTCATCGTCTCGATCGCGATCGCGATCAATCCGTGGATGCGCCCGCTGTCCTACGACACGATCAAGGACTTCACGCCGATCTCGGCTCTCGCCACCGCCCCGATCGTGGCGGTGGTCAACAACGACCTGCCGGCCATGTCGCTGAAGGAGTTTGTCGCGCTCGCCAAGCAGACGCCGGGCGAGCTGAGATATGCTTCCTCCGGCGTCGGCACGTTCATGCATCTGGGTGCCGAGCTGTTCAAGCTCACGGCCGGGGTCGATCTACTGCACGTGCCGTTCCGCGGCGCGGGCCCGGCCATGATCGACGTGATCGGCGGGCACAGCCAGGCCTCGTTCGCCTCGGTGCCGTCGGTGATCAGCCACGTCCGCTCCGGCAAGCTGCGGGCGCTCGCGGTGGGCGCGCTCGAGCGCAGCTCCGCGCTGCCCGATCTTCCGACCATGACCGAAGGGGGCGTGACCGGCTATCAGGCCGCCAATTGGATCGGCATCGTGGCGCCGGCCGGTACGCCCGCGCCGGTGGTCGCTCTGCTGCACAGGGAGATTTCGGCGATCCAGGATTCGCCCGAGCTGCGCACGCGGTTCGCGGCCGAGGGCGTCGATGTCCTGCGGATGAGCATGGCGGAGTTTGGCGCCTTCATGGTGAGCGAGCACGCCAAATGGGGACGCGTCGTCAAGGACGCCAGCATCAAAGCCGAGTAGAGGCGCGCCCGCTGCGCGGTTCAGCGCGGACAACTCCTATTTCTGCAGCCCGGCGGCCTTGGCGGCGTTGGCCCATTTGACGCTGTCGCGCGCAATGAGCTGCGTGAACTCCTCGGGCGAGCCGCCGAGCGGCTCGAACCCCTGCGCCCGCAGCTTGGCGACGACGTCGTCCGACTTGAGGGCCTTGTTGGCGGCGGCGGCGAGCTTGTCGATCACCGCGCGCGGGGTGCCGGCGGGGGCCACCAGGCCGAACCAGACGCTGGCCTCGAAATCGGGCAGCCCGGCTTCCGCCATGGTGGGGAGGTTCGGCGCGATGTGGGGGCGCTTGGCCGAGCCCGAGGCGAGCGCCTTGATGCGGCCCGCTTCGACATGGGGCATGATCGTCGAGGCCACCCCGAACATGATCGACACGCGGCCGGCGAGGAGATCGGTGACCGCCGGCGGGCTCCCCTGATAGGGCACATGGACGAGCTTGACGTCCGTCCGCACGCTGATCAGCTCGGTGGAGAGATGCGGAACCGTCCCCAGCCCGACCGACGCATAGGTGAGCTCGCCAGGCTTGGACTTGGCGAGCGCGATGAGCTCCTCGAGGCTCGACACCCCGAGCGATGGATGAACCGCGAGGATGAGCGGCAGGCCGGTGAGCGGCGCAATCGGCGCGAAATCCTTGGCGAAGTCGAAGCGGAGAGTGGAGCTGATGGCCGCATTGGTGAGGTTCGACGACGTGCCGATATACAATGTGTAGCCGTCTGCCGGGGCACGAACGACGGATTCCGCCGCGAGGCTGCTGCCGGCCCCGGGCCGGCTTTCGACCACCACCTGCTGGCCGAGCGTCTGGCTCATCGAGTCGCCGACCAGGCGGGCCGTGATATCGGCTGCCGAGCCCGGCGGAAAGCCAATGATCAGGCGGAGCGGCCGCGATGGAAAATCGTCGGCGCGCGCCGATGCCACGGCGGCAACAGCCGTGAGAGCCAGCGTCAACCCCAAGATCGCAATGCGTTGCATGGCCGTCCTCCCATGGTGCGTGCCGTCTTTGACGCCATGCGCCGCGGCCTTGGCTGCGAAGCTTACGCGCGGCGCCGCGACGGCTCAATGGCGCTGCAGCGGCGAGACGGCTATGAAAGAATGCGGACGCTCGCGAGCGTGGACTTTCGCTGACGAACCGCCAAGATCACACACTGGGGTCGCGCATGACGATATTCAACGTAGGCCGAGCCACCATCGCCCGGGTCGAGGAAGTCTATGGCCCGACCTATCCGGCGACCCAGATCTTTCCCGACTTGAGCCAGGAGGTTTTGCACGAGCACGGGCCGTGGCTCGCGCCCGACCACTACGAGGCGGAAACCGGCCTGATCAAGCTCAGCGTGCACAGCTGGCTCTTGCAGATCGGCAAGCAGAAGATCCTGATCGACGCGTGCTGCGGCAATCACAAGAACAAGCCCGGGCGGCCATTCTGGCACATGATGAACACGGCATACCTCGAACGCCTCGCGGCCGCCGGTGCACGGCCGAACGAGATCGATCTCGTCATGTGCACCCACCTGCATCACGACCACGTCGGCTGGAACACGCAGCTCCGGGACGGCCGCTGGGTGCCGACCTTTCCGAACGCCCGCTACGTGTTTTCCAAGCCCGACTTCGAATATTACCAGAAGCTCGACGCCGACCCGAAGGACGGGCCGGCCGAGATGGGCACCTTTCGCGAATGCGTGCTCCCGGTGGTCGAAGCCGGACGCGCGGATCTTGTCACCGGGCCGCACCGCCTCAATGATCATCTCGAGATCATGCCGGCGCCGGGCCATTCGGCCGGGCATGTGGTGTTCTGGCTCGAAAGCGGCGCCGAACGCGCCGTCTTCATCGGCGATGTGCTGCATCACCTCCTTCAGGTCTATTACCCGCACTGGAACTTTCCCAAGAATTCCGATGCCGATCAGGCGCGGGCAAGCCGCCGCATCGTGCTCGAACGTTGCGCCGCGACCGGAGCGCTGGTGTTGCCGGCCCACGTCGGCGCGCCGTTCGCCGGCCACGTCGACGCGACCGGCAAGGGATTCAAGCCGCGCTTCCGCTGAGGCGCTGGAGCGCCGTTTGCGCTACACTCCACCGGGGCTACGAGACCGGAGGCTGTCATGCGAAAATTCCCGCTCGTCCTTGCGGCGCTCGCCGCTGCCACGTTGCTCGGGAATCGCCCGAGCCAAGCCTATTATGGCAACGCTCCCTGGTGCGCGGTGGTCAACCTCGGCCACGGCAGCGTCGTCCAACGATGCGTCTACCGAGACATCGAGACGTGCCGGCAGGACGTCATCGCCGGCAATCGTGGATTCTGCAACACAAATCCATATTGGGCTGGTTCTCTTGCGGCATCGCCACAGCCAAGGTTGTCTCGCAAGCGCGTCCGGCGGTGAGCCGCGAGGCTCTCACACTCGCACGAAGCCGCGCGGGAAGGTGTGCAGCCGCTCGATGCCAGTGGCCGTGATGAGGACCATCTCGCCGGTCTGCACGCCCGCCTTGTGGTCGGGCGTCACCACGTTCGGCTGGATCACCACGGTCTGACCGGCCCGAAACGGCTCCTCCGGAACCGGCCCGGCCGGACGGCTCGGCGATCCCAGGATCGGGGGCAGGTAGCCGCCGCCGTAGCCGTGTAGCAGGTCATCGATGATAGTGAAGCCGGCCTCCTCGATCACGCCCGACGCCGCGATGACCTGAGCCGGTGTCGCACCCTCCTTGAGCAGGCCGGCGATGGCGGCGAAGGCGGCATCGGCCGCGGCGTGCAGCTCGGCGTAGAGCGGCGGCGGCTCCTCGCCGACCGCGAAGCTGCGCAGCACCTGGCCGGGATGGTCCCAGAATGAAGCGCTGATCTCGGCGACCACGACGTCGCCCGCATGCACGCGCCGCGTGGACGGAAACTGGCGCGGCACCGGAACCTGCGGGTCGCGCATCGAGGTGACGCCGAGGTAGTGGATGACGTTGGTGCCACCCTCGGCCACATAGGCGCGCTCGATCAGATCGCCGAGCTGGCGCTCGCTCAGTCCCGGCTTGAGGCCGTCCTGCAAGCCCGCCATGCCGCGGTCGCTGAGCGCCGCGCCGATGCGCAGCCAGTCGATCTCCTCCGCTGACTTGACCATGCGCAGCCCGGTATAGGCGCGGTTCAGGCTTGTCACCTTGCCGAACCGCGCCGCCAGCACCGCGTGCTGCTCGAATGTCAAGGGCCCGATCGCGCCGATGCGATCCTGGCGTGCGCCGCGCCGCTCGAGCGTCTCGACCGCCTTTTGAATCGACGACGGGCCGCCCCATTCCACGCGCTCGGCCTCATTCGCGAGCTGGCGCGCGAGCGGCGCGTGATTGACATGTTGCACGAACAGGGCATCGGCACTCCCGGGCGACAGCACGCCCACCGCCTCGGCCGTCACCGGCCATTGGGTCAGCCATTGCACCACCGATCCGGCACGATTGAGGCCGCAGAACACGAGGTGGTCCACCTCGGCCTCGGCGAGAAGGGCTTCGATCGCGGCGCGCCGGCGCGCCATCTCGGCATCGCTGAAGCGCGGATACTCGGCCTCGACGATGCGGCGCAGGTGCGGCGGCAGCGACTGGGAAAAATAGACTTGCATGGAGTTCGGCTTGGCTAGATTCGCTGAATGGCGCATGTTCTTGCCGGCGAACCGGTGCCCACTTCGCCGGAACATGCGCTCGTGCATCGACAGGCCGGCGGCGAGCAACTAGCATCATTCGCCCGGCAAGACGAGAGAGCGATGCCGCTGCTGGCCCGAACGATCGATGAAGCGCTCCTTGCCATCGCGGACGGCTGCATGCTGCTGGTGCCGCGCGAATCCTCGGGCGTCGCCATGGCGGCAACCCGCGCCCTGATCCGCCGCGGCGTCAAACGCCTCCACCTCGTCGCCTGCCCGACCTCCACATTGCAGGCCGACCTCCTGATCGGCGCCGGCTGCGTCGATACGCTCGAGACCTCGGCCGTCACCCTGGGCGAATTCGGCGCCGCGCCGCGCTTTGCCGCCGCCGTCACGGCCGGCGCAATCCGCGTCATGGACGCGACCTGCCCGGCACTGCACGCCGCCTTGCAGGCGGCCGAGAAAGGCGTTCCGTTCATGCCGCTGCGCGGCCTCATCGGCTCCGATGTGCTCGCGCACCGGCCGGACTGGCGCGTTGTCGACAACCCATTCGTCGAAGCCGACCCGATCGTGCTGGTGCCGGCGATAAAAGGCGACGTCGCGTTGTTCCACGCGTCCGTGGCCGACCGCGCCGGCAATGTGTGGATCGGCACCAATCGCGAGCTCGTCACCATGGCGCACGCGGCGCAAAGGACCATCGTCACCGTGGAGGAGCTGCATGACGGCAACCTGCTTGACGATCCGCTCACCGCCGCCGGCGCGCTCGCCGGCTTCTATGTCGAGGCGGTGGCGGTCGCGCCGCGCGGCGCCTGGCCCTTGCGGCTCGCCGGCCATTACGAGGCGGACGCAGGCCATCTCGCCGAATACGCCCGCCTGGCGGCGACGACGGACGGGTTCGCGCGCTACCTGGAACGACACGTTCATGCCCAGCGCGCCGCCTGAGCAGGAGTTCCGCGACGAGGAGCTGTTGGCCGACGTCATCATCCGCCTCATCGGCGATGCGCGGCACGTGGCGGTGGGCAATGCCTCGCCGATCCCGGCGACCGCCGCGCTCACGGCGCGCGCGCTCGGCAACGGACGGCCCTACGTCTCGCTGCTGGGCAGCGCCCGGCACACGTTCTTTACCGACGGCGGGCGCGAGCTGTTCGACTGCGCCGGCCAGGGCCGCGTCGACGTGTTCTTCCTCTCCGGCGGGCAGATCGACGGCGCGGCGAACATCAACCTGGTCAGCATCGGCGACTATCGGCGGCCCAAGGCGCGGTTTCCCGGCTCGTTCGGCTCGTCCTATCTCTACTACGTGGTGCCGCGAGTGATCCTGTTCCGCACCGAGCATTCCCGCCGCACGCTGGTGGACCGGGTGGATTTCATCAGCGCGCCGGGAACGAGCCAGGCGAACGTCTTTCGCACCGGCGGCCCGATCGCGCTCATCACCGACCGCTGCCTATTCCGGTTCGACCGCACGCGCACAAGGTTCGCGCTCGCCAGCGTGCATCCCGGCCACACGGTCGAGGAGGTGATCGAGAATACCGGATTCGACTTCGACCGGCCGCACGACGTCCCGACCACGCCGGCGCCGTCGGCACAAACCTTGCAAGCGATGCGGAGCGTGGCGGCGCACGAGCTCAGCGAGGTCTACCCGCAGTTTGCCGCCGCGGTATTCGGGATCCAGGGATCAGTCACCAGTGGTGATCAGAAATAAGCAGAACCTCAAGATCGATGGCGAGCGGCTGTGGGCCGATCTGATGGAAACCGCGGCAATCGGCGGCACCCGGAAAGGCGGCATCTGCCGGCTCACCCTGACCGAACTCGAACGCCAG
>Ga0081538_10001704_pt1 | contig 22405 bp, 20 predicted proteins | sample TabmetS5T2R1_FD_71022 | JGI IMG/M metagenome (GOLD analysis project Ga0081538, IMG submission 71022) | Tabebuia heterophylla rhizosphere microbial communities from the University of Puerto Rico - S5T2R1 | ecosystem: Host-associated > Plants > Roots > Rhizosphere ...
CGCCACCAGCTCGTTGAACCGCAGGCCGAGCCGGGACCGTTCGCCGTAGCCCAGCCAGCAGATGCGGGCCGGCAGGCCCTGGAACTGGACGCGCTCGCGGGCCATCCGGATCCAGCGGCCCAGGGTCTCGTTCTCGGGGAACTCCTCGAGCACGAGCCGGTCGGTCACCTCGATGTCGGCGGGGTCGCCGGACAGCGCCGCCCAGCGGAACGGTCCCTTCCCCTCGCAGAACAGTGGACGGATGTACGCCGGCAGGAAGCCCGGGTACTCGAAGGCGTCGTCGTAGCCGGCCGCCTTGGCCTCGGCCCGGAGGGCGTTGCCGTAGTCGAAGACCTCGACGCCCCGCCGGGCGAACGCCACCAGGCCGGCGCAGTGGCGCACCATCGACTGGCGGCTGCGGGCGAGGTAGGCGTCGGGGTCGCGTCGGCGAAGGTCGGCGGCGGCACGCACGTCGAGCCCCACGGGCACGTACGACAACGGGTCGTGCGCTGGGGTCTGGTCGGTCACGATGTCGACGAGCTCGGCGAGCGTGGCGTTGGCGGCCAGGGCGGGCACCACCTCGGCGGCGTTGTCGCAGACGCCGATGGAGAGCGGCTCGCCGGCGGCCTTGGCCGCAGCGGCCAGCGTCCAGGCCTCGCCCATGTCGGCGGCGACCCGATCGAGGTAGCGGTGCTGGCGCCGGCGCTCGATCCGGTCGGGATCGACGTCGACGCAGACGGCCACTCCCCCGTTCATGGTCACGGCCAGCGGCTGGGCGCCGCCCATCCCGCCCAGCCCCGCAGTGAGCGTCACCGTGCCCCGCAGCGATCCGCCGAAGCGCTTGGCGGCGATGGCTGCGAAGCACTCGTACGTGCCCTGGAGGATGCCCTGGGTGCCGATGTAGATCCAGGAGCCCGCCGTCATCTGGCCGTACATGGTGAGGCCCAGGCCCTCGAGCCGGCGGAACTCGTCCCACGTGGCCCAGTCGGGCACGAGGTTGGCGTTGGCGATCAGCACGCGCGGCGCCCACTCGTGGGTGCGGAACACGCCCACCGGCTTGCCGGACTGCACCAGCAGCGTCTCGTCGTCGGCCAGGCCCCGGAGGCTCGACACGATGGCGTCGAACGCTTCCCACGACCGGGCGGCGCGGCCGGTGCCGCCGTAGACGACGAGGTCGTCGGGGCGCTCGGCCACGTCCGGGTCGAGGTTGTTCATCAACATCCGCAGGGCCGCCTCCTGCACCCAGCCGCGGCAGGTCAGCTCGGCGCCCCGCGGCGCCCTGACCAGGCGCGGGCCAGCCGGGCCGGTGGTCGTCACTACCCGCTCTTGGCCTTCGGCCGGGCCGCTCGGGCCGTCGACGCGTTGTCGCCCGCTCCCACGGCCGCTCGGGCCGGGCTCGCTCTCACCTTGCTTCCCCGTCACCCTCGACGGACGCTCGCTCACGGCAGCCCCCCGATCACGTCCTCGGCGGCGGCGACGGCCGCGCCGCTGCGGATCAGGCGCTCGGCCGCCGCCAGCTCGGGGGCCACGAACCGGTCCGGCCCGGGGCCGTCGACCTCACGGCGCACCGCGTCCACCACCGCGGCGGTCGCCGGCGCCGGCCGCAGCGGCCGGCGGAGGTCCAGCGCCCGGGCGGCCACCACCAGCTCCACGGCGAGGACCTGGGCCAGGTTCGTGAGGCTCGTCCGCAGCTTGCGGGCGGCCGCCCATCCCATGGAGACGTGGTCCTCCTGCATGGCCGACGTGGGGATCGAGTCGGCGCTCGCCGGCGCGGCCAACCGCCGGTTCTCGGCCACCAGGGCGGCGGCGGTGTACTGAGCGATCATCATCCCCGAGTCGACGCCGGGGTCGGCGGCCAGGAACGGCGGCAGCCCGTGCGAGCGTGCCGGGTCGAGGAGCCGATCGAGCCTGCGCTCGGCCATCGCCCCCAGGTCGGCGGCGACGATGGCCAGGAAGTCGCAGGCGTGGGCCAGCGGCGCCCCGTGGAAGTTGCCGTTCGACTCGACCCGTCGGTCCGGGAGCACCACCGGATTGTCGATCACCGCCGCCAGCTCGCGCTCGGCCACCGTCTCCACGTGGGCCAGCGTGTCACGCGCCGCTCCCGTCACCTGGGGGGCGCAGCGCAGCGAGTACGCGTCCTGGACCCGGGGATCGCCGGTGCGGTGCGAGGCCACGATCTCCGAGCCGGCCAGCAGCCGCGCCATGTTGGCGGCGCTGGTCGCCAGGCCGGGATGCGGCCGCAGCCGCGCCAGGTCGGGCGCGAAGACCCGGTCGGTGCCGAGGGCGCCCTCGACGCTCATCGCCGCGGTGAGGTCGGCGGCGGGCAGCAGGCGCGCCAGGTCGTGACACGCGAGCACCAGCATCCCCAGCATCCCGTCGGTGCCGTTGACCAGGGCGAGTCCCTCCTTGGCGACGAGCTCGACCGGCTCGAGGCCGGCGTCGGCCAGCGCCCGGGCCGACGGCACGGACGCGCCGGCCCCGTCGGCCGCCACGTGACCCGCAACCCGCACCTCGCCCTCGCCCATGAGGGCCATCGCCACGTGGGCCAGGGGTGCGAGGTCGCCGCTGCAGCCGAGCGACCCGTGCTCGGGCACCACCGGCGTGATCCCGTGGTTGAGCAGGGACACCAGCAGGTCGACCACGGCGGGACGGATGCCGGACAGTCCCTGGGCCAGCGTCCGGATGCGCAGCAGCATCATCGCCCGCACCACCTCGTCCTCGACCGGCGTGCCGAGGCCGGCGGCGTGCGAGCGGATCAGCGACCGCTGCAGCGCGGTGCGCCGCTCCACCGGGATGTGGCGGACGGCGAGGGCACCGAACCCGGTCGACAGGCCGTACACGGGGGTGTCCTGCGCCACGAGCTCCTCGACCGCGGCGCGCGCCCGGGCGATCGCCGTGCGGGACTCGTCGTCCAACTCCACCCGGGCGCGATTGCGGGCGACGGCCACGACCTCGGCGGCGGTGAGGGGCGACGATCCGACGGCGACGACGTCATGCGTGTCCACCGCACCGACGGTACGACCTGCTGGTGGGCCGGCGTGGATTCGAACCACGGTAGGCGTACGCCGGCAGATTTACAGTCTGCTCCCTTTGGCCACTCGGGCACCGACCCTGGAAGGGAACACGCTAGCGGCTGGCCGGAACGGCCCACCACACGGAACGTGTCGCTAGCCTCCGCGTCATGCCCAGCTTCGACGTCGTCTCCGAGATCGACATGCAAGAGGTGCGCAACGCCGTCGACCAGGCCTCCCGGGAGATCGCCAACCGGTTCGACTTCAAGGGCACCAACAGCTCGGTGGAGCTCAGCGGTCACGAGATCACGCTCCACAGCGTCAGCGAGGACCGCCTGAACGCGCTGCGCCAGGTGCTGGAGGAGAAGCTGGTGCGGCGCAAGGTGTCGCTCAAGGCGCTCGACTACGGCAAGGTCGAGGAGGCCGCGGGCGGCACCGCTCGGCAGCACGCCAACCTGGTGGCCGGCATCTCCCGCGACAAGGCCACCACCATCAACAAGTTCGTCAAGGGCCTCGGCCTCAAGGGCGTGCAGAGCCAGGTGCAGGGCGACCAGCTGCGGGTCAGCGGCAAGAAGCGCGACGACCTGCAGTCGGCCATCCAGGCGATGCGCGAGGAGGACTTCGGCATCCCCCTGCAGTTCAGCAACTTCCGCGACTAGCCGCCGTCGAGCCGGCGGCGTGCGCCGGCGCTAGCGCCACTCGCCTCCGCGGAGCCGGGCGACCCGGTCCTCGGTGGCGGGGTGCGTGCGCCACAGGTTGCCGAAGCTGATCTTGCGGCCCGCCAGCGGGTTGACGATGAACGCCGAGGCGTGGGCGGGGTCGATGTCCATGGGGATCCGCCGAGCGCCGACCTCGAGCTTCTCGAGCGCCTGGGCCAGCGGCTCGCCGTCGCCGATGAGCCGGGCGCCACTGCGGTCGGCCTCGAACTCGCGGCTGCGGCTGAGCGCCATCTGCAGCAGGCCGGCCGCCAGCGGCGCCAGGATGGCCAAGGCAAGCAGGGCGATGGGGTTGCTGCCCTCGTCGTCGCGGCCGCCACCGAAGATGGCGGTGAACTGCAGGATGTTGGCGATGAACGTGATGCCCACGGCGATGGCGGCGGCCACCGAGCCGATGAGGATGTCGCGGTTGCCGACGTGGCTGATCTCGTGCGCCAGGACGCCCCGGAGCTGGTCCCACGTGAGGATGCGCAGGATGCCCTGGGTGACGGCCACGGCCGCGTGCTCGGGGTTGCGCCCCGTCGCGAACGCGTTGGGCTGCTGGTCGGGCGTGACGTACAGCTTGGGCATGGGCATGTCCAGCTGCTGCGTGAGGTCGCGCACGATCGCGTAGTACTCCGGCATCTGCTCTTCGGTGACAGGCACGGCGCGGGCGGCACGGATGGCGAGGGTGTCGCTCCTCCAGTACGAGAAGCCGACGAAGACGAGGCCGATCGCCAAGCCGATGATGGCGCCCGTGTAGCCGAACAGGACCTGGCCGATGATCACGAGGAGCCCGCCAAGCCCAGCGAGTAGCACGAACGTCTTGAAGGTGTTCTTCACGGCTCGAAGGGTAGCCCCGGTTCCTGAGAGCCGGCTGTGTGCCAGATGGGAGGCGATGCCCCGGACGCCGGCCAGGGCGCGGGGCCTGCGCTCCGGCCCGCTGCCCTCGCCAATCAGTCGTAGTAGCCCGAGTGGATGTAGATGCAGGGCACGCCCTGGGCGTGAAACATCTGGACGTTGCGGCGGTCGTCCTCGAACGCCAGGCGCAGCTCGAATCCCCAGGCCCGGAGGTCGTCGACAGCCTCCAGCTTGAACTCGCGCGACGCCGAGTAGTCGCCGTGGTCCCGCATGATCAACAGGTCCCAGCGCAGCTCGTAGCGGTCGAGCCAGGCAAGGGTCTGCGGCCGGACGCGCAGCGGCCGGGCGGTCAGCAGCACGATCCGCAGCTCGTCGTCGAGCACGTCGAGCAGCCGCGCCACCTCGTCGATGAGCGCGTCGTCCCCGCAGGCGGCGAAGAAGGCTTCCCAGTCGTGCCGGGGCCAGTCGAGGAAGTGTTGGCGGCGCGAGGCGTCGGACAGGACGCCGTCCATGTCGAACACGACGGCGGCGCCGCCCCCAGCGACCGGCCCGTCATGCCAGCGCCAGTGGTCAGGGGTGCGGTGCACGGGCCTAGCTTGGCCCACCCGCATCCCGGGACGATCGCACCGACTACCTCGGGCGGGCACGGATGGTGAGCAGGATCTGCCAGGCGACCAACCCGATGAGCAGGACGTAGGTCAGCAGGAAGACGCCGAAGACCGGCTCCCAGCTCGTGTCGCCGATGGTTCCTACGACGTCGATCGCCAGGGGTGTCAGCGACGCCAGCGCCGCGAGGGTCACGGCGCCGAGGAGGATGCACGTGACGAGGGTGGTCCGCAGGGCCGATCGCTTGGCGCCACCAATGCGCGTGCGCTCCTCGGTGAGGCGGCGCGCCTGCTCGGTCGTGAACAGCGTGTCGAGCGCCAGCAGCAAGCCGAGCAGGCTGGCGACCTGGGCGACCTGTTCGTCGATTCCCGACACTACGCCGGCTCCGACAATCCGAGACCTGCAAGCACGTCGACCCTGCGTCCGCCGACCGTCGCCACCCGCGGAACGGTGATCCGGTGGTGGGACGCCTGCGCATCCGACTGGCGCAGCAGATCGAGGCGCGCCAGCTCGGACAGTGCGGTCTCGTACGTGGACGCCTCGGTGAACCGGAGCGTCCAGGTCAGGCCTGCGTCCTCGCTGCCGGAGGGCAAAACGGTGGCGTCGTCGCACATGCGAGCGAGGAACTGTTCGTGCAGCCCCTCCTCGTACGTGGCGAGCATGGTGTTGAGGATGGTTCGGGCGGACGTGGGGGTGATGCGGAACAGGATCTCGACCTCGCGCTGCGAGACCAGGCGGCCGAGGCGCTCACAGATCCAGCGAAGCTGATCGGCCTTGGACGTGGTCATGCTCGTCGGCACCGGCCCCGAACCGTTGATGAGCTCGAACGCATGGTCGACGACACCCTCCACCATGGCGTCGACCAGCGCGGCGGCCCTGTCCGGCGAGAGCCCACCAAGGGTCACCAACCGGTCGATGGCATGCGCGTGCGCTTCCGGGTCAACCTTCACAGCGTCATCCGTCTCCACCTCCGGCTCGGTCCACCCCGGCGGCAAGCCGCCGCCAGGCAAATGACCGTGACGTAATTACGACAGCGACATTCGCCAGCAACCACGAGTGCCGTGGCTCACGCGCTCGCTGGTGATCGGCGGCCCCCGGACCCTCGCGAATGCGAGCCCGGCGTCGCGCGACCTCGCCAGCCTCGGCTGAACTGCCGTAGGCCTCCCGCCCCGATCGGGCGCCAGAAGCGCACGATCAGCACCGTCCAACCCACGGCGACGGCCGCGGCGATCAGCGCCTGCACCAGCCGCGTGTACTCGCCCGGGTAGATGACGTCCTCGATGTAGCGATCGACGAACCCACCCTGGTAGCCCTCGCCGCCAGCAAGACGCCGCAACCGCTGCTCGAGCGGCGTGAGCGGACAGTCGAACCCAATGGCGACTATGCCGATCCCCCACGCCACGGCCGGCACGTGGAGCCACAGCAACCGTGACCACCGCCAAGCGACGACACCACCGATCGCCACGAACAGGATGAAGCCGGCGTGCACGATGACGACAGCATCGGCCGCGATCCGGTAGACCACCGGGGGTCGAGGGTAGCGGGGTCCGGCCCGAGAGGCCCCGTCCCCCGTTCCCGTCCACCGCACGCCGGAGAGGTGACGGCCGTGACCGAGGATTCCCCCGCCCTCACGTACACCTCGTACCTGGCGCTCGACGACGTGCTCGGGGCGCAGCACCCGCGGTCGGACGAGCACGACGAGATGCTCTTCATCGTCATCCACCAGGTGTACGAGCTCTGGTTCAAGCAGCTGCTGCACGAGCTCGCGCACCTCCAGCGCCGCCTCGAGGACGGCGACACCCCGCACGCGCTGACCACCCTGAAGCGCATCCTCACGATCCTCAAGGTGGCGGTCGCGCAGATCGACGTGCTCGAGACGATGACGCCCCGCCAGTTCCTCGGCTTTCGCAGCCGGCTCGAGGCCGCCAGCGGCTTCCAGTCGGCCCAGTTCCGCGAGCTCGAGGCGGTGCTCGGCCGGCGCGATCCCCGGGTCTTCGAGCGCTACGACCAGCCGAGCGACGCCCGTACCCGCATCGCCGCGGCGATGGCCCGGCCCTCGCTGTTCGACTCGTTCCTGCGCTACCTGGCCGCGCAGGGCTATGGCGTTCCCGCCGGGGCACTGGAGCGAGACGTCTCCCGACCCCTCGAGCCCACCGCCGGCGTCCAGCGGGTGCTGCTCGCGGTCTACCGCGACGACGGCGAGCCGTCACAGGTCGCCGAGCGGCTGGTCGACCTCGACGAAGGCATGCAGGAGTGGCGCTACCGGCACGTCAAGATGGTCGAGCGGACGATCGGTTCGAAGCCGGGCACCGGCGGATCGCCGGGCGTGGCGTACCTGCGGACGACCCTGTCGACGCCGGTGTTCCCCGACCTGTGGGCCATCCGGAGCGAGCTGTGATCACGCTCGCCGACCTGGCGCGCACTCCCAACGCGCTCGCGCCGCACTACTCCCACTTTCGGGTGGCCGACAGGCTGCTGCTCACGGGGCACTCCCATCAGGCGTGGCCCGACGTGGCACGCCAGGCACAGCTCGAGGCGTACGACGACGCGGCCGAGCTGGTGGACGGCAAGTGGGACCGGGCCTTCGACCGGGCCGACGAGGTCCGCACCGGGTTCCGCCGCCTGCTCTGCGACCCCGGTGGTGCCATCGCGCTCGGCGCCAGCACCCACGACGTCGTGGTCCGCTTCCTGTCGGCCCTCGACCTCGCGGGCCGCCGACGCCGGCTGGTCACGTCGACCGGCGAGTTCCACAGCCTGCGGCGCCAGCTGGCGCGGCTGGCGGAGGCGGGCGTCGAGATCGAGTGGGTGGTCGCGGAACCGGCCGCGTCCCTAGCCGAGCGCCTGGCCGACGCTGTCGACGACCGCACCGCGGCGGTGCTCGTGTCGGCGGTGTTGTTCGGGAACGCGCGCGTCGTCCCCGATCTGGGCGGCCTCGCCGCCGCCTGCCGGCGCACCGGCACGGAGCTGCTCGTCGACGCCTACCACGCGCTCGGCGTCGTGCCGTTCCCCCTCCACGACCTCGGCCTGGGCGACGCGTGGGTCGTCGCGGGCGGCTACAAGTACCTACAGCTCGGCGAGGGCAACTGCTTCCTCCGCCTGCCGGCCCACGCGGAGGGGCTCCGTCCGGTCGTGACGGGGTGGTACGCCGACTTCGACACCCTGCCCGACCGGGTCCGTCCCGATCCGGTCGGCTACGGCCCGGGCGGGCAGCGCTTCGCGGGCGCCACCTACGACCCCACGAGCCACTACCGGGGCGCCCGGGTGTTCGGCTTCTTCGGCGAGCAGGGGCTGACACCGGACCTGCTCCACCGCTCGTACCGTCACCAGCTCGAGGTGCTGGCGCGGGCGTTCGATGCGCTGGGCGTGCCGGACGACGTGATCACGCGCGACCGCGCCACCCCGCTGTCCGACTTCGGCGGCTTCCTGGCGCTGCATGCGCCCGACGCGGCCGCACTACAGGCGGTGCTGCGGGACCGCGGCGTCAGCGCCGACTCACGGGGCCGGACCCTACGATTCGGCCCGGCGCCCTATCTGTCCGACGGCCAGCTCGAGGCGGCGATCGGCATCCTCGGCGACGTCGTCGGCCGGGCCCATCACAGGTCCCGGAGATAGCGGATCTCGTCCACGCCCGGGTACACGGTCTGGCGATCTGCGGTCGAGCGCCAGCCCCAGCGCTCGTACATGGACCGGGCCCTGGTGTTGGCCTCGAGGACCCACAGCACCACGAGCCCACCGCCGCCCGCTCGAAGGTGCTCGAGCACGCCGTCGTGCAACCGCCGACCGATGCCGCCACCCCAGTAGTCGGGATCCACGTAGAGGCGACGCACCTGGGCCACGAAGGGACCGCTGCGCTCGATCTCGGCCGCCACCGTGCCCACCATTGCATGGTGGGACCCGTGGCACGCCACCAGCGCGGCCGTGGCCGACGGTCCCCGGACGATGGCCTGGCGCCAGCGCTCGGTCAGCTCCGCGGCGGTGGGCTTGGGCGCCTCGGGCGGGAAGATGCCCTCGTATCCGGCGAGGGCGGCGCGCAGCCAAAGCGCGCCCATCGGCACCGCGTCGTCAAGGGTCGCCCGGCGGATCAGTACGCTCGGGGCCACCTCGCGTCCTGCCAACGGCGCGGAATCGACCCTCGGTGAGGATTGATTCCGCCGGCTTCGGGACCACGGTCCGCCCACGGCCTGCATACGTGCGTCATCCGCGGAATCAACCCTCAGTCCTCCTGCGGGTGGCTTTCGGCGCGCTTGCGGATCTCCTCGACCACGGCGGGATCGGCGAGCGTCGTGGTGTCGCCCAGGGCCCGGCCCTCGGCGACGTCGCGCAGCAGCCGCCGCATGATCTTCCCGGACCGGGTCTTGGGCAGCTCGTCGGTGAAGATGAGCAGCTTGGGACGGGCGGTCGGGCCGATCTTGGTGGCGACGTGGGCACGCAGCTCCTCGCCCAGCTCGGGGGTGGCATCGATGCCCCCGCGCACGATGACGTAGGCGACGATGGCCTGGCCGGTCAGCGGATCGGTGGCCCCGCACACGGCCGACTCGGCCACCGCGTGGTGGTCGACCAGGGCGGACTCGACCTCGGTGGTGGAGATGCGGTGGCCCGACACGTTCATCACGTCGTCGACCCGACCGATCAGCCAGAAGTAGCCGTCGTCGTCGATCTTGCAGCCGTCGCCGGCGAAGTAGCGATCGCCGTAGCGGGCCCAGTAGGTCTCGTGGTAGCGCTCGGGGTCGCCGTAGATTCCCCGCAGCATCGAGGGCCACGGCTGGGTGACGGTGAGATAGCCACCGCCTCGCTCGACCTTGCCGCCCGACTCGTCGACCACCTCGGCGGCGATGCCGGGCAGAGGGAACGTGGCGGAGCCGGGCTTGAGGGTGGTGGCGCCGGGCAGCGGCGTGATCATGATGGCGCCGGTCTCGGTCTGCCACCAGGTGTCGACGATCGGGCAGCGGCCGCCGCCGATGTGCTCCCAGTACCACATCCAGGCCTCGGGGTTGATGGGCTCACCCACCGACCCCAGCAGGCGCAGTGAGGACAAGTCGTGCCGCTCGGGCTCCTGCGCCCCCCACTTCATGAAAGTGCGGATGGCCGTGGGGGCGGTGTAGAGGATGGTGACGCCGTAGCGCTCGGCGATCGACCACAGCCGGTCCCTGGCCGGCGTGTCGGGCGTGCCCTCGTAGATGACGCTGGTGGCTCCGTTGGTGAGTGGCCCGTAGACGATGTAGCTGTGGCCGGTCACCCAGCCGATGTCGGCCGCGCACCAGTAGACGTCGCTCTCGGGGTGGAGATCGAACACGTACTTGTGGGTGAACGCCACCTGCGTCAGGTAGCCGCCGGTGGTGTGCATGATGCCCTTGGGCTTGGCGGTCGTCCCCGACGTGTAGAGCAGGTAGAGGAGGTGCTCGCTGTCCATGGGCTCGGGCGGGCACTCGGCGTCCGCCCGTGCCATCAGGTCGTGGTACCAGTGGTCGCGGCCCTCGGTCATGTCGGGCGGCCCGGCCTCACCGGCGTCCGGGTGGCCGGTTACCCGACGCACCACCACCACGTGCTCGATCGATGGCGACGCGGCCACGGCCACATCGGCGGTGGGCTTGAGGGGGTTGGGCTTGCCCCGCCGGAAGCCGCCGTCGGCGGTGATCAGCACCTTGCACTCGGCGTCGTTGATGCGGCCCGACAGCGAGTCGGCGGAGAACCCCCCGAACACGACCGAGTGCGGCGCCCCGATGCGGGCGCAGGCGAGCATCGCCACCGGCAGCTCCGGGATCATCGGCATGTAGATCGCCACGCGGTCGCCCTTGCCGACCCCCAGGCCCTTGAGAACGTTGGCGAAGCGCTGGACATCCCCCAGCAGGTCGCCGTAAGTGATGGTGCGGGTGTCGCCCGGCTCGCCCTCCCAGTGGTAGGCGACCTTGCCGCCGTTTCCGGCCTCGACGTGGCGATCGAGGCAGTTGTACGAGACGTTGAGGGTCCCACCCACGAACCAGCGGGCGAAGGGCAGGTCCCAGTCGAGGATCGTGTGCCACTCCTGGTCCCAGCTCACGAGGTCGGCGGCCTGGCGGGCCCAGAACCCCTGCCAGTCGGCGGCGGCCTCGTCGTAGATCTCGGCGTCGGTGATGAGGGCGTCGGCCTTGAACGAGTCGGGGGGCGGGAAGGTGCGGTCCTCGACCAGCAGGTACTCGATTGCGTCGCCCGCCGCGCCCGTGCCGGATGCCTGTTCGGCCATCGCCTCTCCCCCTGCGTGTCTTGTGTTGTGCTCGGTCGTTCGTGGCACTGGATCGACCGACGAGCCTATCTGCCGTTGCTGGCACGGTGGCCGGGCGGGCCGGGACGTGCCATGGTGCAGGGATGGTGAGCCCACCCACCCGGCGCGCGCTGACGAGGACGCGGGTCCTGCGGGCGGCGCTCGACCTGGTGGATCGCGAGGGGGCGGACGCCCTCACCATGCGGCGGCTGGGACGGGACCTGGGCGTGGAGGCGATGTCGCTGTATGGCTACGTCGAGAGCAAGGAAGACTTGGTCGAGGGCGTCGTCGAGCTGATCTTCGGCGAGATGCCACTCGTCGTGCCGGGGCCGGAGCCCTGGCAGGAGCGGATCCGCCGGCATGCCGGCATCTACCGGTCGGTGCTCCTGAGCCACCCCAACGCCGTCCGCCTGGTGGCCGGCCGGCCGCTGGTAACTGAGGGCACGGCGGCGTTCGTCGACTCGGCCATGTGCGAGCTCCGCGCCATCGGCCTCGATGTCGAGACCGCCGACCGGGTGCTGGGCGTGATCGCCAGCTTCACGCTGGGGCACGTGTCGGAGCAGACGGGCGCCGGGCGCCGCACGTCGTCGCCGGGCGACGTGCTGGACCTGAGCCGCTTCCCGGACCTGGCCGAGATCGAGAAGCTGGGCAGGATGACGCCGGCACGCTATGACGCCGAGTTCGAGCTCGGGCTCGACTTCATCGTCGCCGGCGTCGAGGGGCTCCTGGCGAATCACGCGGCCACGCGAGAGGGAGGCGGGGCCGCGGGTGGCGCCGAGGACGTGGGGCCGCTGGAGGCGCCTAGCAGGCGCCTCCAGCGGTAGGCCCCATATCGGAGGCGGCGACAGGACCCGCAGCCCCGCCGGAGCGACCCCACTCGAGGACCCGGAAGCCGCCAAGGCCCGCCGGATCGAGCAGGGCCTCCGACTCGCTGACCCGGCTGCGTGCCTGCATCGCGGCGAGGTCGCCGACCCGGGCGCGCTCGCTCCACTCGGCGCGGCCCTCGGCGACCAGCTCGTCGATGCCCCAGGCACGCAACCAGTCGACTTGGCTCCGATCGAGGACCGGCCGCTTCACCGCCGCCAGCTGGTCGACCGCCACCTCGCAGGTGACGTCCTGCGCGCCCAGGTCCTCGAGCAGGCCCGCGCCGTGGCGGTGCCCGCGGTACGTCCTCACCCACTGGTCTTGGGGGCGGTCGGCGAGCCGGGCGGTGGTCGCGACGTAGTCGATCACCATTACGCGACCCCGGGAACCGGCGACCGCCAAGGCGTCTCGCAACCAGGCCCTGGCCGCGTCCTGCAGCGGAACCCGCGCGCCGGCGACCGGGTCGGGTACCAGGCGGTCCAGCAGCTCCGCCCGTTCATCGTCGAGCGGCACCAGCACCTGGACGAACCCGGCCGGGGGTGCGGGCCCCTGGGCCTCGCCGACGTCCACGCGCACCTCCCACCACGCGCCGGCGCGGCGCTCGGCCAGTCCGAAGGGGAGGTTGTCGACCAGCTCGTTCGCCAGCACCACGGCCGGTCCGTTGACGCGGGGCAGCTCGGCGAGGCTGACACAGATCGGCCCGCGCACCGCCTCCGGCACCGGCGCCTCGGTGTCGGGGTCGACCGGCGCAAAGGCCAGGGCCGGGTCCTCCAGGCGCAGGGTCTGCGCGTGCAGGCGCCGCTGCGCGGCCGAGCGCTCGACCAGGACGTAGCGCAGCGCGGCCGCGCAGTCGGGCCCCGAGGCCAGCAGGGCGCGGCACAGCGAGCCGGGGCCGGCGCCGGCGTCGACCACGACGAACGGGTCGGGCGATCCCATGTCCCGCCACCAACCGTCGAGCGCCCGGCCCACCACGGCGCCGAACAGCGGGCCCACCTCGGGGCTGGTGAGGAAGTCCCCCTGCCGGGCACCGGACCGGCCACCGCTCTCGTAGAACCCCCCGGAGGGGTCGTAGAGCGCGACCTCGAGCACCCGCTCCAGTGGCCGCGGCCCGTGCCGGCGGATCTCGGCGGCGATGCGCTCGGCGACGGTCACGGCCCCGCGAGGTGGCTGGTGTCGGACACCTACATGCCGATGCTGGCCACGAAGCTGGCCATGTCGCCGAGCTCGGTGGCCCACTGCGTGACACCGAACACCAGCGTGAACGCGGCGGTGATGGCGAGCGCGGCGGTGAGCGAGACCGGTACCCGCACCGGCCTCTCGTCGCCGCCGGGGGCCGGGTTCATCCACATCTCCTTGGCGATGTTGGCGTAGTAGGCGAGTGCGATCACGGAGTTGACGGCCATCACCACCGCCAACGCGTAGGCCCAGCCGGTGTCGGCGTCGATCACGGCCCGGAACGCGACGAACTTCGCCAGCCAGCCCGCCAACGGTGGGATCCCGGCGAGCGAGAAGAGGAAGAGCGACATGAGCACGGCCAGCGAGGGCGCGTAGTCGAACAGCCCGCCGAAGCTGCTGACCTCGGCGCTACCGGTCTTGCGGGCGACCGCCATCACGACCGTGAAGGCGCCCAGGTTCATGGCCGCGTAGATCAGCAGGTAGGTGACGATCGACGTGAGCGTGTCGTCGCCGATCTGCCCCACCACCGCCAGGGGCGCCAACATGAACCCGGCCTGCGAGATGCCCGAGTAGGCCAGCATCCGCACCACGTTCGTCTGGCGCAGGGCGACGACGTTGCCGATCGTCATCGACAGGGCCGACAGCACCCACATCAGCGGCCGGACCACCTCGGGCTGCTCGGCGAAGCCGATGATCACCAGCTGGAGCAGGGCGACGAACCCCGCCGCCTTGGAGGACACCGACAGGAACGCGGTGATCGGGGTGGGCGCCCCCTCGTACGTGTCGGGCGCCCAGGTGTGGAAGGGAACGGCCGACACCTTGAAGCCGAACCCGGCGATGCAGAACACGATGGCCAGCGTGATCGCCGGGACGCTCTCGCCCCCAGCGAGCCCGGCACCGATGTCGGACAGCTTGGTGCTGCCGGCGACGCCGTAGAGGAGCGACATGCCGTAGAGCAGCACCCCGGTGGCGAACACTCCCATCAGGTAGTACTTCGCGCCCGCCTCGTTGCCCTTCGGGTCCCGCTTGCGCCAGCCCGCCAGCAGGTAGGCGGGGATCGACAGCAGCTCCAGGGCGACGAAGATCGTCACCAGGTCGCGCGCCGACCCCATGACGAGCATGCCTAGGATCGACGACAGCAGGAGGAAGTAGTACTCGCCCTCGGCGTAGTCGCCCTCGGCGATGTAGTTGGTCGACTGCAGGACCGTGACGTAACCGGCGACGAGGAACAGCGCCTTGACCACCAGCGCGAAGTTGTCGACCACGTACGCGCCGCCGAACATCGAGCGGTCGGCCCCGTCGACCGCCAGGGTCAACACCGGGATCAGCGCCGCCAGCAACCCGAGTCCCGCCAGCGACGGCAGCAGGCCCTTGCGGTCCTCGGGCAGGAACAGGTCGGCCACGAGCACGATGCACAGCACGGCCGTGAGCACCAGCTCGGGGGCGAGCGCGTGCCAGTCGATGACCGGCCGGACGAAGCCGCCGTCGCCCTGCGCCAGGGTGCTGATGGTGCCGAGCACGCCCGGCTACCCCCCCACCGCCGACGCGACCATCTGTGCCACCGACGTGAGCTGGTCGTCGGTCACGCGGAAAACCAGGTTGGGGTAGACGCCGATCACGAGGATCAGGACCAGCATCGGCACCCAGGCGATCCACTCGGGCACCTGCACGTCGGCGATGGCCTCGTCCTCGAACTCGTCGGTGGGGACGCCGAACGAGGTCCGCTGGTACAGCCACAGCAGATAGCCCGCGGCGAACACCGTTCCCAGGGCGGCGATCACCATGTAGACGCGGAACGTCACGGTGGACAGGCCGGCGCCCGGGTCGTAGGCCGACAGGATCGCCGGGAACTCGCCCCAGAACCCGGCCAGCCCGGGCAGGCCCAGCGACGCCATGGCCGTGAACCCGAGGATCCAGCCCATGCGCGGCGCCTTCACCAGGATGCCGCCCAGCCGGCGGATCTCCAGCGTGTGGTAGCGCTCCTTCACCGACCCCGCCAGGAAGAAGAGCATGCCGGTGATGATCCCGTGGGCGACCATGCCCATCACCGCGGCGTTGAGGCCGAAGTCGGTGAGCGTGGCGATGCCGAGCATGACGAATCCCATGTGCGACACCGACGAGAAGGCGATGAGCCGCTTCATGTCGGTCTGCGCCAGGCATGCCAGGGCGCCGTAGATGATGCCTATGACCGCGAGCGCGCCGATGTAGGGCGCCCACTCGACGGCGGCCTCCGGCAGGATCGGCAGCGCCACGCGGATGAACCCGTAGGTGCCGAGCTTCAGGAGGATGGCGGCCAGGATGACCGAGCCGACCGTCGGCGCCTGGGTGTGGGCGTCGGGCAGCCAGGTGTGGAACGGGAAGATCGGCACCTTGATGCCGAAGCCCATGAACATGCCGCCGAAGATGAGCACCTGCGTCGCCAGCGGAACCGCCTCTATGCCTGCCGCAGCCGGCTCGGAGATGTTGCGGGCTAGCTCGGGGATGACGAACGTCTCGCCGCCCACGAAGTACAGGGCCAGGAAGCTGATGATCATCAGCGCCGACCCGAACAGCGTGAACAGGAAGAACTTGATGGCCGCGTACTGGCGTTGCTCGGCCCCCCACACGCCGATCAGGAAGTACATCGGCAACAGCACGACCTCGAAGAAGACGAAGAACAGGATGAGGTCCTGGGCCACGAAGGTGCCGAGCATGCCGGTCTGGAGCACGAGCAGCAGGATGAGGAATGCCTTGGGGTTGTGGGGCTCGGGGAAGTGGTTCCAGCTGTAGACGATGCACAGCGGCGTGATCAGCAGGGTCAGGGCAACCAGCGGCACCGACAGCCCGTCGATCCCGACGAAGTAGCGGGCGTTGATCACGTCGATCCACGGCTTGTCGACGACGAACTGCAGGTCGGCCGTGCGGTCGTAGCTGAAGTCCGCCAGCACGGCGACGCCGATGCCGGCGCTCGCCAGCACCGCGACCAGCGAGACCCACCTGTGCGCCTGCTCTTCGGCCTTGGGGATGAGCAGCATCACCAGCGCCCCTGCCGCCGGCAGGAACACCATGAGGGTCAGGCCCCAGTCGGTCAGGAACTCATTGTTCATCGGGTTCTACCAATCAAACGAAGACGATGAAGGCGCCGGCGAACAGGGCGGCCGCCCCGAAGAGCAGGGCGCCGTACTGCTGGATCTTGCCGGACGTCAGCTGGCGGAAGACCTGGCCGCCGCTCTGGGCGGCGGTGGCGGAGCCATTGATGGCCCCGTCGACGACCTGCTGGTCGACGTGCGTGTAGACCCACCGGCCGCTGGCGGTGGCGATCCGGCCGGCGCCGTTGACCACCCCGTCGATCACGTTCTGGTTGATCCAGTTGACACCCCGGGCGATCGGGCCCTTGGTGCCGGCCGCGATCACGTCGGTGTAGAGGTGGTCGAAGTAGTACTTGTTGACCAGCGTCGTGTAGCCGGCGTGGGCCAGGGCGTTGCGCTCGCTGATGCCCCGCAGGCCGATCCGCCCCGTGTACCAGGCGACCCCGACGCCGATGCCCGCCACGGCGATCAGCGTGCTCACGATGGCGATGCCCCAGGAGAACTCGGGATGGGCGAAGCTGGGCACGATGCTCGGGAAGTAGGCGCCGACCGGTTCGTAGTAGTGCTCGAACCGCAGCTCGGCGCTGTCCGGGGCCAGCGCCGACGGCAGATTTACGAGGCCGGCGAACACGCCCAGGATCGCGAGGATCCAGAGCGGGACGACGATGCGCGGGCCCGACTCGTGGGGGTGGCCATGACCCCGGAACTGGCCGAAGAAGGTGAGGTACACGCACCGTGTCATGTAGACGGCGGTCATGAGGGCGCCGATGATGCCGACGACCATGAAGATCCGGTAGTTGCCGGCGCCGCCGAGCTGCGAGGCGCCCGCCAGGATCTCGTCCTTCGACCAGAAGCCGGCCAACGGGAAGATGCCGATGAGCGCGCCGGTGGCGATGAGGAACGTCTTGTAGGTCTGCGGCATCGCCTTGCGCAGGCCGCCCATCTCCCGCATGTCGAAGCTGTGGACGGAGTGGCTGACGGACCCGGAGCCGAGGAACAGGCAGGCCTTGAAGAACGCGTGGGTGAACAGGTGGAACAGCGCCGCCGTCCAGGCGCCCACGCCGAGCGCCATCACCATGTAGCCGAGCTGCGACACCGTGGAGTAGGCGAGGACCCGCTTGATGTCGTACTGCACGAACGCCAGCCCCGCCCCACCCAGCACGGTCACCCCGCCGACGAGGGCGAGCAGGTTGATGCTGGACGTGCCGATCGACAGGCCCTCCCAGAAGACCCCGTAGAGCCGAGAGACCATGTAGATGCCGGCCACCACCATGGTGGCCGCGTGGATGAGGGCCGACACGGGCGTGGGGCCGGCCATGGCGTCGGGGAGCCAGGTGTGCAGGATGAACTGGCCCGACTTCGACATGACGGCGGCGATCAGCGAGCACGACGCCACCAGCAGCGCCAGGTGGCTGATGTCGCCGTTGAGCGCCTGGGTGTTGATGTCGAGGATGTCGAAGGTCTGTCCCGCGGCGAAGAACAGGATGATCACGCCCACGATCAGCCCGATGTCACCGACGCGGTTGGTGATGAACGCCTTGAGGGCGGCGTCGCTGTTGGCCTTCTCCTCCCACCAGTGGCCGATGAGCACGAAGGAGCAGACCCCGACCAACTCCCAGCAGACCATGAGCTGCAGGGTGCTGCTCGACATGACCAGGCCGAGCATCGACGCGGTGAACAGCGACAGGAACGCGAAGAAGTGGGTGTAGCGGCGATCGCCGGCCACGTAGTCGGTCGAGTAGACGTGGACCAGCAGCGAGACCACCGTGACGACGATCAGCATCATCACGGCCGGGCCGTCGACGAGCGTCCCGACGTGTACCTCGCGCTCGCCGAACTGGAACCAGTCCCACTCCCGCGTCACCGGCTCGATCGAGGCGTGTTCCTCGGACTCGGCCGCGGGCTCACCCTCCTGCTCCGAACTTGCCGCAGAAGGCGTTGCCATGGCATCGCTATCTGCGGCAAGTTCGGTGGTGATAGCTGGCGCCGCCTCGTGCTCCGAGTCGTCGACGTGCTGGAACCACTGCACCTGCGTGACGATCGCCAGCACGAATGCGGCACCCACCGCGGCGACGCCGAGCTCGCTGCCCTTGCGCGGCAGCCGCTTCCCGAACAGCAAGATCAGGAAGAACGAGGCCGCGGGGATGACGGGGATGATCCAGGCCTGCTGGAGCACGGTGCGCCTATCCCCTCATGGAGTCGACCTCGTCGAGGTCGACGCTCCGGCGGTTGCGGTAGATGATCAGCACCATCGCCAGCCCCACGCCCACCTCGGCCGCGGCCACGGCGATCACGAACAGGGCGAACACCGCGCCGGCGACGTCGGCATTGGCGGCGCCGAAAGTCAGCAGGTTGATGTTGACGGCGTTGAGGATCAGCTCGATCGACATCAACACCATCACCGTGTTCTTGCGGGCGATGACGCCATACACGCCGATCGCGAACAGGATCGCGGCCAGCAGCAAGAACTGGTTGAGCATCAGGTCGTCCATCAGGGTGCCCTCAACGGTCCTTCCGGGCGATGACGATGGCCCCGACCAGCGCCGCCAGCAGCAGCACCGACACGATCTCGAACGGGATCAGGTACTGCGAGAAGATCGAGTCGCTCACGGTGGCGGTGTTGCTGCCGTCGACCGAGTTGACCTGCCGGTCGGCGGGCAGGGCGTCGTCGCCCCAGCGGTCGATGAGCGAGTACGCCATCACCCCCGCCAGCAGCAGCGCCGTCCCCAGGCCGACCCACCAGTGGTCGTTGGTCATGTCGACGTCGCGCCCGATGCGGGCCCGCGTCAGCATGATGCCGAACAGCATCAGGACCATGATCGCCCCGATGTAGATCAGCACCTGGGTGACGGCCACGAACTCGGCGGCCAGGAGGACGAACTGGGCGGCGACCCCGGCGAACACGGCGATGAGGTACAGCGCGGCGCGGACCACGTTGCGCGTCGTCACCACGGCGACGGCGGCACCGACCATGCCCGCGGCGATCACGTAGAAGAAGATGTTCTGGGCGACCATGCGATCAGCTCTGCATCAGCGAGGGACCTTGCGCACCTTCTGCTCCGACCCGGCCTCGTAGGCCTCGAAGTCGGGCACCGTCTGCATCCACTCGCCGAGGCGGTCCTTGTCGTGGAGCAGGTCGGCCAGGCGCAGCTCGGAGTACTCGTACTCGGGGCTCCAGAACAGGGCGTCGAACGGGCACACCTCGACGCAGATGCCGCAGTACATGCACAGCGCGTAGTCGATGTCGAACCGGTCGAGCTTGTTGACCTGGCGCGGCTTGCCACCCGGGCGCCGGGGCGGCGCCGTGTCCTTGTGCCCCTCGATGTAGATGCACCAGTCGGGGCAGCTGCGGGCGCACAGCATGCAGACCGTGCAGTTGTCCTCCTTGAGGGCGATCACACCGCGGGCGCGGGGCGCGGGCATCTCCTTCTCGTGGGGGTACTGGACGGTGGCGGCGCCGATCGACGGGGCGGGAATGAGCGTCTTCATGCCCCGGGACGGGAACGTGGTCTTCAGCATCGTCTTGAGCGTCACGCCCAAACCCTTGACCAGCCCGGGTGCCTTGGGAGCGGAGAACTTGGCCATCAGACCTCCATGGCCGCAGAGGGGGATGACGTTCGAGCAGTGAACCGGCGGGGGGTGTGGGGGGCGGAGGCTCCTGCCGGAGCCCCCCACCGTCGCTCGAGCCGGCTTCGCTGGTCGAGCGACCGGAGAGCGACGCCGCCGAAAGGCGGCGACCAAAGCCTCGCCGAGCAACCTCTGGTTGCGAGGCGAAGCATCAGAACATCACCTTGAGAGCCATGGTCGCCAGGATGTTGACCAGCGACAGCGGGATGAGGATCTTCCAGGCGAGCTGCTGCAGCTGGTCCTCCCGGAAGCGCGGGTACGTGAACCGCGCCCAGAAGACCAGGAACGCCACCAGCATCATCTTCGTCAGCAGCACCACGGGGCCGACCACGTTCATGACGTTGGCATCGAGGTCCACCCAGGGGATGCTCCAGCCGCCGAGGAACAGCGTGGCCGCCACCGCCGCGAAGGCGCCAGCGCTGGCGAACTCGGCGATGAAGAACAGCAGGAACCGCATGCCCGAGTACTCGGTCATGTAGCCGGACACGAGCTCCGACTCGGCGATCGGCATGTCGAACGGCGTCTGCGTCAGCTCGGCCTGCGTCGCCACCAGGAAGATGAAGAACCCGATGAACTGCGTGAGGATGTACGGGTTGCCGACCCCCCCGAAGCCCAAGATCTCGCCGCTGTGCTGGGCGGCGACGATCCCCTGCAGGTTGAGCGTGCCCGCCTGGATGACCACGCCCACCACGGCGAGCACCATCGGCAGCTCGTAGGCGATGAGCTGGCCGGCGGCCCGCAGGCCCCCGAGCAGCGAGTACTTGTTGGCGGACGCCCAGCCGGCGATGAGGATGCCGAGCACCGAGATCGACGACACCGCCAGCACCCAGAAGATGCCTACGTCGAGGTCGGCGAACCAGGCGTCGGGCCCGAAGGGCACGGCCAGCAGGATGAGGAAGACCGACGCCACCACCACGTAGGGCGCCAGGGCGAACAGCCGCCGGTCGGCCCGCCACGGGATGATGTCCTCCTTCTGGATCCACTTGCCGACCTCGGCAAGCAGCTGCATCGATCCGTAGGGCCCCGCCTCCATGGGCCCCAGGCGGCTCTGCATGAAGCTCATCATCTTGAACAGGAAGACGTAGACGAGCGTGCCGGCGGGGATGAGCACGGCCACCAGCACGCCGATCGTCCGCAGGACGGTCTGCTGCCAGTAGGCGAGCTCGATGGCGAGGCTCACCGAGGCACCTCGACTCGGCCGGAGGCCGAGGCCATGGACACCGGCAATGCAGGGCGGAGCGAGCGGGTGGCGCTGAGGATGCGAGGCCGCAGCGGCCCGGCGGCGTAGCCGCCGAGAGCGGGAGACACGGCGTCGGAGCCTCGCACCGGAGGCGACAGGACCCGTGAGCGGGGTGTCGGCGGGCGCAGTGCCTTCATCGGTCGATGTCCCCGAGGATGAAGTACAGGCTGGCCAGGATCGTGATGATGTCGGGCACGTACACGCCCCGTAGCAGCCAGGGCAGGATCGACACGTTCGAGAAGCTGGCCGAGCGGATCTTCACGCGGAACGGCCCCAGGTCGCCCCTGCTCACCACGTAGTAGCCCATGGCGCCGAGCGGGTTCTCCGTCTCGACGTACGCCTCGCCCTCGGGCACCTTGATGATGCGGGGGACCTTGGCCATGATCGGCCCGCCCGGCAGCCCGTCGCAAAGCTGATCCACGATCTTTGTGGACTCGCGGGTCTCCTGCAGGCGGACCCAGCAGCGGGCGAAGCTGTCGCCGTCGGGGTGGGTCCAGACCTTCCAGTCGACGTCGCCGTGGGCGAGCCCCGTCACACCGCCGTCGCGGCGCAGGTCCCAGTCGACGCCCGAGCCGCGGATGCTGGCGCCGGTCAGCCCGTAGGACAGGCCCACCTCGGCCGGCACCACGCCCACGCCCCGCGTGCGGGCCTCGAAGATCTCGTTGCCGAACAGCAGCTCCTCGACCTGGTCGCAGAAGCTGCGGATGCGCTCCATGACGGCCTTGGTGTCGGCGATCCAGCCCTTGGGCAGGTCGTCCTTGAGACCGCCGATCCGGTCGAAGTTGGGATGGAAGCGTCCGCCGGTCACCGCCTCGATCTGGTCGAGCACGTGCTCGCGGTCCCGGAAGGCATAGAAGACCGGCGTGACCGCGCCGAGCTGGGCTCCCAGGTCGCCGAGGAACAGCGTGATGTTGGCCACCCGGGCCATCTCGAACAGGATCGTCCGGATATGGCGGGCCCGCGCCGGGGCCTCGATCTCCATGAGCTGCTCGGCCGCGAGGATGAACGGCACCTCGTTGGCGAAGCTGCCGAGCCAGTCG
>Ga0081538_10001705_pt1 | contig 22404 bp, 21 predicted proteins | sample TabmetS5T2R1_FD_71022 | JGI IMG/M metagenome (GOLD analysis project Ga0081538, IMG submission 71022) | Tabebuia heterophylla rhizosphere microbial communities from the University of Puerto Rico - S5T2R1 | ecosystem: Host-associated > Plants > Roots > Rhizosphere ...
GCTCCAGGTCGAGCAGGCCGGCCAGGGCCTTGGGGCGCCGCTCGGCGTCGATGGCCAGGCGCTCCAGGAGCTCCAGCGGTGCGCTGCGGAAGTTCGCCCCGACGACGAAGACCGGCACGGCGGCTCAGTCCCGGGCCTCGGCCTCAGGACCGGCGTCGATGCCCCGGTTCCTGGCCGCGACCTGGCGGACGAGGTCGACGGCGGCCCGGCGCTGCTCGTGGAAGGAGAGGATCTGCAGCTCGGTGGAGAGGTCGACCTTGCGGAGCGAGACCCCGGGCGGCACCTGGAGGTGGGCCGGGGCGAAGTTCAGGATGGAGGTCACGCCGGCCGCGACCAGCCGGTCGCAGACCTCCTGGGCCGCCGTGGCCGGGGTGGCGATGATGCCGATCGCCACCTGCTCCTCCTTCACCACGCGGTCCAGGTCGTCGATGTGGTCGACGGCCAGCTCGCCGAGCTCCTCGCCGACCTTGCCGCCGTCGGCGTCGAGCAGGGCGGCGATGCGGAAGCCGCGCTCGGCGAAGCCGCGGTAGTTTGCCAGGGCGTGGCCGAGGTTGCCGACCCCGACGATCGCCACCGCCCAGTCCTGCTCCAGGCCGAGCTCACGCCGGACCTGGTAGATCAGGTACTCGACGTCGTAGCCGACGCCCCTGGTGCCGTAGGAGCCGAGGTAGGACAGGTCCTTGCGCACCTTGGCCGAGTTCACCCCGGCGGCGTCGGCGAGCTGGTCGGAGGAGACGCGATGGGTGCCCCGCTCGGACATGTCGACCAGGCAGCGGAGGTAGACGGGCAGGCGGGCGACGGTCGCCTCCGGAATACGGTCTCGCACGGACTCCCACCCCCGTTACTGAATCTCTCCGAGTCTAGGCTCTGGTGATCGGGTTCTCAATCGGCGCCGACCCTGCCCAGCCGGGCCCGCAGCAGGTCAACGGGCACCTCGTAGTCGAACAGGTCCTCGCCGTCCACCGCCACCACCGGGACCCGCACCCCGTAGCGGCGGGCCAGTCCCTGGTCGCGGTCGATGTCCACCAGCTCCAGCCGGAACCCGGCGGCGGCCTGCTCGGCGCGGAGGACCCGCTCGGCCTCCTCGCAGAGATGGCAGCCGGCCCGGGTGTAGAGGGTGACGGTGGTCATGGCCCGGCGGTCGCCGGGGGCGGGGGCGGGGCCGAGGCGCGGCGGAACCCCAGGTACATCACGCTGGCCCCCAGGGCCAGGCCGAGGGCCAGCTTGTCGCTGGAGGCCAGGAACGCGAACACCCCGCCGCCGGCGGCCAGCAGCACGCCGAGGGCGATGAGAAGATTGCCCTCGAACCGGGGGCGGAGGTCGCGGCGCGAGCGCAGGGCCAGGCCGCTGGCGACCGCCCCGCCGACGACGATCAGGGTGCCGGCGGTGTTGCCGAGCACGGCCAGCAGCCGGACGGCCGGCGGCAGGAACTCCTTGCCCTCCGGCAGCGGCTGTCCCGCCAGGTCGGCCGGGGTCACCGGGGCCAGGGCGACCAGGACCACGCCGAGCACGGTGAAGGCGCCCAGCCCGACGACGTAGGCCCGGCGGACGCCCCTCATACCCCCCCGATCCTCCGGTTGACCACCCTGGCGGTCCCCCGGACCCCCCCGGCCGGCGAGCAGCTCGACGGTGCCGAGGGCGAGCCAGGGCACGTTCAGGACGGCCCCGAAAAGGTAGTAGAGCTTGAACGAGAGCGGCGTCCATCCGGCCGCCACCCCGGCGGTGAGGGCCAGCGACGCCACCGCGAACATCGACAGGGAGACCCCCCAGGCAAGCTGGTGGGGGCGGCGGCGGGCGGCGTACTGGCGCAGGACCGCTGCGGCGAACGCACCCGAGGCGGCCGCGGCGATACCAGGAAGCAGCCAGTGCATGAACAGGAGTCTAGCCCCGCCCTGGCCAACCGTACTTCTTGTAGCTTGGTAACATCCGCCGCGCGCTCTGGCAGTACGCCCGGCTCGTCGTTCACGAGGAGCACTCCTTGGCTCAGGTCCCTCCGGCCCCCGCGGTGCCCCCGGTGCTGGTCGCCACCGGGCCGTTCTTCATGTTCTCGCTCGAGGAGACCTTCGAGCTGATCGGCGAGGCCGGCTTCGACGGCGCCGAGCTGATGATCATGCAGGACAAGCTGAGTCAGGACCCGCACCGGCTGGGTGCGTTGGCCGCCCGCTACGGCGTGCCCGTGCCGGCGGTGCACGGGCCGTTCCTGGTCGCCACCTGGCTGGTGTTCGGCACCGACCCCAAGGGCAAGCTGGAGCGCTGCGTGCGCTTCGCCGAGGCGGCCAAGGTGTCGACGGTCGTGATCCACCCGCCCTACCGCTGGCAGACCCAGTACGCGGACTGGCTGGACGAGGCCATCCCCCGCATCCGCGAGGAGACGGGGGTGACGGTCGCGGTCGAGAACATGTTCCCGGTCAACGTGAACGGCCGCAGCCTCCGCTTCTTCAGCGGGACCGTCCCGTCCGAGCTCGACCGCTGGCCGGCCCTGGTGCTGGACACCAGCCACCTGGCCGTGGCCGGGGGCGACCTGCTGGCCGCCTGGGACGAGCTGGCCGACCGGGTGGTGCACCTGCACGTCTCCAACAACGACGGGCGGGGCCGCGACACCCACGGGCTGCTGGACCGGGGTGTGCTGCCCATCCTCGAGTTCCTCCAGGAGGTCGGGGCCGCCGGCTTCGGCGGCGCCGTCACCCTGGAGCTGGACGTCCGCACCTGGGCGGACGACCGCGCCGCGCTGCTCGAGGTGCTGCGCGAGAACCTCGCGATCGCCAGGGAACAGCTGGCCAAGGGGGCGGCCAGAGCCCCGGCTCGCGCCACCCTGCGAAACGGGTAGAATCCGCAGCCGCATGCGCACCGGGACTGCGATCGTCGTGGCCGCCCTGCTCGTGATCATCGTGCTCGCGGCCGCGGTGCAGCTCCTGCTCGGCCGCTGAGGGCCCCCTTTGGCATTGAGACCCGAGCGTCCTCCGGACGCCCAGACGGTCGCCTGCCCCTGCCGGCACGGCGACGTGCCCGCCGAGATCGCGGGCCAGCGTCCCCTGCTCGAACGCGCCGCGGCCGGCGACCGCGAGGCGTTCGCGCGGCTCTACGACGGCCAGGTCGAGGGCGTCTACCGCTACCTGCTCGCCTGGACCGGCGACCGGGCGGCGGCGGCGGAGCTGACCGGGCAGGTCTTCCGGGTCGCCCTCGGCTGGCTGCCGGTGACCGCCGCCGGCGAGGGCGAGGTCGGGGCCTGGCTGATCGCGATGGCCCGTGACGCCGTGGCCCAGCGGCGCGGGTCGGGCTGGATCGCCGGCCTCGCCGCCCTGGAGGCGCCCAAGGCCCCGGTCGGCGACGTGGTGGCCGCGGTGGCGCGGCTGGGCGACCCGGAGCGGGAGGTGGTGGTCCTGCGCCTGCTGCTCGGCCACTCCCTCGCCCATGCCTCGCATCTCTCCGGCTACAGCTCCAGGGCCGTGATGGAGCTCCAGCTGGCCGCCTGCCTGGCCGTCTGGCAGCTCACCGGCAGCGACCCGGCCCTGGCCGACGCCCTCGCCGTGGCCGGTTCCCTCCGCCGGGCCATCCCCGGCTACGTGGTCGCCCCCGACGGCAACCTGGTCCACCGTCTCCGCCAGGAACTCCTCACCGGCGAGGTCCCCAGCGAACCGGGGCCGGTACCCCCGGCCGAAGCGGCATCCCCGGGCCGGGTCCCCCGGCGGGGGAGCGTAGCCGGTCGCCGGAACGAGGGGGATCGGTCGTCCACAGGGCGGCGGGAGGCGTTGTTGTTCCGGCGGCCATGGGTGTCGACCGGCGTGGCCGCCGCCGGGATCATGGTGGTCCCTGCGCTGCGGGCGTTCGGCGGGCCGGCCCCGCCGCCGGCCTGCGACGGGGGACCGTGCCCACCGCCGACGACGGTCACCGCCGTGGCCGCGGACGGCGGCCTCCAGCCTCCGCTCACCACCGTGGTCCAGCCCGCCACCACCAGCTCGACGGTGCCGGTGCCGGCCGGCGAGCCCGCCGACCCGCAGACCACGGCGGCCACCACGCCACCGACCACCCGCCCGGCGACCACGGCCCCGCCGACCACCGCCAGGCCGAGGCCCACCACGACCAGGGCCCCGACCACGACCGCGCCGACGACCACCGTGGCCACGACGACGGTGGCGCCGGCCCCGACCTAGGTCACCTCCGGCTGAGGAACCGGTGGCGGCTGGCCGCGGCGGTGTCGGGGTTGTCGGAGAACAGGCCGTCGACCCCGAGGCGGAAGAACAGGCGGTACTCGGCCGGGGCGTCGCCGGTGGCGCGGAGGAAGCTCTCGCTGGCCGGGTCGCCCTGGCGGAAGTCGGCGGGCAGGAAGTTGTTCTCGTCGCGGAACGTGTAGGGGTGGACGAGCAGGCCGGCCTCGTGGGCGTCGTCGACCAGGCTGGTCGGCTCGAGGAGGTTCCCCGCGGGGTCGCGGGGGACGATCTGGTTCTTGCTCGGGCCGATGCCGTCGGCGTAGGTGGCGATCCCGGCCAGCCCCTGCGGGGTCGACAGGTCGGCGTAGGTGCGCGGGTCGCCGGCGGCCACCAGGTCATAGGGCGCGCCGACGTCGCTGAGCAGCTGGACCAGCGGCAGCCGGGTGCGGCGGCGCAGCTCCTTGAGGTTGCCGGTCTCGAACGACTGGATGAACACCTTGGCCTTGGGCCCGTGGAAGCCGTTGGCCCGCAGGGTGGCCAGCAGCGGCTCCTCGAGCGAGAGGCCGATCGAGTCGAAGTAGGTGGGGTGCTTGGTCTCGGGGTAGATGCCGACCCCGGCCTGCCTGGCCAGGTCGATGACCTCCTGGAGGGTCGGCACCTGGTAGAGGCCGTCGAAGGCGGTGTTGTCGGGGCGCAGCTCGGGGATCCGCTCCTTGGCCCGAAGGCTGCGCAGCTCGGCCAGGGTGAAGTCCTCGGTCCACCAGCCGGTCAGCTCGACCCCGTCGAGGACCTTGGTGGCCTTGCGGTCGGCGAACTCGGGGTGGTCGGCGACGTCGGTGGTGGTGGAGATCTCGGGCTCGTGCCTGGCCACCAGCACGCCGTCCCTGGTCGAGACCAGGTCGGGCTCGATGTAGTCGGCGCCCATGGCGATGGCCAGCCGGTAGGAGGCCAGGGTGTGCTCGGGCCGGTAGCCGCTGGCCCCACGGTGGCCGATGACCAGCGGCAACCGCCGCCCGTCACCCTTGTCCCTGTCCACCCGCGGCTCCCCGGCGACCGCCCCGGCCACCTGGGTCAGGGCGAGGACCAGCAGGGCGGCGCCCATCAGCAGGGCCGTCGGGCGTCTCGTGAGCGTGCGCATGGGCCAGCCTCCCAGGGGGCGACGACGGCAGGGCACGTCACCCTAGTCCCCGGATATTTCCGGTTTGGGAAGGCTGCGTGGCGCGCCGGGGATCAGCCGAAGACGCCACGGCGGACGACCAGGTTCTGGTGGACGGTCTGCTGGATGGTGTCGCGGACCTGGTCGGTCAGGTCGAACAGGACCATCGGGTCCAGCGCCGCCTCGGGGCCGAGATGGGCGGTCTCGATCGCCGGGCAAAATTCGATCACCCATTTCGATGGCAAGGGGATCGCCCCCAGCGGGCCCAGGGCCGGGAAGGTCGGGGTCACCGGGAAGTAGGGGACCCCGAGCAGCCGGGCCAGGCGGCGCAGGTTGGCCAGCATCGGGTAGATCTCCTCGCTGCCCACCACCGCGACGGGCACGATCGGTGAGCCGGTTCGCAGCGCGACCTCGACGAAGCCGCCGCGGCCGAAGCGCTGGAGCTGGTAGCGGTCGCGGTAGGGCTTGCCGAGGCCCTTGTAGCCCTCGGGCCAGACCCCGACCAGCTCACCGGCCTCCAGCAGCCGGGTGGCGTCCTCGCTGCAGGCCAGGGTGTTGCCCGACTTGCGGGCCAGGGGGGCGACGACCGGCAGGTTGAAGGCCAGGTCGGCGGCGAGCATGCGCAGCGATCGGTGCGCCGGGTGCTCGTCGAGCAGGGCGAGCGCCACCATGAGGGCGTCGAACGGCAGGGTCCCGGCGTGGTTGCCCACCACCAGGGCCGGACCGCTGGCCGGGACGTGCGCAAGGCCGCGCGTCTCCACCCGCCACCAGTGTCGGTACAGGGGCCGCAGCAGCGGCGCCAGGACGTGCTCGACCAGGTCGGGGTCGTGGCCGAACTCGTCCACCTCGTACTCGCCCAGCAGCCGCCGCCCCAGGAACTCCAGGGCCTCCTCGGCCCACTCCAGAAACGGCCCGAACGGGTCCGGTCCCGGCTCGGCCGGGGGGGTGTGGACGGCGGTGGGCACCTCTCCCGGCTGCGGGCCACCCTCCCGTTCGGCGCCCGCCAGCCGGCGGCGGTGGAGGGCGCAGAGGCCGTCGGGGCCGGCCGGGTTGCGGCAGCGATCGCCGGTTCTGGTGCGTGCCTGGCAGCGCGCTCGGGGGGTCATCGGGGTGGCTCCCGGGCGGCCCAGGTGGCGGCCCGGCGGAGCAGGCCGATGGCTTCGCGTTCCAGGCGGGTGACCTGCTCGTCGGTGACCAACCGGCGCAGGCGGGTGGCGGCGAAGTCCTCGAAGGCCTGCCGGGAGGTCCACTTGGGGGTGAAGCCGAGCTGCTCGGCGGCGGCGGCGGTGTCGGCGACCCGGCCGTACTGGAGGAACCGGACCTGCTCGGGCGAGAAGTCGACGGACCGGCCGACCACCTCGGCGACCCGGTTGACCAGCGGCTCGGGAATGGGCAGGGGCGGCTTGCCGGCGATCCGGATGGCCTGGCTGAGCAGCACCACCCCGTCCCCGGCGACGTTGAAGGTGCCGCGGGGCGCCGGGCCGAGCGTGGTCCGCAGCAGCACCTCGGCGGTGTCCTCCTCGTGCAGGAACTGGAGCCGCGGGTCGAAGCCGAGCACCGTCGGGCACACCGGCAGCTCGAAGTAGCGGGTCAGCGGGTTGTCGACGGTCGGCCCGACCTGGTTGGCCAGGCGCAGCACGGTCACGGCGACGTCGGGCCGGCGCCGGTCGAAGGAGCGGACGTAGTCCTCGACCTCGATGGCGTCCTTGCCGAAGCCGTGCCGCGGGGTCTCGTGCGACATCGCCTCGGTCCAGACGGCCGGGTCGCCGGCGGCCGCCCCGTAGACCGCGGTGGTCGACTTGAGCACCAGCCGGCGCAGGTCGGGGGCGTGGTAGGCGGCGGCCAGGAGCTGCATGGTGCCGAGCACGTTGCGCTCCTTCATCGAGACCCGCCCGCCGGCGGCCCGCGGCTCGGCCGTCACCCCCAGGTGCACGCAGGTGTCAATCCCGGCCGACCGGACGGCCCTGACCAGCGCCGGGCTGCGCAGGTCGACGGCCAGGTGCTCGACCTTGTCCGGGAACGGCTCCAGCGGCTCGAGGTCGTCGACCGCCACCACCCGCTCGACCTCCGGTTCCTCGGCCAGGGCGCCGACCAGCCGCCGCCCGGTGGTGCGGGCCGCCCCCGTGACCAGGACCCGGCGGCCCATCACGCTCCCCCTTCCCGATCCACCGGGGCACCCCCCTGGGGTTCCCCCGACCCCTCCGGATCCACCGGGGCACCCCGGGCCCCGTCGGCCGGTGATGCACCGGACTGCCTCCCGGCTGGGCCGTTGTGGGGTTCCCCGGATCCCTCCGTGCTCACCGTCTCCCCCTGGGGTTTCGGTCGGTGGTGGCGCCGCGCAGGTCGAAGCGGACCGGCGAGCAGGGGGCGCCGGCCCGCTCCAGGGCGGCCACCATCCCCGGCCGCCGCTCCGGTGGCCCGGCGAACAGCATGAACCCTCCGCCGCCGGCGCCGAGCACCTTGCCCCCGGCCGCCCCGGCGGCCCGGCCGACCTCGTACAGCTCCTCCAGGCGGGGGGTGGCGATGCCGGTGGCCAGCCGGCGCTTGTGCTCCCAGCCCTGGCGCAGCCCCTCGGCGAAGGTGGCCAGGTCGCCGGCCAGCAGGGCGTCGCGCATCGCCTCGGCCAGCGCCTTGAGCGCGCCCAGGCTGGCCAGGCTCTGCTCGGAGCCGACCAGGACGCCGTCGACCTGGCGCCGCAGGATGCCGTCGTCGGTGCGGCTGTCTCCCGACCAGGCCAGCACCAGCGACCGCTCCAGGGCCTCCAGGACGTCGGCGGCCACGGCCAGGGTCCGGACCTCGACCTCGTCGTCGCCGGCGAACTCGATGAAGTTGAGGCCGCCGTAGGCGGCGGCGTACTGGTCCTGCATGCCGCCCTCGATCTTGAGATCGATCCGCTCGACCTGGTAGGCGGTGCGGGCCAGCTCGGCCGGGGACCAGCGCCGGCCGGTGGCCGCCCCGACCGCGGCCAGCATGGCCACGACCAGCGCCGAGGACGACCCGAGGCCGGAGCCGGGCGGGGCGTCGGTGGCCAGGGTGAGGTCGAGCCCGCGCCCGGGCCGCCGGGCCGCCAGGTCGCGCAGGACCGCCTTGACCAGATCGAGGTGGCCGTTGAAGCCGAGCTCGTCGGGGGCGAAGGCGGCCCGGTCCCGCAGGTCGCGCGAGACGACGTGGTAGTCGCCGTCGCGCCGGGGGCGGAGCTCGGCGGTGGCGCAGCGGTCGATGGTGACCGACAGGACCGCCCCGCCGTGGGTCTGGGGGTAGGGGGGCACGTCGGTCCCGCCGCCGGCGAAGCTGATCCGTAGCGGCGCCCGCGCCCACGAGGTCCTCACCTCGGCGCCCCGGCGGCGACGGAGAGCAGCTCCTCCAGGCGGGTGACGACCGCCGGCCAGGAGAACTCGGCCTCGACCCGGCGCCGGCCGGCCGCCCCCATGGCCCGGGCCCGGGCCGGGTCGGCCAGCAGGCCGGCCACGGCGGCGCCGACCGGCCCAGGGCGGCGACCGTCGACGACCGTCCCGGTCTCCCCCTCGACCACCGTCTCGGGGGCGCCGCCCGAGCGCCCGGCCACCACCGGCAGGCCGGTCGCGGCCGCCTCCAGGAACACCACCCCGAGGGCCTCCAGGTCCAGCCCCAGCCAGCGGGTGCGGCACGGCATGGCGAACACGTCGCCGGCGGCGTAGTGGGCCGGCAGGTCCTCCCAGGCGACCTCCCCGGCCAGGTGGATGCGGTCGGCCACCGGGCTGGCCGCGGCCAGCCGGCGCAGCCGCCGCTCGTACGGGCCGCCGCCGACCAGCAGCAGCCGCGCCTCCGGCACCCGGGCCACCACCTCCGGCCAGGCCTGGATGAGCCGGTCCTGGCCCTTGCGCGGGACCAGCCGGGAGATGCAGACGCAGACCGGGGCCGACCCGAGCCCGTGGCGCTCGCGCACCGGCCGCCCGTCCACCGCCGGGTGGTAGGCGTCGGCGGCCACGCCGGCCGGGAGCAGCTCGACCGGGCAGCGCCCACGCACCGCCCGGGTCACCCGGGCCGCCGACCAGCGGCTCACGGCCGTGACCAGGCGCAGGTCCCCGGCCACCCGGGCCATGAGGCGGCCGACCAGCGGCACCCGGCCGACGGCGACCTCGACCCCGTGGGTGAAGCCGGCGCAGGGCACCCCGGTGGCCCGGGTGAGCCGCCCGGCCAGCAGCCCGAGCGGGAAGGCGGCCCCGAAGCAGATGACGTCCGGCCGCACCTCCCGGGCCAGCGCCACCGTCCGCCGCAGGACGTCGGGAACGGGCAGCATGGTCGGGCCCGGGTGGCGCACGACCCGGAACGGCTGGTCGGCGTCGAAGGCGGCCGCCCCGGGCCAGGCCGGGGCGTAGACGACCACCCGGTCGGGTGGCAGCCGGCGCACGAGGTTGTGGCAGTACTGCTGGATTCCCCCGGACCGGGGCGGGAAGTCGTTGGTGACGAGCAGCAGGTTCACGGCCCGGGCATTCTAGTGGCGTTCGGCCCAGAGCCACGCCTGGGCGATCCGCGCCATGGTGCTCGGGTGGCTGGCGAACGCCCACATGAGCAGCCGGTTCGGGCGCAGGTCGGCCCGGTTCTCGAGGGCCAGGCGACGCTCCACGGCGACCGCCGTGGCCGGGTCGCGGGTCACCTCCAGCGACTCCCAGTCGGCCCGGGCCTCCGCCCAGCGGCTGATCGCGCTGGCCACCGGCGCCGCCGCCAGGCCGCCAAGGCTCGCCAGGAGCAGCAGGCCGGGCGCGACCAGGGGGTCGCCCAGCCCGGTCACCGCGAACGCCCGCCGGACCGGCTCGAGGTCGAACAGGGCCACGACGGCCAGCACGGCCACGGCGGCCAGGGCGGCGGCCCCGACCGTCCCCCAGAGCACGTCGCGGTGGCGGACGTGGGCCAGCTCGTGGGCGGCGACCAGGGCGACCTCGTCGGCCCCGCCCGGCGACCCGGGCGCCGCCGCGGCCAGCAGGGTGTCGTAGACGACGACCCGGCGGGTCCGGCCCAGCCCCGACACGTACGCGTTGACCTTGGTGGTGCGGCGGCTCGCGTCGGCCACGAGCACGTCGCCGACCGGCACCCGCATGGTCTCGGCCAGCTCCAGCAGCCGGGTCCGGAGCGGCCCGGGGTCGAGCGGGCGGAACCGGTTGAACAGCGGCTCGATCAGCACCGGACCGAGCAGGGCCAGGGCCAGCACGAGCAGGACGGCCGCGGCCGCCGCCACAAGGGGCCAGCCCGCCGGCTGCCGGCGGGCCCCCAGCACCAGGGCGCTGAGCGGCAGGACGGTCAGGACCAGGCCGACCGCCCGGCCCTTGGACCAGTCGCGCAGGAAGCCGCCGAGGCGCTGGGTGGCCAGCCCGGCCCGGGCGTCCTGGCGGAAGGCCCGCACCGAGAACGGCAGCCCGACGCCGGCCCGCATGGCCAGCACGGCCACGGTGGCCAGGGCGACCCGCCCGGGCGCCCAGCCGCCGGCCAGCCCGGCCGCCGCCCGGACCAGGGCCCGGCCGGGCCCGGTGAGGGCGAGGGCGGCCAGGGTGGCCAGGTCGGCGCCGTAGGCGACCAGGGCCCAGCGCTGGCGGGGCTTGGCGTAGGCGACGCAGGCCCGCACCTCCTCCTCGGTGAACGCCTCCAGCGGGTCGGCCGCCCGCGGCCGGGGCACGGCGATCAAGACGCGAGCTGCTCGCGGACCCAGGCGGCCCAGCGCCGCTCGGCGGTCCCGTAGGAGACGCGGAGGACCTTCCGGAACCCGCGGTCGAGCGCGGATCGGCCCGGCGAGTCCGACCCCTTGAACTCGCCGTACAGGGCCTGGAGCTTGCGGCTCCCGAAGGTCAGGGCCACCCACTGGCAGAACGCCGACCCCTCGTCGTAGGCGACCGGCGCGTTCCGGCTCCGGAACTCGTCGTTCCTGGGCAGGCGGCCGTCGAAGCTCCGGCGGGCCAGCGCCTGGTGGGTGACGTCGAAGGGCAGCCGGACCGGCTTGAGCGCGGTGTAGTCGGCGAATCCCTCGACCAGCAGCAGCGGCACCCCGTCGCCCAGCGTGCGGGTGGCGACGTGGGTCATCTCGTGGGTGACGAGGACCTGGAGGTTGAGGGAGTCGTAGCGGGCCACGTTGGTGGAGTTGACCACGATCCGGTTGCCGAGCACCCGCTCGACGCTGCCCGACTCGACCGACGAGGAGGCCACCGCGGCCACCCGCGACAGGTCGCGGGCGCCGACCAGCTTCTCGGCCTCGGCCTCGTTGCGGGGGACCAGGATCACCGCCTTGCGTTCCCAGCGGCCGGTCCAGGTGGCGCCGACCTCGGCGTAGGCGCGGTCGGCGGCCCGCAGCAGCCGCCCGGCCAGCGTCTCCTGGCCGCCGTGGTAGACGATCAGGGTGCGGGCGCTGCGGACCGTCTTCACCGGGCCGCCGTCCCAGATCTCGACGTCGTCGCGCCGGCGCAGGCTGGCGTCGCCGGGGCCGGCGATGCGCCAGCCGGAGCGGGTCTTCACGAAGGTGAAGGAGTCGCGGGCCAGCACGGGGCTGGCGTCCTGGCCCTCGAACTTGTACCTGGTCTCGACCTGGGCCTGGTAGGCCTCGTTGGCGCGGTAGCCGGAGGGCGGCGACAGGGGGACCTCGAGCCTGGCGATCTCGTGGTCGAAATCCGAGAACGGCACCGTCCGCATGGCCGCGAACAGGGTCGCCTGCGCCCGGTAGTAGCGCCTCCGGCTCCTGTCGACGGTGGCCAGAAAGGCCGTCCGGTCGCGGCCGAGGACGGCCTCGGCCCGCTGCTCCAGCAGCGCCCGCAGCTCGACCCGCGGGTCGGTGCTGGGGGCGCCCGGGGCGGAGGAGAGCCCGGCCGCCGGCCGCCGCCCGGCGGCCCGCGGCGCCTGACCTTCCTGGTCCCCCTGGCCGCCGGGCCGCACGACCAGGAACGCGGCCGCCAGGGCGACCACCAGGAGCCCGGCGACCAGGGCCGCGATCCACCCGGCCCGGCGTCTCGGCGGCGGGGGTGGTGGCGGGCCGGGCAGGCCCCAGCCGGTCGGGACCGGGGACGCTGGGGGCGGTCCCCAGCCGGCCGGGCCGGGCGGCGCCCAGCCCCGCTGGGCCGGCGGGGCCGACCCGGGCGGCTGGCCCGGCCAGGACGCCGCCGGCGGCGGAGGCGGCCAGGCGGGCCGGGGCGGCGGGGGTCGCTCGCGCTCGGGCTCGGGCGGCCGGCCGCCAGGGTCGGTGGAGTCCATCGATTGCCATGGTAACCGGCGGGACCGTGGATCGGGACGGCCGCCGGCGCGGCGAGAGGCGGCTACGGCCCCCACCCGGGGGAAGCGGGGGCCGTAGCCTTCGGCCGGAGCAACCGAGGGGCGGCCGGCCCCCACGGCGTCGCTCCGGTCGATTCCGCGTCACCGTTCACGTCGATGGTTGCGGTCGCAACAGGGGGCACGGCCGCCGCACCGTAGCGAAGTGGAATCGGGCGTGCAAGTTCTTCACTCGCGCCAAACCGGCCCACGGCGCGGCCGCCGGCGGCGTTGTCACACCCCCCCGGTAGGGTGCCCTCGACGTGGCCGGACCCCGACGGCAACCAGAGAGGGAACGCTGACATGGGACGCGAGGCACCACTGCGGATCAGCTGCGACGACTGCCCCGGCGGCAACGAGTGCCGGGACTGCCTGGTCGAGTTCTTCCTGGGCGAGCGCAACGCCCGGGTCGTCCGCCTCGGCGCCGACCCCGCCCGCCCCGTCGCCGACCTCGACCCCGACCTCCAGGCCGCGTTCGACACCCTCACCGCCCACGGCCTCCAGCCCCAGGTCGTGGCCCACCGCCGCCGCAACGGCACCGCCCGCGCCTCCTAGTCAGCGGGCCGTGACCAGGCCGAGGAGGGCGGGCGAGCGGGTGATGGTCGCGCCGAGGGCGGTGACGCGGGTGCGGAGCTCGTTGTCGGAGGTGACGACGACGACGGGCCGCTCCGGTGGGGCGGCGTTGGTCCTGGCCACGATCTCGTCGTCGGCGGTGCGGCCGGCGTCGGTGAACACCACCTCGACCGGCCCGAGGGGGAGCCGGGTCGGGATCGGGCCGACGGTGCCGCCGTCGAACACCACCGTGACCTCGGCCCCGAACCGCCGGGCCAGCCGCCGGCACAGGTCGACCAGCAGGGTCCGCTGGTCCTCCAGCCCCCGGTCCGGGAACCCCTGCGGGTGCTTGGTCACGTTGTAGCCGTCGACCAGCACCAGCACCCCATCCACGCCCATCCACGCGGCCAGCGTCTCCGGGTCGTCGGCGCCCCGGCCACCGGGGACGGCCAGCGGGCGGCGCCGCTGCGGCCGCCGCCCCGCCCCCGCACGCCCCGGCCCCGCCTCCGGATCCGCCGCCGTCCGCCCCGACCCCCCGGATCCCCGGCCCCCGCCGCCCTCGTCGCCCAGGCCGGCGGCCCGGCGCAGGGCGTCGAGGTCGCGCTCCAGCGCCCCCACCGCCTCGGCCACCACCGGGTCGACCTGCCCGGCGGAGCGGCGCAGGGCCCGGTAGTTCCGCTGCGACTCCGACAGCCGGGCCTGCAGCTCGGCCACCCGGCCGCCGAGCCGGCGCTGCTCGGCGGCGGCCTCGTCCCTGGCCGCGCGCAGGGCCGCCGCCGACTGGGCGAGCTCGCGCTCCAGCCCCTCGAGCCGTTCGGCCAGCGTGCGCCGCTCCCGCTCGACCCGCCGCAGCTCCTCACGGGCCGCCCGCAGCTCCTCTCGGGCCGCCCTGGCCCCGGCGGCCTCGGCCTCGGCCCGCTCCCTGGCCGCGTCCAGGTCGCTCTCGGCCCCGGCCAGGGCCGACCGCACGGCGGCCGCCTCGGCCTTGGCCTGGCTGGTGGCGGCCGCCGTCACGGCCGCCGCCACCGCCGCCTCCCCCTCGGGGCCGAGGGCGAGCCCGACCTTGGCCACCGCCTCCGGAGACTCGCCGCTGGCCAGGGCCTCGGCGTGGCGGCCGGCCCGGACCAGCCGGACCAGCGCCTCCTCCTCGTCAAGGACCCGCTCGTCCACCAGCTTCCTGAAGCTCTGGTCGAGGTCGAGCGTTCGTCTGACGAGGGCCAGGACGCGCGGGTGCCGCAGCCGCTTGGGCGTCCAGGTCTGGTACTGGCGCAGCGGTCCCGGCAGGTCCGCCTGGTCGGCGGCCCGCAGGGTGGCCAGGGCGGCGTCCAGGTACCCGGCCAGCAGCGCCTCGGGCACGTCGGCCATCGGTGGCCCGTCCGGGTCCGCCGGCCCGCTCACCGCTCGGCCGTTGTCGGCTCGCCGATCACGGGGACGACCTCGACGTCGCCGGCCGACCCGCACCAGCGGCAGCGGACCTCCTCGACCTCGACGGTCAGGTCGCGCTCCTCCTCGACGGTCAGCTCCCCGGCCACGGTGTAGTGCCAGAAGGCGCTCGTGCGCCGGCCGGCGACCACGTCGAACCGGGTGAGGTTGCCGCAGGCGGCGCAGCGCAGCCGCTCGCCACGGCCGGGAAGGTGGTCGAGCACGCGTCCTCCTGGGGGCGAGCCGGAACGAGGTTGGCGTCCAGGGTAACCGTGGCGGCCCGCAAAGGGTCGTAACATCGGCTATTTGTCTGCGACCCCTTCTCAGTAGGATGCTTGCTCTGTGGAAAAGATCGCCTTCACCTTCCCTGGCCAGGGCCGCATCGCCAGGAACAGCGGCGCCCCCTGGTCGGGTGACCCGGCCGGCTGGCCGTTCGTCCGGGCGTCGGAGATCCTCGGCTGGGACGTGATCGAGGTCCTGGAGTCCGGTGACGCCGCCCTGTCCGACACCCGCAAGGCCCAGCCGGCCATCTACGTCCACTCCGCCGCCTGCCACCTCCTGGCCAAGGAGGAGGGCCTGCGGCCCGACCTGGTCGCCGGCCACTCCCTCGGCGAGTACGCCGCCCTGTTCGCGGCCGGCGGGGTCAGCTTCGAGCAGGGCCTCGAGCTGGTCGTGCGCCGGGCCGAGCTGGCCCACCAGGCCGGCGGCGCGGGGGTCATGCGGGTCGTCCTCGGCCTCCCCGACAAGACGGTCGGCCAGCTCTGCCGCACCGTCCGGCGCCAGGTCGGCAAGGTGTTCCTGGCCAACTCCAACGCCCCCGGCCAGGTCGTCATCTCCGGCGAGTCGGAGGCGGTCGAGGAGACGGCCCGGCGAGCCATGGCCGCCGGGGCCAAGCGGGTGCTGACCCTGCCCATCGGCGGCGGCTTCCACACCCCGCTGATGCGCGCGGCCAAGCGTCCCTTCAAGGACGCCATCGACCGCATCGACCTGACCCGCCTCGAGGTCCCCCTGGTCTCCAACGCCAAGGCCCGTGTCGTCCGCAGCGGCCGCCAGGCCGGCCGCCTCCTGGCCCGCCAGCTCACCAGCCCGGTCCACTGGACCAGCTGCGTCGAACGCCTCCGGGAGCTCGGCACCACCAGCTACGTCGAGCTCGGCCCGGGCAAGGTCCTCGAGGGCCTGATCCGCCGCATCGACCCCCGCGCCGTGGTCTCCATCGCCGCCACCCCCGACGAGGTCCGCGCCCTCGCCGAAGCCGCCCGCGCCTGAGCCGACCAGGCTCCCCAAAGTCGAGCCGAACAGCCCCCGCGTCCGGTTTGTCCCCCTGCCGCGGCGGGCTGGCTTTCGCTTACGATTGCGATCACCGCGGCCCTCGCGGTGGCCGACAGGTAGGAGGTGCGCCGTGCGAGCGCACGAGCTGGTCGAAGCCGGTCGCCAGCACGTGGCCACCGGCAGGATCCGCGAGGCGATGGCCTGCTTCAAGCGCGCCGCCGACGACCCCGAGCGCGGCGCCGAGGCGCTGAGCCTGCTCGCCGCCGCCTACCTGCTCCCCGGGTCGCTGGCCCCCGAGCTCGCCCTCGCCCACGCCCACCGCGCCGCCAGCCACCCGGCGGCCGGCGGCGAGCACCTGGCCCGCTGCGCCGCCGTCGCCCTCAGCGCCGGCGACCCGTCGCTGGCCGAGGAGCTGGCCGGCCGCGCCGGCCGCGCCGGCGGGGGCGAGGCCCTGGCCATCCGCGCCACCGCCCTGCTGCGCCTCGGCGACCTGGCCGAGGTGCGGGCCCTGCTCGCCGGGCTGGAGCGGACGTCGGGCCCGGCGGTGTTCTGGCGGCGCCTGGTGGTGGAGGCGTCGGCGGCCGGCCGGCTCGACATCGCCCTCACCGTCCGCCGGGCCATGCGCCGGGCCGGCCTCCGCGCCCCCGCCGTCCCCGACGTCCTCGTCCGGGCCATGGCCGGGCCGCTGTTCTTCGCCTGCCTGGCCGCGGCCTCCGTGCTCGCCCTGGCCGTGCCCAACCAGGTGGCGGCGGTGGTCGCGCTCGGGCTCCTCGCCGTCGGCCTCGGCATGGCCGTGCTGGCCCGGCGCGGCTGAACCGCCGGGCCGCTGTCCCTCGCTGGCATCCGGTGCTTGACCTCGAACACCTGTTCGTCTAGCGTCGCCTCGACAGCCCAGAGCGGACGAAGGGAACCGCAGGGATGCCCGCCGCATCCGTCGCCATCCAGGGTCGTCTCGACGACCTCGGCACCCCGCTGCTCGACGTCGAGTTCGTCGTGCTCGACCTGGAGACGACCGGCGGGTCCCCCGCCAACGACCGGATCACCGAGGTCGGCGCCGTCAAGATCCGCGGCGGCGAGGTTCTCGGCACCTTCCACACCCTGGTCAACCCCGAGGTCTCGATCCCGCCCCTGATCAGCGCCCTGACCGGCATCACCGACGGGATGGTGGCCGCGGCCGAGCCGATCGAGGTCGTGCTCCCCTGCCTGCTCGAGTTCCTCGGCGGCGCCGTGCTGGTCGCCCACAACGCCTCCTTCGACCGGCGCTTCGTCCAGGCCAACCTGGAGCGCCACGGCTACCAGCGCCTGGCCAACCGGGTCGTCTGCACGGCCCGGCTGGCCCGCAAGCTCCTGCCCCGCGACGAGGTGCCCAACGTCCGGCTGGCCACCCTGGCCGCCTACCTCGGGGCGGCGGTCGCCCCCTGCCACCGGGCCCTGACCGACGCCAGGGCGACCGTTGACGTGTTCCACGGCCTGCTGGAGCGGGCCGGGTCGTACGGCGTCCTCGCCCTCGAGGACCTGATCGAGTTCCCCTCGGCCAAGGCGAGCGCCAACTTCAAGAAGGTCCATCTGGCCGACCGGCTCCCCCGCTGCCCCGGGGTCTACCTGTTCCGCGACGCCGCCGGGCGGGTGCTGTACGTCGGCAAGGCCAAGGACCTCCGGACGCGGGTCCGCAGCTACTTCTCGGGCGACGGACGGGTCAAGATCGCCGACCTGCTGCGCGAGCTGGCCGCGATCGACCACCAGCCATGCGCGACCGAGCTGGAGGCGAGCGTCCGCGAGGTCCGGATGATCCAGCACCACCGGCCCCGCTACAACCGCCGTGGCCGCAACCCCGAGCGCTACTGCTACCTGAAGCTGACCCGGGAGCGGTTCCCGCGGCTGTCGCTGGTGCGACGGGTCCAGGCCGACGGGGCCCGGTACCTGGGCCCGTTCGGCTCGACCGGGCAGGCGGAGCTGGTCAAGTCGGCGATCGAGGACGCCCTGCCGCTGCGCCGCTGCACCATGCGGCTGGGGGCCCGCGGGGGCGGGTCGGCCTGCGCCCTGCTGGAGCTGGGCCGCTGCCTCGGGCCCTGCACCGGCGCCGTCGGCCAGGAACGCTACGCCGCCCTGGTGGCCACCCTCGAGGCGGCCCTGGACGGCGACCCCGAACCCGTGCTCGGGCCGCTCCGCCGGCGCATGGCCGCCTATGCGGCCGAGCAGCGCTACGAGCAGGCGGCCGGCGCCCGGGACCGGCTGGAGGCGCTCACCCGCGCCCTGGCCGAGGCCCGCCGGGCCGCCGCCCTGGCCGGCGCCGACGAGATCGTCCTGGCCCGGCCGCACCCCGACGGCCGGGTGGTGACCGTGGTCCGGCGCGGCCAGCTGGCCGCCGTCGGCCTGGTCGCCGCCGACGACCCGCCGGGGGTGGAGCGCCTGCTGGCCGCGGCCGCGCCGCCGGAGCCGTTCGAGGGCCCGCCGCCACGCCACCTCGCCGACGAGGTCAACCTGGTCACCCGCTGGCTGGAGGGGGCCGCCGGCAAGGCCGAGCTGCTCGGTGTCCGGGGCCGCCTGGCCAGCCCGGCGGTCGGCGGCGCGCTCCTCCAGCTCCGCTACGACCCCGGCCGCCACCGCCACGCCTGGCCCCCGGGCGAGGCCCGCGGCCGCCCCGAGGCCCGCCCCTCCCGCCGCCCGGCCCGCCGCCACGCCGGACCGTTCCGCACCGGTCCGTAACCCCTGTCGCGCCGGTGTCGGCGCCGTCCCGAATTTCGCGGCGGCGGCGCGCGAGGGCGGGCCGATGTTCGCTTAGGGAGATTCGCCCCGGATTCGGTTGTCTGTGGAAGGAGCGGTAGGCTATCGCGCGTCCGGGCGGGTCGTCCGGCGAGATAGGATTTCGCCTCCGGTCCCCCACCCGCAGAAAGGGAGGTCTCCCCCGTGAGCGCGTTCGAGCCACAGCTGCCGACCGATCCGAAGGTCGACATGCCCGATTTCATGGTCGTCCTGCGGGGCTTCGACCGCCGTCAGGTGGAGATGTGGGCCGCCGAGGTGGCCCAGCAGATCGAGCAGGAACGGCAGCGGGCCGACGAGGCCGAGAAGCGCGCCTACCGGGTGCAGATCGAGAACAAGGGCGCCCCGTCCTTCAGCCACCTCGGCACGCACGTGGCCAGCATCCTCGAGGAGGCCGGCCGGTCGTCCGAGAACATGCTCGCCGACGCGGCCGAGCGGGCCCAGGAGACGATCGACGCCGCCGAGGAGGAGGCGGCCGAGATCGTCAAGGCGGCCGAGCACCGGGCCGGCGAGATCGAGGCCGATGCCCGCCGGACGCTCGAGGACTCCCGGGCCGAGGGGGCGCGGGTCGAGGAGGAGTCCCTCCAGGCGGCCGAGGAGATGCGCGCCCAGGCCGAGCAGGACGCCAGGACGGTGCTGGAGGAGGCTCGCGACGCGACCGACATGATCTGGCAGGAGGCCGAGCGCGAGCGCCTCGGGGTCGAGGCCGAGACGATCCGGCTGGAGACGCTGCGGCACCGGTCCCTCGAGCAGCTCGGGCGGGTCTACGGGCACCTCGAGTCGGTGCTGGACGAGGTCCGCGCCGGCATCGGGCGGGTCGAGGAGGAGCAGGAGGACCTGGACGAGGCGACCGCCGCCGCCGCGGCCCGGCTCGGGGTGGAGCCTCCGGCCAGCTCGCCCGAGGAGAGCCCCCGGTTCCCCAGTCCCCGCGACATCGAGCAGCGCGAGCGCGACCGCGAGGACGGGATGCTGTCGGCCACCCGGCCGGACATGCCGGCGACGCCCGGCGGGCGGCCCGGTGCCACGGCCACGGACGAGCTGCCCCTGCAGCCGGCCCTGACCGACGCCTCCGGCGACGGGGGCGACCGGCCCTCGTCCGGCGACGGGTCCGACCGGCTGTCGACCGGCGACGCGGAGACGCTGCCGGCCATCGACCCCGGGCCGGCCGCGACCACCCAGCCGGCCCCGGCGGCGGCGACCGACGCCACCCAGCCGGCCCCGGCCGCCGTTGACGAGCCGGCCCAGGCGCAGCCCGACGCCGAGACGCCCGGCAACGGCGAGGGAGGCGCCGACGACCAGGACGCCACCCAGCGCCTGGACCCGGTGGCCAACGGCGGCGGCAACAAGCCCCGTTCCCCCAAGCCCGTCGCCAAGGAAGGCAAGGGCCGCCACTAGCGCCCTCCTCCGCGCCCCGGGGCCCCGCCCGGACCTACACTGGCAGCGGTCTCGGCGTGGCCTGGGAGGAGTCATGGAGCAGCGTCCGGTGGTCGTCGTGGGCGCCAGGCGGACCCCGATGGGGCGGTTCGGGGGGGCCTTCGCCGACGTGCCGGCGGTCGACCTCGGCATCGCGGCCGCCCGGGCGGCCCTCGACGCGGCCGGGCTCGACCCGGGAGAGGTCGACGAGACGGTCGCCGGCCACGGCCGCCAGGCCGGCAACGGCCCCAACCCGGCGAGGCAGGTGTCGGTCCGGGCCGGCGTGCCCGAGACGGTCCCGGCCTACACCGTCAACAAGGCCTGCGGGTCGAGCGCCAAGGCGCTCACCCTGGCCGCCGGCTCCATCATGCTCGGCGAGATCGACGTCGCCCTGGTCGTCGGCATGGAGAACATGACCCGGACCCCGTACCTGCTCCGCGGCATGCGCGGCGGCTACCGGATGGGGCCGGCGGTGATCGAGGACGGGATGCGGTCCGACGGCTTCCTGGACCCGCTGGCCGGCGAGGTCATGGGCGAGACGGCCGAGAACCTGGCCGAGCGCTACGCCGTGACCCGCGAGGAGCAGGACGCCTTCGCCCTCCAGTCCCAGCGCCGCGCCGCCGAGGCCTGGGACGCCGGCCGCCTCGCCGACGAGGTCGTCCCCGTCGACACCTTCGACGCCAGGCGGCGCACGGTCACCGTGGAGCGCGACGAGCACCTCCGGCCGGACACCACCCTGGAGGGCCTGGCCAGGCTCAAGCCGGTGTTCCGCGACCCGGGCACCGTCACCGCCGGCAACTCCTCGGGGATCTGCGACGGCGCCGCCGCCCTGGTCGTGATGGCCGAGGACGCGGCCCGGTCCCGGGGGGTCCGCCCCCTGGCCCGGATCGTCGGCTGGGCCAGCGCCGGGGTCGACCCCCACATCATGGGCTGGGGGGTGGTCCCGGCCACCCGGAAGCTGCTGGCCAAGCTGGGCTGGACCCTCCCCGAGATCGACGTGGTCGAGGTCAACGAGGCGTTCGCGGCCCAGGTCCTGGCCTGCGATCGGGAGCTCAAGTTCGACTGGGAGCGGACCAACGTCGATGGCGGCGCCATCGCCCTCGGCCACCCGATCGGCATGACCGGCGCCCGTATCGTCGGCGCCGTCGTCCACCAGCTCCAGCGCCGGGGCGCCCGGCGCGGCCTGGCCACCCTCTGCATCTCCGGTGGCCAGGGCATGGCCGTCGCCCTGGAGCGGGTCGACGCCTGACCGGCGCGGGCGCCGATTGCGCCTGCCGCCGTGGGGCTGTTACGGTCCGGCTCTGGTCGCCGAGGTGGGAGGTCCGGAGTTGGTCACCGCCATCGTGCTGGTCACCTGCGAGGTCGACCAGACCCCCGAGACCGCCCAGGCGCTCGCCGACCTCGACGGGGTCAGCGAGGTCTACTCGGTGGCCGGCGACTGGGACCTGGTCGCGGTCGTCCGGGTCGGCGGCCACGACGACCTGGCCGCCACCGTGACCGAGCACATCCGCAAGGTCCACGGCGTGGCCTCCACCCGCACCCTGATCGCGTTCCGCACCTATTCCCGCCACGACCTGGACCAGATGTTCTCGGTCGGCTTCGAGGCGGGCCAGCCCGACTGACGCCCGCTGCACCGACGACCGGCGGATCACCATCACCCGGAGGTGGCAACCGCCGCCGCGGGGCCGCCGGTCAGCCGCTGGCGGCGGCGCGGCGGGAGCTCTCGACCCAGGCGTCGAGGGTGTCGCGGGCCCGGCCCTGGTCGATCGAGCGGGCGGCCAACTCCAGCCCGTCGGGCAGGCTGATGGCGGCGTCGGCGGCGACCAGGGCGGCCGCGGCGTTCAGCAGCACCATGTCGCGGGCCGGGCCGCCGTGGCCGGACAGGACCTCCTTGCCGATGGCGACGTTGCGGTCGACGTCGCCGCCGAGCAGGTCCTCCCGCTCGGCGGTGGCCAGGCCCAGCTCGACCGGGTCGACCACCAGCTCGCGAACCCCGTCGGCGCTGACGTCCAGCAGGGTCGAGGTGGTCGTGGTGGTGAGCTCGTCGAGGCCGTCGTGGCCGTAGAACACCAGGGCGTGGTGGACGCCGGTGCGCCGCAGCACCTCGGCCATGACCGGGGCCATCCGGGGGTCGGCGACCCCGAGGGCCTGGTGGCCGGCCCGTGCCGGGTTGGTCAGGGGCCCCAGGAAGTTGAACACGGTGGGCACGCCCAGCTCGCGCCGGGGCACGGCGGCGTGGCGGAACGCCGGGTGGAACACGGGCGCGAAGCAGAAGCCGATGTCCACCTCGGCGAGGGTGGCCGCCACCCCCTCGGGCGGCAGGGCGATCGCCACCCCGAGCGCCTCCAGCAGGTCGGCGCTGCCGCAGCGGCCGGAGGCGGCCCGGTTGCCGTGCTTGGCCACCCGCTGGCCGGCGCCGAC
>Ga0081538_10001706_pt1 | contig 22403 bp, 23 predicted proteins | sample TabmetS5T2R1_FD_71022 | JGI IMG/M metagenome (GOLD analysis project Ga0081538, IMG submission 71022) | Tabebuia heterophylla rhizosphere microbial communities from the University of Puerto Rico - S5T2R1 | ecosystem: Host-associated > Plants > Roots > Rhizosphere ...
TGATGGCGAACACGGTGTGGCCGTGGTCGACCGCCCACTGGATGAAGCTGCGCCCGGGGGCCAGGTCCATCACGTAGTACTTGTTGATCCAGGGCGGGCTGCACAGGATCGGCGTCTCGTAGGTGGTGCGGGTGGTCGGCGAGTACTGCAGCAGCTCCATCAGGGAGTTGCGGAACACCACCTTGCCCTTGGTGGCGGCCAGGTTCTCGCCCAGCTTGAACGGGCTGCTGTCGACCTGGCGCGGCTTGCCGCCGTTGCTGACCAGGTCGTCCAGGAAGTTGGTGAGCCCCTTGGCGGCGCTGCGCCCGCCGGTGTCGAAGGCGCGCTTGAGGGCGGCCGGGTTGGTGGCGAGGAAGTTCGTCGGCGCCATGGCGTCAATCAGCAGCTGGGTGGCCAGCTCGGCCTTGCCCCGCCAGCGAGGGCCCAGCTCGGCCGCGGCGACCAGCTCCCTGGCCAGCCTGGCCGTCAGCAGGTAGCTCTGCTGAAGCCCGAAGAACATGGGGTTGCCGGCCCAGGCCTCGTCGGCGAAGCGGCGGTCCCTGGCCGGCGACGGGAGCGGCGGGGGCGTCTGGCCGCCCAGGGCCCTGGACGCGGCGACCGCCCCGGCGGCGGCCAGGCCGGCGGCATAGCGGATCCCGGCCAGTGCCCCGCCCCACGGATGGCGGACCAGGCCGGTGCCGACCTCGGCCATCGCCCGGGCAAGGGAGACAGGGTCGAGACTGGCGACGAGCCCGGCCTCGGGGCCGAGGGCCTCAGCCGCCCGCTCGGCAACGCGTTCGGCGTCCTGCTGGTCCATCTCGCGGTCACTATGCCGAGCAGCCGCGTACTACGTCAACTGGAAGCGAACGCACGACGAGGCCCCCTGGCTTGGGGGCCTCGTCGTGCCGGGGGATCCCGTCGGGAGGGCTTCGAGAGCCTATGGAACGTGCGTAGGTCAGCTCTTGACGCTCTTGGCGGCCTTGGCGCCCTGCTCCTCGATCTTCTCGTACAGAGGAGCGGTGACCTCGATCGCCTTGTGGAAGAAGTCGCGCTGCGCCTTGAGCAGCTCGAACGCGAAGTCGTAGGTGGTGTCGATGAGCTCGGCGGGGGAGGGGTAGCGGTCGGCGCCCGGCCAGGCGGCGGTCCGGGGCACGAACTGCTCGGCCGCCTCGGTCCAGCTACGGAGCCCGTCGACCACTGCCTCCTGGCCCTTGCGGATGGTGTCGAGCACCTGGCCCTGGAGGTCGTCGGCAGCGGTCTTGGTGGTGGTGGCCATGCATCTTCCTTTCCGGTGGTGCCGGTGTGTTCAACCTTGCGATGCAAACTATAGTTAGCATCCCAATGGTTTGTCAAGTGCTACGATTTCGCACCATGAACGACCCCTGGAAGTCGCAGATGGAGGCCCTGGGCTCCTTCATCAGGGCCCAGCGCAAGCTGGCCGACCTGTCGCTGCGCGAGCTGGCCGAGATGACCGAGGTCTCCAACCCCTACCTCAGCCAGCTGGAGCGGGGCCTGCACCAGCCGTCGGTCCGGGTGCTGAAGTCGATCGCCAACGCCCTCAACCTGTCGGCCGAGACCCTGCTCGTCCAGGCGGGCCTGCTCGAGGACGGCGAGGCGGGCGGGCAGCCCGCCGGCTCCTCGGTGGAGGCGGCCATCCGCACCGACCCGGTCCTGTCCGACGACCAGAAGGAGGCCCTGATCAACGTCTACCGGGCGATGGCCCAGGACCGCCGCTCCGGCTGAGGTCCCGGCGAGCCCGCCGGTCGCCGGGGCCAGCGGAACGGCGCAGCCCGACGGTCGCGACCAGGCAGGCCAGGGCGGTGGCGAGGATGGTGGTCGGGATCACGGCCGGCGAGCTGGCGTCGACCAGCCGGCCGATCACCACCGGGAGCACCACCCCGCCGAGGTTGGCGGCGGCGAACACCATGGCGGTCGGCCCTCGGGCTCCCGGCGCCGCCTGGGCCAGCCAGGCCAGCGCTGTCGGGAACACCGGCCCCAGGGCCAGGCCGGTCAGGGTGTAGGCGGCCGGGGTCAGCCCCGGCAGGTGGGCCAGGGCGAGCCCGGCCGCGGCCAGGGCCAGCGAGCCGGCGGCCAGCACCGGCGGGGCGACCCGCAGGGCCAGCGGGATGGCCAGCAGCCGCCCGGCGGTGAGGGCCGCCCAGTAGCCGGCGGTCCAGCTGGCCGCGGCCGCCGCCCCGAGCCCGGCGGCCCGCAGGCTGGTCACCTCCCAGCCGCCGACACCGCTCTCCACCCCCACGTACAGCGCGCACAGGACGACGAACCCGGCGACCATCCCGAGGGGCGGCCGGTCCCGGCCGGTCGCCGGCGGGAGCGTGGCCGTCCTTGGCAGGTCCCGGATCAGGGCCAGGGAGACCACCGCCAGCAGGGCCCCGGCGCAGAACGGGACCCGGTACCCGCCGGTGGCCGCCACCGCCAGCGGCCCCAGCACCGCCCCGGCTCCGAAGCAGGCGCCCAGCAGGTTGAGCATGGCCGCCGCCCGCTCGCCGAACCCGTCGGCGAACAGCACGTTGACCTCGACCACCACCACTCCGAACCCGACCCCGACCCCGAACGCGGCCACCAGCACCACCGGCCACGCCGGGGCGAAGGCGATCCCGGCCGCCCCGCCGACCAGCAGGGCGACCGCGACCACCAGCCAGGTCCGCGCGGCCAGCCGCCGTTCCAGGCCCCACCAGCCGATGCCGGTGATCGCCCCGGCGAAGTGGGCGCTGAGCACCAGCGCCGACCCGCCCCCGCCGACCCCGTAGGCCTCCCGCAGCTCCGGGATGGCCGGCCCGTACAGCGACAGCAGCAGCCCAACCGCCGCCGCCAGCACCAGCACCCCGACCGTGGCGGGGCGGGTCACGACCGCTCGTCCGTCAGGCGGGCGGTGGCCTCCTGCTGGCGGCGGGCGGCTTCGGTGAGGAAGTGGAGGATCACCTCGAGCTGCTCGTCGGTGTAGCCGGCGTACAGCTCCTGGAGCGACCGGACCCAGTCGCCGAACAGGGGCGCGACCCGGGCGTACAGCCGCTCGGCGTCGACCTCGATCAGGACGCTGCGCCGGTCGTCGGGGTTGGGGACCCGCCGGGCGAAGCCCTTGCGCTCCAGCCGGGTGACCAGGCCGGTGACCGACGCCGGGGCCAGCCCGGTCTGCCTGGCCAGCTCCCCGGCGGTCAGCGGCCCCGAGCGCTCCAACAGGTCGAGGGCCTTCTCCTCGCTGGCGTTGAGCCCCTGCCGGGCGGCCACGGCGGTGTGGAACATCACCGTGGCCACGCTGGACGCCCGGCCGGCCAGGGCGAGGCGCTCCAGCAGCTCGGCCCGCCGGCCGGACGGCGCCGACCCGCCGTCCGGGACCGCGGGGGTTGTCATGCCGACCAGTGTAGCCTATATTTAGTTCGTATGAACGAAATAGTTTGGGGGAAGCACAATGCACAAGGTCCTGATCGCCGGGGGCGGCATCGCCGGCCCGGTCACCGCCATGGCGCTCCAGAAGGCCGGCATCGACGCCGAGGTCTTCGAGGCCCACCGGCCCGGCGGCGGCGACGCCGGCTCCTATCTCACCGTCGCCACCAACGGCCTCGACGCCCTGCGGGCCGTCGGCGCCGACGAGCCGGTGCTGGCCGCCGGCTTCCCAACCCCCACGAACCTGCTGGTCAGCGGCACCGGCCGGCGGCTGGGGGCCGTCAGCAACGGCGGGCGGCTGGCCGACGGGACCATGAGCCACACCATCAAGCGGGCCCGGCTGTACCAGGCCCTGCATGAGGAGGCGGCGGCCCGCGGCATCGGCGTCCACTACGGCAAGCGGCTGGCCGGGGCCGAGCCGGCGGCCGGCGGCGGCGTGGTCGCCGCCTTCGACGACGGCACCCGGGCCACCGGGGACCTGCTGGTCGGCGCCGACGGGGTCCACTCGCCGACCCGCCGCCTGATCGACCCGGCCGCCCCGAGCCCCCGCTACGTCGGCCTGGTCAACTTCGGCGGCCACACCCCCGGCAGCGCCGTCGGCGAGCCCGGCGTGTGGCGGATGATCTTCGGCCGGCGGGCCTTCTTCGGCTATGTGCCCGACCCGGCCGGCGGCACGGTCTGGTTCGCCAACGTCCCGCGGCCGGCGGTCACCCCGGCCGAGCGGGCGGCCACCACCGCCGAGCAGTGGCAGCGCCAGCTGGTCGAGCTGTTCACCGGCGACGCCGGCCCGGCTCGGGACCTGATCGCCGCCGGCCACCTGGAGCTGGCCGGCGACAGTACCCATGACCTGCCGTCGGTGCCGAGCTGGCACCGGGGCCCGATGGTGATCCTGGGCGACGCCGCCCACGCTCCCTCACCGACCTCGGGGCAGGGCGCCTCCATGGCCGCCGAGGACGCCGTGGTGCTGGCCAAGTCCCTACGCGACCTGCCCGACATCCCCCGGGCGCTGGCCGCCTACGAGGGGCTCCGCCGCAGGCGGGTCGAGCGGATCGTCGCCCAGGGCAAGCGGACCGGCAGCGCCAAGACCCCCGGCCCGGCGGGGCGGGTGGTGCGCGACCTGGCCCTGCCCCTGGTCTTCAAGCTGCTCGTCACCGAGCGCTCGATGGCCTGGATCTACGACCATCACCTCGACTGGGACGCCCGCCTGGTGGCGACGAGCACCTCGTAGCTGCCGGGCTCCAGCTCCGAGTGCTCGACCGGGACCGCCCTGGCCTCGAAGCCGGTCTCGTCCAGCAGCCGCAGCCAGGTGGCCCTTGGGAACAGCCCCTCGACGTGGCGGTCGTGCACCACCCGGACCGGGCCGTCGGCCTCGCGCAGCAGGTAGGCGTAGTCGACGGTGTAGGTGGTGTCGAGCGGGTCGGGGTCCCAGGTCCACTCCAGGAAGCGGGCGGCCCGCCCGTCGCCGTCGTGGCCGCCCCAGTCGGTGCCGGTACGGAAGTTCTCCCGCAGGTGGTCGGGCGCGAACAGGGCCGCCCCGCCCGGCCGGCAGTGGACGGACGCCGTCTCCATCACCTTCCGGAGGTCGTCCTCGGTGGTCATGTAGGCGATCGCGTCGTGGACGAAGACGGCGTCGAAGGCCCCCCCGAGGCGGACCGTCCGCATGTCGCCCCGGAGGTGCTCGAGCTCCGGGTTGAGCTCGCGGCTGACCTCGAGCATGCCCTCCGACAGGTCGACCAGGGTGAGCCGGAAGTGGGCCTTGAGGTGGAAGGCGTTGTTGCCCCCGCCCGAGCCCAGCTCCAGCACCGTCTCGGGCGGCCGGTCGGCCGCCTCGGTCAGCAGCCGCCGGTAGCTCTCGGCCTCCTCGGCGTAGACCGCCGGCGCCGACAGCAGCGGCCACCAGTCGGCCAGCTCGCCGTACATCTTCGGCTCCATGACCGGAGTCTAGCCGGGCCGGCGGTCCGGCAGGGCCTCCTCCACCGCCGCCAGGGCCTCGGCCTGGAAGCGCTCGACCCGGGCCGGGTCGAGCGGGCGGGAGTCGTCGCCGTAGCGGATGGCCAGGGCCGTCTCGACGGTCGCCGGGTCGCGGGTGCGGGCCATGGCCCATCTGCCGGCGTCGCGCTTGGAGGACCACACCCCCTCGGAGGCGAAGCGCCAGCCGCGACTGGCGTTCAGGACCGTCTGGTGCAGGACCGGCTCGTTGGCCTGGTGCCAGACCATGGAGTCGCGCAGGGCCTCCAGCAGCCAGCGGCGGGGAATCGGGCCGACCAGCTCCCGGGGCGGTGGGCCGGCGAGGACGCGGCCGTGGTCGCGGAGGATGGCCAGGTCGAGCAGGAACCAGTGGGCGGGCTCGGTGGCCGGGTCCACCGACAGTCGGTACGGCATCCGCGGGCCGACGTTGAGGTTGATCGCGAACCGTGGCCGCCGCTCCGGCGTGGCCAGCGCGCCCCGGGCGTACAGGACGAACTCGATCCCCCGCAGCGGCCAGGCCATGGCCAGCTTGGCCAGGGCCGCGGCGAGCCCCCGCCGCCGGTCCTCGGGCAGGTCGGTGGCGGTGGCGGCGACCACGTCGACGTCGCTCAGTCCTGGCGCGACCCCGCCCAGCGCCCCCGACCCTGTCAGCCAGACGGCCACCAGCTCGTCGCCGAGCAGCCGGGCCAGCAGCCCGGCCGCCTCCCGGCCACAGGCCACCGGCAGCTCGTCCGGGTCCCTGCCCATACCGTCAGTCTCCTCTCGGCCGGTCGTCCCACCCTCCGCGTACTCTCCCCCGCATGACCCTGCACGTGACCAACGGCGACATCGTCGTGGACCTGCTGCACCGGGCCGGGCTGGCCGATGGGGCCCTGGCCTGGGCCGACGTGCTGCACGAGGGACCCGTGCCGGCCGGCCTGGACGACGATGGGCTGCGCCGGGTCAGGGCCGAGTTCCTCGCCGGCGCCGACGGCGGCGACCCCGCCGAGGCGCTGCGCCGCCTCACCGACCGCGACCACGCCCTGGCCGGCGTCCGGGCCGGGGACTACCTGCTCTGGTTCGAGGCCGACCTCTACGACCAGCTCCAGATCGCCCAGATCCTGGCCGCGCTCGGCGAGCTCGGGGTGGACCCCGGCCGGGTCACGCTGGTCGCCATCGGCGAGTTCCCCGGCATCGCCCACTTCGGCGGGCTGGGTGAGCTGGAGCCCGAGCAGCTCGGTGGCCTGCTGGCCTCGGCGGCCACCCCGCTGACCGCCGAGGCCCTGGACCTGGGCGCCGCCGCCTGGGCCGCCCTGCGGGCGCCCGACCCGGGCGGGCTGGGCCAGATCATGGCCAGCCGCTCGCCGCAGCTGCGCTTCCTCGGCGAGGCCTTCGACCGCCTGGCCCGCGAGTACCCCTCGACCCGCGACGGCCTCTCCCTGACCGAGCGGCGCATCCTGGCGGCCACGCCCGAGGCCGGCACCCCGGCCGGGACGGTGTTCGCCCGGCTGGGGGAGCGGGAGGCCCGGCCGTACCTGGCCGACCTGTTCTTCTTCCGGATCGTGGCCCGGCTGGCCGGAGCGCCGGTCCCGCTGCTGGAGCTGGACCGCCCGGCGGCCGGGTGGACGCCGGCACGCGGCTGCGCCGGACCGAGGCCGGGGACCGGGTGCTGCGGGGTGAGGCCGACCACGTGGCCCTCAACGGCATCGACCGCTGGGTCGGCGGCGTCCACCTCCATGGTCCCGAGGCCCGCTGGCGCTGGGACGAGGGGACCGAGACGCTCACCCGCCGGTGAGGTCGAGCCGCGACGTCTGGTGCCGGAACTCCATCGGCACCAGCAGCAGCTCGGTGGCCGCGACCAGCTCGGGGACATAGGCGGTTCGTAGCCGGCGGTAGGTCTCCCACGCCTCGGCGTAGGGCGCGACGGGCTGGCCGAGTCCGGCCAGGCGCTCGTAGACGGCCCGGAACCGGGTCTCGTCGCCGCCCGGGCCGGCGTCGCGGTCGCCGGCCTGGAGCTCGACCGCCGGCAGCCTCTGGAGGCCCTGGAGCAGCCTGGTGGCCCGCCGCCACAGCCGCGCCGCCGGCCCCGACGGGCTGGGGTCGGCAATGGCCAGGCTGAGGGCGGCGGCGTCCAGCACCACCGCCAGGCCGGTCAGCCAGTGCTGTCCAGGCTGCCGGGAGCGGTACATGGCCAGCATCGGGAAGGCGGTGTGGGTGTCGAAGACGTCGTCGCACCACCGCTCCCAGTCGGCGAAGGCCGCCGCCACCCCCTGCACGCCCCCGTTGGCGTACGAGGCCTCGATGAACCTGACCGGGGTGGTCGGCTCGTCCAGGAGGTCGTCCAGGGTCAGGAGCTGGAGCTCCCGCCGTGAGTAGGCGCCGTACAGGGTCGGCAGGTAGCCGATCAGCAGGGCCATGGTGAGCAGCCCCATGAACGCCTCGACGAGGACGAGCAGGCGGGTCAGGCCGCCGGTCGGCAGCAGGTCGCCGAAGCCGACGGTGAAGAACCCGACGCCGGCGAAGTAGACGGCGTCCAGGTAGCTGTGCACGCCGGAGACGGCCGAGCGGAGCCCCCACCAGACGGCGCCCCAGCCCGCGACCAGCAGCATCACCCAGAACACGAGCAGGCCGAGCAGCGACAGCGGGCCGTAGACGCCGAGGAACGCCTCACGCCACTCCGGGCTGCCCCGCCGCCCGATGGCCCGCCAGGCCCGCCAACTCCAGCGGTAGTACACCGGGGTCGGCCAGCGCCGGCCGCGGCGGCGGCGGGTGGTGACCAGGGTGCTGACCGCGTCACCGCCGGTGACGAGCACCACGGCGAGCCCGGCCAGCACGGCCAGGATCTCGATGACGCCGACGCTGTCCAAGTCGAGCGCCAGATTCGGCGGTCAAAGCAATTTCGTCAACGTCCCACACTTGGGGCCGATGGTGAGGTAGCGTCCCGCGCCGTTCGACGTGCCTTCCGTCTCCTTCCCCACGGAGGCCGCCTTGCTGTCGGCTGCTCACTTTTGCGCCGCCCCGCGGCGAACCACCGTCCTCGTCCTGGCCGCCGCCCTGGTGGCACCGCTGCTGGTGGCGCCGGCCAGCGCCGGTCAGCAGGACCGGTCCGAGCTCTCCCAGGTCCAGCGCAAGCTGGACCGCCTCCGAAAGGTCCTCGAGAACGCCAGGGCCGACGCGGCCGACCTGGCCGCCGCCCTCGAGCAGGCCGACCGCGACGTCGCCGCCGCCCAGGCCGCCCTGGCCGAGGCCCAGCGCCGCTACCGCGCCGCCCAGGCGAAGCGCAGGCAGGCGGCGCTGGAGGCGGCCAGGGCCAAGCTCGAGGTCCAGGCCCAGCAGGCGGTGATCAACCGGCGAGCCTATGCCACCTACGTCAACAGCGGCGTCTCGCCCATGCTGACCCTGGTGGTCGACGCCGAGAGTGTCGGCGACCTGCTGGACCGCTCCAAGCTGCTCGACAACGTGGCCAAGGCGGCCAACACCGAGCTCCAGAACCTGGTCGACGCCAAGGTGGCCGCCGACGCGGCCCGCCGCCGGGCCGTGGCCGCCGAGCAGGAGGCCGCGGCCGAGGAGGCCCAGATGCGCGAGCGGGCGGCCGAGCTGGAGGCCATCCGGGCCGCCCGGGCCGCCGCCCAGCAGGCGCTGGAGCGCAAGATCGGCTCCCTCGAGGCGCGCCAGGGCTCCCTGCAGGCCCGGTCGAGCCGGCTCATCCGCAGGATCAAGGCCGAGGAGGCGGCCCGCCGCCGCGCCGCCGAGCGGGCCCGCAAGGCCCGGCTGGCCCGCCTGGCCAGGCGGGAGTCCGGGGGGCCGACCGTCATCTCGAGCGACACCGACGGCGGCCACCTGGGCGGACCCAACACCTCCAGCTACAACTACCTGACCCCGAACGCCAAGCGGATCTACGGGCTGGTGGTGCGGATCTTCGACGTCTACTCCATCGGCGGCTGGCGGCCCTACGGCTCGGTGCCGGGCAGCGACCACCCGCGGGGCCAGGCGATCGACGTGATGACCTGGTCCAACCGCTCCCTGGGATGGCGGATCGCCAACTGGGCGGCGAGCAACGCCTGGGCCCTGAACGTCAAGTACGTGATCTTCAACGGCCGCATCTGGACCAGGGGTCGGGGCTGGCACGGCTACCGCCATCCCTCCGACCCCTGCAACTGCAACCCGACCCTGCGGCACGACGACCACGTCCACATCTCGGTCTTCTGAGCCGCGCTTGATTGGGTTCCTTGCCGGCGGGTAGTCACCCCGCCCCAAGCAAGGAGGACTGCCGTGTCCGAGCAGCAGCCGCAGGTGCCGGACCAGGTCGACGGCGAGCCGGTGGCCGAGGTCCAGGAGGCGACCGAGCCCCTGACCCCCGAGGAGGTCCGGGAGGCCCAGGAGGCCGACGCCGACCAGCCGTAGCCGAGGCTGGAGCGGACGGGCCCGGGCAATGCCGCCCGGGCCCGTGGTCTGCGGTGGACGGGGGTCCCCATGTGGGACGCTACAGCGGTGAGGACCATCCCTGCCCCGTTGCGCCCATGGTCGGGCGGGCGAGCGCCCTCGGCAGCGGCCGAGCTGGCCGTCGCGGCCCTCACCGTGGTGTCCGGGCTGCAGCTGCTGCGGCTCATGGTGGCGACCATGGCCGGCGTCTACGGCGACCGGCTGGGGGCGTCCCTGACCAGCCTGGCCCTGGTCACCTTCGCCGTGGTCGGGCTGGGGTTCCTGGCCGCCCCGGTGGCCAGGCTGCTCGGCCGGCGGCGGGCCCTGGTGGTCAGCGTGGCCGGGGTCGCCCTGGTCCGGCTGGTCCTCCAGCTGGTCCCCAACGCGATCGCCCGCTGGCTGCTGGCCCCGGTCGGGGTGATGCTCTTCCTCTGGTTCGTGCCGCTCTGGCTTACCAGGAACGGCCGGGGGCTGGCCCTGGCCCTGCTGGCCGGGCTGGCCGTGGACACGGCCCTGGCCGGTCTCTTCGGGAGCTGGGACTACGCCTGGCTGATCAACGGCTGGACGGTCGCCCTGGCGGTGGCCCTGGCCGGCGCGGCCGTCTGGGCTCTGGCCGCCGCCGGCGACCCGGGCCCGGAGCGGCCGGGGGATCCGGCGCCGCCCCGGCCGCCGGTGTGGCCCCTGGCCGGGATCGGGCCGGCGCTGTTCCTGCACGCCCTGATCTGGCAGAACCTCGGCTGGCAGGCGGTGCTCGGCGGCCGCTCCCAGGACGCGGCGTTCCTGCTGGTCATGGTGGGCAACCTGGCCGCCCTGGCCGCCGGGACGGCCGCCGCCCTGGCCCGGGAGACCCGCTGGCCGGTGGTCGGCACGGCCATCGGCGGGCTGGCCGTCGCCGTCGCCCTGGCCGGCGAGACCACGGCCGCCGCCGGGATCCTCGGGCAGGCGGCCGCCGCCGTGCTGCTGGTGGTGCTCGTCCGCCGGTCGGGGGCCGCGGGCCGGCTCGGCCTCGCCTCGGCCGCCTGGACGGCCGGCATGGTCCTGTTCACGCTGCTGGTCTTCGCCTACTACGCCGCCTACAACATCGTCCTGCCGGTCGGGAACGAGACCTTCCTGGCGCTGGCCGCCGCCCTGGTCGCGCTGGCCGCCGCCGGGGCGATGCGCTCCGGCCGCGACCAGGGCCAGGGGCGGCGCGACCTGGTGCCGGCCCTGGCCGGGGTGGCGCTGCTGGCCGTCCCGCTCCTCACCTGGGTCACCGCGCCGGGTCCGCTCGGGGCCGCCCCCGGCCCGGCCCGGCCGGTGCGGGTGATGTCGTACAACCTGCACTTCGGGTTCGACCTGCGCGGCTGGAGCGACCTGGAGGGGGTGGCCAGGGCCATCGAGGCCAGCGGGGCCGAGGTGGTCGGGCTCCAGGAGGTCTCCCGCGGCTGGTACATCAACGGCTCCACCGACATGCTGCCCTGGCTGCAGCGGCGGCTGCGCATGCCGTACGCCCGGTTCGCCGGCGCCGCCGACGCGACCTGGGGCAACGCCGTGCTCAGTCGCTACCCGATCACCTCGGCCGGGGTGACGCGGCTGCCGAGCGAGGGTGTCCCCTTCCGCCGCAACGCCCTCCAGGTCGAGGTCGACCTCGGCGAGGGGCGGCGGCTCGGGGTGGTGGTCACCCACCTCCACCATGTCGAGGGACCCGACGGCGCCCGGGTCCGCCTGGTCCAGCTGCCGCGGCTGCTGGAGCGCGTGGCCGGCCGTGAGGCCACCGTGGTGCTCGGCGACTTCAACGCCCAGCCCGGCTCGGCCGAGATCGCCCTGCTGCGGGCGGCCGGTCTGACCGACGCGTTCGTGGCCGCCGGCGGCCGGCCGGCCGACGCGTTCACCTGGCCGTCGGACCGGCCGGACCGGCGCATCGACTACATCTGGCTCTCACCCGAGCTGGAGGCCAGCGGCTTCGCCGCCACCACCAGCACGGCCAGCGACCACCGCGGCATCGCGGTCACCGTGAGCTAGGCCTGGTCATCCGGCTGGTCGTCCTCGGCCAGGATGGCGTAGAGGCGGCGCCGGGCGTCGTTGAGGATCTCGATGGCACGGGCCTGCTGGTTCTCGGTCCCGGCGGAGCCGACGCTCCAGGCGGCCTGGGCCATCTGGGCGATGGCGTCGCGCAGGTTCCAGGCGGCCGGGGCCACCCCGGCGGTGACCTCCTCCCATGGCGCCGGCTGGCCGTGGCGCTCGGCCTCGGCCCGGCCGGCGTCGGTGAGGGCGAACCGGCGGCGGCCCTCGCCCTCCTCACCGGCGATCAGGTCCTCGTCCTCGAGCAGCTGGAGGGTCGGGTAGACCGACCCCGGGCTCGGCCGCCAGACACCGCCGGTCCGGGCCTCCAGCTCCTGGATCATCTCGTAGCCGTGCATCGGCCGCTCGGCCAGCAGGGCCAGGATCGCCGCCCGGACGTCGCCGCGGCCGCGCCGCCGGCGGCCCGGTCCCCGGCCGCGGTGGCCCCAGGGGCCCGGCGGCATGGGCGGGAACGGTGAACCTGGCGGCCCGAAGTGGCCGAAGGCCCGGTGGTGACCCGGCCACGCCTCATGGAGCGGGTGGCCGGGCCCGTGCGGAATGTGTCGTCGTCGCATCGCTGCATCACCTCCTGAGAACTCGCAGCGACCCTAACGATATATCTTTGACACTCTCTGATGCAACGTCTGGTTGATGGCGTCGATGCGGGACCGGCTGGAGGGGTGGGAGCGGAGCAGCGCCGCCATGCCCCTCGGGCGGGGGGCGGCCTGCTCGGCCTGGAGGAACAGCAGCAGCACCTGGACGAGGCCGGCCCCGTAGCCGAGCTCGACCGCGTGCCGGTCGGCGGCGTGCTCGCCGGCCCTGGACAGGGCCGCCGCCAGCACCTTGGCCAGGCGGACGAGCAGCGCCAGGGGCAGCCAGAGCAGGCCGAGGGCGAGCACCAGGACGCTCCCGGCCACCACCAGGACGCCCAGGACGACCAGGAGCACCGCCATCCCGAGGGCCCCGTCGACCGCCCGGCCGCCGGACACGCCGCCGGTGCGGTCGCTGAGGCGGGAGAAGGTCCGGGCCAGCCACCTGGTGACCCGCCGGATGCCCCGCAGTAGCCGGTCACCGGCCTCGAACGGCAGCAGGTACCACCAGCCGAGGATGATCGCCAGGGGATGCAGGTGGCGGTGGTGGCCGACCTCGTGCGCCAGCACCGCCTCCAGCATGTCGTCGGGCAGCTCCAGGGCCACCCGGGTCACGGCGAGCACGTGGCCGCCGAGGGCGAACGCGTTCACCTGCCGCTTCTCCTCGACCCGGAGCAGGTAGCGGCCCGGGTCGGTGCCGGCCCGGCGGCAGACCCGCTCCAGCACCGGGGTGATCCGGGCCAGCTCGGCCGGCCCGGGACGGCGCAGGCTGCGGTACAGGAGCCGGGCCAGCCCCGCCTCCACCGGCCGGACCTGGACCAGGACGGCGCTGGCCGTCCAGGCGGCGCAGGCCAGGATCACCGCCGTCACCGGCTCCCAGCCCGCCAGCAGGGCCGCCCCGCAGGCGGGCAGGGCCACCACCACGAGCGACAGCAGCCAGATGAGGACCACGATGGCGAACATCCCGACCGAGGTCCCGCTGACCCGCTGCTGCGGCGGCATGGGGCAACGATACGTAGAGTGAGCCCGTAGGGCGACGACGGGAGGGACCCCATGCCCATCTTCCGGCTGAACCACGCCGTGCTGTACGTGCGCGACCTCGAGCGCAGCGTCGCCTTCTACCGCGACGTGCTCGGCTTCAGGACCGTCATGACGATGGGCGAGGCGGCGGCCTTCATCCAGGCGCCGGGCTCGACCAACGACCACGACCTGGGCCTCTTCCAGATCGGTTCCGCCGCCGGGCCCTCGGAGGCCGGGCGGCGCACGGTCGGGCTCTACCACCTGGCCTGGGAGATCGACACCCTGGGCGAGCTGGAGCGGCTGGCCGGTCGCCTGGCCGAGGCCGGCGCCCTGGTGGGCGCCTCCGACCACGGCACCACCAAGAGCCTGTACGCCAAGGACCCCGACGGCCTCGAGTTCGAGGTCGCCTGGATTGTTCCGGCCGACCTGCTGGACGACGACGCCCTGGCCGCCCGCGAGCGCATCGGCCCCCTCGACCTGGAGCGCGAGCAGCAGCGCTACGGCGCCGACACCAAGGGCGGCGTCGGCATCTCGGTGTAGTACAGAAGGCCCGCCAGGCTTCGGCGGGCCTTCTGTATGGGGGAACTGCGGGAGGCGGGGGTCTATCCGTTGGGACGGGAATAGCCGACGATGCCGCTGCCCAGTGACTGGACGCGCACGTAGTCGCCGGTGTGGGTGGCAGAGATGCGCTGGCCGCCGCCGATGTAGACGGACACGTGGGAGATGGGGCTGTAGTAGAAGACCAGGTCGCCCGGCTGGAGCTCGCTGGCCGAGATGCGCCGGCCGACGTTGATCTGGGCGGCGCTGGAGTGGGGGAGCGAGACCCCGGCCTGCCGCCAGGCCATCATGGTCAGCCCCGAGCAGTCGAAGCAGCCCGGCCCAGAGCCGCCCCAGCAGTAGGGCTTGCCGACCTGGGCCCTGACATAGGCCACGGCCGCCGCGGCCGAGCCACTGACGGCGCCGCCGCCGGCGGCGGGCGGGGGCGCGACCGGGCCGGACGACGACGGGGCGCTGGGGCTGGGGCGCGAGGGACGGTCGGCGGCCCGCATCCGGGCCAGCAGGGCCCGGGTCTTGTCGGCGGCCCGCTCGACCTCGGCCTGCTTGGCCTGGAGGCGCTCGACCTCGGCGGCCTGGGCCTTCTCGGCCGCGACCAGGTTGCGCTGGCGCTCGGCGAACGCCTGGCCGGCCACCCCGAGCTGATCCACCAGGTCGCCGTCGTGGGAGGCCAGGACCTCGAGCACCTGGACGCGGGCGATGGCCGCGGCCGGGTCGTCGGAGCCGAGCACGGCGGCCACGGCGCTGCCGGCGCCCTGGACGTAGGCCGCCGAGGCCCTGGCCCCGAGGGTCGCCTGCAGCTTGCGCAGGTCGTCCTGGGCGCCGTTGGCCTCGGCGCGGAGGCCCTTGAGGTTCCGCCGGATCTTCTTCAGGGCCTCGTTGCTCTGGTTGTACTGCTCGACAAGCTGATCCGCCTCGCGGTTCAGCTTGTCGAGCTGATCCTCGAGGCGGGCGGGGGAGGCCGGGGTTGCCGTCGCCGTCATAGGTCCGGATGACAGCACCGTCAGGGGCAACACGATGGCCGCGAGGAGCACGCTGCGGGCAGCGCGGCGCGGCCAGCGACGGTGGGGGAGCCGTCGAGCGCCCAACGGCGGCAAGAGCCCGTCCTCCTTTCCTCCCGCCTCCAGGGGCCGGACACCTGTTGGGCGCATTGACTGGGGGGCGCCCTCTCCTCCGATGGGGGCCGGAGGAGCCGTTCACGGTGAAACGTGTCCGTCCAGTGACCATTCCGTGACCAAACGGGCCGGACTGTAGCGCGCTTCTGCGAGAAGCGCCAAATCCTGAGGCCACCCGCAACGCGGTTGCGGGCCTGGCTTGCCCCCGCAAGATGTAGCGCTTACAGTCGAGCTCAGCACCAGATGTTGCGTGTCTGATACCGCCGGTCCTGGGACGCAGCCCGGTCCCTGCCTCCGGAGAACTGCGGGGAGAGGACGTGGAGAACTACGCACAACTGAGGAGCGTCCTAGCGTTCGAGCGCCAGTGGTGGCAGCACGCCGGGGCCAAGGAGGAGGCCATCCGGCGCGAGTTCGGTGTCGGGCCCACCGCCTACTATCAGCTTCTCAGCCGGCTCTTGGACGACCCGGCGGCCATGGCGTACGACCCCATGCTGGTCAAGCGCCTCCAGCGCCAGCGGGCCTCCCGTCGCCGCCAGCGGTCCACGGGCAGGCCCAGTTCACAGGCGAGCGGAGGCTCCTAGGAGGGACTTCCCGTGAAACCGGGACCGACGGCCCGGGCCACACTCGTGTTGCTGGCGTTTCTGGCCGTGTTCACGGTTGTCGACCGGATGGCAGCGAACGGCGGGGCCCGGCGCACGGCCGCCGCCCCGCCCCGGGCGGTCGCCGAGCAGCCCGAGACCAGCGCGGCGCCCGCGACCACCACCACGGTGGCGCCGACGACCACGACCCGGGCCCCGGCCACCACCACGACCGCCACCGCGACCACGAAGCGGCCCACCGGGACGACCCTGCGCCCCGCCGGCGGCGTGACCGTGCAGGTCCTCAACGGCGTCTGGGTCGCCGGCCTCGCCCACCGGGTGGCCGCCCAGGTCCGCACGGCCGGCTACGACGTGGTCGCGGCCAAGACCGCCCTCGGCAGCTACTCGGCCTCCCGCGTCTACTACACCGGCGGCCACCGGGCCGACGCCGAGGCGTTCAAGGAGCGCTTCCCGGCCTTCGCCGTGGTCGAGCCCGCCCCGGCCAACCTGTCCCGCCGGGTCGCCCTCCACGTGGTCATCGGCAAGGACTACCCCGGGGTCTGAACCTCGGCCCTGGCCAGGCCGGGCGCGGCCACGAGGGCCGGGACGGCCATCAGGGCCACCACCGCCGCCAGCGTCGGCGCGACTCCCCATGGCACGGTGACGGCGGCCAGCGCCGCCCCCAGCGGCGGGGTCGCCTGCATGGCCGTCCGCAGCAGCGCGAACAGCCGCCCGTGCAGCCCCTCGGGGACGAGGCGCATCCGCAGGGTCTGCGCCCAGGCGGTCATCGGCGTGGTCATGGCCCCGAACCCGGCCAGCAGGACCAGCGTGACCACCAGGGGAGGGCGCAGGAGCAGGCCGGCCAGCAGCGCCGCCGCGGCCACCTGGGCGGCCACGATCCGCGGGCCGAGGCGGTCGACCACCACCGCCCCGGCCCCGAGCGAGCCGGCCAGCTCGCCGACGGTGACGGCGCTCACCAGCAGCCCGTAGCCGGCCACCCCGGCCCCGACCTGCCCGCTGTAGACGGGCAGGAAGACCAGCAGCGCCCCCTCGCCGACGTTGAACAGCATGAACATCACGGTCGTGGCGCGCAGGGCCCGGGTGCGCCAGACGAACCGGGCCACCGCCACCAGCGAGCGCCCCCGGTCACGGGCGGCCGGCGCCGCCGGAGGCCGGCCGGCCGGGAGCCGGGCCAGGCAGAGGGCGTAGGCGAGATAGGAGAGGGCGTCCACGGCCAGCAGCGGCACCGCCCCCACCACCGGGAGCAGGACCGCGGCCAGGGCCGCCCCGGCGGCCTGGCTGACCCCGAAGCTCAGCCCCTCCAGGGCGTTGGCCCGCTGGAGGTCCGCGCCCTCCACATAGGCCGGGATCAGGGTCGGGAAGCCGGCCAGGCTGACCATCTTCAGGAGCCCGTAGCAGGCCGCGACCAGGTACAGGTGGGTCAGGGTGAGCAGGCCGAGGGCGGCGGCGACGGGCGCGGTGAGGAAGGCCAGGCCGCGGACGAGGTTGTCCGCGGCCAGCAGGCGCCGGCGGTCGAAGCGGTCGAGCAGGCGGCCGGCGAGCAGGCCGCCCACGGCCACCGGGGCGGTGTAGGCCACGGCAAGGGCGGCCACGTCGCCGGCCTGGCCGTGCTGCCGGTAGACGAGCCAGACCAGCGCGACCCAGGACATGGCGTCGCCGGTGGTCGAGACCGTGGCACCGGCCCAGAGCAGGGCGAACGGCCCCCGGCGGAGGAGTCGGAGCATGGCCCGACCCTAGCCGGGCGGCTCACCCCTGGCTTGCGGGAAATCGCTCCCGCCGCGGCGGCGGTAGGCGCCGGGGGAGACGCCGGTCTCGCGCCGGAAGGTGGTCACGAAGTGGCTCAGGCTGCCGAAGCCGGCCAGCCAGCAGATGTCGGTCACCGAGTGCTGGCCGAGGTCGAGGAGCCGGCAGGCCTCGTCCAGGCGCCGCTGCAGGAGCCAGCGGTGCGGGGACTGCCCGGTCGCGGCCCGGAAGGCCCGGATGAGGTGGCTGGGGCTCCAGCCGGCCACCCCGGCCAGGGCGGCCAGCGACAGGCCGGGGTCGGCGAAGTGGCGCTCGATGTGCTCACGGACGGCCGCGACCCGGCCGGCGGCGTCGGGGCCGGGGACCGCCTCGGGGCCGTCCCGGGCCGGGGCCGGCGCGCCCGCGTGGGCCCGGAGCTGGACGGCGGCGCTGTCGGCGGCCAGCTGGTCGACGGCCGGCCGGGCGAGCGCCCGGCGCAGCTGGCGCAGCAGCCGGTGCATGGTCTCGTCCACCGGCGCCAGCCCGGCCGGGAACGGCCGCCCGCCCTGGAGGAACTCCAGGACCAGGTTGCGGTCGGTGAAGCCGTGGTCGTGGCGGCAGCGGTAGGCCTGGCCGGGGTTGCCGAGGACCACCGCGGCCGGGCTGGCCAGGCCCCGGCCCGCGGCGGAGGTCACCTGCCAGCGGCCGGCGCTGGTGAAGACCATGGTCGGCCGGAGGAACACCTCCTCCCCCGGGTCGCCGGCCACCCGGCCGTGGTGGCTGAACGCCCAGACCCGCACCAGCGGGGTCTCGGCCAGCGGGAGCAGCATGCCGGTCGCCAGCTCCACGGCGCGGCGGTCAGTCGCGGAGGGCGGCAAGGTCGTCCCGCTGGGCGGCAAACCAGTCCTGAGGGGTGAGGGCGGTGGCGCCCTCGCGGAGCAGGGCGGCGCGCTTGGCCCGCTCGTCGGGCGGCAGGTCGAGGGCGGTGGCGATGATCTCGGCCAGCTCGGCGGTGTCGAAGGGGTTGACCAGCAGGGCGCCCGGCCCGAGGTCGTCGGCCGCGCCGGCGTTGCGGGACAGGACCAGCACCAGGTCACGCCGGCTGATCGCCGGGCCCTCCTTGGCCACCAGGTTCATGCCGTCCCAGACCGGGTTGACGATCAGCACGTCGGCGGCGGCCATGGCGGCCAGGGCCCGCGGGTAGTTGTCCCGCAGCTCCAGCAGCACCGGCTCCCAGGAGCGGGTCCGGAACCGCTCGTTGATGGACTCGGCCATGTGCTTCACCTCGGCCGTGTACGCCTGGTACTCGGGCAGGTCCCGCCGGGAAGGATAGGTCAGCGCGTAGTGGACCACCCGGCCCCTGGCCCGCGGGTTGCGCTCCAGGAACATGCCGTAGCCCTCCAGCCCGCGCAGGATGTTCTTGGACAGCTCCAGGCGGTCGACCCGCACGATCAGGCGCCGGCCCCTGGCCAGCTCGGCCACCACCCGGTCCTGGGCGCGGGCGTCGGCCTGGGCGGCCCGCTCCCGCAGGGCGTCGCCGTCCACCCCCAGGGGATAGGTGCGGACCTCGACCCGGCGCCCGTCGCCGGCCCGCACGGCCTGGCCCTCGAAGTCGACGGTGAAGCCGGCCTCCAGGCAGCAGTGGAGGAAGTTACGGGCCCAGCGGGGGACCAGGAAGCCGAGCAGGTCGGCCCCGAGCATCCCCTCCAGGATCGCGCTCGCGGCCCGGCCCGGCAGCATCAGGAAGTAGCCCGGGTCGGCCCAGGGGCAGTGGCTGAAGTGGGCGATGCGAAGGTCGGGCCGGCGCTGGCGCAGCATCGCCGGGACCAGGGCCAGGTGGTAGTCCTGGACGAACACCTCGCCGCCCTGGTCGGCCTCGTCGTCACAGGCGGCGGCGAAGACCCGGTTGACGGCCTCGTAGTGCTGCCAGGCGACCCGGAAGCCGCGGTCGAAGCGGGGGTGGCGTGGCACGTCGAACAGGTAGTGGTGCAGGAACCAGATGGTCCGGTTGGCCACCCGGTTGTAGTAGCTCTGGTACTCCCGGGGGTCGAAGGTCAGGCTGCGCAGCCGCACCGGCCCCTGGGCCAGCTCGACCGTGCGCAGCCGCCCCGAGCGGGCGACCCGCCGGGCCGCCACCCGGTCCCCCTCGGTGATGGCCGCCGCCACCCAGGTGCCGGCCTGGCCGGCCAGGGCCGGGCCCAGGGCGGTGACCATGCCGCCGGCGCCCCGGCCCGAGGAGAGGTTGCCGTCGTCGTCCACCTCGAACTGGACCGGGCCCCGGTTGGAGGCCACAACCAACTCGGTCATCGTGGCAGTACCGCCCTTCGGCGTCGCGAGGAACCCGTATGCTCTAGGTAGATCGTGGCATTCCTGAACGCGACGGTCGACCGGATCCGAAGGCGGCGAGGCATGACCCAGACGGGCGAGGAGGCGCGCCGGACGCCCCTGCTCGGCGAGGAGGCGCACCGGGCACCCGCGCTCGAGTCCCCGTCCCGCCGCCCCTCCCCCTACGAGCGCTTCGTGCGTGTCGGCATCGTCGCCTGGTGCGGCATCGGCGTGATCATCCTCGGCTACCTGATGCTGCGGCTGCTGCTGTACGTCAACCCGGTCCTGCCTCCCCTGCTGATCGCCGTGGCCGTCGTCTACCTGCTCAACCCGCTCGTCTCGGCCCTCGAGCGCCGGGGCGTGCCCAGGGTGGCCGGGGCCGGCATCGTCTACGTGCTGTTCCTGTGCATCGTGGCTCTGGTCATCTCCCTGCTCGTCCCGGTCGTGACCAGGCAGGTCACCCAGGTGATCGAGCACTTTCCCGACTACCTGGCCGACGCCCAGGCCACGGTCCGCCGGCTCGCCGCCCGCTTCGGCCAGGAGCCTGACTTCCGCCTCGACGCCGAGCAGGTCAGGCAGTGGCTGTCGGCGGGCGAGAACCGCCAGGTGGTGACCAGGTACCTGACCGGCCTGCGCTCGGTCACCACCTCGGTGATCAGCGGGCTGATCATCTTCCTGCTCGGCCCCATCATGGCCTTCTACCTGCTGGTCGACCTGCCCCGGCTCCACCGCGGGATGCTGGCCCTGATCCCGCCCGGCCGCCGCGAGGAGATCCAGGGCCTGATGGACCAGATCGGCCAGGCTGTCGGCGGCTTCTTCCGGGGCCAGCTGCTGGTCGCTCTGTTCGTCGGGGTGGCCTCCTCGATCGGCCTGTGGATCATCGGGCTGCCCTTCTGGCTGCTGGTCGGGATGGTCGCCGGGGTGTTCAACCTGGTCCCGCTCATCGGCCCCTTCATCGGCGGCGGCCTGGCCGTGGTCATCGCCCTGGTCTCGGGTCAGCCCCTCAAGGCCCTCTGGGCCGCCCTCGTCCTGCTGGCCGTGCAGCAGATCGACAACCACCTGATCTCGCCCAACGTCATGGGCCGCACCGTCCAGCTCCACCCCGTCGTGGTGATGCTCGCTCTGCTGGTGGGGGCGAGCTTCGCCGGCCTGTTCGGCATGCTGGTGATTGTCCCCCTGGTCGCCATGGCCAAGATCGTGTTCCTGTTCATCTGGTCCAAGTACGTGCACTACGGCGACGAGCTCACCCAGGGCGGCCCTGAGACCTAGCGCCCTGGCGCCCGCTCCAGCAGGGCGGTGACGGCCTCGGCCCAGCCCTGGCCGGCGGCCGACGGGGTGACGATCACCGGGGTGGCGGGGTCGCCCTGGTCGGCCGCCCAGGCGCCGTTGGCGACCAGGAACATCGCCCCGACCACGCCGGCCAGCTGGAGGTCGGCCGGGCCGTCGCCGATGGCGGCCGCCTGGGGGGCCTCCAGGCCGCGGCTGGCCAGGTAGATGGCGGCGGTGCCGGCCTTGCTGACCCCGCCCGGCAGCAGGTGGTAGGCGTGGGCCGGGCCGGGGCCGAGGTGCGGGTAGGCGCCGCGGAGGCGGCCGTTGTCGAGCAGCCGGGCCCAGCCCAGCCCGTGGTCGGCCAGCAGGGCGTCGGCCTCGGCCACCTCGGCCCGCCCGCGGAGCAGGAACGTGCCCCGCCGGCCCAGGTGCCAGGGGGTGTGGGGCTCCAGCCGGCCCGCGAAGGCCTCCAGCAGCACGGCCAGGGCGCCCGAGCGCTCCAGGGCCTCGGCCGGGCACGCGCCGAGGTTTCGGGGGGCGTCGCCCCAGACGAGCTCGACCTCGCGGCCGCGGACCAGGACCGTGCCCAGCTCGGCGATGGCGTCGCGGGTCCCGAGCAGCCGGCCCGTCTCCCTGAGCTGGGTGGCCGTGCGCCCCGAGATCAGCACCACCTCCAGCCCAGCCAGGTGGGCGGCGACCAGGGCCTCGGCGGCGGCCAGGGTCGGCTTCCCGTCCAGGTCGGCCAGCAGCGACCCGTCGCGGCCGACCAGGGTCCCGTCGACGTCGGAGAACAGCAGCGCCGGGGCGAGCCGCTCCAGCACCGGCCCGGCGTCGGCCAGGGCCAGGCCGGGCACGCTAGCCGTCGGCGGCGACGGGGTCGGCCCGACGCCGCCGGTAGTCGTCGACGGTCACGATCGGCGGGCGCCGGGAGGTGACGATCTCGCGTGGCTCGGGCCGGTACTCGTACAGCTCGCTGGAGAACTGGACCAGGGTGGTGGCGAAATTGCCCGGGGCGGAGCGGCCCTCCTCGGCCAGCCGCAGGAAGGCCGCCTGGAGGATCCCGAAGCTCATCCGGCCGAGGGCCTGCATGTCCTGGTTGCGGTGGACGCGCCGGTCCAGGTCGACCTGGGCGATGGCGTCGACCCCGAAGCGGGCCGCGATGTCGACCAGCAGGCCCAGCTCGACCCCGTAGCCGGAGAAGAACGGCACCTGCTCGAGGGTCTCGCGGCGCCCGGCGTACTCACCCGACAGCGGCTGCACGATGCCGGCCAGCTCCGGCCAGAGCAGGTTGATGAGGGGGCGGGCCAGCAGCTCGGTGACCCGGCCCCCGCCGGTGGCCCGCAGGGCGTTGCGCTCGCGGATCGGCCGCTCGTAGAAGGCCTTGACGTACTTGATCTCGGGGTCGGTGAGCAGCGGGC
>Ga0081538_10001707_pt1 | contig 22383 bp, 26 predicted proteins | sample TabmetS5T2R1_FD_71022 | JGI IMG/M metagenome (GOLD analysis project Ga0081538, IMG submission 71022) | Tabebuia heterophylla rhizosphere microbial communities from the University of Puerto Rico - S5T2R1 | ecosystem: Host-associated > Plants > Roots > Rhizosphere ...
AGCTGACCGAGAAGGAGCTCGCCGCTCTCAAGGCCGCGCTCGACAAGGTCACCGTCGAGTGCGAGTTCGGCTGACGAGGCAGCGCTCATCCAGGCGACGAGCCCTAGGTCGTGCGCACGGGCCGATTGGGCGCACGCGCCCGTGTGCTCTCGAGCGTCCTCGGACATCGGGGCGGCCTCCGAGCGGCTTGTTCCGCCTGCTGCGGAGGGTCGAGGCGATCGGCGATCACAGAGGCGACAACACCGCCTACGAGAAATGCGGCGATGATCGCGAGCGACGCGAGGTCGCCGATCTCGACGAGCTCGTCGGCGAGGATCTTCGCGCCGACGAAGGCGAGGATGAGGGCGATTGTCTCGTCCAGGTAGCGGAAGCGCCCGACGAGGATGTCGACCAGCGCGAGCAGCGAGCCGAGCCCGAGCAGCGCGAACGCGTTCGAGGTCCAGATCACGAGCGGATCCCGGGAGACAGCGAGTGCCGCGGGGACTGAGTCGATCGCGAAGGCGATGTCTGCGGCGATGATCGCGACCACGACGAGGAGCAGCGGGGTGGCGTACAGGCGTCCTCCCTCGCGAACGAAGAGTCGGCGTCCGCGGAAGTCGCTCGTGATCGGCACGACGCGGCGGACGAGCCGCACAAGCGAGTTCGCCTGCGGGTCCGCCCTCTCCGGGGCGCCGCGCAAGGCCCGATAGGCGACGTAGAGAAGAAGCAAACCGAAGACATAGACGACGGCCTCCAGCGTCTCGACCAGCGCGACCCCGGCCACGATCGCCACGCCGCGCAGCAGGAGGGCACCGGCGATGCCGATCACGATCACTCGCCCCCGCAGCTCCGGCGGGACGAGGAAGTAGGCGAGCAGGAGCGAGAAGAGGAAGACGTTGTCGAGCGAGAGCGAGCGCTCGATCAGATAGACGGTCGTCCACTCGCCGACCGGGCCGCCCGCCACCGCGATCGCGACCGCGACCGCGAGCGCAAGCAGCAGCCAGCCGGCGCTCCAGAGGATCGCCTCCCCCTGCCGAGATGCACGCCCCGGCGCGAAGAGCCGGAGCTCGAGGACGAGACCGGCGACGACCACACCGGCCGCGAGTGGAGCGAGCGCAGCAACCAACGCCCGTCGACCTCAGCCTGTCGCCGCCGTCGCAAGCACCGCCCGCGCGCCCGCCGCCCGCAGGGCCGCGCTCAGCGTGTCGATGTCGTAGGCGCCGTAGTGGCGGCGGCCGTTGATGAAGAAGGTGGGCGTGCCCGAGACTCCGCTCAGGTCGGCACTGTCGACGTCCTCGGCCACCCGCGCGGCGCCAGTGTGCGCGCTCAGATCGTTCGCGAACCGCTCGACGTCGAGCCCGATCTCCCCGGCGTAACCGACGAGGTCGTCGAACTCGGGCGCGTCCTGGTTCCGGAGGAGCAGATCGTGCATCTCCCAGAACGCGCCCTGGAGGGCCGCCGCCTCCGCCGCCTCGGCAGCGAACTGCGTGTGTGAGTGCACGTCCGTGAGCGGCAGGTGCCGCCAGACGTAGCGGACGTCGGCGTAATCGCGCAGCAACTTCACTTGTTTCCTAAATAGAGAACACAAGTGGCCGCTTTGCAGGACTTTTAGGAGCCGACGCCCGGACTCGAACCGGGGACCCCTTCTCCATGAAGAAGGGCTTGGCGTCAAGGTGCGAAGCGGCAGCGCTCAGGGGTCGCGCCCCCGTGCACGGGCGGGGTGGCGAGCGTTGCTCATTTCTCCATCGCACCTCTGGGCGGTGACGAGTTCGCTGGAGTTGCTCCGGTGGCGCAATTCATTACCGGACCGTCAGGCGGTCAAAGGGGTCGAGGCGCCTGCCGGAGCAAACGGTTGGCTGCGGGTGAGCATCCACCAGATCGCCTCGGCAAGCGAGCGGGCGACGCTGATGGCGGCGATCGCCCCGCCGCGCTTTCGGCCAAGGCGCTCGCGGGTGCGCTCGGCGCGGGCGCGGTAGGGCGGATGGGAGCGAATCGCGTTGTGGGCGGCCTCGATCAGGGCCCACCGGAGGTAAGGCGGGCCGTGCTTGGAGAGGGCGCCGCGGCGGTCGACATCGCCCGACTGGCGCACCCGCGGGCACAGGCCCGTGTAGCCGACCAGCTTGGCCGCCGCGGGGAAGCGGCGGATGTCGCCGATCTCGGCAGCGATCGTCGCCCCCAGCACCCACCCCACCCCCGGACAGGTGAGGAGGAGGGGCAGGTAGCGGTGCTCGCCGCCGAGGCGGCGCAGCTCGCGCTCGAGCGCCTCGATCTGCTCCTCGAGGGCGTCGATCAGGTGCAGGCTCACCTCGACGCTCGAGCGCCACGGCTCCGGAAGCGTGCCGCGGGCGAGGAAGCGGCGCCCGCCGGCCCCGAAGAGGTCGCCCACCGGCGCCCGCAGGCCGTGCTGGAAGAGGATCGCATGCACGCGATTCTTGAGTGCCGTGCGCTTGTGGACGAGGTGAAGGCGGAAGCGGGCCCGCTCCCGTTCGCCCCGCACCTCCGGATCGGGCAGCCAGATCTCCGGGACGAGGTCGCGGCGGGCGAGCTCGGCCAAGACCCAGGCGTCGACCCGGTCGGTCTTGCAGGCAAGCGGCGCGATCCCCTTCGCCCGCTGCGCGTCGGCGATCCGCACGTCCCAGCCGGCCAGCTCGAGTTGATCGTGGACGAAGCGGGCGCCCGTCATCGACTCGATCGCCGCAAGCACCGGCTGCCGCCAGTCGCGCTCGAAGCGACGGACGAGGTGAGCGAGCCCGTCGCTATCCGGCGGACAGGCATCGGCACCGACCAGCTCGCCATCGGCGAGTAGGGCGTGCCAGTCGAGACGCTTGCGGCTGAGGTCGAGTCCGACGTACAACATCGTGGGGCCTCCTTCCGATAGGGACCGCCGGAGTCTGTCCGGCGGCCCGGAGGCCCTTCTTCATCGGATTCATTACGAGTTTCGGGCCGCTGTCACCACCAGTCACGAGGAGTCAACTCAGGCCACTCTCAGCGCAGGATCGGCGCGACCGGAGATGACTCGCGATGACCTGAGATGACAACCGGGTAGACCTCTGGCAAACCTCGCCGGAGTTGCCTCCTAGGTCAACGAGACAGGAGCAACTGTGTTCGTCCAAGCTCTCCGAGCTGTCCAGCCCCGAAACCGGCTCAGATAGGCGAAAACCGTTGCCGTGCGTTGCCACCTGTTGCCGCCAAGCTTCCATGGTAGGAAGGAGATCGGCGGTTCGAGTCCGCCAACGGTGCTGCAAATCGCCATGTTGTGTTGTCAACAAAAGCATCACTGATCCCCCTGAAGTACGGAGGAGGTCGCATTGCAAATCGCCCGTCCATCCAACTTCCTGTGGATCCGTCTTTCGATCCAAGGGATCGCCCTCACTTGGTCCGGGCGCTCGCCTCGAGCCGCTCGAGCGGGGACGGCTCGCCGCGCACGCGCCGGCGGGCGGCAGCGAGCTGCTCCGCGCCGATGACCACCGCGAGGATGCCGACGAGCAGCGCTGCAACGGCGAGCGCAGGGAGCACGAACCCGACCAGGCCCGCGAACAGGCACGCGAGCGCCCCCGCCAGCCGCTTCCACGTGATCGACCCAGCCATCCGCAGGCGGAAGAGCGCGTGCCCGAGGAGGTACAGCGCGGGGCCAGCCGCCACGACGAGAAGCTCGCCGCGCGGCAGCTCCTCCGTCGGGTGCGCGATGACGAGCTCGTCGCCGACGGCGGCGAGGATGATCCCCGCAACGAGGACGGCGTGGAGGTACGTGTAGCCGTCGCGCGCGAGCTGCGTCCGGTTGGGCGCGAGCGCGAGGCGCCGTTCCGCGATCCGCGCGACGTAGTCGAAGTAGAGCCACCAGAGCGCGGCGGTCGTGAGGAAGGCGAGGGCGAAGGCGGTCACGCGAGCCGCGTCGAGGTCAAGCCCTGCCGTCGTCGCGCCGGTAAGGACAATCGTCTCGCCGAGGGCGATGATCACGAAGAGCTGGAAGCGCTCGGCGAAGTGCGCCGTCTCGACCTCCCAAGTCCGGTGCGAGAGATGCGCACGTCCCGGGATCGAGTAGAGGTGGAGCGGCGCGGCGAGGTCGATTGCGAGCGCGAGGATCCAGAGCGCGGCACGCGCTTCGTCCTCCGCAAACGCGCCCGCGATCCAGAAAGCGCCGGCGACGACGAACCAGAAGAGGATGCGGGCCGCGCGCTCGCGCTCGACCGTCCCTTTCGAGGCGGCGGCGAAGGTTAGGAACACGTGCCGGCTGAGCTGGATCGCGACGTATGAGCCCGCGAAGAGGAGCGCGCGCTCGCCGAACGCGTCCGGGATCGCGATCGCGAGGACGAGCGTGAGCAGCATGAGCCAGATGAGGAGAAGGCGGACGGCGGTCGAGTCCGGGTCGAGCTCGTTCGTAACCCAGGTCGTGTAGTTCCAGGCCCACCAGACGACGAGCAGTGCCAAGAGCGCCTCGCCCGCGCCGAGCCAGCTCAGGTCGTCGAGCAGGAGGTGCGAGACCTGCGTGATCGCGAAGACGAAGACGAGGTCGTAGAAGAGCTCGAGCGTGGTCGCGCGCTGGGCCTCGCCTGCGTCGCGGTTCCGCTGAAAGCGGCTCACTGGAGAACTCTAGGGCTCGGTGAAGATCCAGCGGACTGAGAGCCCGAACCTCGGACGCTGAGGCGGCATCGGCGACGATCTTCGTTGCGCCGGCGGTGGCGTCTCGGCTGCGCGGTCGTCGGCCTGCTGGGCCATAGCTCTAGGCTACTCCTCATGGATAGCCGTTCCGGCTCGCCCTGACTCTACGCGCCTCCAGCGACCTCGCGAGCCGCGTCGAGGTCCTCCGTGCGGACGACGACCTCGTAGGGGCCCGCAACAAGCATCCCGTCAGACGCGCCGGCGCCCACGTTCGTCTGGCGCGTCAGGCACGCGATGCCAGCGCTGCGAAGCAGGCCGCAGATGACCCCGGCTTCCTGCTCCGTCGCCACGACGTCGAGCACCATGAGCTCGTCACCGGCCACGGCTAGCCGAACGTGAAGGCGTAGGCCTCGACGCCGGGGGCATCGAAGGCGATCTCGAGTGTGCGGTCGTCGATTGATCCCGGTTGGCGGATCAGCTGATAGAGCCGGGGTTCGACAAGGGTTCCACGGCCCGTCGACGTCGAGGCCGTGCGCGTCGCGCGGAGGCTCTCCATCGACGAGCACGCGGAACGGGACGGGAGTCTCGCCGGTCTAAGGGAGTGCAGCTCCCTCGCGTGCTGGTCCTCTCGGCCTGAGTCTCCACAAGATGGCGACGAGGATGACGACGCTTCCGATACCGGCAACGAGCCCGCCCACCCATCCGCCAGCCGATAGTCCGATGTCCGCAGCGCCGATGCCTACACCGGCGATGATGCCGAAGAGGGCCAGCCGCAGCTCGGTTAGCCAGCGCTCTGTGCCCGCGCCGATCGTCGCCGCGAGCTCGCGCTCGTACGCGCCGACGGGCCGCTCTCTCGAACCTTCCACGCCCTTGACTTCGTCGGGCACCACGACGGCTCCTTCTAGTTCGTCCATTCGAAGCGGCCGCGAGCGCCGAGCAGGGCGGCCCCACGCCGTCTCGAGCACCCGCTTCCGGGGTTCTACCTCGTCACCGTACCCGGCCACGGCGTGGCGACGCGCTCGGCGGTCCCGACGGATGGAGAAGTCCGGGCAGGGAGCCGTTGTGCCGGTCGAGTTCGTCCCCGGATGTCGCCCGCCTAGTCGAAGGCGGCCGAACGGAAGTGCTCGGGCCTCGGCCGCTTGACCCCGAAGGCATCTGCCTCGCGGGCGGCGGCGACGACCGCGGCGTAGCGGGCGAGACGCTGGCCCTGATAGCGGGCAACCGCGAGGGCTGTCTCGTCTGGGCCTTGGACCTTCCTCCCGCTCGTGTATGAGGTGCCGTACGGGTTGCCTCCGGCGGCGAACACCTCCCGGACCGTGTAGCCGAGCGGCAGGATGAGCATGCCCCAGTGGTAGAGGGTGTTGTTGAGGGCGAGGATCGTCGACTCCTGCCCGCCGTGCGTCGTCATCGAGGAGGTGAAGGCCGTCGCCACCTTGTCGGCGAGCTTGCCCTCCTGCCAGAGCCGTCCCGCCTGGTCCATGAACTGCTTCAGCTGCGCCGCCACGTTGCCGAACCGCGTCGGAGTGCCGAAGGCGACGCCGTCCGCCCACTCCATGTCCTCCAGGCTCGCGACCGGCTCGTCCTCGACCTCGGACCGATGCCTGCCCCAGTACTGGTTCTGGGAGATGAACAGCTCCGAGGCGAGCTCCTCGACGTGGCGGAGGCGCACCTCCGCCTCCTCCCCTCCGGCTCCCTCGGCGAGCGCGTGCGCGAGCCGGTGCACGTTGCCGGTCGCGCTGTAGTAGACGACTGCGATTCGTGCCGGTCTCGTCATCGCAGCGCCTCGACTTCGTCCGGCACCGAACAGAAGTCGATCCGCCGATGGCTTCCGTCGCGGAACCACTTGTTCGCCGATGCGATGCGTGACAGGGTCGGTCCTCCTCGTCAGAACCCGATCGGCTGCCGGATGAGGACGACGTGGATCCGACCGGGGTTCTCCTCGTGGATCTCGAGGACCTTCCCAACGCGGCTGTTCTGTCCGTAAGCCGCGTAGACACGGGCGTCCTCGAGCGGCAGGCTGTGACGGTAGATCCGTTCGTGCGCAGCCTCGAGCGTGGGGACGAGCTTCTGCGCGCCCACCACGAAGATGACGTTGGCGGCGCCCCACGCGTAGGACGCGAGCTGGCTGCCGGTCGCCGAGGCGATGACGAGGACGCCGTCGAGGGTCACGGCGTGGGCGCTGCCAAGGGAGAAGTCAGGCTGCCCGGCGAGGGCTTTCATCTCCTGGAGCCGGGTCGAGTACTCGAGAGCGAGCAGCTTGTTGCGTATCGACTCGAACAGGCCGTCGCCGCTGTTGATCGCGTCCGCGATCCCGGTCGCCTCGAGCGTTACCGAGGTGTTGGTCATAACGGACGAGCCCGCTGGGATGCGGGCGAGAACCGCGTTGCGGGCCGCGTCGAGGTCATCGACGACCTCGACGCTGAAGCCGTGCCCCTCGAGGGCAACGACAGTGTCGGCGAGCGTTTGCTCGTCTGGCAGCGCGGTGTGTGGGCTGGGTGCATGCGTTGTGGTCATGCGCCTCAGGGTCGCGCTCTGCGCGGGTTCGTCGCGCCCGTCGAAGACCCTGGTTGCCGCCCTGGTCTGCGGCCCCTGCAGCACCCCGCGGGGCGGACATTCGGCGAATGCACCGCTCCGAGTCTGGCGCGTGTTCTCCATCTCGGACCCGAACCCGCCCCTCGGGCGCCGTCGAGCAGCGTCCCGGGGAGCTCCCTATGTTTCGCACCGCCCGCTTTACGATCTGGGGTCGCCCCTGTCGCGAACAGAACGAGGAGGGGTGATGATGGCGGTGGCCAGGTCGACCGGTTGACCTTGCGAAAGTCGGTGGAAGCGGTTTGGACGATCGGTGATGGTCGAGGAGCTTCGCGACGCGAGTGGCGAGATCGGCCCGGAGCGGCATCTTCGGGTCGCGGGACACCACGTCGTCGTCGTCGGCGGAGGTTTCGGCGGCCTGCAGGCAGTCTTGAAGCTGCGCCGTGCGCCGGTCGTGGTCACGCTCGTCGACCGGCGCAACTTCCATCTCTTCCAGCCGCTCACCTACCAGGTCGCGACGGGAGCGCTTTCGCCCGGAGAGATCGCCTATCCGCTGCGCGCGGTCTTCAAGCGCGACCGCAACGTCCGCGTCTTGCTGGCCGAGGTCGCCGACTTCGACCTCGATGCGCGTGAGCTGCACCTGCGCTCGGTCGCGCCCGTGCCGGCACCTGATCGGCTCGGCTACGACACTCTGATCGTCGCCGGCGGCTCGCACTACTCGTACTTCGGCCACGAGGAATGGCGGATGCACGCCGCCGAGGTCAAGTCGCTGGAGAGTGCACTTGCCGTTCGCGGCCTCCTCCTCGCCGCCTTCGAGGCCGCCGAGGGCGAGCCGAACGCAGACGCACGCGACGCGTGGCTCACGTTCGTCGTCGTCGGCGCCGGCCCCACCGGCGTCGAGATGGCCGGCCAGATCGCAGAGCTGGCGCGCGACACGCTGCGGCGCGACTTCCGCACCATCGATCCCCGCCAAGCCCGGATCTTGCTCGTCGAGGCCGCCGATCGTGTGCTGACGAGCTTCCCACCCTCGCTGTCGGCGAAGGCCGGGCGGTCGCTGCAGCGCCTCGGCGTAACCGTCCTCACGGGCCGCAGCGTGATCGGGATCGATGCGGCCGGCGTGACGCTGGCGGGCCGAGACGGGGGCGAGGAGCGCATCGCCTGCCGCGCGGTCGTCTGGGCTGCCGGCGTCACGGCCTCCGGCCTCGCCGGCAGGCTCGCCGAGCTGACGGGAGCCGAGCGTGACCGCGCCGGCCGCGTCACCGTCGAATCCGACCTAACCCTTCCCGGGCACCCGGAGGTATTCGCGATCGGCGACATGGTCCGCGTCCGTGACGCGGGGGGCGAGCCCGTCGTGCTGCCGGGCGTCGCACCCGTCGCGATGCAGCAAGGGCGGTACGTGGCCAGCGTCGTCCGCGCACGGCAGCGAGGGCGTGAGCACGGCGCCTTCCGCTACCGCGACAAGGGCAACCTGGCCACCATCGGGCGAGCAGCCGCGGTCGCCGACATCAAAGGCGTCCGGCTCAGCGGTTTCCTCGCTTGGGTGACCTGGCTGGTCGTCCACCTCTGGTACCTGATCGGCTTCCAGAATCGGCTCCTCGTTCTCATCCGCTGGTCGTTCAGCTTCGCAACCCACGGTCGCGGCGCCCGACTCATTACAGGCACTGCGACGACGAGCGAGGAGCGCGACGGCTGAGCAGCCGTGGGTGTGGCGGTTCGAGTCCGCCAGAGGGTCAGCCAATGCCTGTGTCTAGCCCGCGGCTGCCGTCGTGCGCCGCGGCAGAACCCAATCCCGTCGGGGAAAGTGGCAGGTATACCCGTTGGGATACCGCTCGAGGTAGTCCTGATGCTCGGGCTCGGCCTCCCAAAAGGGGCCGGCCGCCGTAACCTCGGTCACGACCTTCCCCGGCCAGAGCCCCGAAGCCTCGACGTCCACGATCGTCTCCTCCGCGACGCGGCGCTGCTCCTCGTCGAGGTAGAAGATCGCCGAGCGGTAGCTCGTCCCGATGTCGTTGCCCTGACGGTTCCCCGTGGTCGGGTCGTGGATCTGGAAGAAGAACTCGAGCAGGTCGCGGTAGGAGGTCTGCTCCGGGTCGAAGACGACCTCGATCGCCTCCGCATGCGTCCCGTGGTTTCGGTACGTCGCATTCGGGACGTCTCCGCCCGTGTAGCCCACCCTCGTCGAGAGAACCCCCGGCCGCCTCCGGATGAGGTCTTGCATCCCCCAGAAGCACCCTCCGGCGAGGATCGCCTTCTCAACCGAGCCGCTCACCGATACCACCTCCTAACGAAACAAAACTCGCCACGGTCAACTGTATCGACGTGGTGCTGAGTCATCGTCATCGTTGCTCCTTTCACGTGCGTGGCGAGGGGCGGAACGCGCCAATGGGCTCAATCAAGCTCGGTTGGCTACCCGATCCTTTCGGTACGACGCTCCGCTGCAGCGGCTCTGCTCGGATGCGCGGGCGTCGCTGCCTGGGAACGAGCATCCAGTCGGGGTCGTCCGGCCCACCGCGGCCGAGCAGCTCCGATGTCTCCGCCAGCCGAAAGACGTTCTCGCCCTTCAGATCGAGAACGATCGCACCCGCCTTCCAAAGACCCCACAGCAGAATCGCGACGAGTGAAACGAGTAGAAGGAACGCCCCGACGAATGGCGCCACGCCCACGACGAGGAGCAGCGCTAGGGCGATCAGGAATGGAACCAGCGTTACCACGATGAGACCTCCTCCTTCCGCGTCTGTTGGACGGAAGTGTCGTGCATCGGCGGATCCCGTCGCCTCCGTCGGATGCCCTGGTCGACCCACTGGTGTCGCCAAACCACGTGGATCTGACGGTGATCCCGGGCGCAGCCGCTAAGCCAGCACGGTTTGGCGGTTGAGCTTCGGGAGCGCGCTTTCGAGGTCTTTGCGGGAGGTGATGCCGAGCTTGGCGAACACTTTGTGCAGGTGCCACTCGACGGTGCGAGGGCTGATGTACAAGCGGACACCGATTTCGGGGTTCGAAAGGCCTTCGCGGGCGAGCCGGGCGATCTGCTTCTCCTGCGGGGTGAGCTGGTCACGCGTTTCGTGGCTGCGTTTGCGCACCTTCTCGCCCGTGGCAAGCAGTTCGCGACGGGTGCGCTCGGCGAACGCCTCCATGCCGATCGTCGCAAGCATGTCGTGAGCCGTACGCAGCTGCTCGCGCGCGTCGACGCGCCTGCCTTCGCGGCGCAGCCACTCCCCGTAGAGGAGATGCGCGCGCGCGAGCTCGGGCCGGACTCGCGTGCGGCCCAGGCGGTCGATGGCTTCGCGGTACAGACCCTCGACGGCCTCATCCTCGGTTATCAGTGCGCACGATCGGGCGTGGAGGCCGAGCGCCCAATCGGAGTCGGAGGCCTCCGTATGCTCGCGCAGGCGCGCGAGAGCGTCCTTTGCGAGCTCGGCGTTCTCGGTCCTGGTGGCAGCCTCGATCAATTCGCTCAGCGCCCACGAAGCGATGAACAGCTCGGGCGTCTGCTCGCTCGCCTCGACGGCCGACGCGAGCGCCTCCTCGTAGCGGCCGAGACCGTTCATCAGAGTGCTGTTCGCCCAGTGCGCATATTGGACGGCGGTACCCTGCCCGCCGGCGGTGGCCGCCCTGATCGTGCCGTCGATCAGCTCGGAGGCCTCGTCCTCCCGGCCGCGGATACCCGCAAGGGCGATCGCAGCGAACTGGGCCACGCGGCTTCCGGTCGCCTCTCTGATTGCATCGAACTCCGACGCCAGCAGCGCGGCACTGACGAGGTCGCCGCCCAGAGCGTAGGCCTGACCGCACCCGTTGCACGCGGCGGCGAGAACCGCGAGCGCCCCAGAGTCGCGGGCGAGCCGCACCACGCGGGTGCCGATCTCGAGACCGCCGTCGTAGTCCCACACCACGTTCGCCGCCCGCGTTGCCAGCCAGCCGCCGTGGAGCATGTCCTCCGCGGAGACGTCGGTCCTCGCAAACACAGCGACGGCACGTCGCAGCAGTGGTGTAGCGGCGCGGCGTCCCTCGGTAAAGATCTGCGCGAGGCCGTCCAGCAACAGATCGCGGGAAAGCGGGTGATCCGCCCGGGGTGCGGTCGCAACGGCGCGTGAGACGTCGAGCAGGCCGCTACGAGGGCTCGCCATGTGGCCGGCGAACAGCGCTGCCGCCCAAGCATCGAGATAGGTGTCGCGCGAGAGGCGCACGTCGAGCTTCTCGAGCTTCCTGGCGGCCTGGAGCAGCAGCAGCGGAGCGTCGCGGCCGCGCTTCTGGGCAAACGCAATCTCTGCCTGGAGCAGATCCAAGCGGGCTCGCCCGAGCTCGTCGAGCGGTCCGGCCTCCGCAGCCGCTAGTAACCCGCGGGCCACATCGAACGCTCCCGCTCCCAGGCTGGCCTGGGCAGCTGCGAGCGCTCTGCCGGCTCGCCGCGCGGGATTGCTTGTCAGCGCGACGGAGCGCTGCAGAAACGCGGCCGCCGCTGCGAGCCCGCCACGCGCTTGCGCGCGGCCGGCTGACCGCTCGAGCTCGAGCGCGACGTCCTCGTCCGGTCCCCGCGCAGCGGCGGCCAGATGCCAGGCTCGACGATCGGGATCGACGTCCGGATCGGTGACCTCCGCCAACGCCAGGTGCACCGCCCGGCGGTCGGGCGCCGGTGACGATCGATAGACCCCCGATCGCACGAGCGGGTGACGGAAGGTCACTCGCTCTCCGATCGTGAGCAACCCGTCTTCCTCGGCAGCCGTCGCTGCAGAGGCCGCGATGCCGAGTCGCTCGGTCGCGCGCCAGACGGGCAGAGGGTCGCCGGTAACCTCTGCCGCCGCGACCACCAGCAACCTCTGGGTCTCCTCGGGCAGCGCCTGGAGACGCCGGAGGAAGCTCTCTTCTATGCGTCCGGACAGACCGGTCGCGTCGAGGATTCCGAAGCCGCCTGCCAGCTGCGTCGCGGTTCGTCCCCTGGGCAGCTCGAGCAACGCCAGCGGGTTGCCTCTCGTCTCGGCCACGATCAGGTCTCGCACCCGCTCGTCGAGCGGGAACCCGACAGCCGAGCTCAAGAGCGTGCGTGCATCGCCGTTGCCCAACCCTCGAACCTCGAGCTCCGGCAGGCCGTGAAGCTCCTCGCCGGGCTCACGCGCGGCGAAGATGACGCCAACCCGCTCCGCGAACAGGCGCCGCGCCACGAACGCGAGCGTTCGTGCCGAGGCGTGATCTAACCAGTGCGCATCGTCCACGACGCAGAGGAGGGGGTGCTCCTCCGCGACTTCCGAGAGCAGCGTTAGCGCCGCCAACCCCACGAGAAACCCGCCCGGCGCAGGTCCATCACTGAGGCCGAACACGATCCGCAGGGCCTCACGCTGCGGGGACGGAAGCCGCTCGAGATGGTCGAGGATCGGTGCGCAGACCTGATGCAGGGCCGCGAACGGCAGCTCCATCTCGGATTCGATTCCGACAGCCCGCAAAACCCGCAGGCCCGAAGCGGACTGGACGGCGTACTCCAGCAGCGCAGTCTTGCCAACGCCGGCCTCGCCTCGCACAACCAGCGTGCGGCTCCGGCCCTCGCGAACGGACGCAGTCATCTCATCGAGCAGCGCGCACTCGGGACCGCGCCCACGCAAGCGCGTCGGCCCTTCGGTCGGCGTGTGACGATCAGTCACGACAAGTCTCCAATCGTAGATCGCTGCTGGCGGTCAGGTCGCCGCCCCAACGCAGCGGGCGCCCCGCGATCACGGGACCAGGGAAGCAGACCGGGGAGCAGACCGGGGCCTTCGACGGGTGCGACGGACAGATGGGACGACCAGGCTTCGAAACCAACCAACGAAAGGGAGGTCGTCATGAACAGCACAGTCGAAGCCGCGACCGAGATCCGGCTCTTCCACGTCGGGATCCCCGAGGAGCGAATCGACGACATGCGCCGGCGCATCGAGGCAACGCGCTGGCCCAGCAAGGAGCTCGTCCCGGATCGGTCGCAGGGCGTGCAGCTAGCGACGATCCAGGAGCTCGCGCGCTACTGGGTCAACGACTACGACTTTGGACAGGTCGAGGCGAGGTTGAACGCGCTGCCGCAGTTCACGACCGAGATCGACGGGGTGGACATCCACTTCATCCACGTGAAGTCGCAGCACGAGAACGCGTTGCCGCTCATCATGACGCACGGCTGGCCCGGCTCGGTCATCGAGCTGCTCGAGATCATCGGCCCGCTGACCGACCCGACCGCCCACGGCGGCACCCCCGAGGAGGCATTCCACCTGGTGCTGCCGTCCTTGCCTGGCTACGGCTTCTCGGGCGAGCCGACCGAGCTCGGCTGGGAGTCCGGCCGCATCGCACGCGCGTGGGCGGAGCTAATGGAGCGCCTCGGCTACACGCACTACGTCGCCCAGGGTGGTGACGTGGGCGCACTCGTCACCGATGTGATGGGCCGCCAGGCGCCCGACGGGCTGGTCGGCATCCACCTGAACTTGCTCGCGGGGGCGCCGTTCATCGTCGATCAGCTGCCGGCGGAATCCGAGCAGGAACGGGCGGCGCACGACGCGCTCAAGACGTTCACGACGGACGGCTTCGCCTACTTCCTGGAGCAGTCCACCCGGCCGCAAACGATCGGCTACTCCCTGCTGGATTCACCCGTCGGGCTGGCGGCCTGGATGCTCGACCACGACACGGACAGCTACTACAAGATCTCCCGCGCGTTCGTCGACCGCGAGCCCGTGGGCAGTCTCACCCGGGACCGCATCCTCGACAACATCACGCTGTACTGGCTGACGGGCACGGGCGCCTCGGCCGCCCGGTGGTACTGGGAGACCGGACGTGCCGTGGCCGCAGCCAATGCGGCCGGCCAGGCTCCTCCGATGGTCTCGGTTCCGGTCGGCTTCACCACATTTCCCGGCGAACTCTTCCCGGCCCCGCGCAGCTGGGTGGAGACCGCCTACCCCGGCCTCGCCTACTTCAACGAGGTCGACAGGGGCGGCCACTTCGCCGCCTGGGAGGAGCCGGAGCTCTTCTCCACCGAGGTTCGAGCTGCGTTCGGATCACTGCGTTGATCGGAGGGTCGCCATGAGTAGCGCCGTCCGTGTTCACATGCCGCAGCTAGGCGCGGCGACCGAGTGGCTCAACTCCGAGCCGCTCGACCCCGCCGGGCTGCGGGGGAGCGTCGTCCTCGTGAACTTCTGGACGCTGACGTGCATCAACTGGCTGCGCCAGGAGCCGTACGTGCGCGCGTGGTCGCAGGCCTACCGCGACGACGGGCTGGTCGTGATCGGCGCGCACACGCCGGAGTTCTCGTTCGAGCACGACATCGCGCTCGTGCGCCGCGCGACGAAGGAGCGGGAGATCGACTACCCGGTCGCGGTCGACAACGACTACGGGATCTGGAGCGCCTTCGACAACCACTACTGGCCGGCGCTCTACTTCGTTGACCGGGAGGGGATCGTCCGCGACCAGCACTTCGGCGAAGGGCGGTACGAGGAATCGGAGCGCGTCATCCAGGACCTGCTCGGCGTCGAGCGCGAGCTCGTCCCCGTCGTGGGGCTCGGCGTGGAGGCGGAAGCCGACTGGGACAACCTGCGGACGCCCGAGACATACCTCGGCTACGGCCGCGGCGAGCGCTTCGCCTCCCCGGACGGCGCGGAGCCCAACCAAGTCCGCGGCTACGAGCTCCCCGAGCGCCTGTGTTCAAACCACTGGGCCCTCGCGGGCGCATGGACGATCGGGCGTGAGAACGTCGTGCTCGAAGAGGCCGGCGGAAGCATCGCCTTCCGGTTCGACGCGCGCGACGCGCATCTCGTGCTCTCTCCTGGAGCGCACGAGCCGATTCCCTTCCGCGTGCTCGTGGACGGAGAGCCTCCCGGCCCGTCGCACGGCGTCGACGTCGACGACACCGGGAACGGCATGCTCCAGCACGGCCGCATGTACCAGCTCGTGCGCGAGCACGACGCGGTCCGCGAGCGGACGCTGGAGACCACCTTCCTCGAGCCCGGCGCCGAGGCGTACTCGTTCACGTTCGGCTAGATCACGATGAATATCAGCGCTCAACGTTTCGTGACCAAGACGCGGATGTGGCTTCTGATAGCTGGCCTGACCGCTGCTCGTCGGGATCGGCGTGCTCATCGGCGGGATGTTCCTGTACGTCTTCGTCTTCCTCGCCGTCGCGATGAACGTCGTCGGTTACTGGTTCTCGGACCGGCTGGCGCTAAGAGCGGCTGGAGCGAAGCCGGTCGAGCCCGGGACGAACCCGGAGCTCGAGGCGATGGTGCAGGATCTCGCGCAGCGGGCGCGGGTTCCCGTCCCGCGGCTGTACAGGATCCCCTCCGAGCAGCCGAACGCGTTCGCGACCGGTCGCAACCCGCGCCACGCGGCGGTCGCCGTCACGGACGGCCTGCTGCAGCAGCTGCCGCCCGGGCAGGTCAAGAGCGTCCTCGCGCACGAATTCGGCCACATCGGGAACCGCGACATCCTCGTCTCCTCGATCGCCGCGATGGTCGCGGGCGCGATCGCGGCGATCGCGAATCTCCTCCAGTTCTCGCTGCTCTTAGGAGGCGACGAGGAGGACACCGGGCCACTCGGCTGGATCGGGCTGATCGGGACGATCATCTTCGCGCCGCTCGCCGCGTCGCTCCTGCAGCTGGGAGTCTCGCGGCACGTACGCAGGCTTCGGGCGCTCGACGGCGATCAGACGATTAGGCTGGTCGCGTAGCGAGGCTGCGAGAGCTATGACAGGACGACCGAAGGAGGCGACATGCCGCCGCTCATTTCCCGCGGCTTCCGTGGCCGCCGCGACGACGCGCCGGCGGGCCGCGTGCCACCGGGCCAGTACGTGACGAGAGACTTCCCCGTCCTCTCAGCCGGGCCGACGCCGCACACGCCGCTCGAGCGATGGGACTTCTCGATCGTCGGCGAAGTCGACGAGCCACGCCGCTGGAGCTGGCAGGAGCTTCACGCGCTGCCGAGCGAAGAGGTCACCGTCGACATCCACTGCGTGACCAAGTGGTCGAAGCTGGACACCGTCTGGCAAGGCGTTTCCGTCGACACGCTCCTCGACGGGATCGAAACCTCGGCCGAGTACGTCGTCCAGTTCTCGGACGGGGGCTACACGACGAACCTGCCGCTCGAAGACGTCACGGGCGGCAAGGCCTGGGTCGCCTTCGCCTACGACGGCGAGCCCCTCGACCCCGAGCACGGCGGCCCCGCGCGCATGCTCGTCCCCCACCTCTACTTCTGGAAGAGCGCCAAGTGGGTGCGCGGGCTGCGGCTGGCGGCGACGGACGAGCCCGGCTTCTGGGAGATCAACGGCTACCACAACTACGGCGATCCATGGCGCGAGCAGCGGTACTGGGGCGACTGACCTGGCAGGTCGCCGAGGTCGTCGACGTCGCCGCCGAGACGCCGCGCGTCAAGACGCTCGCCTTCGATGTCCCCGGCTGGCCGGGGCATCGCGCCGGTCAGCACGTCGACGTCCGCCTCACCGCCGAGGACGGCTACCAGGCGCAGCGCAGCTACTCAATCGCGTCCACACCGGATAATCCCCGCATCGAGCTGACGGTGGAGCGCCTTGACGACGGCGAGGTCTCGCCCTACCTGACCGACGAGCTCCGCCCAGGGGACCAGATCGAGCTCCGTGGCCCCGTAGGGGGCTACTTCGTCTGGGAGCCTCCACAGGGCGGACCGCTGCTGCTCGTCGGGGGTGGCTCGGGCGTGGTGCCGCTGATGGCGATGATCCGGACGCGCGACGCTGCCGGGAGCGACGCCGAGACGCGACTCCTACTGTCGTCGCGCGGCTGGGACGACGTCATCTACCGCGACGAACTCGAGCAGCTCCGCGGTGACGGCCTCTCGGTCGTCCACACGCTGACGCGGTCGCAGCCGCCCGGCTGGACGGCCTACGCACGTCGCGTGGACGCCGAGATGCTCGCCGAAGTGGGCCCGAACCCGGCCGAGCGTCCGCACGCCTACGTCTGCGGCCCGACGCCGTTCGTCGAGGCCGTCGCCGAGGCGCTCGTGCAGCTCGGGCACAAGCCGCACCGTGTCAAGACCGAGCGTTTCGGGCCAACGGGAGGCTGAGAGATGGACGCACTCATGCTGGACGGCAACGCAGTCGCTGGCCTTCTGCAAGAGGTGTTCGCGGTCGAGATGACCACAGCGATCGAGACCTGCAACAGGTGCGGCGCGACCGACCCCGTCGGGGCGCTCTACGTCTTTCGAGGCGCCGGGATCGTCATGCGCTGCCCGCACTGCGACAACGCCCTCGTGACGATCGTCAAAGACAGCACACGCATGTGGATCGGCTTCGCCGGAATCCGCACGCTGCAAGTCACCGTCTAACGGATCTGAGGGTGGTGCGAGCGGCAGGGTGGAGTCCGGGACGAAAGTTGGCAGAGGCCTCGCCCTCACGGGTGGCGAAGGGCTGCGTGAGGAGACTTGTCGCCGACTCACGCTCGTCGCCACCGTTCTCGGCTCGTCGATGGCCTATGTGACCGCGATCAACGTTGCGGTCCCGGCTATCGGCGCCGACCTCGACATCGGTCTGGGTGGCCAGCAGTGGGTGATGCTCTCCTACTCGCTCGCGTTGGCTTCCCTCTATCTCGTCGCCGGGGCGATCGGCGATCGGCTCGGCCGGCGGAGGATGTTCATGGTCGGCGCAACCGCCTTCGCCGTCGCCTCTGCCCTGGGCGGGATCGCTCCGAGCGCGGCGGTGCTTATCGTTGCCCGTGTCCTCCAAGGGGCGGCGGGCGCGCTGCTCACAACCGGAAGCCTTTCCCTCTTGCGCTCGACGTTCGCGGAGGAGAGCGGCCGTGCGATCGGCATCTGGACGGCGGCGACGGGGGCGGTCAGCCTCGCCGGCCCTCCGCTGGGGGGCGCGCTTGTCGAGTGGGCCTCGTGGCGCTGGATCTTCTACCTCAACCTCCCTCTCGCTCTCGGCGCCGTCTACCTCGCCTGGCTGGGACGAGGTGTGAGCACGCGCCGGGAGGCGGCGCCCGCGAGGCTCGACGTGCTCGGGGCTGCGCTCGTCGCGTTCGGGCTCGGCTTCGTCACCTACGGGATCGTGCAGGGAGGCGAGCAGGGCTTCGCGGCGACCGCCTGGGCTTTCGCCTTGGGAGGAGTCGCCCTCGCGGCCTTCGTGGCGCGCGAGCTCAGGGCTCGGGACCCGCTTCTTCCGGTCTTCCTCTTTCGCGATCGCGACTTCACCCTCGTGAACGTCGCGACCCTGCTCATCTACAGCGCCCTCGCCGGCTCGACCTTCTTCCTAGTCCTCTTTCTCCAGTCTGTCGTCGGCTACACGCCCTTCGAGGCGGGTCTGCTCCTTCTCCCCTCGACCGTCGTCATGCTCGCTCTCGCCCCTCGCTTCGGCCGTCTCGCGGACAGGCTCGGCGCGCGCCCCTTCCTCGTCGCAGGCCCCCTCATCATGGCCGCGGGCATGCTGCTTTGGCTCCGCGTGGACGATCGCACGCTCTGGGACGGTCTCCTTCCGGGGCTCCTGCTCTACGGCCTCGGTCTCGCGATGATCGTAGCCCCGATCACCGCGGCAGCCATGCTCAGCGCTCCCGAGCGCTACGCGGGCGTGGCGGCGGGCGTCAACTCGACCTTCTCACGGCTCGGCAGCCTCTTCGCGATCGCCGTACTGGGCCTTGTGATATCGCTAGTCTTCGCCGCCCGGAGCGACGATCCCGACCTCGTGCCGCTCGCCCTCGGGGAAGACAGCCCAGAGTTCGTCGCCGCCTCGACCGACGCCTTCCGGGCCGCCATGATCGTCGCGGCAGCGCTTGCCGTGGGCGGGTCGGCGGCCGCGTTCGGCTACTCACGGCGGCCTGAGGCCGCCCTCGCGAAAGAGGAAGCCGAGGCAGCGGCCGTTCCCCGGGTTCGCCTCGATCCGGCCGCTCCCGATTGCCCGTCGGGCTGCTTCGTCCACCCCGAGCACCACGAGTTGGTCGATCCTCGGGCCGGGCCGGCGACGACTGACGACTGAGTCGTACTCAGGGCGGTGCGGCAGCGTCCCCAGGGGCCGCGAGCCCCTGCGCGCGGGCCTCGGACGTGCCGCCGGTAACGGTCGGGCCGAGTGCGAGCTCGCGGTCCTGCGGCCTGCTCACATCCGCGGGCACGCGCGTCATCGCCCGGGCACGTCCGGGCACTACGAGGAAGCGACCACATCCCGTGCCGCACCGCGAAGTACCTGCAAACAAGCCGGCTCTGGCCTTCAAGGGGGACGACTTCACAAACTGAGAACGGGTCAGAGATGTACCCGTTTCGTACCCGGAAGCTGCGGGGACGTTGCCTAACAAGACAAAACCCCTGCAAATCCAAGAAGCCGGCGCCCGGACTCGAACCGGGGACCCCTTCTCCATGAAGAAGGGCTTGGCGTCAAGGTGTGAAGCGTCGGCGCTCAGGGGTCGCGGCCTCGTGCGCGGGCGGGGTGGCGAGCGTTGCTCATTTCTCCATCGCACCTCTTCGGCGGTGACGAGTTCGTGGGAGTTGCTCCGGTAGCGCAATTCATTACTGGACCGTCAGGCGGTCAAAGGGGTCGGGGCGCCTGCCGGAGCAAACGGCTGGTTGCGGGTGAGCATCCACCACGTCGCTTCGGCGAGCGAGCGGGCGACGGTGATGGCGGCGATGGAGCCGCCGCGCTTCTGCCCGAGGCGCTCGCGGGTGCGCTCGGCGCGGGCACGGTAGGCCGGGTAGGAGCGGATCGCGTTGTGGGCGGCCTCGATCAGCGCCCAGCGCAGGAAGGGCGGGCCGTGCTTGGAGAGGGCGCCGCGTCGGTCGACATCGCCCGACTGGCGCACGCGCGGGCACAGGCCCGTGTAGCCGACCAGCTTGCGAGCCGAGGGGAAGCGGGCGACGTCGCCGATCTCGGCCGCGATGGTCGCCCCCAGCACCCAGCCCACCCCTGGCGCGGTCATGAGGAGGTGCAGATAACGGTGCTCGGCGCCGAGGTCGCGCAGCTCCCGCTCGAGCGTGTCGATCTGCTCTTCGAGCACGTCGATCAGGTGCAGGCTCGCCCCGACCGTCGAGCGCCACGGCTCCGGCAGCCGTGTCCGCTCCAGGAAGCGCCGCCCGCCGAGGCCGAAGAGGTCGCCGACCGGCGCCCGCAGGCCGTGCTGGAAGAGGATCGCGTGCACGCGGTTCTTGAGCCCGGTGCGCTTGCGCACCAAAAAGAGGCGAAAGCGGGCCCGCTCCCGCTCCGCCCGCACGCTCGATCGCCGCCAACACCGGCACCTCCTCGGCGGCCAGGCGACGGACGAGGTGGGCGAGACCGTCGCTATCAGACGGACAGGAATCGGCACCCACCAGCTCGCCATCGGCGAGCAAGGCATGCCAATCGAGACGCTTGCGGCTGAGGTCGAGTCCGACGTACAACATCGTGGGGCCTCCCTTCGTTGTTGACAGCCGGAGTGTCTCCGGCCGGGAGGCCCTTCTTCATCGGATTCATTACGAGAGAACGACGACTGAGGGACGCGCGGGCAGGCGCGGGCGCGCATGGGCGCGAACTCGCTGGAAATCGAGCGCTTTTCGTGACTGTCGCCGTGGACGCGCGAGCCCGCCCGTGCCCGGGAAGAGGGAGTAGGGTGGTGAGCCGGGTGAGCTTCGCGCGAGACATCCGTCCGCTCTTCCGCGATGAGGACGCTGAGGCGATGTCGTGGGCTTTCGATCTCGGCTCCTACGAGGACGTGAAGGAGAATGCCGAGGCAATCTGCGCGCGCCTGGCCGACGGCTCGATGCCGTGCGACGAGCCATGGCCGGAGGAACAGGTGCGGCGCTTCAGAGACTGGATCGACAAAGGGATGCCGCCCTAGCCGAGCAGATCCCGGAAACTAAGCAGTTCTGCGGCAGAATCAGCGGACGCGCCTGCCCGCCCGTGCCTGGTCTGACGTAACCGTTGTGTACTCGAGCCGGCGCCCAATCTGCTCTCGGGCCCGTAAGTCTGGGTGCCCGCTGGCCTTCACGAACCGCGGTGCCGACCTGGCGAGATCAATCGAACCGGATGACGCTTCGGATGCCGTCCTGACGCTTCATGAGCTCGAAGCCGTGGTTCACCTCGCCCAGCGTGATCCTGTGCGAAAGGAGCGGGGCGACGTCGATGTCCCCGTCCAGAGAGCGCTGGACAAGCTGGGGGACCTGATCGCGGCCCTTCAGGCCGCCGAAGGACGAACCAGCGACGCGCCGACCCGTGATGAGGTACCTCGGGACGATCTCAAGGGTCTCGCCCTTGCCGGCCACGCCTGCGACTGTGCACAACCCCCAGCCCATGCGTGCCGACTCGACTGCTTGGCGCATCACCTCAACGAGTCCGGTGGCCTCGAACGTGTAGTCCGCACCGAACCCGTCCGTTTCGTCGAGGACCTGGCCGCCTGGGACGTCCACCACGCCAACCTGTTCGACCGCATCGAGGACAAGACCGGGATCGACCCGTTTGGACGGCTCGTCGAGCAGGTCATGACCAGCGAGCCCTACGCCTCGGCGCGCACGGTCTACCGGATCGTCGACAACGGAAGCTCACATGCCGGCCAGGCGAGCATCCGGCGGCTCGAGGGTGAGTGGAAGAACCTGCGGTTGATCCACCTGCCGATTCACGCCTCTGGCTCAACCAGATCGAGCTGTACTCGATCGTCCAGCGCAAGGCTCTCACCCCCAACGACTTCGGCACGCGGGACGAACTCGCCGATCGGTTGCTGCGCTTTGGCGACCACTACCGCCAGATCGCCCAGCCGCTCGACTGGGCCTTCACGCGCGCCGACCTGGACGCCGTGCTCGCCAAGATCAAGGAGCGCGAGCCACAGCTTGCCCTAGTGGCGTGACCGACCGAAGCCACGCAGCTCCCTGGCAGCTCAAGGGCGCTGCCAGAGGGCGTTGACGATCTTCCATCCCTGGCGCGGCATGCGCACCAGCTGCAGGTATTCGACGTAGACGGCGGAGCGGACGGTGACGTTCGCGATGTCTCGATGGACGTGCTCGACTTCGACTTCGATGCGGCGATCAGGTACGTCTCGCGTCTTCCCGAAGCCCTTCGCCGTGGCCTCGATCATCTCCCGCGCCGTGAGCTTCTCCAATTCTCCCGGGAGAGGGGCGTCGTCCGGGGATCGCTTGGCCAAATCGGATGGAGGGCACGCTCCATACGGGCGGCGTCGCCCTCGAACCATCCCTCGAAGTAGTCGAGAGCCGCGCGCACGATGGCGTCGTGGTCGGCGCCCTTCGAATCCTGCTCAGCCACGCCAGCACGATAGCCACGGTCTACGGTCGACGACCCTCCCCGCCCGGTTACCAAACGAACGGCTGACTCCGAACCCGACCGAACTTGCCGCCAGGTCTACTAGTCCG
>Ga0081538_10001708_pt1 | contig 22379 bp, 23 predicted proteins | sample TabmetS5T2R1_FD_71022 | JGI IMG/M metagenome (GOLD analysis project Ga0081538, IMG submission 71022) | Tabebuia heterophylla rhizosphere microbial communities from the University of Puerto Rico - S5T2R1 | ecosystem: Host-associated > Plants > Roots > Rhizosphere ...
CTGCCCGTTTGCGGTTTGGGACATCTCGAACGTGCGCTCAGGCGAGTTGCCGCAGACGCTGTTCTTCGGCCTGCACGGCTATACCCGCTTCCCGGCAGCGCCGGCGCCGGTGCAGAAACCGACCGGCGGTCTGCACTCGCTGTCGATCAGCAACGACGGCCAGCGCGCCTTCTTCGCGCTGCTGACCGGCGGCTTCGCGGTGGTCGACGTGTCGGACTTCGCGAACGGAGTGCAGAACCCGCAGCCGCGCCCGATCACGCTCAACGAGCGCCGTCCGACTTGGCCGGGACCGGGCGCGCACAGCGCGGTCAAGTTCTGGGGCCGGGAGTGGGTCTACGTCTCGGACGAGGTCTATGGGACGGCCACCGGTGCCGGCCACGGCTGCCCCTGGGGCTGGGCACGGATGGTCGACATCTCCGACCCGACTACGCCAACCGTCGAGGCGGAATACCGGCTCCCGGAGAACGACCCGTCGACCTGCATCGACTGGAATCCGCCGCGCACGTCGTACTCCGCCCATAACCCGACGCTGACGCCGCACATCGTGTTCACCACCTGGCATTCGGGCGGCTTCCAGGCCATCAGCATCCAGCGCGCCCACAGGCCATACCAGCTCGCGGAGTTCTTCCCGGAGCCGCTCCCCGAGGTCATGCTCGAGGATCCGCGGCTCTCCTCCGACCCGGACACCGGCCGCCACGAGAAGGTCGTGATGTGGAGCTACCCGGTGATCAAGGACGGGCTGATCTACGTGGTCGACCTGCGCAACGGCCTCTACGTGCTCAAGTACGGCGGGCGGTTCGCTAAGGAGGTCGAGCGGATCAGCTTCCTCGAGGGCAACTCGAATCAGGGTCACGCGCTCTGCTACGAGCCGGTGGGGGCCGCTCCCGCGTACTGCGACTGACAGCGGCCCTATACGGCTCGGCCGGCGGCAGGGACTGCATCAGACGTTCCCCGGGTAGGGCGGGCTCCAGATCCATCGCCACTAGGAGGTCAAGATGAGACGGATACCTCGCCTGCTGCTGCTTCTCACGCTGGCCACTGCTGCTCTGCTCACATCGCCGGCAGGAGCGGCCGCCGGGACGGATGCCCGCCCCGTGTCGAAACAGTGGGGCGTGTTCCACACGCTTCCGGACGGCACTGCGATGGGCCTCGAGATCCGCGGCTTCGCGGTGATCACGCGCAGTTCGCGAGGGACGGACGTCAAGGCGCTCGTGTGGGGCCTCGATCCTCGGACGACCTACGGGGCGCACCTGCACAACGCACCCTGCTCGCTGCCGGGCAACCCCGGCGGTGCGCACTACAAGGACGACCCAGCGGGGCCGAGCGTGCCTCCGAACGAGCTCTGGCTCTCGTCCACGCGCGATCCGCTGGCCGGGATCACATCGAACCCCATCGGGTTCGGGCTCGGGCGCGGCAGCGCCGACTGGGTGGCGCGTCCCGAGGCGCAATCGGTCGTGATCCACGCAATCCCGCCCGGCGGCACGACCGCCGGCGGACCGAAGATCGCCTGCGCGGACCTGAGTTAGCGCTACCGGCGACCGGCGTGGCGGGGCGAGCGAGCGAGAGGCTCGCCCCGCCCTGGCGGCGGCGAGCTCGGCTGGAGGCTTAGCTGTCGGGCGCCGGGGGATTCTGGCGCAGCTGCTGCCTGATCCCCCGCCGCACCAGAGCACGCTGGACCCGTACTGCGCCGGCCAGCGCGAGCGGGCCTGCCGCGGCACAGGCCACGGCGAGGCCAAGCGGTGCGAAGGTCGTCCCGCCGAGCACGACCAGCCCAACGGCGGCTCCCGCCTCGGCTCCGATCAGCGCCGCCACGATCGGACGCGGGGCGAGCTTGGTCTGATCGGGGCCGGGAGCAGGCATGGAGGGTCGCTTCGCTCGTACCCGGTGCAGTCCTCCAAGCTGCAACATCACTCCCGGTAGGGTCTCGCGCACCATGGGACTTGTGCTGACAGAGGACCACGACGGTGTTCGTCACGTCGTTCTGAACAGACCGGAGAAGCGCAACGCACTCAACGGCGAGGTGGTGCGCGAGCTGGGTGCCGCTCTCGAGGACGCTGCCGCCGACGACTCGGTGCGCGTCCTCGTGCTGCGCGGCGAGGGCCCGATGTTCTCCGCGGGCATGGATCTCGCGGACCTGCGCCAGCTGTCGGAGAACCCGGACGGCCTGCGCGCATTCCGGCGCCCGCTTATCGGCTGGTGGAACCTGCTCGAGGAGATGCCGAAGCCCACGATCTGCCAGATCCACGGCGCGGCGCTCGGCGGTGCCTTCGAGCTAGCGCTCGCGTGCGACTTCCGGACGATGGCGGAGGACGCCGTGGCCGGGATCATGGAGGTCCGGATCGGGCTCCTACCGGACGTCGGCGGCTGCTCGCGGCTGCCCGCCGTGGTCGGGCTCGGCAACGCGAAGGAGCTGATCCTGACCGGCAAGGTCATCGACGGCAGGGAGGCGCACCGGATCGGCTTCGCCAATCGGATCGCCCCGGCGGACTCGCTCGACGAGCTCACCGGCAAGTTCGCGGAGGAGCTTCTCGCCTGCGCGCCGCGGGCGGTGGGACTGGCGAAACGCGTCCTCGACGCAGCCGCCAAGCCGGGACTCGCCGCGACGCTCGAGCTGGAGGTCTCGGCGCAGGAGCAGCTGGCCGCGAGCGAGGACTTCGCGGAGGGCGCGCGCGCATTCTTCGAGAAGCGCCCACCCCAATTCGCGGGCCGCTGAGGACGGCGCAAAAGGGGGTCAGGTCTAAGAATCGAGCATTTGCTCGATTCTTAGACCTGACCCCAACCCCCCAGAAACGACTCGAGCCCGGATCTGGTTCCGAGCTCGAGCGCGCATAATGCCGAGGCTGGGTCGGGGGAACCCATATGTGCCGAAAACCGGCCTCGGCGGCTATTTGGGTTAGTACCCGGACGTTATGGGTCTGACACCTCGGGATCGGACAAAAGTGGCGGGCCGAGGGAGAATCAGCGTCTGCTAAGGGCCACCTGGCGGCCCGCAAGCGCCATTACGAGGGCGGCGCCGAGGGCGACCACGGCTGTTACGAGCCACGCGACGGTGTATCCACTCATCGAGTAGAGCGCCCCGAAAGCGGCGGGGCCACCGCCCGCCCCGACGTAGATGCCGGTCTGGCTGATGCCAGTCGCCGCGGCCGGCGAGTCCCGGTGCAGGTGGACGACCGCCATGTTGAAGATGCCCGGCCAGCCCCAGCCGAGCGCGAAGGCGAGCACCGCTCCCACTGCGAAGGGCAGTGGCGCCCCGACCGCGAGCAGCGCGAAGCCGACCGAGCCAAACGCGAGCAACGTCACCACTACCCGGAAGCCGTAGTCGAGTCGCCGGTCTGCCCGCAGGCCCACGGACAGCCGCACTGCCAGCGACACGGCGCTCGCGAAAGCGGCCAGGATGCCCGCGGTGCCCTCGGCGATGCCGGCGTCGACGGCCGAGGCGACGAGATAGGCGCTCAGGGCGCACGGCGCCGAGCTGCCGAGCGCCGCGCCCAGCGCGATCAGGATCAGCGCGCGCGAGGGCCGCGGCGGCGGCTCGCGCTCCGGAACCGGCCGTAGCGACGCGGCCTGGCGGGCGAGCACGAGCGCCACGGCGAGCGGCGCGAGCGCGCAGATCACGAATGTCGCCCGCCAGCCGAGCGGGATCGCGAGCACCGGCAGCGCGAGCCCGCTGATCAGCACGGCGGCGGGAATCGCCGACTGCTTTATCCCGAAGGCGAGCCCTTGGCGCTCCATCGGCACCTGGTCCGCCATGAACAGGTTGATCGCCGGCTGGGCCACGGCGTTGGCCACCCCGGCGACCACGAGGCAGGCGAACAGCAGCACGAGCGACTCGGCGAGCAGGCCTGCCGCCAACAGGCAGACGCAGGTGACGAGCGCGCTTGCGGTCATCGCGCTCAGCGCACCCGTGCGCTCCGCCAGCCGCCCGCCGGGTCCCGCCCCCAACGCGCCCGCGAGAAAGAAGACGCTGACCCCGGCGGCCACGGCTTCGACGCTCGCGTGGAGATCGCCGCGGATTTGCAGGGCCAAGGCGCCTACGAGGAATCCCGGCAGCACGGTCACGGTCCCGGCCGCGACGGCCAGCAGTGAGGGGCGGACGAGGCCTACGCGAGACCCACCAGGTTCGCCATCACGATCACGCCGGCGACGCACAGCACAGCGCCGATGATGTCGAAGACGAACCCCGCCTTGATCATCCGCGTGATCGGAAGCAACCCAGAGGAGTAGACGATCGCGTTGGGCGGCGTCGAGACCGGCAGCATGAACCCGTAGTTTGCCGCGAAGATCGCCGCCAGAGCGGGGATCGTCGGGTTCACGTCCGCCGCCACGGCGATCGAGATCGCGATCGGAACCACGATCGCGGCGCTGGCCGTGTTGCTCGTGGTCTCCGAGATCAGGACGGCGATCACGACGATCACGACGGTGATGCCGAAGACATTCGACACGCCGAGCGCGTCCGAGATCGACGTGCCGATCTGCTCGGCGAGCCCGGTCTCGCTCAGCATCGTGCCGAGCACGATCCCGCCGCCGAAGAGCAACACGGTGCCCCAGTCGATGCGCGTCGCCTGGTTCCAGTTGAGCGTGAACTTGCGCTGGCTCCAGTCGACCGGAAGGAGGAACAGAAGCGCCGCCGCGACGATCGCGACGGTCCCCTCGTTCGCCGCCTCGCTCACCTGCGTGTAGGCGTCAGAGTCGTCGCCGGCGACGACTCCGACGATGCCCGGCAGGAACCAGCCGATCAGCGCGAACGCAAGCACAAGCAGCGTGTTCTTCTCGCCGCGGCTGAGTGGCCCCAACTTGCGCCGCTCCTCGGCCACATACTCCTCGACACCCTCGACCTGCTTGACCTCGGGACGGTTCAAGAGCATCACGATCACGATCACCGCCACGAACATCACGATCACGATCGGGAGCGCCATCGCGAACCATTCGAGGAAGGTGATCGGCTCGCCCGTCTCCGACTCGAGCAGGTCGCGGCCGATCAGGTTGGGCGGGCTGCCGATCGGCAGCAGGAGGCCGCCGACCGTGATGCTGTAGGTGATCACCAGCATCAGGGCGGCGCCGAACCTGAGCCTTTCGACGTCGCGCTCGCCATCGAGTTGGCGCGTGACCATCCCGCCGACCACGCCCATGACCCCGAGCGCAATCGGCAGCATCATCGCCGCGCCGGCCGTGTTCGACATCACCGGCGAGGTGAGCGCGCCGATCAGACCAAAGGCGAGGATGATCCGGTAGGTGGATCCGCCGACGGCGTTCATGGACAGGACTCGGAAGGCGAGCCTTCGGTGCAGCCCGTGCACCACCATCGACTCGGCGATGATGAAGCTTCCGATGAATAGGAAGATCGTGTCGTCCGAGAAGGCGCCGAAGGCGACGTCAGTCGCGGCGTCGCCCTCCGCCGGCGGAGGCGTGGCCTCGAGCAGCGCCACGAGCGCGACCCCGAGCAGCGCGGTTATCGGGATCGGGATCGCCTCGGTGATCCACCAGGCGACCACCAGCGCGAGGATCGCCGCGAGCCGGTGCTGGTTCGGCTCGAGGTCGAACGGGATCAGCAGGACGAGCGCGAACAGCAGCGGCCCGATGAAGAGCCCGACCGTCCGCCGCCTGCGTTCGAAGCGCTCCTCGGCGGGCGATAGCCGTCCGGCTTCGGTCTGCTCGTCGAGCGTGCGGTAGGTGCCGCCGCGGCCGATGCGGCCGTCGCCGCCCGTGCGGACCTCCTCCTCGACGCGCCGCTCCCTCGTCGGCGTCGCCATGCGGGTGGCAGTACCCGGGGCAGGGCCCCTCTAACGCTGAGGCACCGCTCCCGAGGGTCGAGAGGACCTCCACTCCACCGGCCCCGCCGTGAGCACGTGGCTGCCGAGCGGCCGGCCCAACACGCGCTGCACCTCGCGCGCGCACTCGATCAGCTTCTCCAGGTCGATGCCGGTCTTGTAGCCCATCTCGTGCAGCATCGAGACGAGGTCCTCGCTCGCGATGTTGCCGGTCGCACCAGCCGGCACGGGACAGCCTCCGAGCTCGCCGAACGAGCTCTCGAACGAGCGCACACCGGCGCGCAGCGCACTGACGACGTTGGCGAGACCCTGCCCGCGCGTGTTGTGGAAGTGGGCGGTGAGCTCGGCGCCGAGGTCGAGCCCGTCGAAGAACTCCTCCACCTGGACCGGGTTGGCCATGCCGGTGGTGTCGCCGAAGGCGATCTCCTCGCAACCCGCATCGACGAGCCGGCGCGCGATCGACAGCACGCGCTCGCGCGGCACGTCGCCCTCGTAGGGGCAGCCGAAGGACACCGAGATCACGCCCTCGCAGCGAAGCCCCTCGGCGCGCGCCCGCCCGACGACACGCTCGAGCCCGGTCAGCGATTCCTCGATCGAGCGGTTGACGTTCTTCCGGTTGTGCGTCTCCGAGGCGGACAGGAAGAGATTGACCTCCTGGAAGTGCTCTCGAAGAGGCAAGGCATTCTCAAGCCCGCGCTCGTTGGGAATGAGAACCGTGACGGCGACGTCGTCCGGGATGTCGGCGCGCCGCAGCACCTCGGGCCCGTCGGCAAGCTGCGGGATCACGTCCGGGCGCACGAAGCTCGTGACCTCGAGCCGCTTCACGCCCGTGCGGGCGAGCATCTCGACCAGCCGCACCTTTACGTCGGTGGGGATGACCTCGGGCTCGTTCTGGAACCCGTCGCGCGGGCCGACCTCGCGGATCAACATAACTAGATCCTGGCAAGCCCGCCGCTCACGCCTAGCGACTGGCCCGTGATGTAGGAGGCGTCGTCGGACGCGAGGAAGGTGATCGCCGCGGCGACCTCGTCGGGAAGGCCGAGGCGACGCAGGGTGGTCGAGCCGATCATCGTCTCGACGATTCGCTTGCCGACGTCGCCCAGCTGGGCGGGAGCCGCCATCAGCAGCGGCGTCTCGATCGGGCCCGGTGCAACGGCGTTGCAGGTGATCCGGTAGCGCCCGTTCTCCGCAGCGATCGTCTTGGTGAAGCCGATCACGCCCGCCTTGGCGGCCGAGTAGACCGCCGAGCCGCTCGACCCGACGCGCCCGGCCTCAGAGGCCGTGTTGACGATGCGGCCGCGGCGCCGCTCCTGCATGCCCGGTAGGACGGCGTGCGTGACGGCGATGACGCCGCGCAGGTTGACGGCTAGGACGCGGTCCCAGAGGTCCGAATCTGTGTCCGTGAACCAGGCCCACTCGTCGTAGCCCGCGTTGTTGACGAGGATGTCGAGCGGCCCGAGCTCGGACTCCGCGGCGGAGACGGCGTCAGCGATCGAGTCGGTCGAGCGCACGTCGAGCTCGAAGGCCGCGCCGTCGACCGCCTCGGCCACGTCCCGGGCGCCCTCGAGGTTCACGTCGGTGACGGCGACGCGCGCTCCCTCGGCCGCGAGCCGCCGGCAGGTCGCCGCGCCGATGCCCGAGGCGCCGCCGGTGACGAGGGCTGTGCGCTCCGCGAGTCGCAAGGCGCAGCAGCATATGCTCTGGACGATGCGGCGCCGAGTCACCTTCTCGCGCAATCTGACGCTCTCGCTATCACGCACATGCGTCTCCCACTGCAAGTACTGCGCGTTCGCTACGCACAAGCCACACCTGCACGAGCCGGACGAGGTCGAGAAGCTGCTCGACAGCGCGGCGCGTCGCCGGGTCAAGGAGCTGCTCGTGCTCACCGGCGACGACCCCGGGCATCACGCCGGCGTGCGCGAGCGGCTCGTGCGGCTCGGCTTCGAGGACTTCGTCGCCTACGTCCTGTGGTGCTGTGAGCGCGCGCTCGAGCGCGGCATCCTCCCGCACACGAACCTGGGCGCGCTCTCGCGCGCCGATCTAGCCCGCCTGCGCGAGGTCACGGCGTCGCAGGGGATGATGCTCGAGTCGCTGCGCGACGACCTGGTCGCGCACCAGGGCTCGCCGACCAAGGACCCGGCGCTGCGACTCGGGACGCTCGAGGCGGCCGGCGAGCTGCGCATCCCGTTCACGAGCGGGATCCTCGTCGGGATCGGCGAGACGGAGGACGACCGCATGGACGCGCTCGCGGCGCTCGCTGAGGTGCACGAGCGCCATGGCCACCTGCAGGAGGTGATCCTTCAGAATTTCGTGCCGCATCCGCGCTACTACGGCGCCGAGCCCGCCGAGATTGCCGACGAGGCGCAGCGTGGCGAGCGCCCCGCCGGGGCGGCGCTCGAGCTGCCGGCCTGGGCGAGCGAGATCACGCTCGACGACATGCGCCGGCTCGTGCGGGAGTGCCGGCGGCTGATGCCAGAGGTGGGGATCCAGATCCCCCCGAACCTGTCCGACTGGTGGCTTCCGCTGGTGGCCGAGGGAGCCACCGACCTCGGCGGCCTGTCGGCGAACGGCGACCACATCTCGCCGGAGCACCCGTTCCCGTCCGTCCACGAGATGCGCAAGCGACTCGCCGCGGACGGTCACGCGCTCACCGAGCGGCTGTGCGTCTATCCGCAGTACATGGACTCCGACTGGCTTGAGCAGGGCGTGCTCGACGTGATCAAGACGACCTATTGGTCGTTCATCCCGCGGCGCGGCTCCGGCCGCCGCGAAGATCGCGTGATCCACTCGGAGCTCGTGCCGGGCGCCGTGGCGCGTGCCCGCGACGGGCTCGCGCTGTCCGAGGACGAGCTGACCGCGCTGTTCGGCGAGACGCGCCCCGAGGCGATCGAGGACATGCGCCAAGCGGCCGACGACCTGCGCGCCGAGCTGGCCGGCGAGACCGTCACCTTCGTCGTCAACCGCAACATCAACGTCTCGAACATCTGCACGGTCGGCTGCGCGTTCTGCGGCTTCGGCCAGGGACGGCGCTCGCCGGACGCCTACGAGCACTCAGAGGAGGAGTTTCGCCGCCGCGTACGCGAGGCGGTCGCGTTCGGCGCCACCGAGATCTGCATGCAGTCCGGCATCCACCCCGACTGGACGATCGCCGACTACGAGAAGTGGCTGCGTGTCGCCAAGGACGAGGCACCGGACATCCATCTGCACGCCTACTCCCCAATGGAGATCGACCACCTGGCCGCCGAGCTGCCGCTGGCCGAGGTCTTCGCCCGTCTCAAGGCCGCCGGCCTCGGATCGGTGCCCGGGACGGCCGCCGAGGTGCTCCACGACGGCGTGCGCCAGCGCATCTCGCCGAACAAGCTCCCCGTGGCGCGCTGGGTCGAGGTGATCGAGGCGGCCCACGCGAGCGGCCTGCGCAGCACCGTCACCGTGATGTTCGGCCACGTCGAGGAGCCCTGGGAGCTCGCCGAGCACATGCGCGTAGTCCGCTCGCTGCAGGAGCGCACGGGCGGCTTCACAGAGTTCGTGCCGCTCTCGTTCATCCCATATCACACGCTGCTCGGCCGCACGCACGGGATCGAGGAGCTCTCGCGCGAAGAGAACCTCAAACACACCGCCGCCTTCCGGCTCGCGCTCGGCAGGACGATCCCGAGCCTGCAGGCGAGCTGGGTGAAGATGGGGCTCGACGCGGCAACCGAGGCGCTGCGCTGGGGCGTCAACGACCTCGGCGGCACGCTGATGGAGGAATCGATCTCGCGCATGGCGGGGTCCCAGCACGGCGTCCGGCTCGAGCCCTCCGACCTGATCGGCGCGGCGCACGCGGCCGGCCGCCCGGCCGCCGAGCGCGACACCTTGTACGGAATCCGGCGTCGCTATCCGGTGTCTGTCGCGGCGTGACCGCGCGGATCGGCTACAAGGCCTCGGCGGAGCAGTTCGACCCTGTCACGCTGCTCGAGTACGCGCTGCACGCGGAGCAGACCGGGCTCGAGATCGTGTCGGTCTCCGACCACTTTCAGCCCTGGCGCCACACGGACGGACACTCGCCCGCGGCGATCCCCTGGCTCGCGGCCGTCGGCCAGCGGACCACGAAGGCGCTGCTCGGCACGAGCGTGCTCACCCCGACGATGCGCTACGAGCCCTCGGTCATCGCCCAGGCTTTCGCGACGATGGGCCAGCTCACACCGGGCCGCATCTTCCTCGGCGTCGGCACCGGCGAGGCCCTGAACGAGCGGCCGGCGACCGGCGTGGAGATGCCTGGGCGCAAGGAGCGTCGTATGCGGCTCGCCGAGGCGATCGACCTGATCCGACGGCTCTGGACCGAGGAGCGCGTCGACTTCGAGGGGAGCTTCTACAGGACCGTCCAGGCCACGGTCTACGACCGTCCCGAGGAGCCGGTGCCGATCTACGTCGCCGCTTCGGGGCCGCTCGCGGCGAAGCTCGCGGGCCGCGTCGGCGACGGCTTCATCTGCACGAGCGGGAAGGATCCGGCGCTCTACGACCAGCTGCTCGCAAGCGTCGAGGAGGGCGCCGCGCAGGCGGGCCGCGACCCGGCGGGGATCAGGCACATGATCGAGATCAAGGTGTCCTACGACCGCGACCCCGACCTCGCCTACAAGAACTGCGACTTCTGGGCGGCGCTCGCGCTCGACCCCGAGCAGAAGGAGGGCATCGAGGACCCGATTGAGATGGAGCGGGTCGCGGACGAGAACGTCCACAAGGCGCACACTCGCTTCATTACCTCGAACGACCCGGAGGAGGTCGTCGAGAAGATCGCCGTCTACGCCGAGCTCGGCTTCGACGAGCTCGTCCTGCACGCGCCGGGGCCGGACCAAGCCCGTTTCCTCGACCAGTTCGGCGAGGATGTGCTGCCGCTCCTGCGCGAGCGGCTTGCGTGACTTCGACACGAGAGGAACCCGAGGAATGGCAGATTCCCTGAACGGCCGCGTCATCTTCATGTCCGGCGGCAGCCGCGGCATCGGCCTGGCGATCGCCAAGCGCGCGGCGCAGGATGGCGCGCACGTCGCGCTGATGGCGAAGACGGCGGAGCCGCACCCGAAGCTCCCGGGCACCGTCTACACGGCCGCCGACGAGATCCAGGAGGCGGGCGGCGAGGCGCTGCCGATCGTGGGCGACATCCGCGACGCCGCCGCCGTCGACGACGCCGTGGCGCAGGCCGTCGAGCGCTTCGGGCGCATCGACATCGTCGTCAACAACGCGAGTGCGATCAACCTCTCGCCGATGCGAGACCTCGAGGTCAAGCGCTTCGATCTGATGCAGACGATCAACTCGCGTGGCACGTTCGTGGTCACACGCGCATGCCTCCCGCATCTGCGCCAGTCCGAGCACGCGCACGTGCTCACGCTTTCACCCCCGCTGTCGACCGACCGGCGCTGGCTCGCCGGCCACAGCGCCTACACGCTTTCCAAGATGGGCATGACGATCCTCACGCTCGGACTGGCGGCCGACGAGGCCGAGGCCGGCATCGGCGCCAACTGCCTGTGGCCGCGCACGATGATCGCGACGGCGGCGGTCCAGAACCTGCTCGGCGGCGACGAGGCGATGGCGCGCTCCCGCATTCCCGAGATCATGAGCGACGCGGCCCACGCGATCCTCGTGCGCGATCCGCGCGAGACGAGCGGCAACACCTTCATCGACGACGAGGTGCTCGCGGAAGCGGGCACCACCGACCTGTCCGGCTACTCGGCGCCGGGCGCCGATCTGACGCTCGACATCTTCGTCGACAGCTGGCCCGGGGAGCGCGTCTGACGCTGCTGCTGTCCGGCGGCACGGGCGGCGCCAAGCTCGCCCGCGGCCTACTCGACGCCGCCGACGAGCTGACGGTAGTCGCCAACACCGCTGACGACGTCGAGGTCTACGGCGTGCACGTCTCGCCCGATCCCGACCTAGTGACGTACTGGCTCGCCGACGCGATCGACGAGCGCGGTTGGGGCCTGCGCGGCGACACCTGGAAGGTGATGGAGGCGCTCGAGAGCGCCGGCGTGCCGCACTGGTTCCGGCTCGGCGACCGCGACCTCGCCAGCTGCCTGCTGCGCACGGAGCGCCTGCGGGCGGGCGCGAGCCTGACCGAGGCGCAGGCGGCCGTCACGGCGGCGTTCGGCCTCCGGGCGCGCGTGCTGCCGATGTCGGACGAGCCGGTCACCACCTGGGTCGGCGCGCGCGGCCGGACGCTGCCGTTCCAGGAGTTCATGATCGTCGAGCACGCCGAGGGCCCGGTCGACTCGGTCGAGCTGCGCGGGGTCGACGCCGCGCGCCCGAGCATCGCAGTGCTCGAGGCCATCGCCGAGGCCGATGCCATCGTCATCGGTCCCTCGAACCCAGTGATCTCAATCGGGCCGATCCTCGCGCTCCCGGGCATGTCGGCGGCGCTTCGGGAGGCCCCCGCGCCGGTGGTGGCGGTGAGCCCGTTCGTCGGCGGGCGCACGCTCAAGGGCCCGACCGATGACTTCTGCCGCTACGCCGGGATTGAGACGAACGCGGCCGGCATCGCCAGGGCATACGGCGACGTGCTCGACGGGATCGTGGCGGACGAGGAGGTGCCGGGCATCGACTGCCTCGTCACCGACACGCTGATGGGCAGCGCCGCGCGGCGCGTTGCCCTCGCGACGAACACCCTCGACTTTGCGGCGAAGCTCGCGGGCTGAGAGCGAGGTCGGAAGCGCAGTCGCGCTACGCTCGACACACTCCGCCCGGCCGTCTCAGATGAGAACGATCGCGATCCTCCCGGTCAAGAGCTTCAATGCGGCGAAGCAGCGCCTCGCCGGACTGCTTGGCGCGGGCTCGAGGCAGGCGCTCGCTCAGGCGATGTTCTCGGACGTTCTCACCTCGCTGCGGCACGTGCCGGGACTCGACGCCGTCGCGGTCGTGACGTCGGACCGCGTGGCGGAATCAGCGGCGCTCGGGGAGCGCGTGCAGGTGCTGCGCGACACCGAACAGGCGGGGCAGTCGCAGGCCGCGCTGATCGGCATCCGCCACGCGCAGGCAGCCGGGTACGAGCGCGCCGTACTCGTGCCCGGCGACACGCCGCTCGTGGATCCACACGACGTGGTCGCGCTCCTCGAGCTCGACGCCCCCGTGGCGATCGTCCCCGATCGGCACGGCACCGGGACCAATGCCTTGCTGCTGGCGCCGCCCGACGTGATCGCGCCGAGCTTCGGGCCCGGCAGCTTCGACCGCCACGTGGCGGCGGCCCGCGCCGCGGGTGTCGAGTACGCGGTGGCGCGGATCTCGGCGCTGATGTTCGACGTCGACACGCCCGACGACCTGGCCGACCTGTCGGTCGCGCTCGACGAGCGCCGCGGCCAGGCCGCCTCGACGCGCGGGGCACTGCGCCAGCTCGACCGTTCGCGGGCGCGCGCCTCGGCTGCGCGCGTGGCGCCGGCCTCGGCCTAGCCGCCGCCTAGTCTCCCCGCCGTGGGCCAACTCAGTTGCGTGGCGCTGCCCTCGCTCCCCGCGATCGCCCCGGGTGACGACCTCGCGGCGCAGATCGCCGTGGCGGCACCCGCCGACCTTGGTGACGGCGACGTGCTCGTGGTCGCACACAAGGTCGTCTCGAAGGCGGAGGGGCGCGTGCGGCAGCTAGAGGAGATCGAGCCCGGTGACCGCGCCAGGGCGCTCGCGGCCGAGCACCGGAAGGACGCCCGGCTCGTGCAGGCGGTGCTCGACGAGTCCGCGGAGCTGCTGCGCGCGGTCGACGGCGTGCTCATATGCGTGACCCGGCATGGCTTCGTCTGCGCGAACGCGGGCGTCGACCAGTCCAACGCCGCAGCGGCGGGTGAGCTCGTGCTGCTGCCGGAGGATCCCGACGCGTCGGCGCGCCGGCTGCGGGCGGGTATCGCCGCCGCGCGCGACGTGCGCCCGGCGGTGATCGTCGCGGATTCGTTCGGGCGCGCCTGGCGGGTCGGCCAGACCGATGTGGCGATCGGACTCGCGGGCATGAGCGCGGTCGAGCACTGGCACGGTCGTCCCGACGCGTTCGGGCGCGAGCTGCGGGTGAGCGCGATCGCGATCGCGGACTCGGCAGCCGCTGCGGCGGACCTCGTGCGCGCGAAGGACTCGCTCGAGCCGGCCGTGCTGGTGCGCGGGCTCGAGCGCTACGTCACGGCAGACGACGGCCCGGGCGCGACCGCGCTGCTGCGCCCGCGCGAGCAGGATCTGTTCCGCTAGGCCGCAAGCACTCGGCTCGGCCGAGTGCGCGCGGATCCGCTAGGCCGCCGCGCCCTTGAACGGGCCGGTGATCTCGTAGATCGCCCCCGGACCCGGCAGCAGCTCGCTCTCCGGGAAGGCCCGCTGCGAGGAGAAGTACATGCGGCGGCCGCTCGGGTCGAAGGTCACGCCGGTGAGCTCCGAGCGCTCGTGCTGTGGCCCGGTGACCGAGAGGAAGCGCGACACGCGCCGGTTGCGATCGATCACCCCCATGTCGATCTCGTCGGTCGCGATGTCCTCGCAGACGAAGATCTCGCCGGCTCGCGAGCCGGTCATCTGGTCGACCCGCAGCAGCGGGGCGCTTTTCGTGGCGAGCCCGTCGTAGATCACCTCGATGCGCTCGCGCCGGGTGTCGTAGGCGTGCACGCGGTGGTCCATGGTGGTCGAGACGTAGAGCGTGTGCCCGTCGAGCCAGATTCCCTCGCCGCGCTCGAGCCGTAGCCAGCCCGGCACCTGGCGGCGCGTATCGCTCCGGCGGGCGAGCGGATCGGGCACCTCGACCCACTCGACCGCACCGCCGTGCGCGCGCGCGATCTCGAGCCGGCCCTTGGACAGATCGGGCCAGTCGGAGGGCGTATAGCGGTACAGGCCGCCGTCCTCGAGATCCTCGGTCAGGTAGACGCGCCTGTCGCGCGGGTCGACGGCCGCGGCCTCGTGCTTGAAGACCCCCATCGCCGGATGCACCAACGCGCGTCGTTGCCCGCTCGGATCGCATTCCCAGACGCGCCCTGAGTCGACCTCCTCGCACGAGAGCCAGGTGCCCCATGGCGTGCCGCCGCCGGAGCAGTTCTGGCTCGTGCCGGAAAGGATCCGGTAGGCGTCCTCGACGCGCCCGTCGCGCCCGAAGCGGAGGGCCGAGGCGCCGCCCTCGAGCGTCTCCGAGTTCGACACGAGCACGTAGCCGCCGTCGTCGCCCGGGAAGGAGGCCATGCCATCGGAGGCGATGTGCCAGCGGTAGTCGGTGCCGGGCACGAGCTCGTTGCCGCGGGCGACGATCCGCGAATGGAAGCCGTTAGGGAGCCGGACGCCGTTTTCGTCGGGCGGGGCGAGCGGCCCGTAGCCGGGACCGGCGCGCAGCGGGCGGCTCTCGGCCTCGCCGAAGAGGTCGTCCCAGAAGGCGGCGCCGAGCGTCACCGCCGCCACTCCACCCAGCCCCATCCCAATCAGCTCGCGGCGGCGAACGTCCATTCGCCGCCCAGTGTGTCAAGGGACGCCGGACGTCAGTGAAGACCGTGCAAACAGAGCGTGAAAGTCGTGTGACTGCGGCTAGCCGACCGGAGTCATGCCCCGCTCGCCCTTCTTGCCCGGCTGTACGAACACGTAGAAGTAGACCAGCGCCGCGACCAGCGCCCCGAGGAGCGGGCCAAACAGGTAGACGAAGAGGAAGTCGTCCCACGCCCCCGAGACGAGCATCGGCCCGAAGCTGCGTGCCGGGTTGAAGCCCGCACCTGTGATCGGCGCCAGCACCATCACGCCCATCCCGAGGGCGCCGCCGATCGCGAAAGCGGCCCAGTCCTTGGCAGCCCGGGGGTGAACCGCGACCCCGATGATCGCCCAGAGCAGGAAGAAGGTGCCGAGCGCCTCGACCACCATGCCGGGGAAGGCGGCGCCGTCGACCACGTTCGTGATCGCCGGGGCGCCGTAGTTCTCGGCGTTGCCCTCGTCGAGCAGGATCGCCTTGGTGAGCAGGGCGCCGGCGACGGCACCGGCGAGCTGAGCGACGATGTAGATGGCGGCATCGGGGAGCTTGATCTGGCGCAGCGCCGTGAGCGCCACCGTCACCGCTGGGTTGAAGTGGGCGCCCGAGACGACCGCGAGCGTCTGGATCAGCACGAACAGGACCAGCACGTGAACGAGCCCGATGACGCCGAAGTCGACGAACGGGTTCGGGTTGACGGGAGATGGTTCGGGCCCGTACAGCGACACCGCCGCGCAGATGAAGAAGACGAGCAGCAGCGTGCCGACGAACTCGGCGATGTATGCGGCGGGCCCGCGGTCCTCCACGCTGAGCGGGTTCGCCGTAGGGCCCGCATACCCTTGTCCGCCGTGCGCCGGCTCCTCCTGCTCGCATTGCTGATCCCGCTGGCCGCGTGCGGCGGCGATTCGGACGACGGCGCTCCGCAGATGACGCTGGCGCTCGACTTCCAGCCGAACGCAGTGCATGCCGGCATCTACACGGCCAAGCGCCTGGGACTGGACCGCGAGAACGGCGTCGATCTTGAGATCCGTGTGCCGTCCGCCTCGACCGACTCGCTCAAGCTGCTTGCGGCCGGAAGGGCTGACATGGCTGTGGTGGACATCCACGACCTCGGGCTCGCCCGCGAGCGCGGCCAGGATGTGGTCGGTATCGGCGCGCTCGTCCAGCGCCCGCTCGGCGCCGTGATCGCGGGAGTCCCGGAGGTGCGCCGCCCGCGCGACCTCGAGGGCCGCCGCGTCGGCGTGACCGGGTTGCCCTCGGACGAGGCGCTTCTGCGCGCTGTGGTCGAGGACGACGGCGGCAATTTCGAGCGCGTCCGGACGATCACGATCGGCTTCTCGGCGGTGCCGTCGCTGATCGCGGGGCGCGTCGACGCCGTCGTCTCGTTCTGGAACGCCGAGGGCGTCGCGTTGCGCGAGCGGGGCGTCAAGACGCGCGAGTTCCGCGTCGACGACTTCGGCGCGCCGCGCTACCCGGAGCTGGTGATCGCGGCCAGGCGCGAAACGCTCGAGGAGCATGGCGAGCGCACGGAGGAGGCGCTCAAGGCGATACGAGGCGGCACGCGCGCGGCACTGGTCGACCGCCAGGCGGCAGTCGACGACATCGTGGCGGCGTCAGGAGGTGACGAGCCACTGGTCCGCGCCCAGCTGGACGCCGTGGCACGAGCCTTCCTGCCGCCGGGCGTGCTCGACCGCCGCCTGCTTGAGGAGTGGGCCGAGTTCGACGCTCGCTTCGGGATCCTCAGGGCACCGCCCGATGTCGAGCGCGCCTTCCTGCTGCCCCCCTCAAGCTAAAGTGAGCTTGAGATGTCCGAGCTGCTCACGATCGGCGAGGTGGCGGACCGCAGTGGTGTGGCCGCCTCGGCGCTCCGCTTCTACGAGGACCGCGGGCTGATCAACTCGGAACGCGCCGGCTCCGGGCACCGGCGCTACCAGCGACCGGTGCTGCGGCGGATCGCCTTCATCGTGTTCGCCCAGCGCGTCGGGCTGACGCTCGAGGAGATCGGCACCGAGCTCGCCAAACTGCCGCCCGACAGAGCGCCCACGCGGCGCGACTGGTCGCGGCTGTCGAGCGGCTGGAGCTCCCGCATCGACGAGCGCATCGCCGAGCTCGAGCGGCTCAAGCTCGGTCTGACCGAGTGCATCGGCTGCGGCTGCCTGTCGCTTGACCGCTGCCAGTTCGCAAACCCGGGCGATCGCGCGAGCCGCGCCGGGCCGGGCCCGCGCTACTGGATCGGCGACCGCCCGCTCGACTGAGCGGGGCTCAGCCCGCGAGCATCGCTTCGACGAGCGCCGACGCCTCGCGCGCCATGCGCGAGCGCGGCACGACACGCTCGAAGCCGGCCTCCTCGGCGCGCCTGCGTACGTCCTGCTCCACGTGTGAGTAGAAGCCGAGCCGCGGCAGGCCTGCTGCCGCCGAGCGCTCGATCCGCTCCTCGGGATCGGCCGTGAGGTCGACGATCAGCAGCTCGGCCTCCTCCCCTGGCTGCACCACCTCGTGGCCGGCGGCGCGCAGCGCGCCCTGGAGCTTCGAGCCGAACAACAGGTCCGGACAGTCGACCGCCACGCGCGCCATGGCGGCTAGATGATTGATTCCGAATCCGCGTGCCCGCGGGGGCGGGCCAGACCGAGCTGGGCGGCGACCGCGGACGAAGCCGATAGTCGAAGCACTATCGGCGAGGACGCGGGGGCCGATCCAGCGACGGTATGGCACGTCATCCGCGGGTGCGGGGGTTTGGAATCAGTCATCTAAAGCTCGCGGCGGCGGCGGAACTCTTGGCGCACGGACTCCGGCCGACCCCACATCTGGACGACCTCGGCGCGCCCGGAGCGCGCCTCGCGCACGACCAGCTCGCCCTCGATGCCGTTGTCGTCGAGCAGCGCGAGCGTGCCACGCACGGTCTCGGGAGCGGCGGCGTGCCCAAAGGAGTGGGCGGTGCGGATGCGCCAGTGCCAGTCGGCCTGCGAGTAGGGCATCGCATTGATCGTGACGAGCAGCGTCGCCGCCTCGATGTAGCGGTCCTCGTCTGCGATGCGGAGGTCGAGCTCGAGCTGCGTCCAGTCCGGCGGAAGCGTGTCGACCACGCCCTGGAAGTCCTCGGCAAGCGCCATCAGGGCCGGAACCCTACCGAGGGCCAGGCGCGATCCGCATAGCGCGGGCGAGCTGGTCGCCGAGTGCGTGCTCGCGTCCGCCGGCCCGCACGGTCAGCGGCCCGCCGAAGGGTTCCTGACCGACCAGCTCGAGCTCCTCGCCGGGCGCGATCCCGAGCTCGGAGAGGTAGCGCAGCATCTCCGAGTTCGAGTCGGACACCCGCGAGAAGGTCCCGCGCTCACCGGGCCGCAGGTCGGCGAGCGCCCGCGACGGCGGCTCGTCAATCTTGCCCTCGAGGGTCGGGATCGGGTCGCCATGGGGGTCATGAGTCGGGTTTCCCAGCTTGGCCGCGATCAGCTCCGAGAGCTCGGGGGAGATCGCGTGCTCGAGCACCTCCGCCTCCTCGTGAACGCGGTCCCAGGACATGCCGAGGGCCTCTGCCAGATAGAGCTCGAGCAAACGGTGGTGGCGCAGCACCTCAAGTGCGACGCGCTCGCCCGCGCGTGTGAGCCGCACGCCGTGGTAGGGCTCGCGGGAAACGAGGCCGAGTGTCTCGAGCCGCTTGATCATCGCCGAGGCGGATGCCGGCGACACGTCGAGCCGCTCCGCGAGAGCCGACGTGGCTACGGCCCCGCGGCCGCGGCGCGCCAGCGACCAGATCGCCTTCGCGTAGTCCTGGACGGCGTCCGTGATCTCGGTCGTGTCGGTCCTGGTCGCCATCAGACCGATACCAATAGGCCGGTCACGTACATCACGAGCAGCCCCGACAGCACGCCGACGCTGGCCAGCGGATGCAGGAAGCGGCCGCTCTCGTCGCGCACTTGCGGCGCGATCTGCACCACCACCTGGGCAATCGCACCGGCGCCGATGCCGAACATGAGCGCGGCGACGCTCGGATGGAACGCCGAGGCGCCGATCCAGGCACCCAGCACCGCGGGCGCGCCCGCCAGCAGGCCGAGCAGCAGCAGCCGGTCGAGCCGGGCCCTGCCGCCGTTTGGCGAGGGGCCGGGCTCGGCCCGGCCCGGAGCCCTGTCATCCTGCGCGACGGGCGCGACGATCGCGAGCCCCTCGGTGGTGTTGTGGAGCGCAAAGCCGACGACCAGCGCCGCCCCCAGCGCCAGGGACCCGATCGCATAAGCCGAGCCGATGGCGAGGCCCTCGCCCAGGTTGTGCAGGCCGATGCCGAGTGCGACCAGGAAGGCGGCCCGGTAGCCGAACGCGCGCGCGCCGCCGGGTCCGCCCCCTCCCTCGCCTGCGAGCCGCTCGCGCCGCGAGCTGAGCCAGCCGTCGACGGCGGCGAGTGCCAAGTAGGCCCCGGCCGCGCCGAGCCACACCAGCGCGGCGCCGCCGAGCGACCCCGGGCCGCTGCCCGCGAGCTCGGTCCCTTCGAGCAGCGCGTCGATCCCGAGGAAGGCGAGCAGCCCGATCGTGAACGCCAGCAGGAAGCGCAGCCAGCGCGCGTCGACGCCACGCACCCAGGGCAGCCACAGCATCCCGATCGCGACGGGGATCACTCCGACGTAGAGGCCGATCAGCGCCATCAGCCCGTAGAAGCCAGCGTCCGCGTCCGGCGTCTCGACGGCCGCCTCGATGTCGTGTGTGATCGTGGCACCCGTCGCCGTCAGCAGGATGACCTCGTAGTTCTGGCCCTCGATCCACGGGTACTGCACATCGATCGTCGAGCCGCCGAGGCGGCCGATGTCGTCGTTCGACTGCGTGAACGCGGCAAAGCCGTCGTTCACGATCACCTGTCGCACCTCAACCGGGTCGGCGCCGTCGTTGCGCACATGCAGCTCGATCTCGCCCGGAGCGAGCACGGTCCGCTCGACGGCGAGGTTCTCCTCCGGCACCCCGATCCGGTCGAGTCCCGGCGCATCCAGGGCGACGAACAGCCCGATGGCGAGCGCCAGCACGACGAGCGGGGCGAGCCCCGCGAGCCAGGCGGGCCGGCGCCGAGCGCTGACGGCGGCGGCTTCCATCAGCTGACCTCGAAGAAACCCATCCAGCCCAATTCCGCGAACTCCGAAACGTGGGCGTGGAACATGTACTTGCCGGTGTACGGGAAGCGCACCTCGAGGATGCCGCGCTCGCCCTGGCCCTGGATGACCGTGTCGGTGAAGTCGCGCGGCTCGAGCCGCGTCCCGGTCGGGTAGTAGTCGAAGAAGTTGGCGTGGAGGTGGAACGAGTTGAGCAGGTCGTACTCGAGCATGTTCACGAGGTAGATCCGCACGAGCTCGCCCTGCCTGACTTGGATCGGGCGCTGCATGTACTCGAAGGCGACCGTGTTGACCGCATAGACGTCGTTCGTGCGGTCGAAGTTCGTGTCGAACCCGTTCATGACCATCACGAGCTCGTCGGCCGGCGGGCGGCCGTCCTTGGGGTCGATCACGACCGCCCCGTAGAGGCCCTTGGCGATGTGCTCGGCCAGCGGGGTCGAGTGGCAGTGGTAGAGGTGCAGGCCGAAGGGGGCGGCGTCGAACTCGTAGACGGTGCGGTCGCCCGGATCGATGTTGCCGTCGCCGATGCCGGGGACGCCGTCCATGACGTCGCGGTGGATGCCGTGGAAATGCATCGTGTGCGGATGCGTCGAGCCGTTCACGAACTTCACGCGCATGCGCTCGCCCTCGCGCGCCCGCAGCGTCGGGCCGGGCACGCGGTCGTTGTAGGTCCAGGCGAGGTACTTCACGCCCGGCGCGACCTCGATCTCCTTCTCGTGGGCGACGATCTCCCACTCGCGCACGCCGTCGACGAGGGTGCCCTCGTCGAAGTCGCGCAGGATCTCCTGCGGGTCGAAGCCGTTGACGCGCGGGTCGACGCTCCCCTGGGATCCCATGTGGCCCGACGCCCGGCTGTGGCTCGCCCGGTGGCTCAGGTGCTCGGACGCGGCGGCGTTCCCGTTGTGCAGGCTCTGGTGCGGGACGAGCTCGTGGAGCACGGGGATGGTCGCGCCGGCGGCGGCCGCGCCGCCCAGCAGTTTCCGCCGCGAGAATTTGGTCGATCCAGGTTTCACAGTGTGGCCAGTACGCGGAGCAGGTTTAGACGGGTCTAAAAGTACACTGGATTCGTGATCGCGACAAGCGAATACGAGCTGGTGACCGAGGCGGTTGGCGCATTCGACCGCTCGGATCGCGCGAAGTTCCTCGTCCGTGGCTCGGAGGCCGCCGACTTCCTGCAGGGCCAGGTCTCGAACGATGTCGAGGCGCTGGAGCCCGGCCGGGGCTGCTACGCGACGATCCTGAACGCGAAGGGCAAGCTGCGCACGGACCTGCGGATCCTCAGGGGCGCCGACTGGTTCTTCCTTGACACCGAGCCGATCGGCCACGCCGTGCTGCGCCACATGCTCGAGACCTACTCGCTCGGCCGCGACGTCCAGCACGAGGACCTGACCGCCACGCGCGCGCTCGTCTCGCTGCTCGGCCCCGGCGCCCGCGCGGCGCTCGACGTGGAGCTGCCCGACGAGGAGCACGCGTTCGCGCGTGGCGAGCACGGCCTGTGCGTGGCGACCGACCTCGGCGTCGACGTGATCGGCGAGCCGGGGGTCGACCTGGGCGTGCCGGCGGTCTCCGAGGAGGTCGCCGAGTGCGTGCGCATCGAGAGCGGCCGGCCGCGGCTCGGCCGCGACATGGACGCGGAGACGATGCCGCAGGAGGCCGGCATCAACGAGCGCGCGGTCAGCTTCACCAAGGGCTGCTACGTCGGCCAGGAGACCGTCGCCCGGTTGCACTACAGGGGCAGACCGAACCGCCACCTGCGCGGGCTGCGGCTGCCGGAGCCGGTCGAGCGCGGCACCGACGTCATGCTCGGCGACAAGGTCGTCGGACGCATCGCGTCGACCTGCGTCTCCCCGCGCTTCGGGCCGATCGCACTGGCGCTCGTTCGCCGCGAGGCCGAGCCGGGCGCGGACGTGAGCGTGAACGGTGCGACCGCCGAGGTGGTCGAGTTACCGTTCACGCGTGGCTGAGCGCCGGACGCCCACGAGCAGGAGCGGACTCTCGCGCGAGAGCCCGCTGCTCGGCTACGACCCGCGCGGCAACGTCCTCGACATGCCGCGCATGCCCGAGCCGGTCGACGAGGCGGCCCCCGACCTGCGCGAGCTGCGC
>Ga0081538_10001709_pt1 | contig 22374 bp, 21 predicted proteins | sample TabmetS5T2R1_FD_71022 | JGI IMG/M metagenome (GOLD analysis project Ga0081538, IMG submission 71022) | Tabebuia heterophylla rhizosphere microbial communities from the University of Puerto Rico - S5T2R1 | ecosystem: Host-associated > Plants > Roots > Rhizosphere ...
GAGGCCCCTTGGGAGGGCGGGGACGCTTACGCGCCCGCGTGCGAGACGCGCCCGCGTAGGAGGGAGCGCAGGCGGCCGCGGCGGGGCGAGTGGGTCTCCGCGCTGTCGATCTGCGACTTGCGCAGCTCGAGCAGAGCGACGAGCTCAGCGGTCTGCTCGAATGGGTCGGCGATCGGCCGGCCCGAGCCGAGCGGGAGCGCGGCGAGGATCCGGGAATCGGCCTCCGCGACCAATGCAGGTCCACGCGGCGGGCTCGCGCTGTCAAGTGCCGCAAGCCGCTCGAGCGCGACCTGGTCGCCGGAATGGGAGCGGCGGACGGTGAAGTTCTGCATTTCGGACGACCTCCTTGGGGTTTCGGGTTGCCTGTATGACCTTGTATGTGTAGTGTATGACTTACAAGGAGGCGGACAATGTCCTACAAGATCGATTTGTCTGGTCTAAACAGGGAAGGCGAGGTGTCACTCACCCAGCAACTCGTCGAGCGCTTCAGACGCGCGATCGACGAGGGTGAGCTCGAACCCGGCGAGAAGCTGCCTCCCACGCGCGAGCTCGCCGCCGAGGTGGGCGTCAACCACCTGACCGCGGCGCGCGTCTACCGCAAGCTCGCCGAGCTCGGCTACGTGACCGCCTCCGTCGGCCGCGGCACGTTCGTGCGCGCGCTCGCGCCCGAGGCGAGCGAGGAGTTCGGCGACGACTGGCAGGTCTATGCGCTGCCGGAGCACGCCGTGACCTATCCGGAGCGGGTGCTGGCGGACACCTTCGCCAGCGCCGGCGACCCCGACATGATCTCGCTCGCGATCGGCTGGCCATCGCCGCGTCTCTATCCCACCGCAGAGCTCGCGCAGATCACCGCCGAGGTCTTCGAGGAGGAGGGCGGCGAGGCGCTCTCCTACCTCCCTGCCGAGGGCCTCTACTCCTTTCGCGAGCAGCTCGCGCTGCGCGGGCGCCGCTACGGCTGGGCGGACGAGCCGGACGAGATCGTGGTCGTGTCGGGCGCCAAGCAGGGACTCAACCTCGCCGCCAAGGCCACGCTCGAGGCGGGCGACGTCGCCGTGATCGAGTCACCCACCTTCCTCGGCATGCTCGAGTCGCTTCGGAACACCGGGGCGCGCGTGATCGGTGTGCCCGTCGACGAGGACGGCCTCGACGTGGATGCGCTCGAGCGCCAGCTCGCGCGCCACGAGGTCAAGCTCGTCGCGCTGCAGACCGCCTGTCAGAACCCGACCGGGCGCAACCTCTCCGAGGAGCGCCGTCAGCGCCTTGCAGAGCTCGCCGTCGAGCGCAACTTCTTCATCATCGAGGATCGCGTCTACGCGGACACGAGCTTCGCCGGCAGCGCCCCGCGGCCGATCCGCGAGCTGGCGCCGGCGCACGTGATCTATGTCAATTCGCTCTCGAAGGTGGTCGGCGGCGGCCTGCGCGCCGGCTGGGTGGTCGCGCGCGGGCCAGTACGCGAGCGGATCGCCATGCTGAAGCTGGCCGACGACTTTCATAGCCCGACTTTGATCCAGCACATGGCGGCGCGCTGGCTCGCGGCCGGCGCCCACGATCGCTATGTCGAGAGCACGCTGCCCTTCTACCGCGAGCGCCGCGACGCGCTCGTCGAGGCGCTCGAGCGCCACCTGGCCGGCGAGTACCGGGCGGACATCCCGAGCGGCGGCCACCACGTGTGGGTAACGCTCACGCGCCCGCTCGACGAGCGCAGCCTGTACTCGGAGGCGCAGCGTCACGGCGTGGCCTTCACGCCGGGCGGCGCCGTCACCGCCGAGCGCCGCTCACAGGTCTCGCTGCGGCTGTCGTTCTCGCTACTCGACCCAGCGGAGCTCGACGAGGGCGTCCGTCGCCTGGGCCGCGCGATGCGGGAAGTGCGCCGCAGGTCGCGGCACGCGGTCGCCGCGCCGATGTCCTAGCCGACGAGGACGCGCTCCCAGAGACCGCCGAGCTCGCGCAGCTCTTCGCGCGAGAAGCGGCTTAGGAACAGGCGGCGCACGCCTTCGAGATGCGTGCGACGGGCCTTGTTGAACTCCTCACGGCCCGCGGGTGTGATCTGGGCGAAGTAGCCGCGCGCGTCTACGTCGCACTGGACGCGCTCGAGCAGCCCGGCGCGCTCGAGCCGGTCGACGAGGCGGGTCAGCCCGCTACGGCTGAGCAGCACCGAGTCGGCAAGCTCCGACATGCGCATGCGACCGCCGGGCTCACCGGCGAGGAAGAGCAGGACCTCATATGAGGACAGCGGCAGGCCATGGGCTTCCGTCAGCTCGGCGTCGAGCGCCTTCGTGAGCTCCGCGTGGACGCGCAGCATGCCACGCCATGCACCGAGCTCCTCGCGGTCGAGAAGCTGGATCGTGTTGTCGCCATTCGTGCTCATCGAGACCTCGCCCCAGTTAGTTGCGGGCACAACAAGTGTACCGCCTGCGCCGCGATTGAGGCGGATCAGCCGACCGGACCGCCGGCGCGCAGAGCGTCCAGCTCGGCGGGTGTGTCAACGTCCTCACCGCCGCCGAGGTCGCCGCAGGGCACCTCGCGCACGGGCACGCTCATCAGCAGGTTGCGCGCGCCGTGGTCGCCGGTCACGTCGCGCATGCGCCCGAACAGCTCGCGCTCGAGCAGCACCGGGTGGCCCGGGCCACCGGCATAGGTGGCGCGTACGGCCAGCGCGCCGTCACCGCGCGCGGCGATGACGCGCCGGATCGCGTCCGGAGACACGCGCGGCTGGTCACCGAGCGTCACCACCACCGCCTCGCAGTCCTGCAGCTCGGCGAGCCCACATGCGAGCGACGCGGCCTGGCCCTCCTGCCAGCGCTCGCAGGGGTACGGCTCGGCGCCGTGCAGGTCGACGCCGGCAATCACTTCCTCGGCCCCCGCTCCCAGCACGACGATGACGCGGCCGACGGGCGAGGCCGTGATGGCGCGCACGGCGTGCTCGAGCAGGGGGCGCCCGTCGAGTGGCGCGAGCTGCTTGGCGCTGCCGAAGCGCGACGCCTCGCCGGCGGCAAGGACGAGGCCTCCGATCACGCGCCGACCTCGTGGATGCGCCCGCCGGCCTCGGACAGGCGCCCGCCGCTGCGGTCGTTCCGGACCGCAACGACCTCGGCCATGATCGAGAGCGCGGTCTCCTCGGGCGTCAGCGCGCCGAGGTCGAGGCCGATCGGGGCGGCGATCCGGTCGAGCAGCTCCTCCTCGAGGCCGTCGGCGAGCAGCCGCTCGCGGCGCTGCGCCTGGGCGCGGCGGCTTCCCATCGCGCCCACGTAGGGCGCCTCGGAGTGAAGCGCGAGCTCGAGCGCCGCGTCGTCCAGCTTGGGGTCGTGAGTGAGGACGGCGATGTAGGTGGCGCGGTCGATGCCGCCGATCCGGGCGAAGGCGTCCGCCGGCCAGGCCGCGATCACCTCCTCCGCCTCGGGAAAGCGCTCCGCGGTCGCGAACTGCGAGCGCGGATCGCACACGAAGGGCCGCCATCCGGCGGCCCTGGCGAGGCGGCACAGCGCCGCCGCGTAGTCGACCGCCCCGAATACAACGAGCCGCGGCGCCGGCGCCGTGACGTCGACGAAGAGCGTGGCGTCGCCGACGGAGCGCTGTTCGGAGCGCTCGGCCCACATGAGCTCCTCGGCGGCCTCGACGGCGACCCGGTCGAGCTCCGCGCTGCCAAGCCCGCCGGCGGTGCCGCCGTCGGCGCTCACGAACAGCTTCGCCCCGAGGCTCCCGCCCTCGATCACGGTGATGAGGGCGGCGCGACCGTCCTCGCCCGCGATACGGGCGAACTCGGCTTGAGCGGTCGCCTTGCGCGAGGCGGCCGGCCCAGCCGGACGCGGAGCGTCGTTCACCCGACGTACTCCTCGACGAAGACGTCGATTTCGCCCCCGCACGGCAACCCAACGTCCCAGGCGTCGCTGTCGGCGATGCCGAAGTGAAGAAGCTTCGGCCCGTCGCCGCCGAGCACATCACCGGCGGCCTCCACGACTGCGCCCTCCACGCAGCCGCCGGACACCGCACCCGAGACCTCGCCGTGCTCGTTCACGGCCATCTTCGCCCCGGGCGGGCGAGGCGCGGAGCGCTTGACCGCGACGACGGTCGCTATAGCCACGCGGTCGCCACGCTCGCGCCAACCGCGTACGTCGTCCAGCACATCTTTCACAGGTTCCCTTCCCTTCAGTTCCCTTCAGCACCTTTCCCCTAAAGGTGCTTATCTCAAGCCACTTTCCATCAACTCGGCCAACTCCTCAAGTGAAGCTAGTGAGTTTCCGGCCAGAAAATGATCGACGTACGGCAGCGCCGCCTGCATGCCGACCGTCAGCGGCTCGTAGGCGGGATGCGCCTTCAGCGGGTTCAGCCAGATCAGGGAATGGGCGCAGCGGGCGAGCCGCGCCATCTCTGCTGCGAGCTGCTCCGGATCGCCGCGATCCCAGCCGTCCGAGAGCAGCACGACGATTGCCCCGCGGCCGAGCCGGCGGCCGTACTCGCGGTTGAGCGTCGCCAGCGCGTCGCCGATGCGCGTGCCGCCGGACCAGTCGTCCGCGGCACCCGCGGCGCGGTCGAGCGCGCGGTCCGGGTCGCGCCCGGCAAGCTCGGCGGTTACGCGCGTGAGGCGGGTACCGAACACGAACGCCTCGACGCGCCTGCGCGCGGCGACGCAGGCCTGCATGTACTGGAGCAGCATGCGCGCGTAGGGCTCCATCGAGCCGGACACGTCGCACACGAGCACCAGCGGGCGCGGGCGCTCGCCGGGCTCACGCCAGTGGCGCTCGAACGGCTCGCCGCCGCTGCGAAGCGAGGAGCGGATCGTGCGCCGCAGGTCGGGCCGGGCGGCGTGCGGCGGCGCGCCCCGGCGGCGCGCCGGCCGGGTCCGGCGGCTCGGCCGCTTGGGGCCGGCGCCCGCGAGCCGGCGCATGATCGAGCGCGCGACGTGGCGCTCGGCGTCCGTGTAGTCCGCGAAGTCCTTCTCCTTCAGCAGCTCGACGTCGGACCATGCTGCGGGCAGGATCTCGACCTCCTCGGGGACCGCCGGTTGGATCACGTCGGGCGCGGGCATCGCCACCCGCGGCAGCACGAGCGAGGCGACCTCGTCGAGCGCGGGTGGCGCCTCGGGGCTGTCGGGCGGCGGCGCCGAGAACCACTCGGCGAAGGCGGCGTCGAAGGCAGCAAGGTCGTCGCGGCGAGAGCAGAGGGAAGCCCGTAGCGCGAAGTAGGCGGTGCTGCGGTCAGACGGGTCGATCGCCGCCAGCGCGCGGTGCGCGGCCAGCAGCTCGCCGATCCCGACGCGCGCGCCGCCGGCGCGCATCGACGCGACGAGCAGCGTCAGCCTCCCCGTCAGGCGGGCGCCTGGGCGCTCGCGTTTCACTGCGTTTCCCCTGCCAGGTCGCGCAGCAGCCCGCGCTCGCGGACCTGGTCGATGTCCTCGCGCACCTTCAGCGCGACGCCGAGCGTCTCCTCGAGGTCGGCCGAGTCGAGCGCGAGCAGGGCCTGGGCCCAGGAGATCGTCTCGCCTACGCCGGGGAGCTTGTAGAGCTCCTCGCCGCGCAGGCGCGCCACCGCAGCGCACACGCGCTCGGCCACCTCGTCCGAGACGCCGGGCAGCCGTGCGTGGACGATCTCCGCCTCGCGCACGGGTGATGGGTAGTCGATCCAGTGGTAGAGGCAGCGCCGCTTGAGCGCGTCGTGGAGCTCGCGCGTGCGGTTCGAGGTCACGACCACAAGGGGGCGGCGCTCCGCCCGCACCGTCCCGAGCTCGGGGATCGACACCTGGAAGTCCGACAGGAACTCGAGCAGGAACGCCTCGAACTCGTCGTCGGCGCGGTCGATCTCATCGATCAGGAGCACCACCGGCTCGGCCGCCTGGAGCGCGTCGAGCAGCGGCCGGCGCAGCAGGAAGCGCTGCGAGTAGAGCGGTTCCTCGCTTTCGCCGGCGCGCAGGTGCAGCAGCTGGCGCGCGTAGTCCCAGTCGTAGAGGGCATGGTGGACGTCGATGCCCTCGTGGCACTGAAGACGGATCAGCCGGGCGCCGCTTGCGGCCGCGAGCGCTTTGCCGACCTCCGTCTTGCCGACGCCGGCCTCGCCCTCGAGCAGCAGCGGCTGCTCCAGCGTGACCGCGAGAAACACGGCGACGGAGAGGCCCCGGTCGGCGAGATAGCTCTCGCCCGCCAGGGCCTCCTGGACGGCTACGGGACTGTCGAGACTCAGAGCCCTGCTGCCTCCTCCAGCGCCCGCCGTGTCAGCACGCGCGCGAGATGGCGCTTGTAGTCGGGGGTCGCGTTGATGTCGCCGGGAGGCTCCGTGCCCTCCGCGGCGTGCTCGGCGGCCGCGGCGATCGAGCTCGCGTCGAGGGCACCGCCGCGCAGCGCGTCCTCCGCCGTGGTGGCCCGCACGGGCGTCGTGCCCATATTCGTCAAAGCGATCCGCACGTCAGCGCAGGAGCCGTCCTCCGCCTTCTTGACGACCGCGGCCACACCGACCATCGTCCAGTCCTCGGCGCGGCGGGTGAACTTCTGATAGCCGACGCTGTAGCCGTCGAGGGCGGGCAGGCGGATGCTCGTGATCACCTCGTCGTGGCCGAGGGTGGTCGTGAGGTAGTCCTCGAAGAGGTCCGCCGCCGCGACCACGCGGTCGCCACTCGTGCCACGCACGGCCACCTCACCGTCGCAGGCGAGCATCACCGCCGGCATGTCCGCGGCCGGGTCGCCGTGTGCGATCGAGCCGCCGGTGGTGCCGCGGTTCCGCACCTGCTGGTCGGCGATCAGCGCCGAGGCGACCGACGCGAGCCCGAGCTCCGGCGTCTCCTGGAGGTCGACGTGGCGCGTCATCGGCCCGATCCGCCACGAGCCGTTGTCGCGCTGGATCCCGTGCAGCCCCGGAATCTTCCTCAGGTCGATCAGCACGGTCGGCGCCGCGAGCCGCAGCTTCATCAGCGGCAGCAGCGAGTGGCCGCCGGCGAGCAGCTTCGCGTCCTCGCCGTTCTCGTGCAACATGCGGATCGCCTCATCGAGGCTCTCCGGCGCTTCATAGTCGAACGGTGCGGGAATCATGCGCCACCTCCTTCCGCCGTGCCCGCTCGGCCGCCGCCGTTGCCGCCGGCCGCCTGGATCGCCTGCCAGACACGCATCGGCGTCATCGGGATGTCGAGCTCGGTCACGCCGAGCGGCTCGAGCGCGTCGAGCACAGCCGCCGCCACTGCTGGCGTCGCCGCGATCGTGCCGGCCTCGCCCACCCCCTTCACGCCGAGCGAGTTGACCGGTGAGGGGGTCTCGGTGCGGTCGGTCTCGAAGGGCGGTATCTCGGCGGCGGTCGGTAGCGCGTAGTCGACGAAGGTGCCGGTCACGAGCTGGCCGTCCTCGTCGTAGACGACCTGCTCGTAGAGCGCCTGGCCGATCGCGTGCGCAATGCCGCCGTGGATCTGGCCCTCGATCAGCATCGGGTTGATCGCGCGCCCGCAGTCGTCGACCGCGACGTAGCGCACGACCTTCACCTTCCCGGTCTCCGCGTCCACATCGACGACGCAGGCGTGCGCCCCGAACGGGAACACGAAGTTCTCGGGGTCGTAGAAGGAGCTCTCCTCGAGGCCGGGCTCGATGTCCGCCGGCAGCTCGTTCGGCGGGATATGGGCCGCGCCGGAGATCTCGGCCATCGTCATCGACTTGTCCGGTGAGCCCTTCACCTGGTACTTGCCATCGGTCAGCTCGATGTCGTCGGGCGACGCCTCGAGCAGGGCGGCACAAATGCGCTTGGCCTTGTCCTGCACCTTGCGTGCCGCACGCACGAGCGCCTCACCGCCGACCGCGAGCGAGCGTGAGCCATAGGTGTTCCAGCCCCACGCGCCCTGGTCGGTGTCACCGTGGAGCACCGTCACGTTCTGCGGGTCGATGCCGAGGATGTCGCCGGCGATCTGGGCGAAGCTCGTGTCGATCCCCTGGCCGTGTGGCGACGTGCCCGAGTAGACGATCGCCGAGCCGGTCGGCGTGACGCGCACGCTTGCCGACTCGTAAAAGGCCGCCTGCAGGCCCACGCCCTGTGGCCCGACCGCCCGCGAGGGAGCGAGCCCGCACACCTCGACCCAGGTCGACACGCCCACGCCGCGGTAGACGCCCTTGCCGCGCAGCTCCTCCTGCTCGCGCCTGAACTCGTCCAGGTCGAACATCTCGAGCAGCTTGTCGAGCGTGCCGTGGTAGTCGCCCGAGTCGTAGACGATCCCGAGCGCTGTCTCGAAGGGGAACTCCTCCTTGTCCGGGAAGTTCTTGCGGCGCAGCTCCAGCCGGTCCATGCCGAGCTCGTCGGCGAGCTTGTCCATCGACAGCTCGATCCAGTAGGTCGCCTCGGGCCGGCCGGCGCCGCGGATGGCGTCCGTGCACATCTTGTTCGTGAAGACGCCTGTGATCTTGATGTCGATCGCGGGGAACTTGTAACAGCCGCCCATCACCGGGAAGCCGAGCGTCGGAATGAACGGCGTCAGCAGCAGCTGGTAGGCGCCGAGGTCGGCGATGATGTCCGCCTTGCAGCCGGTGACGGTCCCGTCGCTCTTCGCACCGAGCGTCACCTCGATGATCTGGTCGCGGCCATGGTGGCTCGTCGTCATGTGCTCTGAGCGTGTCTCGGTCCACTTGACTGGGCGGCCGAGCCGCTTGGCGAGCGCGAGCACGAGCGCCTCCTCGGCGTAGACCTGCAGCTTGGCCCCGAAGCCTCCGCCCACGTCGGGGGCGACCACGCGCAGCTTGTCCTCCGGGATGCCGAGCATCCCGCCGAGGATGAAACGAGCGATGTGCGGGATCTGAGTCGTCGAGTAGAGCGTCATCCCGTCACCGCGTGGCTCGGCGATCGAACAGCGCGGCTCGATCGGCGCACCCGACGTGCGGTGGTTGACGAAGCGCTTCGTGATCGTCACGTCGGCGTCGGCGAGCGCTGCATCGATGTCGCCGCCCGAAACCCCCCACTCATGTGTTTTGTTCGAACCGAAGCTCTCCCAGACGAGCGGCGCTCCGTCCGCCAGCGCTGCCACGGGATCTACGACAACCGGCTTGGGGTCGTAATCGACCATCACGTCCTCGGCGGCATCGAAGGCCGCCCCGCGGGTCGTGGCAACGACGACGGCGACCGGATCACCCACATGCTTGACCTGGCTCGGCTGCAGCGGCATGTTCTCCGGCGTATTGATCTCGACGCCCGGCGGCGCCCAGGCCATCGCCAGTCCCGATGCGAAGTCGCCCGCAAGGTCCGCGCCGGTGAAGACGGCGACCACGCCCGGGCGCTCCTTGGCCGCGGAGACGTCGATCGAGCTGATCGCGGCATGCCCCTCGGTCGAGCGCACGATCGCGGCGTAGAGCATCCCCGGAAGCTGGATGTCCTCCGTGTAGCGCCCCCGGCCCGTGATCATCCGGGGGTCTTCCTTGCGCCTCATGGCGGTGCCGACGTTCATGAGCCGACCTCCTGCCTCGCGCCGGCGGCTGCCTTCACGGCTTCAACGATGTTGTGGTAGCCGGTACAGCGGCAGAGATTCCCTTCGAGCCCGTGCCGGATCTCCTCGTCGCTGGGGTTGGGATTGCGCTCGAGCAGGTCCGCGGCGGCCATGATCATGCCGGGAGTGCAGAAACCGCACTGGACGCCGTGCTTCTCCCAGAAGCCCTCCTGGAGCGGATGCAGTGCGTCGGCCGAGCCGAGCCCCTCGATGGTCGTGACCTCCTGGCCGTCGGCCTGGACCGCGAGCACCGTGCAGCCTTTCACGGACTCACCGTTCAGATGCACCGTGCAGGCGCCGCAGTTGGAGGTGTCGCAACCGACGTGCGTACCCGTGAGGCCGAGCTCGTCCCGCAGCCATTGAACGAGCAGCGTTCTCGGTTCGATGTCGGCGTGGCGCAACTCCCCGTTCACCGTCACCTCGACGTGCACGGACGTGCTCATCCCATACCTCCCGCAGTCGCTCTCTCTCGTTCCCTAAATGGATGCTATGCCCCTGAGCAAGCGGGCAGCAAACGGCGTTCCGGCGAGGGGCGCTCTCTATTCGCGCCGCATGCACGAGCCGCTTGCACGGGCGCTCGCCGCCCGCGGCAGCCGCGTGCTTAGCCTCGACCTGCTCGGCCACGGCGACTCCGACCGACCTCCGGAGATGTTGAGCTACTCGATGACCACCTTCGGGCGCCAGGCGATCGCGCTGCTCGACCACGCCGGGGTTGAGCGAGCGGTGCTGGGCGGAGCTTCGCTGGCGCCAACACGGCGCTCGAGGCCGCCGCCGCCGCACCGGGGCGCGTCAAGGGACTCGTGATCGAGATGCCGGTGCTCGACAACGCTCTGCTCGCCTGCGCGATCGGCTTCACGCCGCTGCTCGCGCGGCGGCGGGCGCAGCCGTTCCACCCGCGCCGGGAGCCGCCGCGCCGGCGAGCGGCGCTCGTCCAGCTAGGCCCGGCTTCACTACGCTTCGCCGCCGTGTCACACCGCAAGGAGCAGAAGGAGGCGCTGCGCCGCGAGCGCGAGGAGCGCGAGCGGCAGGCGCGCGAGGCGAAGCAGCGCAAGCAACTGGTCGGCTACGGCGCGGCCGGGCTGCTCGTGATCGCGGTGATCGCGGTGGTCGCGGTCCTCGCGCTCGGCGGCGGTGACGATGGCGGTGGCGGTTCCGCGAGCGCGTCGAGCGACGTGCTCCCGGACGGCGGCAGCGTGGCGGAGCAGGCCGTCTTCGAGGTTCGACCGGCGGCGCGCGCCGCGAACTGCCAGCTCAGGACGGTCCAGGGCAGCGGCACCCAGGACCACACCACCTCGCTGGAAGAGCGCGTGAACTACGACACCAACCCGCCCACCACCGGACGCCACTACCAGATCCCTGCCGAGGACGGGGCCTACAGCGAGGCGCCGACCGACGAGGAGCTCGTCCACGGCCTGGAGCACGGCCGCGTGATCATCTGGTTCAAGCCGAGCCTGCCCGAGCAGGACCGCGCGAACCTCAAGGCGCTCTTCGACGAGGACACCTACCAGATGTTCCTGGTGCCGCGTCGCAACATGCCCTACGCCGTGGCGGCGACGGCCTGGAACGGCGATCCGCCGCCGAACGGGCGCGGCCAGATGCTGCTCTGCAACGAGGTGACGCCCGAGATGTACGACGCGCTGCGCGCGTTCCGCGACGAGCACCGCTCGCGCGGCCCCGAGCCAGTCCCGTAGCCGGGCGCCGCGTTGCAAAGCGGCCCCCTGCAACGAATCTTGCGGGTCCGCAACCAGCGTCCTGACAACGTGTTGGGGGAACGGTGAAGCTGCTTCTCTTCGCAGCCGCGCTCGTCTGCGCCCTGGTATCCGCCTCCACAGCGCTCGCCGCGCAGCCGGCCCCTGTCGACTTCGAGCTCGCGCCGGGCGCCGGCGACGAGGCCGTGAGCTCCGCCACCGGCGCCGTCGTCTCGAGCAGGCTCGCCACCCCGCGCCGCTTCAACCTGGTCGGGATGCGCTGGCGCGGGCGTGCGCACCCCGAGATCGAGCTGCGCGTGCGTCGCGGCGGGCGCTGGAGCCGCTGGGCGCACATGCACGCCGAGCCGGAGCACAACCCCGATCCGAGCCGCGGCGAGCATCAAGCGGCCGCCTCCGAGCCGATCTGGGTCGGTAGGGCGGGCGCCGTTCAGTACCGGCTCAGCCGGCGGCTGCCGGGCCTGCGGCTCCACTTCGTGGACGTGGGCGTGCGCCCGGCGCGACTCCGCGCGCGGGCCGCCCAGGCGACCCCGCCGCCCTATGTCACGCGCGCACAGTGGGGCGCCAGCGGATGCCCACCGCGCACGTCACCTGACTACGGCGAGGTGCGCGCGGTGCACGTGCATCACACGGTCTCGCTGAACGACTACACGCCGGCCGAGTCACGCGGCATCGTGCTCGCGATCTGTCGCTACCACCGCAACTCGAACGGCTGGAACGACATCGGCTACAACGCGCTCGTCGACAAGTACGGCACGCTCTTCGAGGGTCGCGCCGGCGGCCTCGACCAGCCGGTGGTCGGCGCGCAGGCGCAGGGCTTCAACTCCGTCACGGCCGGGATCGCAAACATCGGCGACCACACCAGCCTGCCGCAGACCCCCGAGGCGATGGCGGCGCTCGCGAGCTACATCCGCTGGAAGCTCACCGCACACGGGCAGCCGCTGGCCGGGCGCGTGACGGTCACGAGCTCGGGCGGCTCGGCAAGCCGTTACGGCGCGGGCGCCCGCGTGACGCTCGAGCGCGTGATCGGCCACCGCGACACCGGCCGGACCGCCTGCCCCGGCGCCGCGCTGTACGCGCAGCTGCCGGAGCTGCGCACGCTCGTCGAGACCGGCAGCGTGGCGCCTTTCCAGTCGTTCGCCACCCGGCTGACCGCCGGCCTCAGCGTCGACAGCATCGACTTCGGCGAGCCGGCGCCGGTGTCGGGGGCGCTGCTCGATCCGAGCGGGCTGCCACTGGCGGGCGAGCGGCTCGAGCTCCAGGTCGCGAGCGACGGCTCGTGGCGGACTGCGCGGCGCATCACCACCGGCCCCGACGGCGCGTTCTTCACCGAGCTCAAGCCGGCCCGGCGCATGTACGTGCGCGTGCGCTACCCGGGCCGCGCGCCGCTGCGGCGGGCGACCTCCACTCGGCTGCTGTTGCACCTGCGCCCGGTGATCCTCGTAACCGAGCGCCCGCGCCGCGCCGTTCGTGGTGAGCCCGTCGCGATCGCCGGCAGTGTCGGTCCGCGCAAACCGGTGCTGCGCATCGTCGTGCAGCAGCAGCGCGGCACGCGCTGGCGCAAGGTCTACGCGCGCAGCGTGCGTGCGCGTCGCGGGCTCTTCGAGACGTCGTTCACCCCGTCGAGCAGCGGCCGCTATCGCTACTACCTGGTCGCGCCCGCGGACCTCGATACCGATCGCGGCGCCACCGAGCGTTACCCGCTGCGAGTCACCAACCCTGCTTGAGCTCCTCGCTGTAGAGCCCGTGCCCAGTGGCGAGCATCCGCGCCGTGCGCGCGAGGATGCGCAGGTCGAGCCGCAGCGAGCGGTGCTCGACGTACCAGACGTCGAGCTCGATGCGCTCGGGCCACGGCAGCGACGTGCGGCCGTTGATCTGGGCCCAGCCCGTGATCCCGGGCTTGACCTCGAGCCGGCGGCGCTGCCGCTCCGTATAGCGATCGACCTGTTCCTGCACGGTGGGCCGCGGACCGACGATCGCGAGATCGCCGCGCACCACGTTCACCAGGTTCGGCAGCTCGTCGAGCGAGAAGCGGCGCAGCAGCCTGCCGACGCGGGTAATGCGCGGATCGCCCTCGAGCACGTAGATTCCGGCGCCCATCGACTCCGCGCCGGGCACCATCGTGCGCAGCTTCACGAGCTCGAACGGGCGGCCGTCCTTGCCGACGCGGCGCTGGCTGTAGAAGACCGGCCCGCGGCTCTCGAGCCTGATCGCGAGCGCCGCCAGGGCCAGCAGCGGGGCGGTCACGACCAGCAGCACGCCCGCGAGCGCGAGGTCCAGCGGGCGGGTCATCGAGTACTAGCGTTCGGGCGCACCGGGATGCGGATTCTCTACCTGCATCAGTTCTTCGTCACGCGCGCAGGCGTCGGCGGCACGCGCTCCTACGAATTCGCGCGCCGGTTCGTGGCGCGCGGAAACAGCGTGCGGATGGTAACCGCCGAGGGTGGCGAGCGGACCGTCGACGGGATCGAGGTCGTGGGCGTGCCGGCCGGCTACTCCGATTACGTGGGCGCGACGGCGGTGTCCTATCCGCGCCGGATGTGGGCGTTCGCGCGCTTCGCGGCGGCGGCCACGCGCGCGGCGCTGCGCGGGCCGCGCCCGGACGTCGTCTACGCGACCTCCCCACCGCTCACGATCGCGCTGCCGGCGCTGGTGGCGGCCACCCGCTGGCGGGCGCCGCTTGTGTTCGAGGTGCGCGACCTGTGGCCCGAGGCCCCGATCCAGATGGGCGCCCTGCGCAACCCGCTCGCCCGCAGGCTCGCGCGCATGCTCGAACGCTTCGTCTACCGGCACAGCGCGCACGTCATCGCACTGTCGCCGGGAATACGCGCGGGCGTGCTCGCCACGGGCGTGCCCGAGGAGCGCGTGACGCTCGTCCCCAACGCGTCCGATCTCGATCTCTTCGACGCCTACCCGCGCGAGCCCGGCGACCCCTTCACGGTGGCTTACTTCGGCACGATGGGCGAGGCCAACGACCTCTCGGCGGCGGTCGAGGCGGCGCGACTGCTGCCCGACATCGACTTCGTCCTGATGGGCGAGGGCAAGCACCGCGCCGCGCTCCAGCGCACCGCTCCGGCGAACGTCGCCTTCCCGGGCGCCGCCCGGTCGAAGGAGGGGGTGGCTGCGCTCGCCGCGCGCTCGGATGCCTGCCTGACGCTCTTCAAGGACGTCCCGGTGCTCGCCACCAATTCGCCCAACAAGTTGTTCGACAGCTTCGCGGCGGGCCGGCCCGCGATCGTGAACATGAACGGCTGGATGCGCGCCCTCGTGGAGGAGAACGACGCCGGTCTGTACGTGCGCCCCGGCGACGCCCGCGATCTGGCCGCCAAGCTCGAGTGGCTGCGCGACCACCCGGACGAGGCGAGGGCGATGGGGCGCAACGCGCGTGAGCTCGCGGAGCGCGAGTTCGACCGCGACCGGCTCGCCGAACGCGTGCTCGAGCTGCTCGAGGAGGCCGCGCGGCGGTGAGCGAGGTCGAGCTCTCCTACTGCGTCGTGAACACGAACGGGCGCGACGACCTGCTCGCCTGCCTCGCCGCGATCGCCGCGACGCACCCCGAGGGTGTGTCGCACGAGCTGCTCGTCCTCGACAACGCCTCCACCGACGGCTCGGCAGAGGCGGTGCGCGAGCGGCATCCGGAGGCGGCGCTGATCGAGCTCGAGCACAGGACCGGCAAGGCGGCGAACGACTCGCTGCTGCTCGAGCGGGCGCGCGGGCGCCTCTGCCTGCTGCTCAACGAGGACTCCGAGCTGCAGCCGGGCGCGACGGCACAGCTGATCGCCGCGCTCGAGGCCGACCCGGATGCCGCCGCGGCGGGCGCTCGCCTGCTTACCAGCGATGGCGAGGAGACCGACTGTGCCTGGCGGCTGCCCGACGTCAGCTGGGCACTCGCGGCGGCGGTCTTCATGCACTCCCGCGTGGCAGTAGAGAGCCACGGCGACGTGGTGCGTGAGGTCGGCTGGGTGCAGTCGAGCGCCATGCTCGTAAGGCGCGAAGCGGCGCGCCAGGTCGGCTGGCTCGACCCCGACTTCTTCGTCTACTCGGACGAGACGGACTTCTGCAGGCGCCTGCACGACGCGGGCTGGCGAATCCTGTTCGTCCCAGGGGCGCGCGCCATCCACCACGACCAGCTGTCCACCGACAGCGCGGCGATGCAGCGGCGCATCGTCGAGTTCCACCGCAACCGCGACCTCTACTTCCGCAAGCACGGCATGTGGCTCACGCGCATCGTGTGGAAGCTCTGCTGGACGTGGGCGTACCTCGTCCGGGCTGCCGCGGCGGCCGTCCTGCCCGGGCGCGACCCGCGGCGCTACCTGCTCCACGCGCGCCAGGAGCTGATGCCCGCACGCGGTGAGGGAATCCGCGAGGCAGCGGCGCTGCACAACGCGGGCTGAGCAGCAGCCACCCGCGCGTTTACGCTTCCCGACCGGATGGAACACCCCGACCTCGCCCAGCTTGCCGCCGTCGGCGGCGCCGTCGGGTCGGTGCTCGTCCTCCTGGCCCGCGGGCGCTTCGTGCTGCTCGCCGGCTTGGCCGTGCTCGCGCTCGCCGAGGGCGCGCTCGCGTATTCGCTCGGAACGGGTTCGCTCGACCGACTGAGCGGAGCTACGGGCGTGGCCGCAGCCGCGCTCGGGATCCTGGCCGTGGGCGTCGCGGCGGCGATACTGGCGCGGCGGCCGGTGATCGTGCCCGTGGCGGTGCTCGTGGCCGCTCCGTTCAGACCGCCGCTCTCGTTCGACAGCGGCGGCACCTTCCTCGTCTCGATCGCCGACGACGGTCGCTTGGGGCGGCTGCTGCCGCTCTACTTCGTGCTGGCGGCCGCCGGCCTCGCGCTTGGCTGGCGCGCGCTGCGCGGGCGCGAGATGCGCGCGCTCCCGCCGGTGGTCGCGGTGCCCGCCGCCGCCTTCTTCGCGTTCGCCTGCCTCTCGCTGCTGTGGGCGGACGATCTCGAGGCCGGCGCCAACCTGCTCGTCTTCTTCACGCTGCCGTTCGCGCTTCTGCTCGCTACCGTCGCGCGCGCCGACTTCCCCGACAGCGTTCCGCGCGCGCTGGCGGCCGCCGCTCTAGCGCTCGCGACGCTGTTCGCCGTCGTCGGCCTCTGGCAGGCCGCCACGCACGAGCTCTTCTTCTACGCGCCGAACCTCGCGGTGTCGAACGCGAACACGGACTTCTTCCGCGTCACCTCGCTGTTCGGCGACCCGAGCCTCTACGGCCGTCACCTGGTGCTCGGGATCGGCGTCGCGCTGTCGCTGCTGGCGGCGCGGCGCTGGAAACCGTGGCCGCTGATCGGCCTGCTCGTGGTCATGTGGGCGGGACTCTTCTTCTCGTACTCGCAGTCGAGCTTCGTGGCGCTGCTCATCGTCACGCTCGCGCTGGCGGTGATCGTCGGCGACCGGCGCGTGCGCCTGACCGTCGGCGTGCTCGCCCTCGCCGCCGTGCTCGCCGGCGGCGCCTACGTCACCGCCCGCTTGATCGACGGCGAGTCGCTCAACAAGATCACGAGCGACCGCACCGAGCGCGTCGAGGACACGCTGCGAGTGATCGAGGACCGGCCGGTCTCCGGGGTCGGCATCGGCGGTCAGGCGCGGGCGAGCCGCCGGCTGGCGCACAGCGACCGGCCCACGCCCAACTTCGTCTCGCACACGACGCCGCTCACCGTCTTCGCCGAGCTGGGCGTGATCGGGCTCGCGCTCTACGTGTGGCTGCTCGTGGGCGGCGCGATCATGATCGCCGCCGTGCTGCGGCGTGACCGGGCGCTCGGGCTCGCGCTGCTCGCGTCGTTCCTCGCGCTGTTCGTGCACGCGCTCTTCTACAGCGGCTTCCTGGAGGACCCGATCACCTGGTTCGTGCTGGCCGTCGGCGCCGGCTACCTGTCCTGGCACGGGGTCCATGACCCGCGGCCGTCGGCGGCGGAGCGGGCTGAGGAGCGCATGCGAGCGCACCCGATCGAGCAATGAGCACCCGCGCCGCCTGGGCCCTCACCGGGGTCCTGTTCGCGCTGATCGCGATCACCCTGCCGGAGCTGGGCTCCGATCCGTGGCGCTTCCGGCCGGGGACGGTCGACCCGCAGGGGCCGCTCGCTCCACTCGTGCGCGCGGCGGGCGAGGAATGGGACGTGGGAATCGCGCGCGCGGCGGCGTTCGTGGCCGCGCTCCTGTGCGGGGCGGCCGCAGTGGTGCTGATCGCCCGGCCGCGCGCGTGGCCCCGCTGGGCCGGCATCGCGCTCGTGCTCACCGTCGGCGTGCTGTTGATGGCGCCCTCGACGCTGCTGCAGATCGGGCTGCGCGACTCTACGGCGCCGTGGTTCTTCACGAACGACTCGACCTACCAGATCGAGTTGGGCGGCGAACTGCTGCTCGACCTCGACAACCCCTACGGCCACGACTACCGCGAGTCGGGCCTGGAGCGCTTCTACACCCGCGACGGCAGCGTGTCCGAGCGAGTCCGCGAACGCGAGGTGGCGCTCGAGCACTTCGCCTACTTCCCGGGGGCGCCGATCAGCGCTGCGGTCTGGCGGCTGCTACCGGATCCGTTCGACGACTACCGGCTGCTCGTCCTGCTCGCGACGCTGGCGATGCTGCCGGCGGTGCTGCTGTTTCGGGGGTCGACGGGGGTGAAGCTGGCTTTCGGCGCCCTGCTCGTCTGCAACCCGATCGCCGTGCGCTCGGCCTGGTTCGGCCAGAACGACGCGCCGAGCCTGCTGCTGCTCGTGCTCGCCTTCGCGCTCGTCACGAGGCGCCGCTACGGCTGGGCCGCGGCTGCGCTTGCGGGGGCGATCCTGTTGAAGCAGTTCGCGCTCGTTGCATTGCCCTTCATCGTCCTGATGCTGCTGCGCGAGCAGGCCACGCGCGACGACTTGAAGCGTGCCGGCATCGTGTTCATCGGCGTGATCGCCGTCTGCGTGCTGCCGTTCCTGATCGCCGATCCGGTCGCGTTCTACGACGACACGATCAAGTACGGCGCGGGCACGTACAAGATCGTCGGCTACGGCCTGTCGGCGATCATGATCCGGCTCGGCATCCTCGAGGACCGCGACGGCTCGTACCCGTTCGCGCTGGTGGCGCTCCTCACGTGGGTGCCGCTGACCGTCTGGCTGCTCTACGCGCAGCGCAAGGCGGAGGAGCTGTGGATCGGCGCTGCAGCCTTCTCCGTGTCGCTGCTCTGGCTGATGTTCATCGGCCGCACCTTCAACAACTACTACCTCGTCTGGCCGATGACGGGCGCTGTCGTGGCGGCGCTGATGGCGGTAGGTTCCGCTCGTGCGCCCGATCGATCTCGACCCGGGTGAGGCGATCCTCCACGAGGGCGATCCCGAGCGCTGCGTGGTGCTCCTGCCGGGCGTGCGTTACTTCAGCCAGGCGCCGCTCCTGTGGTTCGCGCGCGAGGTCGCTGTGGCGGCCGGCTGGTCGGTGCTCGAGGTCTCGGAGCGGGCACCCGCCGGCCAGGAGCCCTTCGAGTGGATCCTCGAGCGCGCCGAGAGCGCACTCAACGCGACCTCCGCGACACAGGTGACGCTCGTGGGCAAGTCGCTCGGCAGCGCCGCGGCGCCGCTCGCGACACAGCGTGCCCTGCCGGCCGTTTGGCTCACGCCGCTGCTGATCCGCGCCGAGGTGCTCGCCGCGCTAGGCGCCACGGACCGGCCGACGCTGATCGTCGGCAGCCCCTCCGACGCGAGCTGGGGGAACGGCGAGCTGCCTGAGAACGAGGCGCTCGAGGTGCTGGAGCTGGACGACCTCGACCACTCGCTGCAACGCGAGGGCGACCCGCTCGGCTCGATCGACGTCCTGCGGACGGTGACCGAGCGGGTCGCGAGCTTCTTCGAGCGGCTGGGCTGAAGACAACGCCGCTACGGCGCCAGCTCGTAGCGGAAGTCGGTCAGGCGCTCCGCGCCGTCATCGGTGATCAGCAGGAGGTCCTCGAGCCGTACGCCGCCGTAGCCGTTGCGATAACAGCCGGGCTCGACCGCCACGACGTCGCCGGCGACGAGTGGGTCTGCGCCCGTGCGGCCAAGCGCCGGCTCCTCGTGAACCTCGAGGCCGACGCCGTGACCAAGCGAATGGAAGAAGCCGTCGCGCAGCGGCTCGCCCTCGGGCTTGGTCCGCTGAGTCGGCTCGCCGGCCTCCTCGAAGACTTCGCACGCGGCAGCGAACAGCTCGCGGCCGGCGACGCCCGGGCGCGCTAGTTCGACCACACGCTCGAGCGCCGTCCGGCAGAGCCCGTGCCATGTGGCGACGTCCTCGGCGGGCTCGCCTGCGCACACGAAGGTGCGCGTCATGTCCGCCCAGCAGCCTGACTGCTCGTCGCGGGGCCAGAGGTCGATGATGATCGGCACACCCGGAGGGAGCGGCCCGCTGCCCTCCTCATGACCTGAGGCACCCGCGGCGCCGGCGGCGACGATGATGTCCTCCGGGGCGGGCGCGCCGAGCTCGGCGCAGACCTCGCGAATGCTCGAGCGCACCACCTCGGAGGTCAGCGTCTTCCCGTCGAGGACGAGCTCTCCGTTCCGCGTGCCCGCCCCGCCCAGCAGCTCCGCGGCGGCGGACATGCCCGCGTTGGCGGCAACCTGAGCGCGGCGCACCCCGTCGATCTCCGCGGGCGTCTTCGACCGTCGGCGTCGGATGAACTCGAGCTCGTCGGCCACGACCTCGATGCCGTCGGCGCGCAGGCGATCCGCCACCGCCACCGACAGAGCGGCCGGCACCACCAGGCGCCGCGCCTCGAGCCGGGCGGCGGCGCGCGCGCACAGCTCCACCTCGATGTCGTGCCAGCGCAGGCCACGCGCGACCATCTCGTCGAGGCCGAGCCCGTACGGATCCACGATCTCGACATCCGGCGCCGCCTCGGCGATGCGGCCGGCCTCTAGCTCCGAGACCACAACGACCCGGCGCCCATCGACCTCGAAGTAGGAGAACGGGTCGATGATCCCGAGCGGCAGCTCGTGCCGGAGCGCGGCCGAGCGATGGGTGTCACCGTGAATGAGAACGTCAGGCGCCATGACGACAGAGCCTATGGGTTCAGGACTGGCGCTTCTCCTCGCGCTTGCGGCGCTTGTTCTGGCGCTTCTGCCTGTTCTTGTCGCGCTCCTGCTGGCGCGCGGCGCGGTCCGCCTGGACGTCCTCGCGCGCGCCCTCGGAGCCACGCGGCGCGAACGCGTACTGGTGCGACCGCCCGGTGATGTACATCCGCTTCTCATCCGCGACAACGGGGTTCGCGTACTTCCCGTCGCGGAAGCGCCAGACGCGCTTGCCGTCCCTCGCGCGCACCGCATGGGTCGCGTCGCGGCCCTGCGCCACCGCGCGCTGCGCCTCCGAGCCGCAGGACGAGCAGACCGCGTAGTAGACGAGCCCGTCCATGACCGTCGGAGCAGCGTGGACGGCGCCCTGGGCGTCGATCTGCCAGCGCGTGTCGCCGGTGGCCGCGTCGAGCGCGTAGAACTGACCGTCGTAAGTGCCGACGAACACCTTGCGCCTGTAGACGGCCGCGGCGCCGTAGATGTACGAGCCCAGCGGGCGCGCCCAGAGCAGGTTGCCGGTCTTGGCGCCGTACACGTACATGGTGCCGTCGGTGTTGCCGATGTAGACGCGTCCGTAGGCGATCGTCGGGGTCGCGTACCAGAACTCGCGTGAGCCGAAGCTCGAATTCGACTGCGCGCTCCAGATCTGCTTGCCGCTGCCTGCGTTCAGCGCGTACAGCGTGCCGCCGTCGGAGGCGATGAAGATACGTCCCTTCCAGTAGGCCGCCGAGGTGTTGACCTGGTTGTCGGCCTGGAAGCGCCACTTCTGGCGGCCCGTCTTCGCGTTCAGTGCGATCACGTCGTTGTTCCAGGTGCCGACGTAGAGCGTGTCGTTCCGGAGCAGCGGCGATGACTCGACCGGCGCCGTGTCGTGCTTCCACAGCTGGCGGCCGGTGTCCGCGTCCCAGGCGACGACATAGCCGTTCGCGCCGGCCTGGTCCTGCAGGCACTCGACCGGATGCATGTAGGACTGGTAGACGACGCCCTTTCCGATCGTCGGCGACGAGGCCGCGCAGCGATCGGTGTCCTTCTTCCAATCGACCTTCCCGGTCTTCGCGTCGAGCGCAAAGAAGAGGCCCTTCTGCTGGGCGAGGTAGACGCGCCCGTATGCGACCGTCGGTGGGAACTCGAGCGTGTCGTGCGCGTCGATCTTCCACAGACGCCGGAACGGCGGCCGGTGGGCATACGGGGAGATGTGCTGGCGCGCGATATCGAAGCCGTAGGTCGGCCAGGCCCGCGCGATCTCCTTGTCGGGGGGCGGAGGCGGCGGCTCGGGCTCCTCGGTGACCACGAATTCCTCGGTCGCCGAGCCGCGCTTCTCGAGCGGCTGGTTCTCGTTGTAGGCGTAGACGCCGATCGCAACCGCAAGCACGATCACGAGCAGCGCAACGCCGATCAGCAGACGACGGTGTCGGCGCAACATCGACGGGTCAGGATGGCAGACGGTCCTGCGGCAATTGTTGACTTCGGCGGTGCGTTTCTCGGTCTGCCGTAACGGCGGCTGGGGAGGGGGTCAGTTTGCGCGCGAACATTCCACGGCCTTTTCGTTGCCTGACCGAGTATTCGTCGGCGCCTGCGCACCGGGACCCCCCAGCCCTAGCCCGAGACCGAACCACACCGACTTACCGCACCCCCAGCCGTCGCCACACCCGCTTCGTCACTTGCGGCACCTCGACCGACAATGCCGCTTCCTCGAGCTGACCGGTCCACTGTGCGGTGCCGGTGCGCAGCATCCAGCCGTCCCCCAGCCGGAATGCCATGAACGCGGGCTCGCCGGGGTCGCGCCCGGCGGTGGTGAGCGCCTCCGTCTGCTTCGCCAGCCCGCGCGAGACCTCGAACTCGGTGAACTCGCCGATCAGGTCCGAGAGGCCCTCGAACAGCCCGAGCTCGTCCTCGAACACGCTAAGCGGCGCGAGGCTCGTCTCGATCAGCGCGGTCCGCTCGCCGAAAGCGTCGATGCGGCGGCGCCGCGACGGGTTGCGCGCAAGCTCGCCGTCCAGCTCCACCGTGCGCCGGAACGAGTCGACCCCGAAGGAGGCGATCTTGCCGCCCTCGGCGACGTACTCGCGCAGCCGCCGCAGCAGGTCGCTCGGCAGCCACGCTTCGCTGCCGGCGAAGGCGACGCCGGGCGCGTCTCCGAGCAGGGGCGGCTCGCCCCGGGCGAGCGGGAGGGCCGGGGGGGGGGTGTAGCCCCCGCGCCCCCGGTCCCGCCCGCGCCG
>Ga0081538_10001710_pt1 | contig 22364 bp, 17 predicted proteins | sample TabmetS5T2R1_FD_71022 | JGI IMG/M metagenome (GOLD analysis project Ga0081538, IMG submission 71022) | Tabebuia heterophylla rhizosphere microbial communities from the University of Puerto Rico - S5T2R1 | ecosystem: Host-associated > Plants > Roots > Rhizosphere ...
GGGGATGAGCCCGTCGCGGGCCATGGCGAACATGATCCGGGTCTGGCCGTACAGGGTGGTCAGCATGACGCTGGTGATGGCGACCAGGGCGCCGAAGGCGACCAGCGCCGCCGCCCAGCTGATCCCGGCGCCCTCCTCCAGCGCGAAGGCCAGCGGCGCCTCGCTCTCCTGGAGCTGGCTCGAGGGCAGGATCCCGACCGCGGTCACCGACACCAGCACGTACACGACGGTGGCGATCAGCAGCGAGCCGCAGATGGCGATGGGCAGGTCCCGGCTCGGCTTCTTGGCCTCCTCGCTGCCGGTGGAGACGGCGTCGAAGCCGATGAAGGCGAAGAAGATGATCGCCGCCGCGGCGGTGATCCCGTCCCACCCGTTGGGTGCGAACGGCCGCAGGTTGTCGGCGTCGAACACGGTCAGGCCGACGACAATGAAGAAGACCAGCACGGCCAGCTTCACGACCACCATGATGGTGTTGGCCCGGGCCGTCTCGCGCGCGCCCTTCATGAGCAGGGCGGTGACGGCGGCCACGATCAGGACCGCGGGCAGGTTGAAGGTCCCGCCCTCCTCCGGGGAGGTGGCCAGCGCCTCGGGGATCTGGAAGCCGAACGCGGTCTCCAGGAACTCGTTGAGGTTGCCGCCCCAGCCGACCGCGACCGCGGCCACGGCGATGCCGTACTCGAGGACCAGGTCCCAGCCGATGATCCAGGCCACCACCTCCCCGAGGGTGGCGTAGGCGTAGGTGTAGGCGCTGCCGGCGATCGGGATCGAGGAGGCCAGCTCGGCGTAGGACAGGGCCGAGAACACGCAGGTGATGGCGGCCAGCACGAAGGAGATGGTGACCGCCGGCCCGGCGTCGGCGGCGCCCTCGCCGATGACCACGAAGATGCCGGTGCCGATGATCGCCCCGACCCCGAGGGCGGTGAGGTCGAGGGCGCCGACCGACCGGCGCAGGGTGTGGTGCTCCTCGCCTCCCTCGGCGATCAGTATCTCGGTGCTGCGGACCGCGAACGGGCCGAGCTGGCGACGGCGGACGGAACTCGCCATGGGAGCCTCCCCTCAGCAGTCGTTCAGCGGCTGGCGTGGCGCATGGCGGCCCGGGCCCGGTCGACGTCGTCAACCCCGATGACCAGGCGGCTGCCGGTGGCCAGGTAGGTGAGGCTGACGTCGATGCCGGCCTCGGCCAGGGGAGCCAGCAGCTCCGCCAGGGCGCCCGGCCGGTCCTCGATGTCGGCCACGATCACCTCGTGCTCGCCGCGGACCACGAAGCCGGCCCTGGCCGCGGCCTCGCGGGCGCCAGCGGCGTCCTCCACCAGCACATGAATGATCCCCTCGGGGCCGAACTGCTGCCCCGAGACACCGTGGAGGTTGATCCCGGCCTCGCTCAGTGCCGCCGTCAGCTGGGCCAGCGTGCCCGCCTGGTAGGGGAGGATGAACATCAGGTCCTTCATGGCCACGCACTCCCTCCCTCGAGGACCACTACGGCTACTCTGGTCCGGATTCGAGGTGAATGTCCAGCCATGGCCTTCGGCCCCGACCGGCTTTGCCGGTCGGAGTCTGTTGACCGTCGGCCTCCGGCCGACTCCACGCCTGTCACCGCCGGCGACAAGGGCTTGGAGTCGGCCTGCGGCCGACAGCAACTAGATTCCGACCGGCAAAGCCGGTCGGTCAGTGTTGGGCTTCGGCCCAGGAGCGGCCGGTGGCCATGGAGACCTCGAGCGGCACCCTGAGCCGGTAGACGCCCTGCATCTCGCGGCGGACCAGCTCGGCCAGCCGCTCCCCCTCGCCCGGGACGACCTCGAACACCAGCTCGTCGTGGACCTGGAGGACCATGCGGCTGGCCAGCCCCTCGGAGGTCATGGCGCGGTCGACGGCCACCATGGCCATCTTGATCAGGTCGGCCGCCGAGCCCTGGATGGGGGCGTTGAGGGCCATCCGCTCGGCCATCTGCCGCCGCTGCCGCGAGTCCGAGGCCAGGTCGGGCAGGTAGCGGCGCCGGCCCAGGATGGTCGAGGTGTAGCCGTCCCGCCGGGCCTGGGTGACGGTCGCGTCCAGGTACGCCTTGACCTTGCCGAACCGCTCGAAGTAGGCGTCCATCAGCGCCCTGGCCTCGTCCGGGGGGATGCCGATGCCCTGCGCCAGCCCGTAGGCGGACAGGCCGTAGGCCAGGCCGTAGGTGACCATCTTGACCCGGGCCCTGAGCTCCCGGTCGACCTGGTCGGGAGGCAGGCCCCAGACCATGCCGGCCACCGTCGCGTGCACGTCCTCCCCGCCCTGGAACGCCGCCACCAGGGCCTCGTCCCCGGCCAGGTGGGCCAGCACCCGGAACTCGATCTGGGAGTAGTCGGCCACCAGCAGCCCCTCGGCCTCGGGGGCGGCGATGAAGGCGCGCCGGATCTCCCGCCCGGCCTCGGTGCGGATGGGGATGTTCTGGACGTTGGGGTTCTGGGTCGAGAGCCGGCCGGTGGAGGTGATCAGCTGGTTGAACTGGGCGTGGATGCGGCCGGTGGACTTCTCGACCAGCTTGGGCAGGGTGTCGACGTAGGTGTTCTTGAGCTTGGCGACCTCGCGGTAGCCGATCAGAGCGTCCAGGATCGGGTGCGGGTCGGTGCTGGCCAGCTGGACCAGGGCGTTGTGGTCGGTGGTGTAGCCGGTCTTGATCCGCTTGGTCTTCGGCAGGCCCAGCTTCTCGAACAGGATGTGCTGGAGCTGGGGGTTGGAGCCGATGTTGAACTCCTCGCCGGCCTGCTGGTAGACGCGGGCCTCGTAGTCGGCCAGGCGGGAGTCCAGCCGGTCACGGATCTCGTCCAGCACCGACAGGTCGACGGCGATGCCGACCTGCTCGAGCTTGGCCAGGATCGGCACCAGAGGCAGCTCGACGTCGCCGACCAGCTGCCCGACCTCCATGGCGGCCAGCTCCTCCCCGAGCTTGACGGCCAGCTCCCCCACCGCCTGGGCCCGCAGGCACCAGTCGGGCCAGTGCTCCTCCTCCCCCTCCCCGGAGGTGTCGAGGGCGAGCTGGGTGCCCTCCCCGGCCGGCCGCTCGTCGGTGCCGGCGCCCTCGGGCCGCAGCTCCTTGCGGAGGTAGCGCAGGGCCAGGTCGGCCAGGTCGTAGGTCCGCTGCGCCGGCAGGGCCAGGTAGGCGGCCAGGGCGGTGTCCATTCCCAGCCCCCGCAGCTCCCACCCGCGAGCCCACACCGCCAGGTACAGGTACTTGGCGTCGTGGGCCAGCTTGGGCCGCTCGGGGTCGCCGAGCAGCTGGGCCAGGGCCTCCAGGTCCTCGGGCCCGGCCCCGTCCTCGAGGTCGAGCCACACGCTGTGGAAACCCGGTGCCGCCGCTCCGGCGCCGTCCAGCTCCTCCGCCCACAGGGCGATGCCGGTGAGCTCGGCCCGGCCGGGGCTGGTGCGCAGACGGGCCGACAGGGCGATCGGCCGGTCGGCCGGCACCGCGGCCAGCCACCCGGCGAGCTCGCCCTTGGCGAGCCGCCGGGCGTCGACCTCGAACCCGGTGTCGACCGGGCCGGTCTCGACCGTGGTCGCGAACAGCCGCTCGCGCAGCGGGTGGAACTCCAGGGTGTCGAACAGCCGGTGGATCTCGGCCCGGTCCCAGGGCCCCATCCGCAGGTCGCGAGCCCCGACCGGCAACGGCACGTCGTCGCGCAGCCGCATCAGCTGCTTGTTCCGGAGCACGTCCTCGGCGTGGGCGACCAGGTTCTCCCTGAGCTTGCCCCGCTGCTCGTCGGCGTGGGCCACCACCTCCTCGACGGTGCCGTAGGTCTGGACCAGCTTGGTGGCGGTCTTGTCGCCGACCCCGGGGACGCCGGGCAGGTTGTCGGAGGGGTCGCCGCGCAGGGCGGCCACGTCGATGTAGCGCTCGGGCGGCACCCCGTAGCGCTCGAGCACGGCGGCCTCGTCGTACACGGCGGTGTCGGTGATGCCGCGCCGGGTCATCATCACCCGGACGTCGGCCTTGTCGTCGATGACTTGGAGAGCATCCCGGTCCCCGGTGACGACCAGGACCGGCAGCCCCTCCTCCTTGGCCTCCTTGACCAGGGTGGCGATCAGGTCGTCGGCCTCGTAGCCGGGGACCTCGACCACCGGGATGCGGAGGGCGGCCAGGACCTCGCGGACCAGCGGCATCTGGGTGCTGAAGTCGTCCGGGGTGGTCCGGCGGTTGGCCTTGTAGCCGTCGTAGACGTCGTGGCGGTAGGCGGGCCGGCCCAGGTCGAAGCAGACCGCGATCCGGTTCGGCGAGAAGTCGCCGAACAGCTTGACCAGCATGGTCGTGAAGCCGTAGACGACGTTGGTCAGCTGCCCGGTGGTCGTCTGCAGGTCGCTGGGCAGGGCGAAGAAGGCCCGGTAGGCGAGGCTGTGCCCGTCAAGCAGGACCAGTGGGGACGCGGACGGCGGTGCGGAGGTGGCCACAAAGCGAGTCTATCAACCGCCTCCGTCGGGACCGACCATGCTGTCCACCCTCGAGGTGACACGGCGTCGCATTATCAGCCGGGTGCCCTCATCGATCCGCTGGAGCCGCACCTCGTCCACCAGCTGGAGGATCAGCCACAGGCCCCGCCCGCCCGTCTGGAGCACGGGCGGCGGCTCGGCCGGCAGGCGCGGCAGCCGCGCGCTGGGCCCGCCGTCGCGAACGCTCATCTCGACCCACTCTCCGTCGGCGTCCACCGACACCCGCACCGGCTCGCCGCCCCGGGAGCCGTGGCGGATGGCGTTGCTGACCGCCTCGTCGAGGGCGAGCAGCACGTCGGCGAGCACGTGCTCGCCGACGTCCTCCAGGCCTCGGGCCACCGACCGCCGCAGGTCGGGGATGGAGCTGGAGTCGGGCGGCAGGGTCAGGTTCACGGGTCGGCCTTACCCAGAACGCTGACGACCTCAAACCGTCGCCTGAGGATCCTTGTCGGAATCGATACGGATGGCTGAAGCGGCAGGGCGCTGAGGAAACCGAGCTCAGGGCCGCAACACATCGTCGCAGGTGGCACCTGCGACAATGCTGAATCCATTGCGGCACAAGGGGTGCACACGTTTGACCCCCGACCGGCCGACTGTTAGCGTGCCGTCAATCGGGGTCCCCACGGGGGCCCCGAGGTCGTCCGGTGCGGGGGTCCGAGGACCGAGTAGAGAACGCGCGCACTCGGGGAAGGTGCGCGAACGGAGCCAAAGGCTCTCGGACCTCCGCCGGGCGTGGTTCACCCCACCGGACGCACGTGGGACTCACCCGTGCGATGGGCGCGCCGCATCCTCGCCCGCTCGCCCTGGGAACCTATTCCTCGCCGAGGTAGGCCTTTCGGACCTGCTCGTTCTCGAGCAGGGAGCTGGCTTCGTCCTCGAGGACGATCTTGCCGGTCTCGATCACGTAGCCGCGGTGGGCCAGGTTGAGGGCCTGGGCGGCGTTCTGCTCGACCAGCAGGACGGTCATGCCCTGCTTGTTGATGTCGCCGATGGTGTCGAAGATGGTCTGGACCACGAGCGGGGCCAGCCCCATCGACGGCTCGTCCAGGAGCAGCAGCCTCGGCCGGGCCATCAGTGCCCGGCCCATGGCCAGCATCTGCTGCTCGCCCCCGGACAGGGTCCCGGCGGCCTGCCTGGCCCGTTCCTTCAGGATCGGGAACAGGTCCATGATCCGGTCCATGTCCTCGCGCTGCCCGGCGGCGTCACGGCGGATGAACGCGCCCATGTCCAGGTTCTCGCGCACGCTCATGCGCGGGAAGATCCGGCGGCCCTCCGGCGACTGGGCCACGCCCAGGGCCACGACCTCGTGCGCCGGCAGCAGGTCGATCCGCTGCCCCTCGTAGAAGACCGCCCCCTCGCGCGGTCGCAGCAGCCCCGACACGGTCCGCAGGGTGGTCGTCTTGCCCGCCCCGTTGGCGCCGATGAGGCAGACGATCTCACCCCGGCTGACGTGGAACGACAGCCCCTTGACGGCCTCGATGTTGCCGTAAAAGACGTGGATGTCCTTGACGTCCAGCAGCGCCTCGTCCATCTACGACGCCGCCTTCCCGAGGTAGGCCTCGATGACCTTGGGGTCGCGCTGGACCTCCCGCGGCAGGCCCTCGGCCAGCTTCTCGCCGTGGTCGAGCACGGTCACCCGGTCCGAGATCCCCATGAGGAACTTCATGTCGTGCTCGATGACCACGATCGACAGGCCCTGGGAGCGGATGCGCTGCACCAGCTCGGCCGCCCTGGCCGTCTCCTGCGGGTTCATGCCGGCCGTCGGCTCGTCCAGCAGGACCAGCTTCGGCTCGGTGGCCAGGGCACGGGCGATCTCCAGCCGCCGCATGTCGCCGTAGGGCAGGTTCCGGGCCAGCTCGTCGCCCTTGCCGGCCAGCCCAACGAACTCCAGCAGCTCGGCCGCACGCTCGAAGCTCTCGCGCTCCTCGCGCCGGAACCGGGGCCCGCGGATCACCGAGGACAGCACGCCCTCCCGGGTCCGGCAGTGCCGGCCGACGAGGACGTTCTCGCGGGCGGACATGTTCGAGAACAGCCGCAAGTTCTGGAACGTCCTGGCGATGCCGAGCTTAGTGATGCGGTCCGGCGAGAGGCCGTTGATCCGCCGGCCCTCGAACAGGACGTCGCCGTCGCTGGGGGCGAACATGCCCGTGATGCAGTTGAAGAAGGTCGTCTTGCCAGCCCCGTTGGGCCCGATCAGGCCGATGATCTGGCCCTGCCCGACGGTGAGGTCGACCTCCCGGACCGCCACCAGCCCCCCGAACCGGCGGGTCACCTTGCGGGCCTCCAGGATGGGCGCGCCGTCGACGCCGGGCCCGGGTCCGCGCTGCGGCGCGGGCATGGTCGCCGTGGGATCCGTCATGCGCCGCTCCTGACGTCGAAGAGCTGTTGGGACTCGGCGGCGGCGGTCTCGCCGGTGGCGTGGAGCTCGCGGCGGCGGCGGGCCGAGGGCAGCAGCCCCTCGGGACGGAACCGCATGATCAGGATCAGGGCGAACCCGAAGACCAGGAACCGGATGTCGGAGAACTCCCGCAGCTTCTCCGGCAGGAAGGTCAGGATGATCGCCCCCAGCACCACCCCGGGCGGGTTGCCGAGGCCGCCCAGCACGACCATGGCCAGGATCAGCACCGAGAACGGGAAGGTGTAGGAGTCGGGGGACACCTGGGTCAGCAGGTGGGCGTTGACCGCCCCGGACATGCCCGCGAACCAGGCCCCGGCCCCGAAGGCCAGCAGCTTGATGATGGTGGTGTTGATGCCCATGGCGGCGGCTGCGACCTCGTCCTCACGGACGGCCACCCAGGCCCGCCCGATGCGGGAGTCGTTGAGTCGGTAGATCGTGGCCAGGGTCAGCGCGATCAGGGCCAGCAGCAGGTAGTAGTAGACCGAGTTGCCGCTGATCTCGAACCCGGCGATGGTGAAGCCGGCGCCCATCGACCAGCCGCCCACGACCGGGTCGGGGATCGAGGAGATGCCGTTCGGGCCGCGGGTGATCGGGTCCAGGTTGTTCAGCGTGATGCGGACGATCTCGCCGAACCCGAGGGTGACGATGGCCAGGTAGTCGCCACGCAGCCGCAGCGTCGGCGCTCCCAGCAGGACCCCGAAGATGGCTGCCACCACGGGCGCGAGGACGAACACCACCAGCAGGAACGGGACGTGGAAGTTGACGTTGGTCAGCAGGGCGTTGCCGGTGAGGGCGGCCGTGTAGGCGCCGATGCCGAAGAAGGCGACGTAGCCGAGGTCGAGCAGGCCGGCCGAGCCGACCACGATGTTCAGGCCTAGCGCGGCCAGCACGAACAGGCCGGCCTGGGCGGTCACCTGGATCCAGAAGGTGTTGCCCTCCTGGGTGAACGGGAACAGCAGCAGGAGCACCGCAAGCAGGGCGATCGCGAAGCCCTCGTTGCGGCGGAACGGCCCGGCAAGGCCCTTGTACACGCCGAGCGTCGAGAGGGTGGCCGCCAGCCCGGTGAGGGCGATGAAGAAGCCGAGGAACTCACCGGGGTCGTCGATCTCGATGCCGAGCAGGAAGATCCCGAACGCCACCAGCGAGGCGACCACCACCACGGCGAGGTCGATCAGCATCGACCGCCGCGGCCACGGCGTCGCCTCCGGCGCCGGGGGTGCCAGCTGCAGGCTCCGGGCGCCCAGCCACACCAGCACTCCGCCGGCCATCGTGACCCAGGGACCCGGCCCGAGCCTGCCCACCTCGACGTCCAGGAACAGGACCAGGGTGAACGCCCACATCGCCGGCAGGAGTGCCAGGGAGATGCCAATGCGACCCAGGGCCTCGCCCTGGGTCGAGGTCCGCGACCGGCTGCGCAGCACCAGCACCCCGTAGGCCAGGGCGGCCACTGCCAGCAGCAGGGACCAGGTCCGCACACCCCCGAACCCGTAGTCGGCCAGCCGACCGGTGAGCGGCACCCCCTCGACCCGCACCGGGGACAGGGTCCAGTAGAGGTAGGAGCCGAAGAGGCCCACCACCCCACCGGCGGGGACCGCGACCAGGGGGAGGCGGGCCCGGTCCCGCAGGCGGGACAGAGCCTCGGCCCGGGAGGCGCCCCGGCCCCGTTCGGCCACGGCCGTCGGCGCGGCCATCAGGCCGCCACCCGCTCACCGAGCAGCCCGGTGGGCCGGAAGACCAGCACCAGGATCAGCACCCCGAAGGCGAACACGTCCTGCCACTCCCCGCCCAGGTAGGCGGCGCCGAACGTCTCGAGGATGCCGAGCAGGAAGGCACCGAGGACGGCGCCGGCGATGTTGCCGATGCCGCCGAGCACGGCCGCAGTGAACGCCTTGAGGCCGGCGATGAAGCCCATGAAGAAGTTGACCTGACCGAGGTACATGCCGGCCAGGACCCCGCCGATGCCGGCCAGGGCGGATCCGATGATGAAGGTCAGGGCGATGATCTGGTCGACGTTGATGCCCATCAGCCGGGCCGTGTCCGGGTCCTCGGCGGTGGCCCGCATAGCCTTGCCGAGCCGGGTCGTGCGGATGAAGGCGGTCAGGACGAAGGTCAGCAGCAGCGCCAGGCCGACCATGAACACCCAGAGCAGCTGGATGTTGGCCCCGGCGATCTGGAAGGACGTGTTGGGGAACAGGTCCGGGAAGGCCAGCTGACCGCGCGAGTAGAACACGGCCACCAGCTGCTGGAGGGCGAAGCTGGCCCCCAGCGCGGTGATCAGTGGCGCCAATCGGGGGGCGTTGCGCAGCGGCCGGTAGGCGAACCGCTCCAGGCTCACCCCGATCAGCGGCGTCAGCAGGGTGGCCATCAGCAGAACGACGACCAGGGCGACCAGCGAGGTCCCGCCCCAGCCGAAGGCAGTGACGCCGAGGTTGAAGGTCCAGAGCCCGATGAATGCCCCCAGCATGAACACCTCGCCGTGGGCGAAGTTGATCAGCTGGATGATGCCGTACACCATCGTGTAGCCAAGGGCAATGAGCGCGTAGTACGAGCCTTTGGTTACGCCGTTGGCGAGTTGCTGGACAAGCTCATCCACAGCGCCCTCCCGAACCCGATGGCCGCCGCCCCGGGGGCGGGCGCCGCGCCGGTCGCCGGCCCGGCGCCGCCCCACGGAGCGGGGTGACGACGATGGCTCCTAGGTCTCGAACGCTCCCGAGAACTCCGCCTTCCATTCGGTGCCCTCGGCCTTGTAGACGGTCAGGGCGCGGTTGCTGGTGTCGCCGTACTCGTCGAAGGAGTGCTCACCGGTGGCACCCTGGAACCCCGAGGTGCCGCTGACCGCCTCGACGATCTGCGGCCGGGCCGCCTCGACGCTCTCGGCGTTGGGAAGCGCCTTGGCCAGACCCTGGATGATGATGTTGGCCGCGTCGAAGGACTGGGCGCCGTAGGCGCTGTAGCTCTCCTTGAAGCCGGCCGCCTCGTAGTCCTTGACGAACTGCTGGGCGCTCTCGAGCTGGTCCACCGGCTCGCCGATCGAGGTCGCCAGCGTGCCAGTGGCCTTGTCACCGGCGCCCTTGAAGAAGTCCGAGGCGTAGATGCCGTCGCCGCCCATCAGCGGGCCCTTGAAGCCGCGCTCCTTGAGCTGGGCGGCCAGCGGGCCGGCGGCCGGGTACTCGCCGCCGTAGTAGACCATGTCGGCGTTGGTGCCGATGACCTGGGTCACGACCGCGCCGAAGTCGCGATCGGTTGGGTTGACGGTCTCGGTCCCGGCGATGGTCCCGCCCTTCTCCTTGAAGCGGGCGGAGAAGGTCTGGGCGAGGCCCTGGCCGTAGGTCTTCTTGTCGTGGATGACGAAGGCGGACTTGAAGCCGCCGTCACCGAGCGCGTAGTCGGCCGCGAACGGGCCCTGGAAGGTGTCGGTGGTGGCGGTCCGGAAGTAGGTCGGCCAGACCCGCTTGGGGGCGTCGTCCGGCTTGGGCCCACGGGTCAGGGTCGGGTTGGTGTTGGCCGGCGACACCTGGGTGATGTTCGCCTTGGACAGCACCGGCGCCACCGACTGGGCAACGCTCGAGTTCAGGGTCCCGACGACCCCCGCGACCTGCGGGTCCGAGGCCAGCTTGTTGGCCGCGTTGGCCCCGGTGGCGGGGTCGGCGGCGTCGTCCTCAGCCGCCAGGACGAGCTCGTAACCCGGTACCGTGCCCTTCTCGTTGGCCTGGCGGACGGCCAGGTCGACCGAGTTCCTGATGCCGAGGCCCAGCTCGGAGAGGTCGCCGGTCAGCGGCGCGATGACGCCGATCTTGACGGTCTTCTGCTCCTCCTGGGCGGCGTCGCCGCCACCGGTGTCCCGACTGCAGCCGGCGACGACGAGGAGCAATGCTCCGAGCACGGTGACCGACTGAAGGACTCTGCCCTTCAAGGTCATGTTCCTTCCTCCTGTCGCGAGCCCCGTTGGTTCTGGCGCCGACGACGGCCGGGGCTGCCGCTCGAGACGCTCGATGACTCGCGACCCCAGCCATCGTCCGAGGAACGTCCCACCCAGGCTCGGGCCAGGTCGCGACCGGCAAGACTGTACCGCAACAAGGGCAAACTGTGTCCGACGCTTCTGGCCGTGACGGGACCGGCACGACGACCTCCCCGTCACGGCCAGAAGGCGCAGAGCGGTTACGATGCGACGGGACCGGGCCCGCCGCCGCCGTCAGGCTCGGCGAAGGTGCCCTCCGGGCCTGCCGGTGGGGGCAGGTTGACCGGCGGGCCTGGGACCTTCTTGCCCGGGACGCCGTTGACCGACTCGGTGGAGTAGGCAAAGGTCAGCTGCGCGAACGCGATCAGGTCGCTGTTCACCTCGAGGGCGTGCAGGTTGACGTTGTCGAGGGTGTCGCAGTCCTCGTGGTAGCAGGGGTCGAACTGCTCGCCGGCGGTGCCGCCCCAGATGGCCTCCTGCTCCTCGGTCTTGACCACCTCGGCGCCCGTGAACAGGCCCCCGGAGGGGATCCCGGCCTCGATGAACGCCTGGTAGTCGCTGCGCCCCGAGAACTGGGTGTCGTCGTAGGGCTCGCCGATCAGGGTGTAGTAGGACTCGTACAGGTCCTCGATCGCCGTCGAGCCGGGCGGGATGGGCACGCCGGCCGGCGCCGGGAAGGTGGACTGGTCGGCGTCGTAGACCATGAAGATGTAGTTGGGCGAGCCCACCATGTCGTAGTTCAAGTACAGGGCGATCCGGTCCCGCTCGGCCTGGGACAGTCCCTCGACGTAGGCGGTCGAGCCGACCAACCCCAGCTCCTCGGCACCCCACCAGGCGAACCGGACCGTGTTCTCCGGCTTCACCCTGGCCATCATCAGCGCCGTCTCCAGCAGGGCCGCCGAACCAGAGCCGTTGTCGTTAATGCCCGGGCCCGCGGTCACGCTGTCCAGGTGGGCGCCGGCCATCACCACGTTGTCCTGGTTCTTGCCGGGCAGTTCGGCGATCACGTTGAAGTCGGTGCGGGTCTCGGGCGGGTCGACCCGGACGTGGGCGGTCGAGCCGGGCTGGGCCAAGGCCACCCCGGCGGCGAAACTGGCCCCCACGACCGGGATGTCGAGCTCGGCCGGGGCGAGGGTACCGACGATCAGGGCCTCACGGTCGGGGGTGTTGCCCTGGTTGAAGATGATGACTGCCTCGGCGCCGGCGGCCTGGGCGTTCAGGGCCTTGACAGCGAAGGTGCAGAGCGGCGCCGGCGCCGGCGGTCCGCCGCGCTGGATGAGCGCGATGTCGTTGGGTCCGCTGAAGTCCAGACCGGCGAAGTCCGACGCCTCGCAGCCACTGGTGGTCTCCCGCGGCGGGGTCAGGTTGATGTCGACCGGGATCACCGGGCCGGTCACATCACCGGTGCCGCTGTTGGTGAAGACTCCCGTCTCATAGGTGGCGGTCACCGGGGTGAGCTGCTCCAGCACCGCCGGGAAGTTGAACTCGAACTCGAACTCGTCCAGCGTTACCTCATACCCGGCATCCCGCAGCAGGTCAGCGACGTACTCGACGCTCTCCGCATAACCCTCCGTGCCCGCGGCCCGGGTCCCCGGATAGAACGGGTCGTCGTTGGCGTCGGCGATCTTCTGGAACTGCGCCTGGTGCTCCCGTACCCCCTCCAGGGTCACGCACTCCAGCAGCTTCTGGTAGGTGTTGTTGGTACGGCGGTCGCACGCCTCGGCTGGCGCGGCGAGCGCGGCCGGCATTGGCAGCAGGAGCGTCACCACCAACGCGAGAACCGCCACCTGAACGATGCGGACGGACATCCGCCTCGATGACCCGGACCGGTTCGTCATCTAGGACCCCCTTGTCCCACCGGGCGGCTCGTCGCTCGGCCCGGACGCCCTCACGGTCCGGGCACCGTGTATCAAGTCCGCTGCAAGGTCACTAGTCCGACAAGTCATCGAAAGGTGGTATTCTGACGCGCTCGCGTGCCTGCACGGACGGTCATGGCCGCGGTCCCCCGTCCGACCCGTTGCTCACCGCTTCGGCCCCACGAACTCGTCCAGCAGGGCGACACTCCCCCGCCGGGCGACCGACAGGCTCCACGCGTTGTTGTGCCGCCACTCGATCCCCAGCTGGTCGCACGCCCGCCCGAAGATCCCCCGGATGTCCGCCGACACGTTGCTGAAGTGGTACCGGGGATACGGCGTCCCGTTGACCCAGTTGAGCACCCGGCACCCGTCGGAGTGGAGCAGCCCCCGGATCAAGGGGCGAGGGTCGAGGTCGACCTATGCGGTCGAAGTCCGGCACGCGCCCGCTTCGCCAGTCCAGGATGGTCTGCCTCGGAACTCCCGTCTCTCGCGAGATCTCGCAGTCGTTCCAGCCGGCCCGTGCCAGCTCGAGCACGAGCGCGACTTCCTCTCTCGACCGCACTTCGCTACCCTCCTTCCGACCAGGCCCGAGTGGCGTAATACGGCAGCCGCGATGGATTCAAAATCCATTGCCCGAAAGGGCGTGCGGGTTCGAGTCCCGCCTCGGGCACCCATGTGAGGAACCTAGCGCGACCCGAACTCCTGTTCGAGTGCCGCGCGAGATCTGTGGACAGCGCCGCCGGATCGTGGGCGGGCGCCGCTACGATGCCCTTCCCCTGGAGATCCATCGGAGGTCCATGTATGCGCTACCCGCCCGCACGACGGCTCGACCTGGTTGAGGAGCTGCACGGCTTCCGGGTTGCCGACCCCTACCGGTGGCTCGAGGACGCCGAGGCGGACGAGACCGAGGCGTGGAGCAAGGCCCAGGACGAGCTGCTGGCCGAGTGGATGGAGGGCCGGCCGGGGCGGAAGGCGGTCCGGGAGCGGCTGGAGCGGCTGCTCGGGGCGGGGCTCGTGTCGGTGCCGGTGCTCAGGGGGGACCGGGCGTTCTTCGAGCGGCGTCGCGGCGACCAGCAGCATCCGGTGCTGCTGGTCCGGGAGGCCGACGGGGCCGAGCGGGTCCTGATTGACCCGAGCGCCCTGGCCGAGGACGACACCATCACCCTCGACGGCTGGGTCCCCTCGCTGGAGGGGGAGCGGCTGGCCTACTTCCTGTCCCAGGGCGGCGACGAGGAGGCGTCGCTGTTCATCATGGACGTGCCCAGTGGCGAGACGATCGAGGGCCCGATCGACCGGACCCGCTACTGCCCGCTGGCCTGGCTGCCCGGCGGCGACACCTACTACTACGGGCGTCGGCTGCCCGCCGACGCCGTCCCCGAGGGCGAGGCCGCCTTCCACCGGCGGGTCTGGCGCCACCAGGTCGGGGACGACCCGGACCGCGACCAGCTGGTGTTCGGCGAGGGCCGGGAGAAGACCGAGTACCACTCGCTGCGGGTGTCCCTCGACGGCCGCTGGCTGCTGATCGGGGCGGCGGCCGGGACGGCGCCCCGCAACGACCTGTACATCGCCGACCTGGCCGGCGACGGGACCCTGCGGCCGATCCAGGAGGGGCTCGACGCCGAGACCGACGGCCGGGTCGGGACCGACGGTCGCCTGTACCTGCACACCAACCTGGACGCGCCCCGGTTCCGGATCGTGGTCGCCGACCCGGCCCGGCCGGAGCCGGCGGCCTGGCGCGACCTGGTGCCCGAGTCCGAGGACGTGCTCGCGGGCTACACGCTGACCGACGACGCCCTGGTGGTGGCGTCCAGCCGGCACGCCGTCGGCCGGGTGACGGTGCACGACCGGCAGACCGGGGAGCTCCGGGCCGGGGTCGAGCTGCCCGGTCCGGGGTCGGTGCTCGGCGTGTCCGCCCGCCCCGAGGGCGGCGACGAGGTCTACCTCGGCTACACCGACTTCACCACCCCGCCCCGCACCTACCGCTACCAGGTCGATGAGGGGAAGCTGGAGCTGTGGATGGACGCTCCCGGCCAGGTCGACCTGCTGGCCGGGGTGACCGCCAGGCAGGAGACCTACCGCTCCAAGGACGGGACCGAGGTCCGCCTGTTCCTCCTGCACCGCGACGGGCTGACCCCCGACGGGAACCGGCCGACGATCCTGTACGGCTACGGCGGCTTCAATATCTCCCTCACCCCGGCCTGGAGCGCGGTGGCGGCCGCCTGGGTCGAGCGGGGCGGGGTGTACGCGATCGCCAACCTGCGGGGCGGCAGCGAGGAGGGTGAGGCCTGGCACCGCGACGGGATGCGGGCCAACAAGCAGAACGTCTTCGACGACTTCGCCGCCGCGGCCGAGCACCTGATCGCCGGCGGCTGGACGTCACCGCAGCGGCTGGCCATCGCCGGCGGCTCCAACGGCGGGCTGCTCGTCGGGGCCGCGCTGACCCAGCGGCCGGAGCTGTTCGCGGCCGTGGCCTGCAGCGCCCCCCTGCTCGACATGGTCCGCTACGAGCGCTTCGGCCTGGGCGAGACCTGGAACGACGAGTACGGGCGGGCCGACGACCCGACCGAGCTCGGCTGGCTGGTCGGCTACTCCCCGTACCACAGGGTCGTCGTGGGGACCGCCTACCCGGCGGTGCTGTTCACCGTCTTCGACTCCGACACCCGGGTGGACCCGCTGCACGCCCGCAAGCTGTGCGCCGCCCTCCAGGCCGCGACGTCCTCCGACCGCCCGATTCTGCTCCGCCGCGAGCGCCGGGCCGGCCACGGCGCCCGCTCGGTCCGGCGCACGGTCGAGCTCAACGCCGACATCCTGACGTTCCTGGCCGTCCAGCTCGGCCTCGACCTGGGAGCCGCCGCGACCTAGCCCCGGGCCGTGTGGACGGCGTCGGCCAGCTCGGTGGTGAGGGTGCGGAGGGCGGGGAGGCCGCCGTCGGCCAGGGAGCGGACCAGGGCGGTGCCCACGATGGCGCCGTCGGCGAAGCGGGCCACGGCGGCGGCCTGGTCGGGGTTGGAGACGCCGATGCCGGCGCAGACCGGCCGGTCGGTGTGGGCGCGGACCCGGTCGACCAGCTCCTCGATCCCGGCGGCCAGGGAGGCGCGCAGGCCGGTCACGCCGAGGGACGCCTGGGCGTAGACGAAGCCCCGTCCCACCTTGGCGACCGCCGCCAGGCGGGCGTCGGTCGAGGTCGGGGCGGCCAGGAACACGGGGGCGATCCCGGCGGCGCCGGCCGCCTCCAGCCACTCCCCCGCCTCCTCGGGCGGCAGGTCGGGCACGACCGCTCCGCAGGCCCCGGCGGCGGCCAGCTCGGCCGCGAACCGCTTGGGCCCGCGGTGGGCGACGAGGTTGTAGTAGACGAGCAGGACCACCGGGGTGTCGACGCTGGCGGTCAGCTCGTTGACCAGGCCGAGGACATCGTCCAGGCGGGTCCCGGCCTCGAGGGCGGCGGTGACGGCTCGCTGGATGACCGGGCCGTCGATCAGCGGGTCCGAGTAGGGAGGGCCGACCTCGAGCACGTCGGCCCCGGCCTCGGCCAGGGCCCGGAACGCCGCCAGCGACCCGTCCAGGTCCGGGAACCCCGCTACCCCGTAGGCGACCAGAGCCGCCCGTCCCTCCCGGCGCAGCGCCTCCAGCCGCCCCTCCAGGCGCTCCACCGGCTCCACCGTCGGGGTCGCCCCGGACCGCCCCCCCGGGCCGTGGACATCCGCGCGCGGGCCGGGCCGATCAGCCATCGACCGCACCCGCGGGCGGCTCGTTGTTCACCAGAAGGCCCGCGACGGTCTCCACGTCCTTGTCGCCCCGGCCGGAGAGGTTGAGGACGACCAGAGTGCCGGGAGCGACGCGGCCGTCCTTGGCGGCGGCGGCGAGCCAGCCGATGGCGTGGGCAGGCTCGAGGGCGGCGAGGATGCCCTCGGTGCGGGCGAGGAGGCGGAAGCCGTCCAGGGCCAGCTGGTCGGGGGCGTTCTCGTAGGTGACCCGGCCGGCGTCCTTCCAGAAGGCGTGCTCGGGGCCGACGCCCGGGTAGTCGAGGCCGGCCGAGACCGAGTGGGTCGGGAGGACCTGGCCGTCGGGGTCCTGGAGGACGTAGGAGCGGGCGCCGTGGAGGACCCCGGCCTCGCCGAGGCCGAGGGAGGCGCCGTGGTCGCCCGGCTGGGGGCCGCGGCCGCCGGCCTCGACCCCGACCAGCCGGACGGGGGCGTCGTCGACGAAGCCGGCGAACAGCCCGGCGGCGTTGGACCCACCGCCGACGCAGGCCACGGCCAGGTCGGGCAGCCGGCCCTCGGCCTCGAGGACCTGGGCCCTGGCCTCGTCGCCGATGACCCGCTGGAACTCCCGGACCATGAGCGGGTAGGGGTGGGGGCCGACCACCGACCCGATCGAGTAGTGGGTCGACCCGACCGACTCGACCCAGTCCCGCAGGGCCTCGTTGATGGCGTCCTTGAGGGTGGCGGTGCCGGTCGCCACCGGCCGGACCTCGGTGCCGAGCAGCCGCATGCGGACCACGTTGAGGTGCTGGCGCCGGGTGTCCTCCTCGCCCATGTAGACGACGCACTCCTGACCGAGGAGAGCGGCCACGGTCGCGGTGGCCACGCCGTGCTGGCCGGCGCCGGTCTCGGCGATCACCCGGGGCTTGCCCATCCGGCGGGTCAGCAGGTGCTGGCCGAGGGAGTTGTTGAGCTTGTGGGCCCCGGTGTGGAGCAGGTCCTCGCGCTTCAGCCAGACCCGCAGGCCGAGCTCGTCCGACAGCCGCCGGGCCGGGAACAGTGGGGTCGGCCGGCCGGCGTAGTCGCGGCGCAGGGCGTCGAGCTCGGCCCCGAAGGCGGGGTCGGCGATGGCCTCCTCGAAGGCCTCGGTGAGCTGGTCGAGGGCGGCCATCAGGACCTCGGGGACGAAGCGCCCGCCCCAGCCCCCGAAGTGCCCGAGCGGGTCGGGCCGGTGCGCGACCTCGGCCGGCCCGGGGCCGGGCGCGTCGACGACAAGTCGATCAGACATCAAGGAGATTCCCCGACAAGTGGTCCTCGTAGGCCTTGAGGTCGAAGTGGCCGTGGCCGCAGAGGTTGAAGACGATCGTCTCCGAGCGCCCTTCCTCCTTGCAGCGCAGGGCCTCGTCGATCACGGCCCGGATGGCGTGGGCCGGCTCGGGCGCGGGGAGGATGCCCTCGGTGCGGGCGAACTGCACCGCCGCCTCGAAGATCTTGGACTGCGGGTAGGCGACGGCCTCGATGTGGTCCTCCTTGCGCAGCAGCGACACCAGCGCCGAGTCGCCGTGGTAGCGCAGCCCGCCGGCGTGGATCGGGGCCGGGATGAAGTCGGCCCCGAGGGTGTACATGGGGATCAGCGGAGCCATGCCGGCCTGGTCGCCCAGGTCGTACTCGAACCGGCCCTCGGTGAGGGTCGGGGCGGCGGTCGGCTCGACCGCCACCACCCTGGTGTCGCGGCGCCCGGCCAGCTTCTCGGCCAGCAGCGGGAAGGTGAAGCCGCCGAAGTTCGACCCGCCGCCCACGCAGGCCACCAGCACGTCGGGCTCGACCCCGACCTGCTCCAGTTGCGCCTTGAGCTCCAGGCCGATGACCGTCTGGTGCAGCAGCACGTGGTTGAGCACGCTGCCCAGCGCGTAGTGGGTGTCCTCGCGGGTGGCGGCGTCCTCGACCGCCTCCGAGATGGCGATGCCCAGCGACCCGGGCGAGTCCGGGTCCTGGCCGAGCACGGCCCGACCGGCCCCGGTGTCGGGCGACGGCGACGGGGTCACGCTGGCCCCCCAGGTCTCCATGATCGAGCGCCGGTACGGCTTGCCGTCGTAGGAGGCCCGCACCATGTACACCTTGCACTCGAGGTCGAAGCGGGCGCAGGCGAAGGCCAGGGCGCTGCCCCACTGGCCGGCGCCGGTCTCGGTGCTGATCCGGCTGATGCCCTCGGCCTTGTTGTAGAACGCCTGGGGGACGGCGGTGTTGGGCTTGTGGGAGCCGGCCGGGGACCCGCCCTCGTACTTGTAGTAGATGCGGGCCGGGGTGCCGAGGGCACGCTCCAGGTCGAGGGCCCGGATCAGCGGGGTCGGCCTCCACAGCTGGTAGGTGTCGAGCACCGGCCCGGGGATGTCCACCCACTCGTCGGTGGAGACCTCCTGGCCGATCAGGGCCATGGGGAACAGCGGCGCCAGGTCGTCGGGCCCGACCGGCTGGCGGGTCTGCGGGTGCAGGTAGGGGTCGGGCTTGGTCGGCATCGAGGGGACGATGTTGAACCAGGCGCTCGGCAGCTCGTCCTCACGGAGCAGGATCTTGCGGGGCTCGGCCATGGGCTCCTCCAGTTCGGGTGGGGACGGCGAGCAGGTCGCGGAGCGCGGACGCCGGGTCGGGCGCGCGGACCAGGGCCTCGCCGACCAGGACGGCGTCGGCCCCGGCGGCGGCGGCCGCCTGGACGCCGGCCCGGTCGCGGATGCCGCTCTCGGCGACCAGGACGGTGCCGGCGGGCAGGGCGTGGTGGACGGCGGCGAAGCGGCCCGGGTCGACCTCGAGGCTGGTCAGGTCGCGGGCGTTCACCCCGACCAGGGTGGCGCCGGCGGCCGCGGCCACCTCGGCCTCGGCCACCGTGTGGACCTCGACGAGGGCGTCGAGGCCGGCCGCGGCGGCCTCGACGAGCAGGGCGCCCAGGGCCGGCTCCTCGAGCGCGGCCACGATCAGCAGGACCGCGTCGGCGCCCCAGGCCCGTGACTCCCACATCTGGTAGGCGGTGGTGACGAAGTCCTTGCGGAGCACCGGCAGGTCGACCGCGGCCCGCACCGCCAGCAGGTCGTCCGGGCTGCCGGCGAAGTGCCGGGGCTCGGTGAGCACGCTGACCGCCGCCGCCCCGCCCTCGACGTAGGCGCCGGCGAGGATGGCCGGGTCGAGGCCGATGCGGATGTCCCCCTTGGAGGGCGAGCGCCGCTTGACCTCGGCGATCACCCGCGGCCCGTCCGGCCCGCGCCGGACCGCCGCCGCCAGTCCCCGCGCCGGCGGAAGCGCGGCCGCGGCCGCCCGCACATCGTCCAGGGGCAGCCGGGCCGCCCGGCGCTCGGCGTCCGACCTGGCGTCCGCCACCGCCCGGGCCAGAAACGAACCGGTCGAGGTCACAGCCGACGATTCTAGCCGCTCTCCGATGTCGTCCCGGCGGGGTGGCTGTGGACATTCGGCCGACCCGTCGCCGAGGTTGGGCTACGCTCCCCCACCGGGGGCCCGGCCACCGACCCGGGACAGGGGCGGCTGTTCGGCGTGGGCTGGGGGGAGGGCGAGGCGGAAGGCGGTGCCGCCGCCGTGGCCGGACTCGGCGCGGATGGCGACGCCCATGGCGTCGCAGAGGGCCTTGACGATGGCCAGGCCGAGGCCTGACCCGACCTCGCGGCTGCCGCGGTAGCGGGACCACAGGTAGCCGTGGTCGAAGGCGTGGGGGAGGTCCTCGGCGGCGATGCCGGGGCCCTGGTCGACGACGGCCGCCTCGACCCCGCCGCCGTCGAGGGGGCGGGCCGCGACCAGGACCTGGCGGCCGGAGGGGCTGGAGCGGGTGGCGTTGTCGAGCAGGTTGTCGAGCACCTGGCGGAGCCGGCCCGGGTCGACGTGGGCGTGGAGCGGGCCGGCGAGGTGGGTGGTGACGGTGACCTGGCGGGGGGCGGCGCGCCCGGTGGCGGCGGTGGCCGCCTCCTTGAGCACCGCCCCGACGTCGGCGTCGACCAGGCTGACGGCGAACTGGCCGCGGCCCAGGCGGGCCAGGTCGAGCAGGTCCTGGACGAGGCGGGCCAGCCGGATGGTCTCGGCGTGGACCCGGGCCAGGGAGCGGCGGCGCTCGGCCGGGTCGTCGACGGTGCCGTCGAGCAGCGCCTCGGTGTAGCCCTGGACGGTGGTCAGGGGGGTCTTGAGCTCGTGGCCGACGCTGGCCAGGAAGGCTCGCTGCTCGCCCTGGGCCCGCTCCAGGCCGGCGGCCATGTCGTTGAAGGCCGCGGCGACCTCGGCGACCTCGCCGTCGCCGTCGACTTGGACCCTTGTCGACAAGTCGCCTTCGCCGACCCGGCGGGCGGCCGCGACCAGCCGGCCGAGGGGGGCCGTGAGCCGGCCGGCCAGCAGCCAGGCGACCAGGGCGGCAACCGCCACGGCCAGGGCGGTGGCCAGCAGCAGCCGCCAGGCCACGACCGGGAGCAGGCTGAGTCCGAGGCGGCGCACCTCGTGGACCAGCAGGACGCCGCCGCCGCCGCGGGCGCGGAGCACGGGCCGCTCGGCCGGGACGACCGCCCAGGCCAGCCCGCCGCCGGCGCCGGTGACCACCCGCCCCTGGGCCAGGGCGGCGGCCAGGTCGACGTCGGGGACGGGGGCCAGCGGGCCGCGGCCGCCGCCGCGGGCCTGGCAGCCGGGCAGGCGGAAGGCGTCGGCGTCCACGGTCAGGAGGTAGACCTCGGTCTCGCCCCGGCGCAGCACCCGGGCCAGGGGGCACAGCTGCCGGCCCGGTCCCGGACCGGCCAGGGTGTCGCTGACCGTCTGCGCCTGGTCGGCGAGCTGCTGCTCGAGGCCTCGCTCGGGCAGCAGCCGGATCAGCGACAGGGTGATGACCCCGATCAGCACCGCGGCCACGACCACGACGGCCACGAAGGCCAGCACCAGCCGCCCCCGCAGCGACCCGCGCATCTCCCCCATCACCCGGACGCGCCCTGGGGGGCGCGGTCGTCGGCCTTGTAGCCGACCCCGCGGATGGTGACGATGGGGGCGCGCTCGCCCAGCTTGGAGCGGAGCTGGCGGATGTGGACGTCGACGGTGCGGGTGTCGGCCGGGAACGAGTAGCCCCAGACCCGCTCCAGGATCTGGTCGCGGGTGAGGACCAGGCCGCGGTTGCGGACCAGGTAGCTGAGGAGCTCGAACTCGCGGGCGGTGAGCTGGACCGGGCGGCCCTCGAAGACGACCTCGTGGCGGGCCGGGTCGACGGTCAGGCTGCCCAGGTGCAGGGGCGGCTCGGGGCCGGTCTCGGGCTCGGGCTCGGCCCGGCGCAGCACCGCCTTGACCCGGGCCACCAGCTCGCGGGGCGAGAACGGCTTGGTCACGTAGTCGTCGGCGCCCAGCTCGAGGCCCAGGACCCGGTCGGCCTCCTCCTCCCGGGCCGTGACCACGATGATCGGCACCCTGGCCCCGCGCTGGCGCAGCGCCCGGGTCACCTCGAACCCGTCCATGCCCGGCAGCATCAGGTCCAGCAGGACCAGCCGGGGCCGCTCGGTGTCCACCGCGGCCAGGCCGGAGGGGCCGTCGGTGCGCCACACGACCCGGAAGCCGTCGCGCTCCAGGTACAGCCGGACCAGGTCGGCGATGGACGCCTCGTCCTCGATCAGCAGCACGGTCCCCTTGGAGGGGTGTCCGGGCGTCAACCAGCCCCCTTTCGCCGTCGCCCTGACGCTAACATCGCCCGGCCAGGTTCGAGTGGCCGCCGCCGGCGTGTTCGAGGACGGTGAAGATCCTGGTCAGTCGCCTTCCCAGGGCGGCTCGGCGGCGGCGGCCGGCTGGGCGCGGTCGGGCGGGGCGCGGAAGGCGTCACCCAGGGCCGGCCAGCGCCGCCCCCGCCGCAGCGCCTCGACCCCGGCGGCGGCCAGCAGCAGCCCGCCGGCGACCACCAGCGCCGGCCCGGCCCGAGGAGTGTCGACCCGCAGGGCGATGCCGCCCGGGACGCCCTCCCGCAGCCCCAGCTCGGC
>Ga0081538_10001711_pt1 | contig 22362 bp, 20 predicted proteins | sample TabmetS5T2R1_FD_71022 | JGI IMG/M metagenome (GOLD analysis project Ga0081538, IMG submission 71022) | Tabebuia heterophylla rhizosphere microbial communities from the University of Puerto Rico - S5T2R1 | ecosystem: Host-associated > Plants > Roots > Rhizosphere ...
CGGGGGAGGCGCCCCCCCACAGCCGCGCGGCGGGGGGCGCCCCCCCCCCCCCCCCCCCCCCCCCCCCCCCCCCCCCGCCCCCCCCCCCCCGGACCCGCCCCAAGGGGCTGTTGGCGTGTCGCCCGTCGTGTCAACCCCTTGGGACATTCGCCAAGCGTTATGAGAGGAACCCTGGAGGCCTGGCCCGCCTGATGGCTTACGTCTCGCTCTACCGCAAGTACCGGCCCCAGACATTCGCGGAGATTGTGGGGCAGCAGCATGTCACCACGACCCTCGCGAATGCGGTCTCCACGAACCGTTTCCACCACGCCTACCTCTTCACGGGCACTCGAGGAACGGGCAAGACGTCGACCGCGCGGATCCTTGCCAAGGCGCTGAGCTGCGAGTCCGGCCCCACCGCCACTCCCTGCAACGCCTGCGCGCACTGCGAGGCCATCACGGCTGGCACGAGCATCGACGTGATCGAGATCGACGCCGCCAGCCACGGCGGCGTCGACGACATCCGCGACCTGCGTGATCGCGTCCCGCTCGCTCCGGCGTCAGCGCGCGTCAAGGTGTACATCGTCGATGAGTGCCACATGCTCTCGACCGCCGGCTGGAACGCGTTCCTCAAGACCGTGGAGGAGCCGCCTGGCCATGTCGTCTTTGTCTTCGCCACGACCGAGCCGCACAAGGTCCTCCCCACGATCCTGTCCCGGACGCAGCGGTTCGACTTCAAACGGCTCGCCGCAGCTGACCTGGCCGCACACGTCGAGGCAATCGGCGCGCGGGAGGGGTTGACGTTCGAGCCCGGTGTGGTCGATTTGGTCGTCCGCGCGGGCGATGGCAGCGTCCGCGACACGCTGTCGGTGCTCGATCAGGTCATCGCCTTTACTGGCCCGAAGGTCACGCTGGCCGGCGTCGGCGAGGTGCTCGGCGCGGTGGCGGACCAGGTGTTGGCTGACCTCGCCGATCGAGTCGCCGCCGGCGATGTCGCCGGGTTGCTCGTGGCGGTTGGGCGGCTTGCCGATGCGGGGCAGGACTTGCGCCAGCTCGCTCGGGACACCGTCGAGCACCTCCGCAGCCTGCTGCTGCTCCAGGCCGCCCCCGACGCTCGGCTCGTGGAGACCACCCCCGAGCGCCTCGCCCGGCTGACCGACCAGGCCGGCCGGATCGGCCGGGTTGAGCTGATCCGCGCTATCGAGCTGCTCGCGGACGCGCAGGCGCAGATGCGCCGGGGCAACACCCGGCTGCCGCTGGAGATCGCCTTGGTCAAGGCCGCGATGCCAGAGACGTGCGGCGATATGGCGGCGCTGGGCGCCCGCCTCGACCGCCTGGAGCGCCGCGAGCCCGTTGCCCCCGCCGCGCCTCTCCCGCCTCACGCGCAGGAGGCTGCCGGGCCAGCCCCTACCCAGCCGCGCCAGCCGCCCCCACCTGGCGGCGCCAACCGCCTCCCCCAACCCGCCCGTGAGGGAGCGCAGCCCCCTGAGGCGGCGCAGCCGGCGCAGCCCAGGTTGGACGTGGACCGTGTGCGCGACTCCTGGCCCGCGGTGCTCGATGCCGCGAAGCGGCGCAGCCGCAAGCTGGGCGCGATGCTCACCGCTGGCCAGCCAGTTGCGCTCGACGGGGACCGCCTCACCGTCCACTTCCCCTACGCGTTCCATGCTGAGTCGTGCTCGACAGATCAAGCGCGGGCGGACCTGCGGGCGATTTTCGCCGACCTGCTCGGCAGGCCCCTGACGGTGCATGCCATCGCCTCGGACGCCGCGAGCGCCGCCCCAGCAGGCCCCCAACGGGCGGATGAGGTCGACGCGGTGCTCGAGGCGGAGGCCGCCGAGGCCAGCGGCGACCTGCCTGACGAGCCGACGGCCCACGCCCTGGCGATTGAGACGCTGACGAGGGACCTAGGCGCCACGATCCTCGAACAGTAGGCTCCCTGCATGGGAACTAGGAACCACATGCTGCGCCAGGCGCAGGCCCTCCAGCGCAAGCTCGCGAAGGCCCAAGCTGAACTCGCCGAGATCGAGGTCCAAGCGTCAGCGGGCGGCGGCATGGTCACCGCGGTGGTGACCGGGGCCGGCGAGTTCCGCAGGATCATCATCAAACCCGAAGCGGTCGACCCTGATGATGTCGAGATGCTCGCCGACATCATCGTCGCGGCCTGTAACGAGGCGCTCCGCAAGTCGAAGGAGCTTGAGAGCTCCCGGGTTGGCGAGCTGGCTCCAGGGCTCGGCTTGCCGCCGGGGCTGCTGTAGGGCGGATCCCGAGCCGTCGATGTACGAGGGCGCGGTCCAAGATCTGATTACCGAGCTGGGGCGGTTGCCCGGCATCGGCCCGAAAAGCGCGCAGCGGCTCGCGTTCTATTTGCTCGCCGCCGACCGCGCCGACGCGGAGCGGCTCGCCCGCGCGATTTTGGTCGTGAAGGAGAAAGTTCGCTTTTGCGCCCGCTGCTTTAATGTCAGCGAGCAGGAGCTGTGCCGCATCTGCCGGGACGCCCGCCGGGACCCGACGCTCCTCTGCGTCGTCGAGGAGCCCCGTGACCTCCAGGCGATCGAGAAGACTGGCGAGTTCCGCGGCTGTTACCACGTCCTCGGCGGCGCGATCTCCCCAATCGACGGCATCGGCCCGGACCAGCTCCACTGCCGGGAGCTGCTCGCCCGCTTGGGCCAAGAGGACATCGCCGAGGTCGTGCTCGCCACCAACCCGAACACCGAGGGCGAGGCGACCGCGAGCTACCTCGCCCGCCTGCTCAAGTCAATGGACGTACGCGTGAGCCGGATCGCCTCAGGCCTGCCAGTCGGCGGCGACCTCGAGTACGCGGACGAGGTGACCCTCGGCCGCGCCTTCGCCGGGCGCCGGGAACTCTGAGACGGGACGCGTGTGGTCCGCGACGCTGGGTCGCGGACCACACGCGCAAATCCAACGCCAGGGAGCGCTACGCCTTTACCTCGCGGAGGCGGCCGGTCTCGACCTCATAGACAAACCCGCGGATTGCGTCTTTGCGCAGGACGAACGGGCTGGCCTTGATGCGGGCAATCGACTGGCGCACGTCCTCGTCAAGGTCCTTGAAGGACTCAAGGGCGAACTGTGGCTTGATGCCCGTGTCGGCCTGGACCGCCGTCTTCACGTCGTCGTCGCCGAACGTGAGCATCCCGCAGTCGGTGTGGTGAATGAGGATGATCTCCTCGGTGCCGAGTAGCCGTTGGGAGATGAGCAGGGAGCGGATGGCGTCGTCGGTCGCGACCCCACCAGCGTTGCGAATGACGTGGGCTTGGCCTGTTTGCAGCCCGAGGATGCCGTAGACGTTCAGCCGGGCGTCCATGCACGCAAGGACAGCGACTTTCTCACTTGGGGGCATCGGCAGGTCGCCCGCGTCGAATTCGGCAGCGTACGCCTCGTTGTTCTCTAACAGTTGGTCGGTGACGCTCATGCGCGCGGCTCCTTTTGGGTTGCGGCTCTACCCGAGGCACCCTGCCCAGCGCTGGCGAAGGCGGTCAACGTTGCAATCGTTGGAAAAGCTCATGGTTGCTGGTCCTCTGCCTGCTCCAGAATCTCGTCGAGGTTGAGGATGTCCCTCGTGGTGACAACCCCGACCAGGTGACCGAAAGGGTCCACAACCGGGAGGTGGTCGGTGTCGTTGGCTTGCATCGCCCGTATCGCGTCCCGCAGCAGCCAGCCTAGTCGGCCAGTTGGCCCATCGTTGCGCATGATCGTCCGCACCGGTGTGGTGTCCCACTGGTCCCTGGGGGACGCGCTCCAAGTCCTGCATTCGGGCCATGCCTCGGTAGGTCAGCCCCTCGACCACCGGCACCGACCTTTGCCGGGTTCCCAGCAGATGGTTCGTGAAGAACTCGGCAATGGTGGCATCAGGGGATGGTGGGGATGTCGGTCTGCAGCGCGGCCGAGATCGGCAGAGAGAAACGACGCTCCAGGTGTCCAGCGCGCGACGCCACCTGGTAGGGCGAGACCGAGCTGGCGCCCATGGCCAACTGCGCGATCGCGGCGGCGATGAGGCCAGCACCACAAAGCCTGGTCTGCCAGTGGACTCGGCCACGAACATCACCGCCGCCAACGGCACCCGGTACCCGGCTCCCAGGAAGGCGGCGACGCCGATGAGGGGGAACAACGACGTGGTCGAGGCGCCCAATACGTCACCGACCACGCGCCCGAGCAGCGCTCCTTGGATCGCCAAGGGGATGAACAGGCCCCCGACCCCGCCGCCCGCGATCGTCACGATGGTCGCGAGCCCCCGCACCACGAATATCGTGACCACGATGAGGATCCCGTGGCGGGGGTCAGTGGACCACGCCACCGTGCGATACCCAGAGCCGAGCGTCAGGCCTTCGCCGGTCAAGACGGAGGAGACCGCGAACAGCCCGGCCAGCAACACGCTGGCGACCAGCGCCCGCATCCATAGGTTCGACCGGGCAGCCAGCCGCTTGGCCCAGCGCAACATCCGGGCGAAGCCTCGTGCGCCTAGTCGAGGGCGAGCTGCCCCCTGAGAGCCAGCGCAATGCCCCAGCTGACAACACCAGCCCACACAACGGCGCGAATGCTTGAAGCCACACCGGCCAGGACAGCACCCAGCCAAAGAGCCGCTCACGCGTCACCCACTCAAACAGCGCGACGATCGCGCCAGTCACCGCGCCAGTGAGCGCGGACAACAGGACCACTTGGTGCGTCCGTCGACCTCACGCAACGATCTGCTCCAGGCGAGCCCGGCGGCGCTGAGCGCGGGAACGACGTGCGCTCACGCCTTATCGAGCGAGGGCCGGCACGCGGAGGCGTTGACCGCGCCGCTCTGCGGGGCGCTGGGGTCGGGCGCGCCTGGCTGGATCTCCCGAATGTCCACGAGCCAGCGAGCAAGGTTGCCCTGGTTGTTCACAACCCCCCCGGCGATGGTGAGAGGCCAATGTACGCCTCGACACCGGAGATGCCCGGGATTGCGCGGAGGCATACGCTGGCTCGCGTGAGAACCCGACTCGCGGCTGCGCTCCTCGTCCTCATCGCTGGCTGCTCCGTGCAGGTTGGGGCAGGTGGGGCCGGCGGCTCCGGGAACGGCAGGGGCGGTGATGGCGGCGATGCCGTCAGCCAGGACGGGACCAGCGTCGGCGTCGACGGCGAGGACGGAGCGAGCGGCGTGGGGATCGACATCCAGATCGGCGACGGCTAAGCCGTAACGTTACGCTGCCTCAATGATCGTCGTGCAAAAGTATGGGGGGACATCCGTCGCCGACACTGCGCGGATCTGGCGTGTCGCTGGGCGGATCGCGGACGCAAAGCGGAGCGGTCGCGATGTCGTCGCGGTCGTCTCGGCGATGGGCAAGACCACCGATCAGCTGCTCGCGCAGGCGAAGCAGGTTTCCCCGATCCCACCAGCGCGTGAGCTGGATATGCTCCTGACCGCTGGCGAGCGGATCTCGATGGCGTTGCTCGCGATGGCGATCCACGAGCTGGGTTACACGGCGCTCAGCTTGACCGGCAGCCAGGCCGGTATCATCACTGACGCCACCCACGGCAAGGCGCGGATCCTCGACATCACACCTGGGCGGATCACCGCGGGGCTAGGGGCTGGCCACGTCGTGATCGTCGCCGGTTTCCAGGGCGTGTGCCGGGACTCGAAGGAAGTGACCACGCTGGGGCGCGGCGGGAGCGACACGACGGCGGTTGCGCTCGCGGCTGCGCTCGGCGCTCGGACGTGCGAGATCTACACCGATGTCGACGGCGTCTATACCGCGGACCCGCGTATCTGCCCGTCCGCGCGGAAACTCACGTGGATGTCGCACGAGGAGATGCTGGAGCTCGCGGCCTGTGGGGCCACGGTGCTGCAGGTCCGCTCAGTGGAGTACGCACGGAACCACGGGGTGGCGATCCATGTGCGGTCAAGCTTCACGCCCGCTGAGGGCACCTGGATCGTTGAGAGAGGCGATGCGATGGAGCAGGCGATCATCACCGCGGTCGCGCACGACGTGAGTGAGGGCAAGCTCGTCATCCGGCGGGTACCGGACAAGCCAGGCATCGCGGCGCGGATCTTCACCACGCTCGCCGACGCGCATATCAACATCGACATGATCGTCCAGAACGTCGCCGAGGACGGCATGACGGACATCTCGTGCACGCTCCCGCTGGAGGACGGGCCGAAGGCGGTCCAGCTCATGGAGGCCATCGCACGCGAGATCTGCGCGGAGGCCGTGCTCTTCGACGAGGACATCGGCAAGGTGTCACTGGTCGGCGCAGGCATGAAAACTCACCCGGGCGTCGCCGCCGCGATGTTCTCCGCGCTTTCGGAGGTGGGAGTGAACATCGAGATGATCTCCACCTCGACCATCCGGCTGTCGGTCATTGTTCGCGCGAGCGATGTCGCGACCGCAGTCCGCGCGGTGCACCAGCGGTTTGGCCTCGATCAAGAGTCTGCGGAGGTCGAGCGGTGAAGGTCGCCGTTGTTGGCGCCACCGGCGCGGTCGGCCAGGATCTGCGTCGCCTGCTCGAGGTTCGGGACTTCCCGTGTGATGAGGTCATCTTCGCCGCCTCCGAGCGGTCAGCCGGCAAGGTGCTGGGATTCCGAGGGCAGCCAGTGGCGGTCCGTGCGCTGACCGAGGAGGGGGTGTTCGACGGCGTTGACTTAGCGCTGTTCTCGGCCGGCGCCGCACGAGCACGCGAGCATGCCCCCCGCGCCGCCGCGGCCGGCGCGATCGTGGTCGACAACTCGTCGTGCTGGCGGATGGACCCCGATGTCCCGCTGGTGGTCAGCGAGGTCAACCCGCACGCGCTCAACCGCATCCCCAAAGGCATCGTCGCGAACCCGAACTGCACGACGATGATCGCGATGCTCCCGCTGGCTGCGCTCCATCATGCGTTCGGGCTGCGGGCCTTCGTCGCGACGAGCTTCCAGGCCGCCGGTGGCGCCGGGCAGAGGGGGATCGCCGAGCTTGAGGCGCAGGTCGAGCCGCTATTCGCCCACCGCGAGTTGCTCCGCGCCGAGGGGGCGGCGGCCGCGAAGCTCGTCGAGCACTCCGTCCACGCGCAGACGCTCGCGTTCAACGCGGTCCCGCTGCTGGGCGTCGAGCAAGACGGCGGCTACACCGACGAGGAGTACAAACTGCAGAACGAGTCGCGAAAGATCCTTGAAATCCCTGACCTCGCAGTGACGCCGACCTGCGTGCGGGTGCCCGTCGTGGTCGGCCATGCGATCCAGATCCGCGCGACGTTCATCGAGCCGCTGACCGCTCCGGCCGCGATTGCGGTGATGGAGGGCGCTCCTGGCATGGCGCTTGACCACGCTCCGACCCCCCTGGAGTGGGCCGGGCGTGACGAGGTGGCCGTTGGCCGGGTGCGCCGCGATCTGGCCGACCCACACTCGCTAAACTTCTGGGTCACCGGAGACAACCTGCTCAAGGGCGCCGCGCTCAACGCCATCCAACTCGCCGAGCTGCTTGTCGCGCGTGGAGCCGTCTGAGACGACGGCGTACAAGGCTCGTACAGGCGGACCCGGCCAGTCCACCCGCGGTTCGGCTCCGAATTTGGACACGCAGACACGCGGCGCTGTTGGGCGCTGGCACCACGTATCGACTGTGAGAGAGCACCCGGTAACGAGGCCGATGACCCAAGACCGCCGTATGGATCCCGAGGCGCACGCGCTGGTCGGAGCCTACGCGCTGGACGCGATGGACGCGGCCCAGCGTCGCGTGTTTGAGGCGCATCTGCGCGAGTGCGCAATGTGCCGCGCGGAGGTCACGGAGCTGCAGACTACCGCCGCGTTGCTCGGTCAAGCGGCTGAGGCCGTGCCCCCGCCTGAGATGCGGCGCCGGGTGCTCGAGGCGATTGACACGATCCGCCAGGACGCGCCCGCCGCGCCGCTGGAGCGGCCGGGGCGGCAGCGGGCACGGTGGGCGCAACGACCGCAGCGCGGCGAGGCGGCCACTAGGCGGCGCCCGGTCTTGGCCGCGGTCGCCGCGGTCCTCGCACTGGCGGTCCTGGCGCTTGGCGCGCTCTACGCCCAGACTGCCGCCAGGCTCGACCGCGCCGAGGAGCAGCTCGCCGCCGCGGGCACCAGCGACGAGCTTGCCGCGGTGCTGTCCGCGCCCGACGCCAAGGTCTCCACCATCACCGTCCCCGCCGACGGATCAGCCCGGTTCGTCTGGTCGGACCAGCGCAACGTCGGGATCCTGGTAGGCAGCCGCCTGCCCCCGGCGCCGCCCGGCCGGACGTACGCGTTATGGCTCATCAGCGGCGAGCATGCCGAGTACGCCGGGGGGCTCGACCCTGCCAGCGGCGGCCAGGTCGTCCAGGTCGCCAAGGGTGATGTCACGGGAGCCGACGCGCTTGGAGTGACCGCCGAACCCCCTGGTGTCCCGGTCGAGCCGACTGGCGACATCGTCATGTCAGCCCCGCTCAGCTGACGCGCGCCATCTGAGGAGCCGGAACGGTACACTCACCTGCTCGTGTCTAGCGTCTCAACTCCACCTGAGCTTGCGGTTCGCGCGCGAGGGCTGTCCAAGTGGTATGGCGGGCTCGTCGCGGTTGATGGGATCGATCTCGACGTGCCGGCCGGCAGGTGCTTCGGGATCCTCGGGCCCAACGGTGCTGGCAAGACGACCACGATGCGCATGATCTGTTGCGTCTCTCCCCCGACCAGCGGGATGCTTGAGGTCCTGGGCCAGAACGTCTTGGGCCAGAACGTCTTAGGCCAAGGCGTCGGCGGGGATCGGCGGGCGATCAAGCGGCGGCTTGGGGTCGTGCCGCAGGGCGAGACGCTGGATCACGAGCTGACCGTGCGCGAGAACCTGCTCTCGTTCGCCGCATACCACGACTTGCCCCGCCACCTGGCCGCCGAGCGGGCCGGCGCGCTGCTGGCCTTCGTCCAACTCACCGACCGGGCGGACGACCCCATCGACGCGCTGTCCGGCGGGATGCAGCGCCGCCTGTTGATCGCGCGGGCGCTGGTCGCTGATCCTGAGCTCGTCGTCCTTGACGAGCCAACCACCGGGCTCGATCCCCAGGCCCGCCACCTGGTTTGGGAGCGGTTGCGCCGCCTGCGCTCCCAAGGCAAGACGCTGCTCGTCAGCACGCACTACATGGACGAGGCGGCGCAGCTGTGTGACCGGCTCGTGATCATGGACCGCGGCAAGATCATTGCCGAGGGCGCGCCCACGGAGCTGATCGCCGCGCACGTCGCGCCCCGCGTCGTCGAGGTGCACGGCGTCGATGGCCTGCTCGATGCGGTCCGCGCTGCCGTGGACGGGCTCGCGGACGAGGTCGAGCAGGTGGGCGACCGAGTCCTCGTCTACGGTCGGGACGGGCAAGGCATCGTCAACCGCCTGCGCGCTGGCGGGCCTCCCCACCAAGCGCTCCTCCTGCGAGACGCGACACTCGAGGATGTGTTCCTGCGGCTCACCGGCCATGAGCTTATGGAGGCAGGGGAGCGCGCTGGTGACGGCTGAGCTGCTTCGCTGGCCGCGCGCATCGCCGCGCGCGGCGTCCCGGATGCTCCTGCGGAACGCGACGCTGTACCGGCGGTCGTGGAGGCGAAACCTCCTGCCGAACTTCTTCGAGCCGCTCCTGTACCTGCTGTCGCTCGGCTTCGGCCTCGGCCTCTACATCGGGCGGGAGATTGGCAACGTCGAGTACGTGCGCTTCATCGCGCCGGGCCTGGCCGCCGCCGCGGCGATGAACGGCGCAATCTTCGAGGTGACCTACAACGTCTTTGTCAAGCTGCGGTTCGCGCACCTCTACGACGCGGTGATCACCACCCCGCTGGAGCCCGAGGACGTCGCGCTGGGTGAGCTGGGATGGGCGGTGACCAGGTCGCTGATCTACGGGATGGCGTTCCTACTCGTCATGCTGGCGCTCGGCTATGTCCAGTCGCCATGGGCGGTCGCCGCCCCGGTGGCGATCGCGCTGATCGGCCTCGCGTTCGCGACGCTCGGGATGATCTACACCATGCTGATCCCACAGATCGACCTCTTCAGCTACTTCTTCACGCTAGTCATCACCCCGCTGTTCCTGTTCAGCGGGATCTTCTTCCCATTTGAGAACCTGCCAGCCGCCGCGCGGTGGCTCGGATGGCTGACTCCTCTACACCACGGCGTCGAGTTGCTCCGCTCCCTCGTCTTGTCCGGCGCTCCGGCGGCTGCGGCCGGCCACGCCCTATGGCTCGCCGGGTTCTCGGCGCTGCTGTTCCCGCCAGCGGTCAACCTCTTCCGCCGCCGGCTAATCGTCTAAGAACGTGTTTGAGAAGTCTTTAGTTGAGGGTCGTGCCTCGTCGGGTTCCGCTCGCGGAACACCCTTTTAGGTCGCTCCACCCGACGAGGCACGACCTGCGCCTGCTCATCTTCGTAGTTTTTTATTATATCTGAGGCGGTTTCGGCGGCGAGGGCCACCGAAACCGCGCTCCGCTTCGCTTCGCCCACAGACCGTAGCCGCAGTTCTCAAACACGTACTAAGGCGCAGCTTGGAGCAGCCTTTTCCGGTAGATCGACACATGCGCCTTGCTGTGGCAGGTGAAGGGCTCGCCCGACCAGCCGCCCCAGCGGTCGGCGAGATCTAAGCCAGCGAGCCTCGCCATCAGGTCGATCTCGGATGGCCAGGCGTAGCGGATCTTCACCGGCAGGGTCTGGACGCCGTGCCGCTCGTCGATGACGACACGCGCGGACCGCACCTGTTGAGTGACCAGATCGTGGTGGGTGGCCTCCAGGACGACGTGGATGCCCTCCACGTCGAGGGCGCAGGCGATCTGGTCGGCGGCCATGCCCGGCACGAACGCCTCGACCACGAGCGCGCCGTCCTCCGCCAGGTGCCGGGCGGCGTTCGCGACGCAGCGGCGCTGCGCATCGTGCGTCGGCGCGTTGAACAGCGTGTTGAGCGCGAGCACAACCAGGTCGAACCGGCCCTCGATACACGCGTCGGCGAAGTCGCCGATCACGACCGGGACCGTGCCGCCGCCGGGCTTGGCCCGCAGCTGGGCGACCATCGCCTCCGACGCGTCGATGCCACAGACCTCCAAGCCCTGCGCGGCGAGCGGCAGCGCGAGCCGGCCCGTGCCGATCCCGAGCTCCAGCACCCGCCCACCCTTTGCGAGCCGCGCGAGCGCCTCGACCGCCTTGGCCGTCCCGACCCGCGAGGGCGTGTGGATCCGGTCGTACATCGCCGCCCACTGATCGCCGTACTCGGCAGGGTCCCAGTCCGTCACCTGGCTACCTTGCCTCGTGCGGTCAGAAGAAGTCGACCATCGTGGGCGGTGGGCCGGCGAAGGCGGCGGCGAGCAGCGCCAGCGCGCCGGGTGGGCCCGAGACCAGGCCGGCCAGCGCGAGCTGGGCTGGATCACGGAAGCCCGTAAAGAGCGGACCGACCGCGCGGGCGTCCAGGCGCACCTCTGCCGCGCCAGTTGGCTCCAGCACACCCCGCCCGCCGTTGACCTCCAGCCGCCACGGCCCGCTCGCCTTCGGCAGGAGCGGGTCCTCGACCGCAATGGTTACGTGGGCCGACAGGCCGGGCGGGAAGCCGCGGTGCGCGACCGCCGCCTGAAGGTCCAGCCCGCGAGCCATCCAGCGCATCGCCTTATCCACACGGACGTGCTGCTCACCGACCAGCAACGACCATGGCTCGGGCCAGCCGCCGCAGAACGTTGCGTCCTTGCCGAGGCTGCCGTGGCTCGCGATGAACCCGAGCAGCGCCCTGAGGCCTGCTGCGGACGTCGCCGCCCAGTCCTGGATCGCGATCGTGTACCGCCAGTCGCCGGGCGCCCGGAGGTGGTCGAAGAGCGCGTAGGCGCTCAGGGAGCCGGGCTCAGCGCCGTCATGCACGTAGTGGTACGTGGCCTTGCGGAGCTGCTCCCACACCTCTGGCGGGCGGGCGGCCATCGCAATGGCCTGGGTGGCGGCGCGGTCGTAGCAGGCGATGATGGCGGCCCAGTCTGCATCACCTCCGGCAGGGCGCATCGCCGGGGGGCGCGGCTCGGGCAAGTCCACATCCCAGGCGGCGAGCCGGTAGACCGTGTACGTGCCCGCATGCTCCCAGCCGAGCTTGCGGTAGAGCCGTGTGGTGGCGGGGAAGAGCAGCGACAGGCCGAGCCCCTCGGCACCGCGCATCGTCGTCGCCCCCATCAGCGCGCTCGCGACCCCGCGACCGCGGTGCTCTGGCGGCACCGCGACCGACGCGACGTGCTGGCATGGCACCCGCTGGCCGCCAAACCAGTGGTCGACGGTGGTGATCCGGCAGTGGGCGAGCACACGGTCCTCGTCGGTCACACCCCACAGCTCGCCCTGGGCAATCCAACCGTGGTGCCGCTGGATGAGGTCGTCGTCAAAGGCGATCCCGAACGACACCGCGCTCTGCCGCGCGGCCTCGGCGGCCTGGTCCCCGCGCAGCAGCCGGACCTCAGGCGTCACCGCCTGTCCTCGCCCGGGCATGCGCAGGGAAGCGCCCCGCAGCGTGGGCACCCGTCGGCGTAGCGCGCCGCGGCCTTTGCGAGATCCACGCCGGTCTGGTCCGCCAGCGAGGCCAGCCACGCGAGCACGTCGGAGAACTCCCGCTCCCAGTCCGCTGGGCCCCCGCGGAACAGCGCCCGCGACAGCTCCCCGCACTCCTCGGTGAACCACGCGAACGTCCGCGCCAGCCCCCGCGCCCGGTCCCGCGCGCCATACAGCGCGCGCATCTGCTGCTGGAACGTCGCGAGATCCATACTCGCCGACTCTACGAGATCACCTCGTCGACTGGAGAGGGGAGCGCGCCATTGGGGGACGTGAGTTTATGCGGCTGGTCGGGGCGTTCGCGTGCACCCCCAGTGCCGCTGGATGCCTTGGAGCGGTTCGCGGCCTACTGCGAGCGGCCACGGGCAGTCGATGATAGATAAGCGAGTACGTGCGCTACGGGAAAGACGTCAGCATGCGAAACCGGCAGATGAAATCGAAGCATCTGAGTAGGCGGCTTACGGCACAACTCGATGAATCTTGCTGTAGTTAGGATTACACCTGGCAACGCACCGGTGTGGCCCACCCCGACCCCAGCCGATCATCCAACTGCTTCACACACTTCAGCTGGTTCCACTCAGGCGGCATCAACACCCGAGCGCCCAAAACAAGATGCAGAATGACCGCAGAGCCGTGGGTGAGGCCAATAACATGCGCTCTTGTCAGGCGATCACACGCCTCATCTGGCTGCTCCTGATCAATCAGCGCTCTCGCAAGACCCGTCAAAGTATGCGCCTTGCCGCGAGGATCTTTCTTCAGCTGCAACGCGGTCCTAAACGTAACGGCAGCGCTCGGCCGCTTCAACGCCAGCTCGACCGCTCCCCGGAAAGCCTCAAACTTCCCCTCGCCGAGGCCATTGTACCTGCCAACGGTTGAGACAAACCCTGCTCCGAACGGGCCCTCCAGATTGGCTCTCTCAAGCGCAGCTTGCGAGTGCTCAAGCGCCTCATCCGCGCCATCGCCCTCCTTCGCCACGGCCTTGTCCTCAGCTAACCAACCCCCAATCGCCATCTGCATCATTGGCGGCGCATGACGCTTGGCCAGTGTCTGGGCCTGCTCCAACAAGTCGATCCTCGGGCGCGGATCATTATTTGCTGTCTCTGGCGAGCGCCCGTAATAATCAAGCAGCGCCTCCTCAGCCAACGCCTGGGCCAGGAGCGTCATATTACCCGCCTGATGAGCCATCTTTTTTGCCAGCTCAAAATGCGCCTCAGCCTGAGCCATCTTGCCCGAGTGAATACTCAGCACACCCACAAATATCGCCACATCCGCCACAATAGACTCAAGCCGCTCCCGATGAGCCGCTTTCATCACCCCATTCCTCAACAAGCCAGAGACTTCCTCTAAATGCCCTGTTGTAGCGCCCAGGAGGGTATGCGCAGGCTTCGTGCTGTATTTGCTCGCAAGAACCGTCGTAACCTCCTCAAGTCCATCAAGCGCAACGCCACTCACACGCGGCCTGGCATCCCACGCCACACTTGCCCCGCCCACCGGGATCGAGGCCGCCCCGGAGAGCAACCTGAGGAGATCACGACGATGCATCTGGTTTACGAAATCGATTGAGAGACAGCTTATCCGCTCACGGACCGCTTCCCTGAGCTTAGCGTCAAGATACCGTGAGGTTGCAGTATTTGGACGTTTGTCCGGCTCGTTAAGCCAACGCTGCACACTGCGCACACCCATTTCAAGCCACTCAGCGAACGCCTCCTGACACGGCTCACCCATCGTCCGGTGAAACTCGCGGAACTCATCTTTGGTCCAGCGCTCCATCCCAATCTCCCTATTGACCATCCTTGGCGGCATGGTGACATGGCTTCTTAAGTAGGCGCCGACGCAGCCTACACCCATGAACCACGACCCCCGAATTCAACCCCCCACCTGTGCCCCGCACAGGCTCGCTATTGCCCTGTCCACAGCTAATGCCATCAGTAGACTTAAGGATGGGTCCTATGAGGTTCCCTGCCTGTCCGATGAACAGGAGTAGGCTTCATTCACCCCATGTTATATCAGCCCTATCTGTCTACCAACCAGCGGCTTTGCCGTGCTCGGCCAGATCGGAGTGCGCTGTCCCGCCTGCAACCATCCCTGGGATGTGTTGTGGGATCCGTGGAAGCCACACGGCCGCCGACATGCGCTGTGGGTGGGATAGCCATGAACTCTTTCTCCCCGACCCCTCACCTGCACTTATCAGTCCTCTCCCTGCTTGGTGAGCAAAACGTAAGGCAGCCCGTCTTGATGAGGATCCTGAGCCGTTCTTTCCCAATGGCAGCACAGGACCAGCTCTCGTGCAGATTCAGCGCACAGCGTGCCGTGCATGGTCCGCCGAAGGCTGAGACCGGCCAACAGTATGGACACCGGTATGGCCAGGTCCCGGCAGGAGGTTTCCGTGGTCTTGGCCTGGGTGTGAGCGGATGTGAGCAGAATGCTAGCACCCAGGATGGCGAGCGTAGCTGCGCCGGCGCAGCGCACAAGACCGCGTTTCATTCCATGATGGAACCATCGCACAGGATAACCTCCATCGGATTCTTATATGCAGCATAATCAACCCTCTTTTCAAGCCACGCACCCCCACGCTGAACCGAGCCCCCGGGTCCACGAACTCACCCCTTTTACCGGCTTCCATTGCTTAGCCTGAGCTGGGATTATCCGGGTTTCTTGCAGAAAACGTCGGGGAAACTACGCGGCGATTCGTGTGGAAACTTCCTAGAAAAGCTCGGTGACCCTCGGCGAGATCCAACGAGGCTAAACCCTGCACCGCTCGAACCGCGACCAGGCACGACAGGGCGATTCGTTCTCATAGCGTCATCGCGAGCCATCAACACCGAGGTCGGTTCCGCGATTCTGCTGCTGCGGCACCATACCCCGGCAAGCCCAACAAGCGGCACAGACCCACTCAGTACCTGCTACACGCCCTGGCAACCCCCACACAGCAGCGAGGGCGACAGCCTCCCATGGGAGACCATCACCCTCAGCAACCGGACAACCAACAGGGCCAACGGTTGCAATAAGCCCTGCCTGGTCGGGATGCCGGGATTTGAACCCGGGGCCTCCACGTCCCGAACGTGGCGCGCTAACCAAGCTGCGCTACATCCCGAATGCAGCGGGCCTAGCCTACCCTACGGGGGTTGAGTCCGGCACGATGTCGAGGATGCTCGCCTCGGGGCGGCAGGCGAAGCGAATAGGAGCGTAGCGGGAGTGGCCGAGACCGGCGGAGACGTGGACCCACAGGTCAGCGCCGTGCCGGGAGGTGCCGCGCGCCTGGGCGAGCGGCAAGTCGCAGTTGGCCACAAGCGCGCCGAGCACCGGGATGCGCAGCTGGCCGCCGTGCGTGTGGCCGGCGAGGACCAGGTCGAAGCCGTGGCGGTCGAACACGTCGAGCGCGCGCAGGTAAGGCGCGTGGACGACGCCCAGGCGGAGGGCCACGGGCTCAGGTGGAGAGCGCCAGTCAATCCACGCTGGCCGGTCGAGTCTGGCGTGGGGGTCGCCGAGGCCGGCGATGTCAACGGGCCCGGCAACGGTGTCGATCGTGGCCCGCCGGTTCTCAAGCACATGGACACCGGCGGCCTCCAGGCCGCGCACGAAGCGGGCCGTGTCGAGCCGCTTGCCGTACGCCTTCCGCTCGTGGCTGAACAGGTACCAGACGGGGCTGCGATAGGTCGGCGCCCAGTAGTCGTGGGAGCCAAGCACCTTGACGACCGGGCAGCGGCGCGCAAGCTCGGCGTGCAGCTCCACGATGGGATCGATCGCGTCCGGGTGCTCCAGCGCATCGCCGGAGGACACGACCAAATCGGGCCGGACGTGGAGGCACTGGCGGACGAACGCAAGCCGATGGTCTTGCCCCGGCTTCCAGTGGAGATCGGAGAGATGGAGGATCCGCAGGGGGCGGGCCGCGGCCGGGCGCAGCACCGGCAGGGTGTCATGCCGCGCGGTGTACCAGCGGCGCTCGATGACGCTGGCATAGGCGAACGCGCTGGCGCCCAGACCGAGGCCGACCGTGAGGGCACGCCGCCCGAACAGCCGGATCGACACCGTGGCCAGCCCCGCGCCGACCGCGGTGGCCCTGAGCAAGGGAGCCGGCAAGCCCCGCCGGCTCATGGCTCCGCTCGCTCGCCGTACGGGTCGTACCCCCCATATGGGTCATATGGGTAGTACGGGTAATAGGGGTAGTACGGGGTGCTCCCGCCAGGCTGGTCGCTGTGGGCGCCGTCTTGGTGACCATCATCCCCATCCCGCCGGTCGTTCTTGCCGTGTTGGTCGTGGCCAGGGTCGTAGGGGAATCCAAATCCCGGGAATACGGGGTAGGGGGAAGGGTCGGGCGGGTCGTCCGCCTTGGAGGGCTCAGGCGGCGCCGGGGCTGGAGGTGGTCCAGCGCCGTCCGAGACGATCAGCTGGATCGAGCGGCCCAGCTCTGCGTTCGCGCCAGCGGCCGGATCCGACCCGATGACCGTGCCGGCGGGCTGGTGGCCGGGCACGGTCCGGACGTCTGGATGGAACCCCATCTGGCGGAGCAGCGCCTTGGCGTCTTCGACGTTCTTGCCAACCACGATCGGGACTGGCGCGGTGGGCAGCGGCGGGGGTGTCCCGAAGGACTGGACGGGCAGCGCGAGCGCGCTGATCGCTCCCTTCATGAAGCGCTGCCAGATCATCGTCGGGAGGCACCCGCCAGTGACGCGCCCACCAGGGCACCTGCCGTCATACAGCGCGGCGGGCTGCTCGTAACCGACCCAGGCCGCCGCTGAGAGCTGGGGGATGAAGCCGGTGAACCAGGCGTCGCGGTACTCGCTGGTCGTCCCGGTCTTGCCAGCGGCTGGCCTGCCGATCTGGCCGTTGCGGCTGGCGGTGCCACGCTCGATCGGGCCTTGGAGCAGCGCGGTCGCGCGCCGGGCCACACCTTGCTCGACGGCTTGCTTGCAGGTGTTCCCGCCGCGGAGCAGGACGTTCCCGTCGCGGTCACGCACCTCGGAGATGGCGTACGGCTCGCAGTGGATGCCGTCGTTCGCGAGCGTCCCGAACGCCGAGGCCATGTCGAGCGGGTAGACCTCCTCAGTGCCGAGGACCGCGCCGCAGAAGGGATCGAGCTTGCTATGCGTGACGCCCATCCGGCGCGCGGTCTCGACAAGCTTGGCGGGCCCGGTGAACTCATCGACCAGGCGCGAGAAGTACACGTTGCTGGACTTGGCCACCGCCTCGGCCATGTCAAGGACCCCGCCTCCGCTGTCCGAGTAGTTGCCCGGCTGCCAGCTTGGGTCGAGCTGTTGGCAGATCCCCGTCGGCTGGTACGGCGAGGGCGTGTTGGCGGTGAACGACGGGGATATCCCCGACTCAAGCGCCGCGACGACCTCGAACGCTTTGAACGCCGAGCCGGGCTGGCGGCCGAATGTCGAGCCGACCCCCGGCACCGCGGGCAGGACCTCGGTGCGCCCGGGGCCACGGCCGAACTCCTTCGGGCCGGAGCCGATCGCGAGGATCGCGCCAGTGCGCGGGTCGACCGCGACGAGCGACGCCTGAGGCCCGGTAGGGCTCGGCAGGACCTCACGGATGGCCTGGTCAGCGAGCCTTTGGATCGACGGCATCAGGGTCGTGCGAACCGTCAGGCCGCCGCGGAGCAACAACCGGTCGCGCGCCACGCGATCGGAGCCGAGCACGGGATCGCTCAGCAGGAGGTTGCGGATGTACGCCACGAAGAACGGGTTCTGATCCTCCGGCAGCGGCGAGACGTTGAGCGTGAGCGGCTGGCTGGCGAGCCGGCCGGCCTCGGCATGATCGATATAGCCCAGGCCAGCCATCTGCTGCAGCACGATATCCCGCCGCGCCACAGCGGCATCTGGGTGGGTGATCGGGTCGTTCTTGCCAGGGGAGCGGATCATTCCCGCCAGCAGCGCCGCCTCGTCGCCGGTCAAGGCGTTGACCTGCTTGCCGAAGTAGTACTCGGCGGCGGTGCCGATGCCGTAGACGCCGTTCCCGAAGTACGTCTCGTTGAGGTAGGCCTCCAAGATCTGCTGCTTCGAGACGCGCTTCTCGAGCTGGATCGCCCAGACCGCCTCTTGGAGCTTCCGTTGGAGCGTGAGGTCGTCCTCGCCGGTGAGGTTCTTGATGAGCTGCTGGGTGATCGTCGATGCGCCGCTTGTGATATGGCCCGCTTGAAGGTTGCCGATCGCGGCCCGCCCGACTGCCTCCCAGTTCACGCCGTGGTGGTCCCAGAAGCGCGCGTCCTCGGTGGCGATCACCGCATTCTGGACGTGCGTGGGGATGTCGGCCAGCGGCACGACCTTGCGGTTATAGGTCCGGAGCACCGCGAGCAGGCTGCCGTCGCCCGCGAGCACGACGCTCCGCTCGTCTGGCCGGCGGAGGATTTCTCCCAGCGGCGGGAAGTCGAGGAGCTTGCTGTCGACCTGCTTGACGACGCTCGCCAGGGGGGTCGCGCCGGGCGCGAGCCCTGCGCCCAGCAGCACGCCCGCTCCGGTGATCAACACCGGCACGAGTATGAGGACCAAGACGACGGGATCCCACTGGCGCGCGCGCCAGTCGCCCGCTCGCCAGTCGCTCATAGCCTCCCCGCGCCGATCACTTCGGTCGTGGCGCGGGCCCGCGCTCCAGTCCCAGCGCATGGTCCAGGGACGGGCGGCCAGGGCCCAGCAGCGCGACAGCGATGAACCCGGCGATCAGCGCGAGGTCGAGCTCCGCCCCAGCTCCCTGCTCCCCGATCAGGCCCACGTCGACCTTCACGAGCAGGATCGCCAAGACGAGGTCGACCGTCAGCAGGACCGCCGCCAGCCGGGTAAGGAAGCCCACGATCAGCGCGAGGCCGCCGAGTGCCTCACCGAAGGACAGCACATAGCCGAAGAGCGTCGGAGCAGGGACGCCAAGCTCGGCGAGGAACCCGCCGACACCGACCGGGCCGGGGCCGGACAGCTTGCTCCACCCGTGCGCCAGCATGATCGCCCCCACAACCACGCGGACAATGACTGGCGCGGCGCCAGCGAGCTTACTGAGGGAGGTCAGGGTTAGCGCACTCATGGCCTGCATCTTCCCACATCCGCGATCAGGCGCGCACCAGGTACGCGCCCAGTTCCTCGAGTCCGGCCACGTCGTGGATGTCGGTCGCCATGAGCGGCACCTCAACCAAGGCTTTGGGGTCCACGCCATGCAGCGCTGCGGCGATCGCCTGCCGCTCGCGGCGGTGGACGGATGCGCGGTCAACCGCCAGCCGGAGCAGCGCGCCAGCCGCGCGTTGCTCGGGACCGCCCTCGTTCAGGCGGGAGACCGCGGCGGGCACAGACTTGCCGTCCAGACCCGACAGCGCCGCTGGCAGCGCTGGGGTCGTCCGGTTCACGACCAGGCCGGCGGTCGGCATGCCGTCCTGGGCGAGGCGCTGCAGGAAGTACCGGGCCTCGCGGAGCGCTGGCGTCTCCGGGCTGGTCACGACGACAAACGCGCATGTGTGGCTTCCGAGCAGCCGGTACACCGCCTGGGCGCGGTATTTGAACCCCTCATACATGTCCTCGAACGAGGCGAAGAACTCGCCGAGATCCTCCAGCAGGTCCGCGCCCGTGACCCGCGACGCCACCTTGAGGAAAAGCCCACTGCTCAGCGCCGCCACCCGGCCGATCGCCCTGCCAGCGCTCATCCCCGGGGAGAGGAACAGCTTCAGGAAGCGTCCCTCCAGGAAGTCGGTGAGGCGCTTCGGGGCGTCGAGGAAATCGAGCGCGCTGCGGGTCGGCGGGGTGTCGACGACCAGGCAGTCGTAGCCGCCAGAGGCGTGGAGCTCGTAGAGCTTCTCCATCGCCATGTACTCCTGCGTCCCCGCCAACGAGTCCGACAGCTGCGTGTAGAACCGGTTCGTTTTGATGCGCTCGGCCCGCCGCGGGTCCGGCGCGTGCCGGTCGATGACCGCGTCGAAGGTCCGCTTCATGTCGAGCATCATCGCGTCGAGCCCGTCGACCCCGGCGACCGGGTGAGGCTCGTCACCCAGCTCGCGCAACCCAAGCGACTGCGCGAGCCTCCTGGCCGGGTCGATCGTGAGCACAAGCGTCCGCCGGCCCCGCCGAGCCGCGGCGATCGCAAGCGCCGCCGCCGCCGTGGTCTTGCCAACTCCGCCGGGGCCGGTGCAGACGATTACGCCTCGCTCGGCTACTACCTGGGTGAAGTCACGCCGGCGCGCTCCCTCAAGCACCGCGCCCGTCTGGCGGCTCATGTTCACGCCTCCGCCGTTCGGCTCATGTTCACGCCACCGCCGTTCGGCTCATGTCCACACCACCGCCGTTCGGCTCATGTCATGACCTGGGCGAACTCAGTGGCGAGCATCGTCACGGCCTCTGAGCCGAGCTCCGCGCCATAAACGTACGGCAGCTCGATCGTCGGGAGGTCGAGTTCGCGCTCGATGACCTCGCGCATCTGCTGTTGAAGCTCCAGGCGCCGCAGGTGCGCCATGCCGAGGTCGCGCAGCGCGCTAGCCGCCTCCAGCCCGAGGTCCCCAAGATCGAGATCGGCCTCGGCGAGCAGCGCGGTCAGCTCGGCAGGCTCCAGATCGTCGGCCAGCGCCTTACGGCTCTGCTCATCGAACCGCTCCTGCAGCACCCGGTTCACGAACAGCGGCCCGACGTTCACCCCCAGCTCACGGAGCGCGGCGACGGCATCGACGGTCTCGGCAACCGGCATCTCCTCCAGCAGCGTGACGAGGAGGACCTGGGTGCGCTGGCCGTTCAGCAGGAGGTCGACGACCTGCTGCGCCTGGGACCGGATTGGGCCGACGCCCACAAGCTCGGTCGCGGCCTCGGGCGCGCGCAGGAAGCGCACGATCCGACCGGTCGGCGGGGCGTCAACAATGATGAGGTCATAGTGGAGCCGGCCGTCGACGTCCCGCCGACGCTCCATCTCTTTGACCTTGCCGACAAGCAGGACGTCCTTGATCCCCGGCGCCGCGGCGGTCGCAAACTCGACCGCGGTCGACGAGACCACGAGCTGCGACAGCCGCCGCCCCCCGTAGAACATCTCTAGGTACTCCGCGAGCGACGCGTCCGGGTCGATCGACAAGCCCCACAGGCCTGGCCGGAACTCACGCTCCGTGAAGTCCCACGGCGCGGTTTCGAACAGCCGTGAGAACGCCTGCCGGCCCTCGACCTCAACCAAGCACGTCTTCCGCCCCATCCGAGCGGCGGCCACCGCGAGCGCCGCGGCCACAGTCGACTTCCCCACCCCGCCCTTGCCAGTGACGATGAGCAGGCGCGCGTCGAGCAGGCTGCCAATATCCATACCTCCAGCTATACCCCAACAAGGGGATGTCCTCGCTTGCGCGCCGCAAAGATCGAGCCGGGCACAGCCCTGCGTTACGGTGAGTGGAGGGTTTAACGGCACGCCTGACGGATACGCCCATGCACACTGGCCCACCAGCAGGCACCCGGGCAAGATCATGGCCTGGTCCGGCCCACGGGCGGCGTCCTGTGGGGGCGTCGCGCGCGGGCCGTCCTGTCTCACTCGAGCAGCACCAGCTGCGGCGGATCAGGACCACGCCCGCCGCTGTGAGAGCCGGCCCGGCGCTCAGCTCGGCGTTTGGGGTCAGGCCGCGGCTCGGGCCGCCGGTCCGCCGGCCGGTCTGGCTTCGCGGTCCGAGCCGGCCGCGCAGGCCGGGCGGGTCTTGGCCGGGTGTGATAGGGCCAGCCGAACGGCGGGTGGAACATCAACGTGTGGTCAGCGTCGCCGGTAACGGTCCACCCGCCCTCGTGCACCGCATGATGATGAAACGTGCACATCAACGCCAGATTCGGCGTCAACGTCGGCCCGCCATCCCCATGACGATCCACATGATGCACATCACACCACTGCCAAGACCGGTCACAGCGCGGCCCGCCAGGATAGGCGAACCGGCAGGTCCGGTCCCGCTCGATCACCGCCAACCGCTGCTCCGGGCTGGGATAAC
>Ga0081538_10001712_pt1 | contig 22358 bp, 20 predicted proteins | sample TabmetS5T2R1_FD_71022 | JGI IMG/M metagenome (GOLD analysis project Ga0081538, IMG submission 71022) | Tabebuia heterophylla rhizosphere microbial communities from the University of Puerto Rico - S5T2R1 | ecosystem: Host-associated > Plants > Roots > Rhizosphere ...
CGGGTTGGAGTGGCCGTAGAGGCCGGCGGAATATTCGCCGAGGAAGTCGGTGTAGCTGTGCCCGTCAAGATCGGTGAGGTGCGCGCCTTCGCCTTTGGCCCAGGCGAGCGGGAAGGGCGAGTAGTGCAGGACCGTGCGCGTATTGCCGCCCGGCATCGACGATCGTGCCGAGGAATGGCGCGCAGCGCTCTTCGGATTGTCCGCGATGTAGCGGTTCTCCGCCTCATCCAGCGCGCTCTCCAAGCTGATGTTCATGGAAATCAGTCCTGTCTAGGATTGGTCTTGCCGCCGGCGCGGGCCGTAAGCTAGTGTCGAACCTGTATACAGCTTCGCGCCTGAAGCGGCAGGAGCTTGGCCGGAAAAAAGAACAAGGGCAACATAGGCGCCAGCCGGCCGGAGACCGGAACCAGAGGGAGGGGTACCATGGGAAATCTATTCGCGCGCGGGCTCGGCAAGGCATTGCTGGGCGCGGCGATCATTGCGACCGCGATCGCCGTCACACCAGCTTCGGCGGAAGTCGTGTTGAAACGCGGGTTCGGCGCGTCGCCGGACACGCTCGATCCGCACGTCAATTTCGGCGCGCGCGAGGGCTGGATTCAGGATGACATGTACGAAGGCTTTGTCGCCTACGACACAAAGGGCGGCTTCGTGCCCGGCGCTGCCGAAAAGTGGGATGTCAGCGACGACGGCCTGACCTGGACCTTCCATCTGCGCGAAGGCCTGAAATGGTCGAACGGCGATCCCCTCGTTGCACAGGACTACGTCAACGGTGTCCTTCGCCAGCTCGAGCCCAAGACCGCGTCGCCGCGCGGTTATTACTTCTATTCCACGATCCAGATCCCCGGTGCGAAGGAGTTTGCGGAGAAGGACGGCAACGATCCCAAGACCGTCGGCATCACAGCGCCCGATGACCGCACCGTGGTGATCAAGCTGCTAAACCCATTCCCCAACATGCTCTATCTCATGGGCTCCTATTACGTGCCGCCGCTGCATAAGCCGAGCTTCGAGAAGTTCGGCACGGACTTCATCAAGCCGGAGAACATCGTCAACAACGGCGCCTACAAGATGACGGAAATGGTGCCGCAGTCTCACGTCACGCTGGTGAAGAACGAGAACTACTGGGACGCCGCCAACGTCAAGATCGACAAGGTTACGTACGTGGTGACCGAGGACGACCAGACTGAGCTGAAGCGCTTCAAGGCGGACGAGTTGGACACGACGAACGAGGTGCCCAGCAATCAACTCGAACCGTTGAAGGGCGAGATGGGCGATCAGCTTCGCATCACCACCTACGTCGAATCGCAGTATCTCAGCTTCAACATCACCAAGCCACCCTATGACAACATCAAGGTGCGCCAGGCGCTGGCCATCGGCATCGACCGCCAGGTGCTGCAGGACAAGATCCTGAAAGCCGGCTATCAGGTGAACTGCGGCTACTCACCACCGAACGATCCGCGCTATCCGCAGCCGCAGGTCCCGGAGTGCAACATGACCAAGGAGGAGCGGGCGGAGAAGGGCAAGGCGCTGCTCGCCGAGGCGGGCTATGGCCCGGACAATCCGCTTAAGGTGACCATCGACACCACGACAGACAACACTGCTAAGAAGCAGGCGGAAGGCGTTGCCCTTATGCTGAAGCAAAACCTGGGGATCGATGCGAAAGTGAACGCCCAGGAGTTCCAGGCCTGGATGGATTCCTTCTATGCCGGGAACTGGGAGGTGCTGAACGACAACTTGGTCGGCGATATGCCTGGACCGGAATCGCATCTTTCCTACATGCGGCCGAGCGCGGAATCCGGCTACAACTGGAAGAGCGACGAATACGAGAAGCTCATGGACGAGGCGGCCACAAAGTCCAATATCGAGGAACGTTACAAGTCGATGGCCGCGGCGGAGAAGGTGTTGCTCGACTACTATCTCGTCACGCCCCTCAACGTCACCACCTCGCGCCACCTGGTGAAGCCGTGGGTGAAGGGTTGGGATGACAATATGCTGGATGTTCATCCGACCAAGCTGATGTTGATCGAGAAGTAAATCGGTCTCACGCGGCCCGGGTAAAGTCCCGGGCCGCGGCTGTATCCGCCCATGCTCGCTTTCTCAATTCGACGGATATTCGGCGCGATCCCGACCTTGTTCGCGCTCATCACCATCTCGTTCTTCGTCATGCGCGTGGCGCCGGGCGGTCCATTCTCCGGCAACCGCAAGATCACGGAGGCGGTGCTCGCCAATCTCAACAAGGCATATCACCTGGACGAGCCGATCTGGATGCAGTTCGGCCGATATCTTTGGGGGCTAGCGCAGTTCGACTTCGGACCATCGATGAAGTATCGCGACTATTCGGTCACGGAACTCATCGTGCAAGGTCTGCCGGTCTCGATCGAGGTCGGTCTATGGGCGATGCTGCTGGCCACCGTCGCAGGGATCGTGCTTGGAATCGTTGGCGCTCTGCGGCGTAATGGCATGACGGATCTGTCTGCAGGCGTGATCGCCATGGTCGGGCTTGCCGTGCCGAACTTCGTGATCGGCCCGTTGCTGCAGATCATGTTCGGGCTCGAGTTGAAGTGGCTGCCGATCGCGGGCTGGGACGGCTCGATCAATGCCAAGATACTGCCGATTCTCGTCCTCGCCCTGCCGAACATCGCTTATATTTCGCGATTGACGCGCGCCAGCATGATAGAATCACTTCGTACCAACTATGTGCGAACCGCACGCGCCAAAGGAATTGGGGCGCGTCGTGTCATCTGGAAGCATGCCTTGACGGGCGCCATGCTGCCGGTCATCGCCTATCTCGGACCCGCTACCGCCATAACGGTCACCGGCTCGGTGATCGTCGAGCAGATTTTCGGCATTCCCGGCATCGGCCGTTACTTCGTGGAAGGCGCGGCCAACCGCGACTATCCGCTCGTCATGGGCGTCACCATCATATACGGCGGCATCGTGATCCTGGCAAACATCGTGACAGATGTTGCGCGCGGCATCATCGACCCGAAGGTGAGCTATGAGTGATCTGGTCGCAGGATCGCCGCCGTCGCTGACCTCCTCCCCACCCGTAGGGCAGAGCCCCTTCAAGGCTTCGTGGCGCCGCTTCAGCCGCAACAAGCTGGCGGTCGGCAGCATGCTCATCCTGGCGCTGATCACGATGGCCTGTTTCGCAGGACCATTGTTCTTTCCCTATGGGCCGCAGGATGCAGATTTCGAGAACATCTCGGCGCCGATGAACCTGTTTTCGATCCATCCATTCGGTACGGACGAGTTCGGCCGCGATTTGCTGCTGCTAGTGCTGGACGGCGGGCAGGTCTCGCTGGCCGTGGGGTTCTTCGGTGCCTTCGTCGCCGTGTTGATTGGCGTGATCTATGGCGCGACCGCCGGCTATGTCGGTGGCCGGCTCGATAATTTCCTGATGCGCACGGTCGATGTGTTGTACGGCATCCCGTACTTCTTCCTGGTGGTTCTGATCAACATCGTAGTCGGCCGCACGACTGGCGGCCTGTTCGTTTCCATCGTCGTCGTGCTGTGGCTGACGCCGGCGGTGATTGCGCGCGGCCAGGCAGTGTCACTGCGCCATCGCGAATTCGTCGATGCCGCTCGCGCCGGCGGCATGACGGAGGGGCAGATCATCCTGCATCACATCGTGCCCAACTCGCTCAACGTGGTGATCGTCTATTCCAGTCTGCTGGTGCTGGAGGTGATGCTGACGGAGTCATTCTTGAGCTTTCTTGGGATCGGCATACAGCCGCCAGCGGCCTCTTGGGGTTCTCTGATCGACGATGGCGCCGCGGCAATGGAAACCGACTTGCGCCTGCTTCTGCTGCCATGCAGCTTCCTGGTCGTCACCCTGTTCTGCCTCAACTTCATAGCCGACGGGCTGCGCGATGCCTTCGACCCGAACGAGCGCTGACGTGGCCGCACGGCAGGCGGCGGCGCCGATCCTGTCGGCGCGCGACCTGACCGTCGACTTCAAGCTGGAGCATGGCTGGGTGCGCGCGGTCGACGGCGTCAGCTTCGACGTGCGGCGCGGCGAGGTGCTGGGCATCGTCGGCGAATCCGGATCGGGCAAGAGCCAGATCCTGATGGCGGCGATGGGCTTGACCGCGGTCAACGGCCGCTGCTCAGGCAGCGTCACCCTCGAGGGCCAGGAGATCCTCAATGCATCGCCCGAGCAGTTGGACAAGGTCCGCGGCTCGGCGATGTCGATGATCTTCCAGGACCCGATGACCTCGCTCAATCCTTACATGCGCGTGGTGGACCAGCTGACCGAAGTGCTGGTGGCGCACCAGGGCAAGAGCAAGGCCGAGGCGGTCGACATCGCGGTCGAGATGCTGGAGCGGGTACGCATTCCCGATGCGCGCCGGCGCATCTCGCTCTATCCGCACGAGTTCTCCGGCGGCATGCGCCAGCGCGTGATGATCGCGATGGCGCTGCTGTGCCGGCCGCGCCTGCTGTTCGCCGACGAGCCGACCACCGCCCTCGACGTCACGGTGCAGGCGCAGATCCTTGACCTGCTGAACGGCCTGGTGCGCGAGCTGAACGCTGCGGTGGTGATCGTGACCCACGATCTCGGCGTCATCGCGCGGCTGTGCGACCGGGTGATCGTGCTCTATGGCGGCCGCATCATGGAGGAGGCTGCGATCGACGCCCTGTTCGAGACGCCGCGCCATCCGTACTCGCAAGGGCTGCTGGCCGCGACGCCGCGCCTGGACGACGACACGGCGCATGATCTGCGCACCATCAAAGGTACGCCGCGCGCCTTGGCCGGACAGACCGCGGGGTGTCCCTTTGCGCCGCGCTGCGACCGCAGGATTGAGCGCTGCACGGCGGAAACGCCGGCACTCCAACGACTGGCGAGCGGGCGCGCGGCTGCTTGCCATCTCGTGACGTCGTGAGCGCGCCGATGACCGAAACCCTGCTCAGCGTCCGCGACCTCAAGGTCCACTTCCCGATCGGGAAGGGGCTGCTGGCGGGCGCCAAGGGCGTGGTCAAGGCGGTGGACGGCATCTCGTTCGACCTCAAGCCGGGAGAGACCCTCGGCATCGTCGGCGAGTCGGGCTGCGGCAAGTCGACACTCGGCCGCGCCATCCTGCGCCTTGCCAAGCCGACCGACGGCACGGTCGTTTGGCTGGGCAAGGATTTCTTCACGCTCGACAAGGCCAGCCTGCGCAAGGCGCGGCGCGAGCTGCAGATCATCTTCCAGGATCCGCTGGCCTCGCTCGACCCGCGCATGACGGTCGGTGCCATCATAGCGCGGCCGCTCAAGACGTTTCATCCGGAGCTCAGCCGAGCGCAGGTCGATGCGCGCGTGAAGGAGGCGATGGCGCAGGTCGGCCTGGCGCCGGAGATGATGCGGCGCTATCCGCACGAATTCTCCGGCGGGCAGTGCCAGCGCATCGGCATCGCGCGCGCCATGATCCTGCGCCCCAAACTGATCGTGTGCGACGAGCCGGTGTCGGCGCTCGACGTCTCGATCCAGGCGCAGATCATCAACCTCTTGCGCAAGCTGCAGCGGGAGCTGGGCCTGTCGCTGCTGTTCATCTCGCACAATCTCTCGGTGGTGCGGCACATCAGCCATCGGGTGATGGTGCTCTATCTCGGCAAGGTGATGGAGCTGTCGGAGCGCGATGCGTTCTACGCCAACCCCATGCATCCTTATTCTAAGGCATTGATTTCGGCGATCCCGCTGCCCGACCCCAAGGCGGAGCGGGCGCGCGAGCGCGTGATGCTGCAGGGCGACCTGCCGTCGCCGCTCAACCCGCCGAAAGGATGCCGGTTCTGCACCCGCTGCCCGATGGCGCAGGAGGTGTGCCATAGTACGGAGCCGCCGTTGTCGCCGCGCAGCGACGGCCGGCTGGTCGCCTGTCATTTCGTCTGATACCGGATATTCCGATGAATCATTTCGAATCGCTTGAGCCGTTTCTGCACCGTCTGTTCCGCGTGAGCGAGGCCTGGGGTGCGCGCCTGTCTCCCGACAGCCGGCATGTCGCATGGATCGCCGGCAATCTCGGCCCGACGTCGCAGTTGTGGCTGGCGCCGACTGATGGCGGCGTGCCGCCGAAGGGCTGGGTGGCCAACGATCGCGACTGCGACTGGTTCTTCTGGGCGCCGGATTCCGGTTCGGTCATCCTGGGGCAGTCGCGCGATGGCGACGAGCGCGTCGGGCTCAGCCAGGTTGCGCTGGACGGAACGGTGCGCACGCTGACCGAAGAGCGGCCAGACTATTACATCCACGGCGGCCAGATCGATCCGTCCAACCGGTTCCTGGTCTATGCCGCCAACCGCGATCCGGCGGCCGGGCACGAGATCGAGACTCCGATCATCTACCGCCACGAGATCGCGACCGGCGACCGCGTGCCGCTGACGCGGCTGCAGCGCGCGGCCTATGTGACGCCGCGGCTGTCGCCGGATGGCCGGCACGTGCTCTATTCGCGCAAGGACCGCCATCCTGCGGGACGCCAGCTATGGGTGGTCGGCATGGACGGCTCGCACGATCGCGAGATCCTGAATGCCGGCGACGCGCGCAAGGCGGATGCGCAATGGTCGCCGGACAGCAAGCAGCTGGTGGTGACAGCGGAGGCAGGCGATCACCGCCGCGTCGGCCTGATCGATATTGCGACCGACGGCGTGCGCTGGCTGATCGACGATCCGACGCTGCAGATTTCCGGCGCGCACTGGCCGAAGGGGTCGGACGGGATCGTGGTGACGGAAACCAGGGATGCACGTGAAGTCGTCAACCTGCTCGATCCGACGAGCGGCGCGCGTTCGCTCTTTCCAGGCGCGGGCGGAACCCTGCTGCCGATCGGGCCGGCGGCCGACGGTGCCTGGATCTGTTATCACTACGACGCGCGCCATCCGATCCGGATCGTGCGCCGGCAGGACGGTGCGTTGCAGGCGCTGTCCGATTTCTCCGATCGCCGGATCGCCGGGTCGGAGCTGGCGGCGGCGGAGGACTTCCGCTGGCGCGCCGGCGATGGAATGGAGATCCAAGGCTGGCTCTACCGGCCGAAAGATGCCGCGCGCGGCGCCGTCATCCTGGTGCATGGCGGGCCGACCGCGCACTCCGAGGATGCGTTCGACCCGGAGGTGCAGTATCTGGTGGCGGCCGGCTTCGCGGTGCTGCAGCCGAACTATCGCGGCTCGACCGGCTTCGGCCTGCCGTTCCAGGAAGCGATCAAGCTGCAGGGCTGGGGCGGCTCCGAACAGGACGACATCGCACGTGGTGCCGAGGCGCTGATCGCGAAGGATGTCGCTGCCGCGGGCCGCGTCGGCGTGACCGGCACATCGTACGGCGGCTACTCCTCCTGGTGCCAGATCACGCGCGCAGCGCCCGAGGTTATCAAAGCGGCGGCGCCGATCTGCGGCATGACCGACCTGGTGGTGGACTACGAGACCACGCGGCCCGACTTGCGGCCTTACTCCGAGGAGATGATGGGCGGGTCGCCGGCGCAAGTGCCGGAGCGCTATCGCGAGCGATCACCGATCAACTTCGTCGACCGCATCCGCGGACGGCTGATGATCGTGCAGGGCCTCAACGATCCCAACGTCACGCCGCAGAATGTGACCGACGTGCGCCGGCGTCTCGACGCCGCCGGCATTTCGTACGAGCTGCTGCTGTTCGAGGACGAGGGCCACGGCATCGCCAAGCCCGAGAACCGTAAGCATCTGTGCCGGCAGCTGGCGCGCTTCTTCGCCGACTCGTTCGAGCGATGAGCAATATCGCGCAGCTGGCCCGCGCCTGGGCAACTTATCCGGAGTTCTGGGAGCCGAAGCTGTCCAAGGATGGCCGCTGGGCGGCCTGGACCTGGACCGGCCCGACCGAAGCCGGCAACGTGTGGCTCGCGCCGACCGACGGCAGCGCACCGCCGCGACGCGTAACGGATGAGGCGGACCACACCTACGTCCGCGACTTCTCACCCGACAGCAAGCGCCTGCTGCTCGCGCAATCCGAGGGCTCGTCAGAGCACGAACACCTGTTCCTGCTCGATCTCGACAGCGGCGAAAAGCGATTGGTGACGCCAAAGCAGGACGATCACTATGTCTTCGGCGGGCGTTTCACGCCGGATGGCTTGGCGCTGATGTACGCTGCGAGCTGGGACGACCGCCTCGGCAAGGCGATCGACGGCCAGTGCATCTACATGCACGACCTGGTCTCCGGCGAGCGGCGGATCGTGAGCACGTCCGAGAGCCTCAGCGACGTCGTGGCCGAATTTGGCGGCGGCAGCCGGTTCATTCTCTATCACCGGCATGAACGGCATCCGAGCGGCAGCCAGATCTGGCTGAGGGATCTCGGGACCGACGACGATCGCGAGATCCTCAATGTCGGGGATTCGCGCAAGGCCTACGGCTCCTGGATCGACGACAGGCGAATTCTGGTCTGGGCCGAAAGCGAGACGCACGACCGGGTGGGGCTGCTGAACCTTCCGCAGCTCGACCTGCAATGGCTGATCGACGATCCAAAGCGATCGATCGACGACGCTGTCGCGGGCGTGGATGGCAAGAGCGTGGCGATCCTCGAATTTCAGCAAGGTGCGTTGCATGCAACCTTGCTGGACCTCGCCACCGGCGCGGAACGGCCGATGACGTTGCCGGGCTATACCCTGCTGCCGCTCGAGCAGCTGCCCACCGGTCAGTGGCTGTGCGAGCGCTATTCGTCACAGGCGCCGCACGAACTGGTGCGGTTCGATCCGGCATCCGGTGCGGTGGTCGAGGTTTCCAGGACCGCGCATCATCTCGCCGACCCATCCGTGCGCTTTGCGCCGGCGCAACCCCGTCGCTGGCACTCGGGCGACGGCGCCGAGATCGCGGGCTGGCTGTATGAGCCGCAGGGCGAGAGCCGCGGCCTCATCGCGCACGTCCATGGCGGGCCGACCTGGCACAGCGAGGATTGGGTCAACGGCTCGATCCAGTTCCTGGTGGCGGCGGGCTTCACCGTGCTCGATCCCAACTATCGCGGATCGACCGGCTATGGCCGCGCTTTCCGCGAGGCGATCAAGGAAGACGGTTGGGGCGGGCGCGAGCAGGACGACATCCGCGCCGGCATCGAAAGCCTGGTGGCGGCCGGCAAGGGCAGGCGCGGGCGCGTCGGCATCATGGGCCTGTCCTATGGCGGCTATTCATCCTGGTACCAGATCACCAAGTCTTCCGACCTGGTCGATGCCGCGGTCCCGATCTGCGGCATGTACCAGCTCGCGATCGACTATGAAGAGACCGGAATGCCGCACGGCCGCGACTACAGCGAGGAGATGATGGGCGGCACGCCGGCCGAGCAGCCGGAGCGCTATTTCAACGGATCGCCCGCAAACTTCATCGACCGCATCAAGGGACGGCTGCTGATCGTGCACGGCATGCGGGATACCAATGTCTCGCCGGAAAACACCAAGGCCGCCGTCCGCGATCTCGACCAGGCCGGCGTCAAGTACGAGTTGCTGACCTTCGACAACGAAGGCCACGGCATCTATCGCACCACAAACCGCACAGCCTTGTTCGAGCGGGTCGCAGCTTTCTTCGAAACTTCGTTCGCAGGCTCCACGCGCAACGGTTGACGTACCGATTGCATTGATGTTCAGTGATTGACGCAACGCCAACCACTGCTGGATTGCCAGTATGTTTGTGCAAGTTGCGATGCATCCATCGGAGCTGCCGGAGCAGCCACGGGTCCTGATCGCAGGCCGCGTGGCGCAGGCCTATGGCCGCTTGCCGCCGGCGGCGCTCATGCTGCTGGCGGTCATCGCCGTCGAGCTCAGCTGGGCGGTGGCGACTTTCGTTCTTGCGGACGTCGGCGAATCCGGGACGGCGTGGCTGAGCACGGCCTTCGCGGCGGTCGTGTTCACGTTGATCTCGCGGCCGAAGATCGATGGCCGCCTGCGGAAATACTGGCTTCTCATTCTGATCTTCGGCCTGACCGACGCCGGCATGACATTGCCGTTCCTGCTGTCGCTGCAACACGGCATTCCCTTGGGGATCGCCTCTGCGATCGCCTTCCTGGGACCGCTCGGGCTGGCGGTCGCGACCTCGCGGCGACTGATCCACTTCCTCTGGGTTGGCATCGCCGCGCTTGGCGTCGCGTTGCTGACACCGGCAATCGGCGATGATCTCAGCATGGTCGGTCTTGGCTTCGCGGTGATTTCCGCAGTTGCCTGGGCAGCGTTCGTGCCGGCCACCAAGCTGGTTGGCCGCGCATTCGGCGGACGCGACGGGCTGACGTTCGGCCTGTGGGCTTCGTCGCTCATGCTGCTCCCGTTTGCCCTGGCGGAGGGAACGGTTCTTCACGCCGACGCCATCAACATCGGCGGCGTGCTGCTGGTCGCGCTGCTCGGCGCAGTTCTTCCCTGGGCGATCGAGTTCAGCGTGATCCAGCGGATTTCGGCGCGCACCTATGGCATTCTGGTGACGCTGGAGCCTGCCGTCGGCGCGTTGGTCGGTGCCATCTTCCTCAGCCAGGCGATCGGCCTCAGCATGTGGATCGCAGTCGCCTGCGTCACCGTTGCGGCGATGGGCGTCACGCTCTCCGACAAGGCAGAGAATTAGGTCTCCGCCCACATGCGCAGCAGGTTGGCGTAGACGTGGTGGGCGTGGTCGGTCTCGACCGCGTCCGGCGCAATCACGTTCATCTTGTCCTTGACCTGCGACAGCGATGCCAGGATCTCGCGTTGCCGGTCGTCGCGCACGTAGGATTGCGCCCAGGTCACGGCAACCAGCCGCTCGCCCCGCGTGACCTCCGCGACTTCGTGCAGGCTGTAGGACGGGTAGACCACGACCGAGCCGCTCGGCAGCTTCACTTCCTGCATGCCGAACGAGCCGTGGATGATCAGCTCGCCGCCGTCATACTCGTTGATGTCGCTGATGAAGACGGTGATGGAAACATCCGACCGTTCGCGCCGATCCTTTGGGCCCATCAGGGCATTGTCGACATGCTGGCCATAGGCCATGCCCTGGCGGTAGCGGCTGATGAGGGGCGGGCGGATCCGCCTCGGCAACGCGGCGCGATTGAACTCCTTGTTGCGCATCAGGGCGCCAACAACGATCTCGTGCAGCACCTTGCGCTCTTCGGCCTTTTGCGAAATCTGCTCGTTGTTCTTGACCCGGCGCGCGCGGCCGCCGGCGGTTTCGGCGCCCGGCACGAAGGGCAGCAAGGCCGCTTCGGCGCGTAGCTTCTTGATCTCCTCGGCGTTCAGGACGTCGCCAATGCAAGCAATCATATCGGACCTCGATCGACCTCAATCGTGATGTTTGTGCCGTTAAGCGCGCCGCCGTTCAAGAGGCGCCGGACGCTCAGCGTGCGAGGATTTGCCGCGCCGCCACCAGCGCATCCGCCAGCCTGTCGATATCCCCGGCACTATTGTGCACTCCGAACGACGCGCGGACCGTGCCGGGCAGCCCCAGATGATCCATCAAGGGCTGGGCGCAATGGTGGCCGGTCCGCACGCACACGCCGCGCTCGCCAAGCAGCGTTCCGGCATCGTGGGGATGCACGCCGTCCAGCGTGAAGGAAACGATGCCGATGCGCTCGCGCGGCGTGCCGACCGGTCTGACACCGGGAATCTCCGCCAGCCGGTCGAGCGCATAGCGCGTCAGCGCCCGGTCGTGCGCCTCGATGCGGTCCCAGCCGATGGCTTCGACGAAATCGATCGCGGCCGCCAGGCCGACTGCGGGACCAATGGGCGGCGTGCCTGCCTCGAAGCGCTGCGGCGGGTCGGCATACTCGGTGCCGGCGAAACTGACGGTGCGGATCATGTCGCCGCCGCCCTGCCATGGCGGCATGGCGGCGAGCAGCTCCGCCTTGCCATAGAGCACGCCGATCCCGTCCGGTCCGTACAGCTTGTGGCCGGTGAAGACCAGGAAATCGCAATCCCAATCCTTGACGTCGATCGCGAAATGCGGCGCCGCCTGCGCGCCATCGACCAGCACGGCCGCGCCGGCCTGATGAGCGCGCGCAATGATCTCCTTGATCGGCGTCCGGGTGCCGAGCGCGTTGGAGGCGGCGGTGACGGCGACCAGCTTCGGCTCGCGCTCCAGCAGGATGTCCAATCCTTCGAGGATCAGATCGCCGTTGGCATCAATCGGCGCTGGGATGAGTTCCAGACCTTGCCGGTCGCACAGCAACTGCCACGGTACGATGTTGGCGTGGTGCTCGAGCGTGGTGACCAGGATGCGATCGCCGCTCTTGAGCCGCGAGCCGAAGGAATGGGCGACCAGGTTGACCGCCTCGGTCGCGTTGCGCGTGAAGACGATGCTGTCTGCCGATGGCGCCTTGAGGAACCGGGCGACGCGGGCCCGAGCGCTTTCAAAAGCCTCGGTGGCGGCCTCGCTCAGCGGATAGACCGCGCGATGGATGTTGGCGTAGCTGGTCTCGTAGAACTGGCGCATCCGGTCCAGGACAGCCTTCGGCTTCTGGGCGCTGGCGGCGCTGTCGAGATAGGCGATATCGCGCCCGGCCAGGAGCGGAAAGGCATCGCGCGGCACCAGGGATGATCGTTGCTCAATCATGCTGACCAGCAGTGAAACGGCCCGGGCATAGCGGCGGTTCCTGACCAACAAGTCAAGACTCCCGGCAGCGCCTGACGCAGTCTTGACTTGAATCGCACCGGCGGCCGCCTGACCATCGCATTCGAGCCGGAAGAAGCGTTGACTCTGCCTGTGGCTGGTGCAAGATGGCGAGATCGTTCGTATACGAACGATCCTCCGGCCGGTGGGTCCTTGCGATCGTCCTGGAGAGAGTCTGGGAGCAAACAGACGGCCCGCCAATTGGGTCGCAAAATGGAGGGAGCCTGATGTCTAAGACGAATTCACGGATCACCCGCCGGCGCTTTGTCGCCGGGGCCGGCGCGATCGGCCTTGGCGCCGCGACCGGTGTCCTTGCCGCGCCGCGCATCGTGCGCGCCGAAGGCAAGATCACGGTCCTGAACTGGCAGGGCTACGGCACCGACGAGGCCTGGGCGGTCGAAGCCTTCAAGAAGGCGACCGGCATCGAGGTGGTGCACGACTACTTCAACTCCGAGCCGGAGATGATCACCAAGCTGCGCACCAATCCGGGCGCCTATGACGTGGTGCTCACCAACTCGGCGTGGAACGGCGTCGCCTCCGGCGAAGAGCTGATCCAGGCGATCGACACGTCGCAGATCAAGCATTTCGCCGACCTCAACCCGTCGCTGCGCGATTCCGCGCTGCTCGCCAAGGACGGCAAGGTCTATGGCGTGTCCTGGGTCTGGGGCATGACGGCGATCGCGTACAACACCGAGAAGTTCAACCCCGCGCCGGATTCGGTCGAGGTGCTGTGGGACGCGAAGAACGCCAAGCGCGTGTCGGTGCGTGACGATGCGGTCGAGGCGGTGTCCTATGGCGCGATCGCGACCGGCCAGGACATGAACCATCCGAAGGACATCGAGAAGGTGAAGGCGAAGCTGCTGGAGCTGAAGCCGCAGATCGCCACCTTGTGGTCGTCGGAAGACGAGTGGAACAAGCTGTTCCAGTCCGGCACCTTCGACGTCTCGGTCTATTGGAGCGGTTCGGCCGCGCGGTCCAAGACCAACTACAAGCTGCCGGTCGGCTACATGGTGCCGAAGGAAGGCGGCATCGGCTGGTTCGACGGCCTGGCGGTTGCCTCGAACGCGCCGAACAACAGCGGCGCGCATGAGTTCATCAACTACATGGTCGACCCGACTTTCTATGTCGAATGGGCGACCAAGGTCGGCGCGCCGGCTTCCGCCAACCCGAAGGCCAACGATCAGCTGCCGGCGGAAGACGTGGGCCGCCAGATCCACAGCGACCAGGCGGCGATCAAGCGCCTGCAGTTCATGGCCCCGCTCACGGATGAAGAGCGCCAGACCTTCTCCGACCTGTGGACCGAGGTGAAGGCGGAGTTCGCGAAGTAACCGACGCCATTGAGGCGAATGAGATGCGCCACCGGTGCGGGACCACCGGTGGCGTATTCCTTGAGGCGATGATCGAATTGATAGGAACAGGGGATGGCCGTCGCAGACCGACGGAATAGGGGAGCGATCCTGGCCCTCACCGGGCCGGCCTATCTGTGGCTGACGGCAACCATCTTCCTGCCGCTGTCGGCGATGCTCTATTGCAGCTTCCTGGCCAAGTCGCCGCTGGTGCCGGCGCCGGTGAGCTACACGCTCAGGCACTACGAAGCCTTCGTCGATAAGTCGGTCTATCAGCAGCTGATGCTCTGGTCGCTGCAGATGGGCGCCATTGTCACCATCTGCTGCCTCGTGATCGGATATCCGGCGGCACTCGCGCTCGCGAAGGTGATCAAGGGGCGCTGGCGCGAGGCGATGTTCCTGATGGTGGTGCTGCCGTTCTGGAGCAACGCGCTGGTGCGCACCTTCTCCTGGACCTTGGTGCTCCGGCCGTTCGATCTGCTCTATTCCTATCCGGCGGTCATCGTCGGCCTCGTGCATTCATACCTGCCCTACATGATCCTCACCTGCTACATCTCGCTGCAGGCGATCGACGATTCCGTCATCGAAGCGGCGCGCAGCCTGGGCGCGCGCTCGGGCGCCCTGTTCCGGCGCGTGGTGTTTCCGATGAGCCTGCCCGGCGTGCTCGCCGGGTCGGCGTTGATCTTCGTGCCGGCGGTTGGGTCGTTCATGGAACCGCGCATCCTGGGCGGCGCGAAGGGCGCGACACTGGGCATGGCGGTGGAGGACCAGTTCACCGTCACCGCCAACTGGCCGTTCGGCGCGGCCCTGTCGTTCCTGATGCTGGGCGCAGTGCTGCTGATCTGCCTCGCAGTCTATCCGGCGGCGCGCAAGCGCATGGAGGGGCTATGAAGCTCGGCCCCGCGCTGCTGACCGCGCATCTCTGGCTGGTGCTGGCCTTCCTCTACGTGCCGATCGTGGTGATGGTGGTGCTCGGCTTCAACGCCTCGCCGCTCTATGCGCTGCCGTTCCAGTTCGACCTGGTCTGGTACCGCGAGCTGGTGGGCAACGCCAAGCTGATCGATGCCGGCATCCACAGCGTCGGCATCGCGATCGTGAACACCATCATCGCGACCACATTCGGCACCATGGCGGCGCTGGCCTTCGCGCGCTACCAGTTCCGCGGCAAGACCATCCTGCAGCTGTTGCTGTTCCCGCCGGTCGCGATTCCCTGGCTGGTGATCGGCACGGCGATGCTGGTGTTCTTCTACTGGATCGACATCAAGCGCGGCCTGTTCGCGATCCTGCTGGGACACGTCGCGCTGTCGCTGCCCTATGTGATCGTGGTGGTCGGCGCGCGCCTCGCCACCTTCCCGCGCGCGGTGGAGGAGGCGGCAGCGACCCTCGGTGCGACGCCGTTTCAGACCTTCCGCCGCGTGACCGCGCCGCTGCTGGCGCCGGGCGTGATCGGCGGCGCGCTGTTCGCGTTCGCGGTCTCGTTCGACCAGTTCGTCATCTCCTATTTCCTGGCGCCGCCGGGTGTCACCACCTTGCCGGTGGAAATCTACGGCGCCATCCGCAAGGGCTTCACGCCGGAGATCAATGCCATTTCGACCATCATCATCGTGGTGTCCATGGGCGCTCTCTTGTTGACCGCGCGCTTCTATCGCTTCGGCGGTGAGCGATGAGCACGGTTGCCGTCACCGATGCAGTGAAGAGATACGACTCCGTGGCCGCGCTGGATGGTGTCACCATGACCTTCCGTGACGGCGAGTTCTTCGGCCTGCTGGGACCGAGCGGCAGCGGCAAGACCACGCTGCTGCGCGCGATCGCCGGCTTCGTGACGCTCGACCGCGGCCAGGTTCTGATCGACGGGCAGGATGTCGGGGGCGTGCCGGTCCATGCCCGCAACATCGGCATGATGTTCCAGAACTATGCGCTGTTCCCGCACATGTCGGTGGCGGAGAACGTATCCTTCGGCCTGGAAGTGCGCGGCCGCCCGCGCGAAGAGGTGGCGCAGCGCGTCAAGGAAGCGCTGGCGATGGTGCGCCTCGGCGGGCTCGAGCAGCGCAAGCCGAAGCAGCTGTCGGGCGGCCAGCAGCAGCGCGTGGCGCTGGCGCGTGCGCTGGTGACGCGGCCGAAGGTGCTGCTGCTCGACGAACCGCTCGGCGCGCTCGACAAGCACCTGCGCCAGGAGATGCAGGTGGAGCTGCGCCGCATCCAGCGCCAGGTCGGCATCACCACCATCTTCGTCACCCACGATCAGGAGGAGGCGCTGACCCTCTCCGACCGCATCGCGATCTTCGATTCCGGGCGAATCATCCAGGAAGGCGCGCCGATGGCGGTCTACGAGCGGCCGGTGACCAAGTTCGCCGCCGGCTTCCTGGGCGAAGCCAACTTCCTGCAAGGCCGCGTGACGGCGATGGAAGCGGGCGACATCGCGCGCATCGCGCTCGACATCGGCGGCGAGGTGTCGTGCCGCCTCACGAACGGACAGGTGGGGCAGACGGTGTTGCTGGCGCTGCGGCCGGAAAAGATCACGCTCGCGGCGGGTGGGCAGGCCGGTCTCAACGCGCTGCGCGGCAAGGTGCTGGACGTGGTGTTCTCCGGCAACAGCACGACCTATCGCATCGCGGTCGGCGATCAGGTGATGATCCTGTTCAAGCAGAATCTCGTGCAAGGGACCGTCGCGCCGGGCACTGAGGTCGTTCTCTCCTGGTCTCCCGATCATCTCGTACAGGTCACGCCGTGAATCGTCTGTTCGGCCCGATCCCGCCTACCGCGCTGCACATCGTCGTCGACATGCAGGAGCTGTTCCGCTCTCACCCGGAATGGGGCACGCAAGCCTTGACCGACATCGTTCCGCCGATCCAACGCCTGCTGAAGGCGAAGCCGGAGAATGCCTATTTCAGCCGCTTCATTCCGGCGCAGCATGCCGACAAGGCAGAGGGCATGTGGCAGCGCTACTATCGCCGCTGGCACAGCGTGACGCTGGACCAGATCGACGCCGTGCAGATCGACGTGATTCACGAGCTGCAACCGTGGGCCAAGCGGGTGGGGGACAAGCCCGGCTACTCGGCATTGGCGAGCGCCGAGATCCGCGCTGCTGCCGTCGCCGCGCGCGATGTGATCCTGACCGGCGTCGAGACCGACGTGTGCGTGCTGGCCACCGCGATCGAGGCGATGGAAGCAGGGTTGCGCGTCATCCTCGCACGCGACGCGCTGACCAGCTCGTCGCTGTCCTGCCATGCCAAGGCACTCGATATCCTGCACGACCGCTTCGACGAGCAGATCGAAGTGGCGAGCGTGGACCAGATCCTGGCGGCCTGGCAATGATCGACACGCTCGCGAAGTTGCAAGCTGCCGGCCGCGGCTGGAACAGCTGGGCCAGCGAATGGCCGGCGCAGATGAGCCATCTGCCGCGCGGCCTTACGCTGACGCCGGTCGCCTATGCCTCCAGCAAGAACGCTTTCACCGATTTCCCGGCGCAGGGCGACGGCGTGCGCTATGGCGCGCGGTCGGTGCGCGGCGAGCAGATTGCACTGCGCCTGTCGCATGCCGGGACGGAGTTCGATCTGAGCTACAACCAGCCTGAGGCCGACGTGCTGCGCCTCAGCTGGTCCACCGTCAAGCTGGGTGAATGGGGCCTGCGCTTCTGGCTGTGCTGGACGCTACGCTGGCAACCGGATGCAAGCGAACCCGCGATCGAGTGGAGCTACGACGAGAAGTCCGGCGAGCTGAGCGCCACGCATCCGCGCCACGGCGCCGTCGTGCTGGCGGAGGAAGCGCCCGCGCTGCAGGCGACCTTCCATGCCGATCCGGCGGCGCTGCGAGCTGAGTTCGAGCAGCAGGGCTATTTCTATCTGGGCTCGCGCGGCACGCACGGCCGCTTCCCATGCCTGCGCTACAATTTCGAGGAGATGCCGCGCCTGTCGCTCGCCATCGCGTTCGGCGCCACGCGTGACGAAGCTGCGGCGAAGGCACGCCGCGGGCTGGCCGCGACACCGGAGAACTTGCCGCGGCTGCAGACCGGGCAGAGCAACCAAGCGCTCGACGCGCTGCGCGATGTGGTCGGCTGGAACTCGGTGTGGGACTTCATCAACAAGCGTCCCTACACCTCGCTGTCGCGCGCGTGGGTGGCGCAGAAGTTCGGCGGCTTCGGGCTGTGGCTCGACGACATCTTCTATCACGCCTGGATGGCGGCGCTGTTCGATCGCGACATCGCGGTCGAGAATCTGGAAGCGCTGATCAGCGTGGCGCAGCCAGCCGGCAACCTGCCGTGCCTGATGACGGGGCGCGACAGCTGGGTCGACCGCTCGCAGCCGCCGGTCGGCAGCCTCGCGGTCTGGATGATCGCTGCGCATAGCGGCGATCCCACCATCGTCGACCTCGCCTACGACACGCTGCTCGCCAACCACGATTGGTGGTTCCACCTGCGCGACGGCAATGGCGACGGCCTGATGGGGTGGGGCACCACGCCCGGTGTCGGCACCGGCCTTTATCGCGGCACCAAGCTCGGCGCGCGCGACGAGTCCTCGATGGACAATTCGCCGATCCACGACGAGACGGACCTCGATCGCGCCAGCGGCATGCTGACGGCGGCCGATGTCGGCCTGAACTCGCTGCTGGTGCTGGATGCCGAGATCCTCAGCTATTGGGCGGAGCAGCGCGGCGACACCGCGACGGCGCAGCGCTTGCGACAGCGCGGCGGCACGTTGGCCGCCAAGGTGCGCGACCGCCTGTGGGACGACGAGCGCAAGGTGTTCGCCAACCGCTTGTGGAACGGCCGCTTCGTGCGCTCGATTGCGCCGACCAGCTTCTATCCGCTGCTGGCGGGCATTGCGACGCCGGAGCAGACCCAGCATCTGCTGCGCTGGCTCGACGATCCGCGCAAGTTCGGCGGCTTCTGGCGCCTGCCGTCGGTGACGCGCGACGACCCCGCCTACCACGACAACGTCTATTGGCGCGGGCGGATCTGGCCGCCGCTCAACCTGCTGACCTATCTCGGCTTGCGCCGCGCCGATCAGAGCGCAGCGGCGGAGCGGCTGGCCACCGACAGCTTCCGGCTGTTCGAGCAGGCCTGGCGCAAGGGCCAGTGCCCGGAGAATTTCAACGCCGAGAGCGGCCTCGCCGACGATCAGCCGGACACCGACTTGTTCTATGGCTGGGGCGGGCTGATGCCGCTGATCGCGATCCTCGATATCTCGCGCCTGACACCGTGGGCCGGCTGGGAGATCGAGCTGAAGCCCGGCAACTGGAGCCTGGGGCCGCTGCGCGTCGGTGGGCACGACATCAGGATCGCGGCCGCCGAAGGCTGGGTCTCGCTGCATCGCGATGGCATCGAGATCGCCGCGACCGACATGCCGGGAACCTTGTGGCGGGTGGCCATTGCGGAGGATGCGTTGTCGTGCCTCTCCACCGGCGGTGGCCGCGTCCGCGTTCCGGGCGCCTCAATCGACCGGATGATTGAAGCCAGCTATGATGGCAAGGCGTTGCCGTGCGAGGCTGCGCCCGCCGGCGGCATCGAATGCGCGGTGCCAGTCCGGAAAGGGTGCGCGGATCTCGTGCTGCGCTGGCGGAACTAGAAGGAATTCGGTGTGATCGTCGTCTTCGGCTCGCTCAATGTCGACCTGACCGTGCCTGTCACCAAGCTGCCGGAGCCGGGCGAGACCGTGCTCGGTCCGGGCTACCAGATGGTACCGGGCGGCAAGGGCGCCAACCAGGCGCTGGCGGCCGCGCGCGCCGGCGGCAAGGTCGCGATGGTGGGCAAGGTCGGCCGCGATAGCTTTGCCGACGTGGCGTTGTCGGAGCTGCGTGCCGGCGGCGTCGACATCACGCGGGTCGAGCGCGACGAGCATCCGACCGGCTGCGCGCTCATCTGCGTGGATTCCAGCGGCCAGAACCAGATCGTGCTGGCGACCGGCGCCAACGCGACGGCGCTGGAGCGCCAGGTGCCGGATGAGTGGCTGACACCCGAGACCGTCGTGCTGATGCAGATGGAGGTGTGGCCGGCGCAGAACTGGGCGCTGGTGGCGCGCGCCTCGGCGCGCGGCGCGCGGATCCTGCTGAACGCGGCACCGGCCGGTCCGATCCCGGGCATCGCGCTGGCGGCTCTGGATTGGCTGATCGTCAACGAGACCGAAGCGGTGGCCGTTGCGGCTGGCCTCGGGCTCGGCCGATTGGAAGCGCGCGCAGCTGCCGCGGCCATCGCCGGCGCCGCCGACATTACCTGCATCGTGACCCTGGGCAGCGAGGGGGCCTTGGCGTTCGAGCCGAAGCTGTCCTGGCAGGTGGGCGCGATGGATATCTCGCCGATCGACACCACGGCGGCGGGGGACGCCTTCGTCGGAGCTTTCGCCGCGGCCATTGCTGCTGGGGCTGAGCTGCCGGAGGCGTTGCACCGCGCCTCGGTGGCTGGCGGATTGTCGTGCCTGACCCGCGGCGCGCAGACCAGCTTGCCGCAAAAATCCGCAATCGAAGCGAAACTTTCCGAAATCGCGCCGCCGCGGCAGCTCGATTACTAGGAACTCGTTGATTGGTATATTGTTTTAAGATCAAAGAGATCGCGGGCAACTGTAATATTCGCCCGTTCCGCAGACCCCAGTGTGGGGTCAAAGATTGCGGTTAGCTCAAATCTGAACTAAATTGTAGTTGGGGATTAAGAGGGCAATCGCCGGATGAACATCGATCCGAAGGATATGATTGTGGACGACGGGACAGAACTGCCGATGCCTGACGGGACGCAGGCGGTGGCAGACCTTGATTTTGGAGCGGTCGAAGGCGGCGGGCTGACCAGTTCGCTGGACCAGACCGTGACCCTGACGCTGGGCGAATTGCTCCCGGATTCGAACGGCGAAATCGTCATCGTGAACGGCGGGGACGATCCTCAGCTGCAGATCGTGACCGAGCTCAAGTTGCTCGAGTCCGGCGTCGCGCAGGATCACCTGACCGAGAGCGGCCTGCAGGTCGGCGGCTTCAATTACTGGGTGTTCGAGGACGGCACCAAGCTGTTTTATGCGCCCGGCATGTCGGTCGAACTGCAGCACCACGCCTGACGATTTCCGCGCATCCGGAGAAGCCAAAGGGCCGCTGATCCAGCGGCCCTTGTCGTTGTAGCGCCCGGCGGTGCGCAGGGATCAGGGCAGCACTTCCTCCTCGCCGTCGTCATCCTCCGGCGCCAGCACCTCGGTCAGCGTGCTGAGCGAGCTGCGCAGGCGCTTACGCCGCACCAGCTTTTCCTGGGCCCTGGGTGGGAAGTCGGTCAGGACGACAATCCGCTTGCTGATGAGGATATCGATCAAATCCTCATAAACCCGGATCATTTCCAGGTCGGATTGCAGCATGCTGGAGCGCTCGCCGCGCGCGCCATCAGGCTCCGAGAAGTCCGCGATTTCAGGGCTATTGGCGGCGAGATATTCCGGGGCCTCGTCGCTGCGTTCCCGGAACAGGGCGACGACGCGCCCGCTCGCGTCGCGCTTTACAAATGGCATCGCCCACTTTCCCCGCTCAAGATGAGGTCCCTATGCGATTGGGGATAGCTCACACCGCATGATTAGCATAGAATGACACTTCCTCAAGGAAAAACATCGACTAGACGACGTTCTTAGCACCAAGCATGAGCGCTGCGGACACCGCGATCTCCACACAATCCGGCGCCCGGGCCCCGTCCGAAGGCGGGCCGGCCCGTGCGCCACAACTCAAGATCATCCATCGCATCGTCCAGCATCGTGGGCGACGCTACTCGCTGAAGCTTGGCGCGGACATCTGGGAAATCCTGGAACGCTCCGCGCAGCGCCGTGGCAAAAGGCTGAATCGACTCATCGGCGAAATTGCGGAGACCTGCCCACCCGGTGCGAATCTCTCTGCAACGTTGCGTTCCTACTGCGTCGATGAGCTCAAGCTGCAAGTCCACGATCTCGAGCAGAAGTTGCGCGAGCTTTCGATGAGCACGCAGGGTATTTCCGCGGCTTCGGTGGCCGATGCATGCCCCGCTCCATGCTTCCTGTTGAACGCGCAGAACCTTGTGTTGAAGACCAACGCGGCGGCGCAGAAGTGGCTGTCGATCGACGAAGCCTCGCTGCGCGACAAGCCGATCGATCGCTACATGCAGATCAAGGTGCCGGTGCCGCTGCCGCAGATTCTCGATCAGTACGCAAGCGGCCGCTCCAACGTGTTCCCAGCGCGCGTGATCTGCTTGCGTCCGGGCCGCTTGATCATGGCCAAGGGCAGTATCTGCCCCGCGGTCGTGCGCTCGGAAGGGGATCTGCTCTACTTCCTGATGATCGACGCATCGGCGTAGCACCCGCTCACTGCCATCGTTTGATTCGCCAATTCGCGTCCAAGCAAGCCGCTTGGCGACTCATCTGCTCAGCTGAGCGTTGCCCTAAAAAGCAGAAAAATCGAGATATTCACCATACTGCAGTGTGAGTCAGTGCCGCTGTGTTCAGCCGGTGTTCATCTGCATTTTCGATAATTGCCCCTCGAAACGACACCATTCCTTAA
>Ga0081538_10001713_pt1 | contig 22351 bp, 18 predicted proteins | sample TabmetS5T2R1_FD_71022 | JGI IMG/M metagenome (GOLD analysis project Ga0081538, IMG submission 71022) | Tabebuia heterophylla rhizosphere microbial communities from the University of Puerto Rico - S5T2R1 | ecosystem: Host-associated > Plants > Roots > Rhizosphere ...
GGCCTGCGGCGACAACTGGCGGAGGCCGGACCGTGGTGGCGGCCAGGCAACCGGGAACGGCGCTCCGACCTGAAGGACCGGATTGCCGAGCGACAGCAGCTCCTGACCCGACTCGCCGAGCGGTTTCGCCAGGCGGAAGAGCAGGTCAAGGAGCTAGGTCCGGCGTCGCAGGCGGCCCTCGAGACCTGGGCGGCCGACCAGCGGCGGGTGCTGGACCGAGCGGTCGCCGCCGCACAGGAACTCCAGCGGCGCCACAGCGGCCTGGACGGACCCCTGCTTGACCACCGCGGGCTGCGCGACCAGCCGCCTGCCGCGGGCCCGGCCCTCCAGGCCTCCACGCCCCGCGCCGGGCCGAACGAGGCCTCGCCGACACGGTCGGAACCGGCGCAGGACAGGGTGGACGCCGCCGCACAGGTCACCACCCCCGAGCCGGCCCGAGCGTCGGTCAACCTCGCGTTGCGTCAGCGGCCGCCACGTGCCGGCCTCCACGAGGACTTGTCGATCGCGATCGTCGGCGGATCCATCACCGGACCAGTGCTGTGCTTGCTGCTTCGCCAGGCCGAGTTCAACGACGTCCGCATCTACGAAGCGACCCCAAGCGCCGTGCCGCAGGCCGGAGGGGTCATCGGACTGGACCACACCTCCCTGGGTGTGCTCGACACCATCGGCGTTCCCCAAGACGAGATCGTCCCCTTCCCGAGCGAGCGGGTCATATCCGTCAAGGTGGCCGACCGGCGGGAGGTCGGCCGCGTCCAGACGCTGTACCCGGGCCGCAACACCACCTGGACGCTCGCCCACGATGCCCTCACCCAGCGGCTACCGGCAGACACCCTCCAGACCGGTGCGCGGCTCACGGGTCTGGAGCTCGGCGACGACGGCCGCGCGATCCTCCAGTTCGAGGGCGGTGAGCCCACCTCGGCCGACCTGGTTGCCTTCGCGGACGGCCGAAGGTCGACGGGCCGCAGACTGCTCGATCCCGGGCGGCCGCTCCAGTACGCGGGCTATGTCGCGCACCGGGGCCAGCTGGACGACTGCCCTCCCGAGCTGCGCGACTTCTGGCGCTACGAACCGGGGGAAAGCGAGTTCACCGTCTTCCCGATCCACCAGCCGGACGAGGGCATCGGGACCGACTGGACGTTCTACCTGAACACCAGCGCCGAGCAGTTCCAGGCGCACTTCGGCGCCGACCCCACGACCCGAACCTTCGTGCTGCCCCATCAGGTCAGCGCCGACGCTCGCGCGCACGTCGACGCCATGGCGACCAAACTACTTACACCGGACGCTGCCGAGCTCGTGCACCGCACCACCAGGCGCATGGCTGTACCGATCGTGGACATCGCCCCGCCCACCCAGATGGTGTACCCCGTCGGGTCCAGCCATGCAGTGCTGCTCGGCGACGCGCTCGCGCCAGTGCGCCCGCACACCGGCCGTGGTGCCAACAACGGCATCGACCAAGCCGCCGGACTCGCAACAGCGCTGGCCAGCCACCGCAACGATGGGGTCGACCTGGACATCGCGCTGAACGCCTGGCAGGAGCGTTCTCTGCCGCTGGTGGCCGAGTGGCTCGAGCGCGGGCCACAGCTTGGGCATCAACTGGGATTGGGACCGGAGCTTGGCCACGAACTGGCACTGGGACTGTGACCGGTGCCGAAGGGGGTCCAGCCAGACAGAGGAGTGAGGTGACAGGACCCATGAGCTCGACTGACGGTAACATTCGCGACATGACCGCTGAGGAAACCGAACACTACCGGCCGGCCCACTCCATCGAGCCACTCTGGCAGGTCATGGTCGACGGCCAGTGGTTGACGGTGGACACGGTGATGGAGACGGAGCGACCGGACGGCCGCCGCTACATCTACCTGTACTTCGTCGACCATCGACCAGCCATCGCGGCCAAGACCGACCTGGTCCGGTCCAGGATCCCCGAACAAGCCCGCTAGCAGACAACAGGGCCGGCGACGATTCGTCGCCCCACGCCTTCACCGGGCGCCAGCGTCAACCATCCCACCCGGCTGATGCGGGGAGGTATGAGCCACCGGCGGCGACCACACCGATCACACGCCTCACCGGTGCCAGACCAGCCGCCGCATCCTCCAGCATGACGCCAGACGCTGGCGCCACCCCAGATGGCGGCGCTACGCGCCGAGCGGTGCCGGCCTGCGGCCGGCAGCTTTCCCTTCTGTCCCGCCGGTCCCTTCAGCGTAGTGCCACCCCGGACCGCCGCAAGCGCACGCCCAAACAAGTCGGCTCCCGAAGCCGCCTTCGGCGGCGCCTGATCCATGCCGACTTCTTTGGGCTCAACCGCGCTTGCCCCGGTCCGGGGTCCCCGGCACTGGAGGGGTGGCACCCGGCGGGCACACGGGCCCGCTTCGAGCAAGGAGGCTCCGATGCTCGACATCATCGCCAGCGTCGAGGGCACCGAGGCAGAGGTCCACGTCTTCTGCCCGGACTGCTTCTGGGGTGAGGACGTCCCTGCTAAGCGGGCTGTCCAGATCGTCGAAGAGCACGTGACGACCGACACGCACATCGAGAACGAACTGGCCGGCGATGAGCTGCAGGCCGTCCTTGAGCGGCTGACGCTGGAGCGCGGGTATTAGGCAGCGCCCGGGCACCCCTCCTTCACCGGGGTGCCCTCGGCGTGCCGCTGCACCCTGTCCCCAGCAGCAGCCTGGCCGGCCGGTCGCGTGTAGCTCCCATCCCGGCGCCTCCAAGCCCGCTCCGTTCCTCCCTGACGGTCCGGTACCCGCACCGCTGCGCGGCGCCCTGCGGCCGAGCTTTCCGACGCCGGGCGCGGGGCGCTGCCGCCCAGACGACCGGCAGGCCGACCCGCACCTGCCCTGACTTCCCCTGGAGGCTTCCGAGGCTTCCATGGACGTCCAGCCAGGACCAGCCAGGACCAGCGTCGGCGCCTGAGCCGGCCCTGCACCTGCTGCATGGCTGGTGCCCCCAGCGGCCAGGTCATCCGCCACCGGCTGTAACGAGCCGGGGACCGCAAGCTCAATCACGCCTTGTACATGATGGCCATGGTGCAGGTCCGCCGGCCCAGCGCCGGGCAGGCCTATTACCGGCGCAAGCTGGCCGAGGGCAAGTCACCCAAGGAGGCGCTGCGGTGCCTGAAGCGGCGGCTGTCGGATGCCGTCTACCGGTGCCTGCTGGTCGATCAGCAGTATCTGTCGAGCTCGACCAGAGCCGCCTCGTAGCCGACGAGGAAGGTCACCTTGGGCATACGCAGAGCCATGATCTTCTGGCGGAGTCCCGACGGCTTCCCCACGCCGGCGAAGTCATCGGCGAGGTTCGCTTGTTAGCAGGCTGTCGGGTCAGCGGATCCGAGCCGGAGTTCGCCCCGCCGGTGGCGGGATCAGGGCCGGAGTCCTGCCTGGCGGGCGGTGCTGATGGCCTCGGCACGGCTGGCCACCTGCAGCTTGCTGAAGATGTTGGAGACGTGGTTGCGGATGGTCTTGGTGGTCAGACCAAGTCGGTCGGCGATCTCAGGGTTGGTCAGGTGCTCGGTGAGGAGCCGGAGGATCTCCACCTCGCGGCTGGTCAGCTGCGGGAACGGGGTCGCCGCCGGTGGCGGGGTGGCGAAGTAGTTGATCAGTCGGCTGGCGATCGCCGCGTCGAAGATGGCCTCGCCGCTGGCCACCGCCCGCACCGCGCGCAGGATCTCGGCCTTTCTGGCCCCCTTGAGTAGGTAGCCGCGCGCGCCCGCCTGCAGCGCCGCGAATACCGAGTCGTCGTCGGACACCATGCTCAGAACCAGGACTCTGATGTGTGGGGAAGCAGCGAGCAGTTGGCGGGTGGCCTCGATCCCACCTATCCCGGGCATGGTGAGGTCCATCAGGACCACGTCGGGTTGCAGCGCCAGTGAGGTTTCCACGGCCGTCGCGCCGTCGGGGGCCTCGCCGACCACCTGGACCTCGCTGCTGGTCTCCAGCAGCGCCCGCAAGCCGTCGCGGAAGTGGTCGTGGTCGTCACAGATCAGGATGCTGATCGGCTCCACGGGGTGTGCTCCTTCCGCGCCCGGACAGCGGGAGAACGGCCTGGACCATTGTCCCTCCGCCGTCGGCTGATCTCACCACGCACGTGCCGCCGAGCTCGGCGGCCCGCTCCCGCATCGACTGCAGGCCCACCCCGACCGGCGCATTTGTGGGCATGCCGCGGCCGTCATCGATCACCTGCACTCGCAGCGCTTCGGGATCGCGCTCGGCCTGGAGCATCACGCGGCAGGAAGTCGCCTCCGCGTGACTGATTACGTTGTGCAGGGCCTCCAGGACGATGCGGTAGGCGGCGATCTCCACCGCCGCCGGCAGCGGGGGGAGCGGCTGGGGAGCGTCCACGGTGATCTGGACTCGCTGGTGGCTGGCGGCATGGCTGCGGAGCGCCCCCACCAGCCCCAGCGCGTCCAGCGCCGGCGGGCGGAGCTGGTGGGCGATGCGACGCACGTCCTCCACGGCGAGCTCGGCCCGGCCCTGCAGCTCGGCCAGCAGCTTCTCGGCACGTCCCGGATCTGCTCCGACGAGGTCACGGGCCGCTTCCAGGGTCATGGTCAGCCCGGCGAGCTGGGGGCCGAGCCCGTCGTGCAGGTCACGGCCGATCCGTCGCCGTTCCTCCTCCCGGGTGAGCACCAGCCGTTCTCGGGAGCGTTGCAGGTCGACCGAGAGCCTGGCGGCCTCCTCCCCGACCTGGACCGAGTGCACCGCCACGCCGACCTGGCGGGCCAGGTCGCCCAGCAGCCGCCGGTCAGCCGGGGACAGTTCCACGCGCCGGCCCGGGCCGGCCAGCACCAGCCGGCCGACGGGTTCGCTGCCATAGCTCAAGGGCAGATGCAGCGGCGCCGCGTCCTGGCCGGGTGGCTGCCCGTGCTCGGCCTGGGTGCGATAGCCGCCCTGCTCCAAGGCCTCCACCGCCACGTAGGGGACCCGGAAGGCCTCGGCCACTGTGGCCGCCACCGCCGGCAGCACCATCCCCAGCTGCAGGGTGGTCTCCAACCGGCGGCCGAGCAGGGCCAGGGTGCGGTAGGGGTCGGCCCGCTGCCCGTACAGCAGCCGGTCGACCAACCGCTGCAGCCGCGACCGCAGCGGACCGAAGGCGACGGCCACCAGCCCGGTCGCCACCAGCGAGACCCCGATGCCGGGTTGGGCGGCGCCGACCAGGGCGCCCAGGCCCGCCACCACGGTCACGTAGATGGCGACGACGCAGGCGGTCAGCAGGCCGTACAGCAGCGTCCGGTTGACCAGCCGGTCGATGTCGAACAACCGGTGGCGCAGGATCGCGACGGCGGCGGCGACCACGACCAGCACCGGCACCAGCTGCACGACCTTGAAGACGGCCGAGTAGCTCGCTGGTGCGGCCAGCGCGACCGTGGCGTCGACGACGAAGGCGATTGCCGTCACCGCCACCGCGTACGCGAGCCACTTGATCTGCTGGCGCACGGTCTGGTCAGCCCGCTGGAACCGCACCACCAGGCTCACCGTGGCCGCGATCGTTAGTGCCAGCCATGCCAGCCCCGGGAGCGTGTCGGTCAGCCAGGTGACCCCGGCCAGCGCCTTGATGCCGTAGGGGTTGACCAGGTCGGAGCCGAATAGGTAGGTGGGGCCGGGCGTCACCGCCCTTGCGACCGCGGTCAGCGGCAGCAGCCATAGCGCCGCCCGTGCCACCCAGCGCCAGCGAGGTGACGGCAGCCGCCCATCAGGGAAGTAGAGGGGGACCAGCACAAACATCGGAATCAGGGCCGGCGGGAAGATCCAATAGCTCAGCCACAGGGCCATCTCGGCGCCCGGCAAGGATCCTGGATGGGTGAGCAGCCCGTAGGCGGCGTACTGCTCGGCGAACAGCCCAACCATGAAGCCAAGCCCGGTGGCCAGGAAGCCCCAGCCGACCGGGTTGCGGGGCCGCAACGCCACCAGCAGCGCCCCCAGCAGCCCGGCCGCCAGGGTCGTCAGGCCGACCGTGAAGACATCCCTGGTGAGCCGGGTCTGGGTGGTAAACAGCACCGTCCCGGCCGCCAGCAGCAGAACCAGGGCCGCGCAGCCGGCGCCGACGGCAAGGCTGCGGGCATCGGCACGATCGCGCGCCGGAGCCGGACGCTCCGTGGAACGTCCGGCTCCGACCGTCATCTCCGTGTTCATCTCTGGTCTCTTCTGCCACGGGCTGCGGGATTTGTGAACCCCGCCGCGCTCACCCAGCGGCGAGGCCGGCAGTCTCCACTGGCCGTGCCGCTGGCTGGTCGGACCGCTGCAGGGCGGCGACTCCCAGCCACACCAGGGCCGCCCCATAGACCGCCAGCACCCCGGGCACCATCCCGTTGAGCGCCACCCCAAGCACGATCCCGACGACCAGCAGCGCGCCAGCCCGCCAGGGCAACACCCCGGCCCGCCAGGTCGCGATGCCGAACACCAGCAGTCCGAGAACGTAGAGCACGAAGCTGACCCCCATGGCCATCCCCAGCACCGGCGGCGGCTCGACCGCCAGCGGCGACCCGCTCTCGGTCAGCTCGGGCAGGATCGTCACCTCGATCAGCGTGGCACCGAAGAGCGTGATGGTCCCCAGCAGCGCCACCAGGGTCGCCACCTGCCCGAACACCCTAGCTGCCCGCTGCTGGGCCAGGTACAGGCCCACGATCCCGAACACCAGCAGCAACAGCTGCGCGGTGTGCACGGCCGACTCAGCCCTGCCCTCAGTGATCCGGCCGACGACCAGCCCCCATGCTTCCTGGCCGATGATCAACACCCCGGCCAGCGCGGCGGACACCGCACCAACCCGCACCAGCAACGACGACATGACACCCTCCTGGTCGAGGTCTGTTCCGGCAGCAGCAGCCTGCGCGCTCCTGCCGTCCCGCGTCATGAGCCATGGCGCCCGACCGGCCGGGAGGAATGTCCCGCTCCCTACGACCATGCCCGGGCGGGCCGCCACGTCACTTCTGCTCCTGCCCGACCCGGGTCAGCCGCGCCGTCCTTGACTTACAGAGGAACCCTTCTAACCCTGATGACCGCTCGGGCCCCGACGTGCGTGCGTCGGGGCCCGACGGCGCTGTGGAGGTCGTGATGGGCAACGATCCTGGGCAGCTGGCGGCCCAGCTCACCCTGGCGCTGGTGCTGCTGGTGGTCGCCGGGCTGCTCCTGACCCGGATGCTGCGGACCATCCCCGGCGCCGGCTGGGTCGCCCTGCCATTCCCCGGCCAGGGCCTGCTCCGCAGGACCCTGACCCTGCTGGTGCTGCTCCTCCTCATCGGGCTGCTGCTGGACGCCCTCAGCGGGGAGGGCGGCGGCGAGCGGCGGCTGCCGGTGTTCGTGGTCGACGCCAAGCAGACACCGGCCATCGCCGACCACGTCCGCGCCGCCCTGGCCGCCGGCCAGCCCCGGGTCCTGACCCGGGCCAGCGGAGCTGGTCAGCGGGCCAACCGCCAAGCGGCCTGCGGCCACTGGCCCCGGGGGAGCCTGCTCAGCTGTGACGAGTACCCGTTTGCGTCCACCCTGGAGGGAGGCCGCGGGGCCAGCATCGCCGGCGTCCCTGAGCTCGAGCAGCGCCGACAGGGTGGGGCGTTGCGGGCCTTCTACGCCAAAGCCCGGGTCCGGGTCGGGGACCAGTTCCTGGTCGTGGTGCGATGATCCCCGGCATGGGGCTGGTCGGCCGGTTCTCGGTGTTCCCGATGTACCACCAGGTGGAGGTACGGGACGCGGCCAGCGTGGACTGCCCGCAGTGGGAGACCGGCGAGGAGCCGGTATTGGCCGCCAGCCAATGCATCGTGCTGGCCACCCGCTCCGACCTGGAGGGCGAGGTCCAGCTCGAGGTCTGGGTGGGCGGCCTGGACGGCGAGCCGGCCGGGCCGCTGCTGTTCGAGGGTGAGCTGCTGGTCACCGAGCAGGGGGCGGTGGTGGGCAGCTCGCTGACCGAGGAGCTGTACCCGGTCGCGTTGCCGATCGGCTGGCACCTGCTGCGCATCTATGCCGACCGGCCCACCGACCCGGCCCGCTTTACCGTCGTGTTCGACGGCCAGCCGGCCCCTCCCTGATCGTCGGACGGATCCGCATTCGCGCCGGCATCGCAGAAGGTGACAGGATGCGCCCATGGCCTCCTGGCGCGAAACTGCCTCCCAGCAGACCCAGGACGACCTGGACCGCCTGCTGGAGCTGACCCTGCCGTTCGCCCAGCAGCAGTTGGCCGCACATGGCGAGTTCTTCCCCTTCGCGGCCGCGGTCGACGCCGATGGGGAGCCCAGGCTGATCAGTGCCGACCCAAGCCTTGGCGAGCGGCCGGCCAGCATGGACGTCCTCGACCAGCTCGTCGGCGGCCTCCGGGAGCAAGCCGGCGACCTCCGAGCGGCCGCTCTGGTCGCCGACGTCCGGGCAGGGGAGTCGGACGCGGTACGGGTCGAGTTGGAGCATCGCGACGGCCAAGCGATCTGTGTGCTGTTGCCGTACAAGCGCAAGCGTCTGCGCCGCGGCGTTGACTACGGGGAGCTCGCCGCTGCCCCAGGTCGACAGCACATCTGGGCCCGCACCTAGTCGGCAGCGCGGAAGCGGAGCCGGGCCCGGTCGGCCAGCGAGGCCACCCGCTCGGGCCTAAGGATTGGCGGCAGCGCCCGCAGCAGTTCCGGCAGCCGTCGGGCGGGGATCACGGTGACCCCGTCGGTATCGACCTGCCCCCAGGGGACGGCGGCGCCATGGACGGCCATGACCGCGGCGACCTGGACCTCGGCCACCCCCAGGACCTCGTCGGCCTGGTCGGCTTCCCACAGCACTCGGCGCAGGGAGGCCAGCAGCAGATGGCGGCCATGCCACAGCAGGCCGTCGGCGTCGAGCCAGAGCCGCCCCCGATACTGCTTGGTGTCGATGACCAGGACGCCGCCGGGGCCGATGATCAGGTGGTCGAGGTTGGCCTGGGAGCCGGGGATGGCCAGGTCGTGCAGGACTGCCCAGCCGTGGCGCTCGAAGGGGGCGAGCAGGCGAGCGGTGCGGCGCTCCCCTCTGGCGCCGCGCCGCCAGGCCAGGGTGTCGGTGCTGGGACGGAACCACAGCCGCCAGCCCAGCCCGGCCACGGCCATGACGGCAGCCAGGCCGGTCAGATGGGGTGCGAGCCGGGTGGCCAGCAGCCCGGCGGCCAGGCCGGCGGCGAGCACGACGGCGGCCCGCCATGGCAGGCTGCGGGTCCAGGTGGCCCACTCGGCAGCTCGGCGGCGTCGGTATTCGGCCCGGGCGGAGACGCCGGGGCGGCCGACGCTGGCTCGCACCCGCACCGCCAGCACCGGTCCGGCCGGCTCGGCGGGGCCGTTCACGGCTTGTGGGTGGGCATGCTGGTCGAGGTGGGCGAGCAGCGCGGCCAGGTCGCCGTGGCCCAGGGGCCGGATCGACACCCCGGGTGGGGGGTCGTCCCAGGACGCCCAGCCGCGAGCAGGATCGGGGTCGGGTTGGGGCCTGGACATGGCTGGCCTCCTTGGTGGTTAGCCGGCGGCCCGCTCTGGGCCGGGCCGATAGGGCGGGGCGACCGGCCCGTCGCGGAGTGCTGGCTGGTCCTGGTGGCGGTGGGTCGGCGCTACGCCGATGGCGCGGCCATGCTGCTGGTGGCGGTCACGCTGGGTGGGGCGCTGGCGGTCCCGGACCTGCTGGGCGGCCTGGCGGGCGTGCTGCCAGGCGGCCCGCTGGGTCGGGGCCCTTGGCAGCGGGCCCAGGGCCGTCTCGGGATCGGTGATCGTGTAGCTGCGCCGGTAGTCCTCGATGGCGGCGGCGGCGTGTCGCCAGGCTCGCCGCCCCCGGGTCGAGGCGGGCACCGGACCAAGCTCGACGCGCAGGTAGCCAGGCGGGTCCTGCTCGGCGGCCACGCCGGCGGCGCGGCGCTGCCAGGCTAGCTCGCGGACAACCTGGTGGTAGGTGGGGCCGAGGTGGGCATTGGCCTCCAGCCAGCCGGCCCGGCGCTGCTGGTGCTGGCGCAGCTGCAGCTCGCTGTCGTGGGCGCGGTTGGCCTGCTGGTGGGCCACCGCCAAAGGGCCGGGGTCGGGCGGCCCGCTCTGCCAGCGCAGGCGAAGCATCCGGGGGGCCTGGCGCGGCTGGCCGTTGGTGGCGGTGAGCTGCTCCAGTGCCTGGTCGGCCTCGGCCCGGCGGGCAGCGGCCCGCTCCAACTCCCGGGCCCGGTCCCGCGGGGCTTGGTCCAGCAGGGCCCGGAGCCGGTCGCGCTCGGCCCGTAGCTCGCCGACAGACAGCCGCCGCAGGTCCAGGCTGCTGGGGGTGTCGATGGCCAGGCGCTGGGCACCGGCCCGCGACAGGGCCTGGGCGAGCTGGGCGTAGCCGTCGCCGGCGTCCCGCCCGGGGAGGTCGAGCTCGGCCGGGCCTTGGGGTTCGGGGCCGATGACCGGATACAGGGTCGTCTCGTGCTTTGCCCGGGACAGCTGGACATACAGCCAGTTGCTGTCCTCTTGGCCGGTGAGGCGGACCAGCGCACGCCAGCGGGTGAGGCTCTGGGCTCGGTGGCCGGTGGTGGCATAGGCCAGGTCGACCCGGCGGTTGCGCTCGCCGCGCTGGCGACCGTCCAGGTACCAGCTGGGCAGGGTCACCTCTTCGGCGCCTTTGACGTCGATCCGGATGGTCAGGGTGCGGGTCTGGGGGTCGAGGGCGGTGATCGTGCCGCGGGTGCCGTTGGCCACCCCGAGTTGGCTGATGGCGTTGCGGCCGCAGACCACCCGATCCCCGACGGCCAGCTGCCGGTCCTCGACCTGGAGGCGGTCGGGGCCGAGGCGGCCCCGGGCGGCCAGCAGCTCCTGGCAGGCGCTGTTGAGCCGGTCGACCTCGGCGCGGCGGGCGGCCAGCACGATCACGTCTTGGGCCGGGTCGCGTTCGGTGTCCTGCCAGGCCGCCCACCAGTCGTTGAGCAACGCAAGGGTAGCGGCCGGCTTGGACTCGGCACAGACGACCCGGTCGTGCTCGCGGTAGGCGGCCACGGCCTCCTCGACCAGCCCGCCGCGGACCAGCTCCAGGGCCTCGCGTTCCCAGGCCTGCAGTTGTCGGCGGTTCTCGGTCAGCTCGCTGGCGCCCAACCGCAGGCGGAGGGCGCGGAAGCCGCCGCCGGCGTCGATGGCCGCCAGCTGCCGATCGTCGCCGACCAGGACCACCTTGGCCTGGGCCTGCTGGGCGTGGTCGAGCAGGCGGGCGAGCTTGCGGCTGCCGAGCATGCCGGCCTCGTCCACCACCAGCACCGTCCGCCCATCGAGCCGCTCGCGGCCCCGGTCGAGATCCGCCAGGAGCCGGTCGCAGGTGGAGGCTTCCTCGAAGCCTTCGGCCTCCAGGGAGACGGTGGCGATGCCGGTGGGCGCAGTGGCGAGGGGCCGGTAGCCGCCCAGCTGCCAGGCATGGCGGGCCATGCCCAGGGTGAAGGTCTTGCCGGTGCCGGCCCGGCCGACCACCAGTGCAACACCTTGGCCGCCCTGGCAGATGTCCCGGACCATGGTCTGCTGGTCCTCGCCGGCGGACGGGTGAGCGGCCAGGGCCGCCCGCACGGCCTCATGGGACACCACCGCGGTCTGCTCGCCGGCGCGGTCGACAGCCGCGGCGACCAGCTGCTGCTCGACGCCGAGGAGGTCCGGGGTGGACCAACGGCGCTCCTCCAGGGTTCGGTCGGCCACCACGGCCACCGCCTGCTCGGCCAGGAACCGGTCGGTAAGCTCCTCGAGCTCGCCTCGGGTGGCCCCGGCCAGCTGCCCGCCGACCGCGGCGAGCACGTCCTGGCGGGCGAAGGTGGACGCGGTCGCGGTCAGCCCGTCCGGGTCGGCCAGCCGCTCGAACACCGCGGCCACCGTCCCCTCGGACAGGTCCTGGTCCTGCTGGCGGACGCGGCCGGTCACTTGCCGGACGAGGGTGTCCGGGTCCTGGCCGCGCTCGGCAGCTTCGGCCCGCCAGCGGCCATGCACGGTGTCCGGCGCCTGATGCTCCTTGGGTTTGCGGGTGGCATGCACGGCCCACTGGACCAGCCGCGGCGTCCGCTCCCGCCCGTCCGCCTGGAGCCGTTCGAGTTCGAAGTCGATCTGGTGGCTGCGCTTGGAGAAGCACCGCACCAGCTCCTCGGATATCCCTTGGAGCTCGCGGTTGCCGTGGCGGTCAGCCGCCGTCCACTCCACCCCCAGCGTCCTCGACAGCTCCCGCTGGTAGGCGGCCCGGTAGATGGCGTCGGCGGCCAGGCGATGCCGGTACAGGTCCCGGCCGTCCAAGGCCGTCCAGCGGCCGTCCGGGCCCTGGACGCGGTTGGCCACCACCAGATGGGTATGCAACAGCGGATCGCCCTCCCGGGACGTGCGGTGGTCAAACCCGACCGCCAACAGCCCCTGGCCGTCCACATGCTGGTGGCCGCCATGGCCGCGGCGGGCTCCCAGGTGCTCGTCCAGGTAGGCGGTCACCTCGCGGACACCAACATGGTGGGCCCCCAGGACCGCCCGGCCGGTCGCCGCATCCCCCAGCCCGTAGAGGATCGACACGCTCTTGGTCGGCCGCAGGACCACGTCAAAGGCCGGCACGGCGTTGCGGCCATGGGGGCGGCCGAGCAGCTCGCCGCTGTCGGGGTGGCGGCCCTCGAACATCCGCTGGAAGCCGGCCGGCGATGCTTCGCCCTGCAGGCCAAGGGCGGCGGCGCCGGCGCCGTACCACCGTCCTGGGGACTCGCCGTGGCCAGATAGATACGCCTCGTGGTCGGCAGCCAGCTCGCGAAGGTAGTAGTCCTCGCGGCCTATCGAGAGCTTGGCCACGTCCGCCACCACCCTGCTCCTGCCTCCCGCCTTCGTTGGCGCCAGCGAACGCACCCCTGGTGCATTGCTGTCCTCGGACGATTGCGGGTCGAGCGTAGAGCGAACGGCGAAGCTTCATCCGTTATGCGCATGGAGTTGAGAGCGGTTGGAGGTCGTCTCGGCGGCGGAAGGTTGTATGGGATTGCAGGTGGCGAACGTGCTTGGACGTTCAGGGCTGGAATCGTGCCGTGGCGTTTGTGGAACGACGCAGGATCTGTACAAGGAGCGAGCCGGTAGCGGACCGGGCGACTGATGCGGTCGACCCGGTGGCGGGTCCACCTTCGTGCCGAGCGGTTACACACCACGCCCAGCCCCGAACCAGCCTGATCAGGATGTCGGGCGGAGCTGGCGCTGTAGTTGCCAGCCACCTGGGCGAGGATCAGGTCGGGATCCGGCGGCTGAGCCGGTCGCGGTCCCGTCGCCATCGACCGCCGAGCCGGAACGCGGCAGCGGGGTACCCGTAGGGGCACCCCGCTTGCCGGCCGACCATGAGTGCTATTCGGTGGCAATCGCGGCCAACACGTTCAGCCGCGACGCCCGGCGGGCGGGCAGCACGGCAGCCACCATGCCGGCGAGGGCGGCGAGGAGGGTCACCGCGGCGAGCTGGCCCGCCGGGAGCTGCAGCCTGGCGCCCTCGTCGGCCACCGCCGTGACCATGGCCCAGCCGCAGAATAGGCCGATGACAAGGCCGAGGAAGGCGCCGAGCAGGGCGATGAGTACCGACTCCCAGCGCACCATGGAGCGGAGCTGGCGGCGGGTCATGCCCACGGCTCGGAGCAGGCCGAGCTCCCGGGCGCGTTCGAAGATGGACAGGGCCAGGGTGTTGGCGATACCCAGCAGCGCGATCAGCACGGCCAGGGCGAGCAGGACATAGACTAGGTTGACGACGCGGTCGATCTGGCCTGCTTGTGCCTGCTTGTACTCGGTCTGGTCTTGCAGCTTGGCCGTTGGATACTCGGCGGTCACACCTTCGATGGCGGCCCGGGCGTCGGCCACGCTCACGCCGTCGGCCTTGGCCACCAGCACGCTGGTGTCGAACCGGTCGGCGAGGTTGGCCTCGTGGGCCGCCAAGCCGATCACGTAGTCCCCGGCCACGTTCCTGGCGCGGTAGATGGCCGCCACGGTGAGCTGCTGCTCGCCGGTCAGGGCAAAGCGGACCGGCACCCTGGTCCCGACCGACCAGCCCCTGGCGGTGGCCACGGTGTCGCGCACGGCGATGCCGTCGTGGCCTAGGTCCTCCAAGCGGCCGCGGGTGAGGTCCAGGTCGACGATCTTGCCGTAGGTCGCGGGGTCGATGGCCAGGAGGTCGGCCGGGGTGCCGCCGATCGGTGCGAACCCCTGGCGCACCCCGGACGCGGCCTTGACCTCGGGCAGCCGGTCGAGGCGTTCGGCCAGGTCGTGGCTGAACCCACGGCCGCCAGGCGACCCGGCGTCGATGACGAAGTCACCGGTGAAGGCCTTGTCGATCTGGGCGGCGGAGGACGCCTTGGAGGAGGCGGCCACGATCGTGATGAAGCAGACCAGGCTCACCCCGATCATGAGGGCGGCTGCGGTGGCCGCGGTGCGCTTGGGGTTGCGGATGGCGTTCTCCCTGGCCAGCTTGCCCGGCATGCCCGTGAGGGCGGGGAGTGGTGCGCCGATGAGTCGGCTCACCGGCCGGGCGATCACCGGGCCCAGCACCGCCACCCCCAGGAAGATCACGGCGGCGCCACCGCCGACCGCCGGGAGGGCGCGTTCCGACTGGCTGAGCAGGCCCAGCAGCAGCGATGCCGCGCCAGCGGCGGTGACGACGGCGCCGATCACCAGCCGGCGTCGGGAGCGACCCGAGCGGTCGTGAGCGAGATCCCGCAGGGCGGCGAGGGGTGGCACCTTAGACGCCCGGCGGGCCGGCAGGACGGCCGATCCCAGGCTGACCAGCAGGCCGGTCAACAGCGAGGCGACCACCGTTCTGGCGGTGACCACAATGCCGGCAGCGGGAATGTCCAGACCAAAGCCGGTCAGCAGCGCCTTGAGCCCGGCGGCCACACCGATGCCGGCCACCAGCCCGAGCGCGGCGGCGATGAGCCCCACCACCACGGCCTCAACCAGCACCGACCCGAGCACCTGGCGGCGGCTGGCGCCGACGGCCCGCAGCAACGCCAGGTCCCTGGTGCGCTGGACAATCAGGATTGAGAAGGTGTTGTAGATGCTGAACGAGCCGACGAACAGGGCGATCACGGCGAAGGTGAGCAGGAACTGGTTGGCGATGTTCATGATGTCCTTGACGGCGCGCTGGCTCTCCTGCTCGAGCACCTTGCCGGTGACCACCTCGAGGTTCGGCGGAGTCACCTTGGCGATGCGGTCACGGAGCTCCTGCTGCGAAACACCCTCGGCGGCGACCACCCCGATGCCGTCGACCTTGCCGGGCTCGCCGAGCAGGCGCTCGGCCGCGGCCTTGGTGAACAGCACCACCGAGCTGCCGGCGGGACTGTCGGCCGCGCCGAACCGGGCGATACCGACCACCTGGACCCGCTGGGGGCCGGTCTGGACCAGCACGGTGGCGGTGTCGCCCACCACGAACCGTGCCTTGTCGGCGCTGGCCTTGTCGATGACGACCTCGGCATCGGCCTGCGGAGGCCGCCCCGTCACCAGGTTGAAGGGGTTGAACGCGTCGGTGGTGGCCCAGTCAGCGCCGACGGGCGAGGCGCCCAGGTTCGAGTTGCCCACCGCCTTGCCCTGCTTGTCGACCAGCTGGGCGTAGCCGGTGATGGTGCCCTCGGCGGCCCTAACGCCGGGGACGGCGCTGATGGTGGGGACCAGGGCGGCGTCGACTCGAGGACGCTGGCCACCGAGATCAGGGGAAGCTGCCTGGCCGCGGACCTGGGCGTCGGTGCCGGCGTTGAGGCTGGCGAAGAGGTCAGTGACGGTCTTGCCGATGGTGTCGGTGAGCACCAGCGTGCCGGCCGTGAAGGCCACCCCGAGCAGCACGGCCAGGGCGGTGGTGAACAGGCGGCGCTTGGCGGCCAGCAGGCCCTTGATGGTGATCTTGAGCATTGGTCTCTACTCCCCCAGCTGCTTGAGGTGGTCGAGCACCCGCTCGGGGGTGGGCTCGGCTAGCTCGTCGACGATGCGGCCGTCGTTGAGGAACACAACCCGGCCGGCGTAGCTGGCCGCCACCGGGTCGTGGGTGACCATGACGACGGTCTGGCCCAGCTCGCGCGCCGCCTGCCGCAGGAACGCCAGGATTTCCGCGCTGGCGTGGGAGTCCAGGTTCCCGGTCGGCTCGTCAGCGAACACGATCTCCGGCCGGGCGGCCAGGGCCCGGGCCACGGCCACCCGCTGCTGCTGACCGCCCGACAGCTCGCTGGGCCGGTGGGCCAGGCGGTCACCCAGCCCGACGGTCCCGATGACGGTGTCGAGCCAGCCCTTGTCGGGTTTGCGGCCGGCCAGGGTCGCGGGAAGGGTGATGTTCTCCAGGGCGGTAAGGGTCGGGACCAGGTTGTAGGACTGGAAGACGAAGCCGATCCGGTCGCGCCGCAGCCGGGTCAGGTGCTTGTCGTCCAGGCGGGTCAGGTCGATCCCGCCGACGCGTACCTGACCCGAGGTGAGGGTGTCGAGGCCGGCGACGCAGTGCATGAGCGTGGACTTGCCCGACCCCGACGGGCCCATGATGGCGCTGAACTGGCCGCTGGGGAAGTCGAGAGTCACGCCGTCCAAGGCCCGGACCTCGGTGGGGCCCTTGCCGTAGACCTTTGTGGCGTCGATGACCGAGGCGGCCATCCCCGGGCGGCTCTGGGCCCTGATGGTGGTGTCGATGTGGACCGTCATGGCGGTGCTCCGTTCTGCGGGCGGTCGGCTGGACCGCGCGGGTGGTTGCTGCGGGACGGTGCGGTGCGCTCCCTTCGGTGGGCTTGCTGGTCCAACGGGCCAGCACGCCCTCGACGATAGGAACCCGGGCTGGGCGGGTCGTCGGCCGGCGGGGCACAGTTCCGTGTCGCCCTGCGGATGTACACAACCCACAGCTGTCACCTAGAGATGACCGTCTGGGACAAGCACCTCGGCCGACCACTGCCGGACCACCAACCCCATCCCGAAGGGTCATCGTGAGTTGGAGCTGGGTCGCGGACAGGCCGCGCCGCCAGGTCTACCCCGGCTGGCGGCTGCGGCGGAATCCCTTCCATCTACAGCCTCAGCGCCAGCCCGCCGTCGACCTGCTCGCCACCCACGGGCACCGGCTGCTCAGCGACTACCGGTTCGACCCGCGCACCGCCCTTGCGGCACCGCGAGGACCGGAGCGAGGCCAGGGTGCTGCTAGGGCCACACCCAACCACCCGTTAGGCGGGCCGAGCTGGCTCGCGCCGAGCTGGAGGGTGCTGGGGTTGAGTTGCCCTGCCGCCTGCTAGTCGCGGCGCCGCCTGAGGCAACGGGCGGCCTGGCTCGTCCTGGTGTCGCCGGGCCGGGCGGCGCACCAGCCAGGTCACGGTCAGGGCGACCACCACCGTCAGGGCGAGGGCGAGGCCGGCCCGCCCGGCGAGCTGGTGAACGTGGCGCCAACCGGCGCCGGCGGCGTAGCCGAGCAGGACATGGGCGACGGCCCAGACGATGGCGGCCGCGCCCGTCCAGAGGACGAACACCCGATAGCGCAGCCCCAGCATGCCGGCCAGGCCGGGCAGCACGACCCGGGCCCCGGCAGTGCAGCGGCCCACCACCAGCGCCCAGCCACCACCTCGCAGCAGCAGCGCCTCGACCTTGTGCAGGCGGGCCGGGCCGACCCGGCGGCCGAGCCGCGAGGTGAGCAGCCGCGGGCCCCAGCGACCGCCGATCCAGTAGCCGGCCGAGTCGCCGGCTACCGCGCCGGCGACCCCGGTGGCAAGGGCAGCAGCCAGGGGGATGCGGCCCTGGGAGGCCAGCACCCCGCCCAGCAGCAGGGCCAGCTCGCCGGGCAGGACCAGGCCGAGGAACGCCGGCGCCTCCAGGGCCGGGAGGGTGAACAGCAGGGCCAGGGCCGCCCACCCGGAGGACGACAGCAGGGCCTCTATGAGCTGTCCCATGGTGTCCCCCCGGTCGGTTCGCTGCCTTCCACGCGACGGTACGAAGCGGGGTCGCTGGCGTCGTCGGCCTCCAGCTGACAGTTCCGCGTCCGCCGTCCGATGGACGCCAAGCCTCGACGTCAACTCAAGGCCGGTCGCAAGATCTCGGTTGTGGCCAGACAGCGGCCATCGGGCACGCCGTCGACCTCCAGCCCGACCAGCTCCTCGGTCTGCACCTCCATTGCGTCCGGCCAGGACTCGCCACAGCCGGCCAGCCTTCGCCGCCGGCGTGGAGGCTCAGCCGGCGCCGGGAGTCACCAGACCGCTCTCATACGCGATGGCCACCAGCTGGGCCCGGTCGCGGGCCCCCAGCTTGGCCAGCAGCCGGCTCACATAGGTCTTGGAGGTAGCCGCGCTCACCACCAGCCGCTCGGCCACCTCGCTGTTCGACAGCCCGCGGGCGACCAAGGCCAGCACCTCCCGCTCCCGCTCGGTCAGGGCCGCCAACGCGGCCGGAGCGACCTGGGTCGGGTCGGGTCGGCGGGCGAACTCGGCGATCAGCCGGCGGGTGATGCCCGGGGCCAACAGGGCATCGCCGGCGGCCACCACCCGGATGGCGGCCAGCAGGTCGCCGGGGGGCGTGTCCTTGAGCAGGAAGCCACTGGCCCCGACCCGTAGCGCCTGGTAGACGTACTCGTCGAGGTCGAAGGTGGTCAACATCAGAATCCGTACCCCACCCAGGAGCTTGTCGGCGGTGATCTGGCGGGTGGCCTCCAGCCCGTCCATGGTTGGCATGCGGATGTCCATCAGCACCACATCGGGTCGCTGCTGGCGGGCCAGCTCCAGCGCCTGGGCGCCGTCGACGGCCTCACCCACCACCTCCAGGTCGGGTGCGGAGTTGACCAGCAGCCGGAACCCGGCCCGGACCAGGGCCTGGTCGTCGGCCACCACCACCCGGATGCTCATCGGTGGTCCGCCAGCGGGAGCCGGGCGGCCACCCGAAACCCTCCACCTGGGCGGGGACCGACGTCGAGGTCGCCGCCGAACACCTGGACCCGCTCGCGCATGCCGATCAGGCCGTGGCCGACCCTCGCTCGGCCGTCGCTGGCCAGTGTCACGGCGCGGCGGCCGTCGTCGGTGACCTCGACCAGGAGGTCGTGGTCGCGGTAGCGGATGGTGACCTGGGCGCGGGCTGGGCCGGCGTGCCTGACCACATTGGTCAGCGCCTCCTGGACGATCCGGTAGGCGGACAGATCAACCCCGGCGGGCAGCGGCGCCGGCCTCCCCTCGACCTGCAGCCGCACCGCCAGCCCGGCCTTGGCCACCTCGGCCAGCAGGCCGTCCAGGTCGGCCAGCCCGGGCACCGGGGCCAGGTCGCCCTGTGGTCCCTCCTCCTGGCGCAGCACGCCCAGCAGCCGCCGCAGCTCGGTCAGGGCCGCCCGGCTGGTGGCCTCGATGGCCGCCAGGGCCTTGGCCGCCTCCTCGGGCTGGCTCTTGGCGACGTGGGCGCCGACCCCAGACTGGACCGCGATCACGCTGATGCTGTGGGCGACCACGTCATGCAGCTCCCGGGCCAGGCGCAGCCGCTCCTCGGCCACCGCCTGGCGGGCCTGCTCTGCCCGGGTCCGCTCCAGCTCGGCGGTCTGCTCCAGCCGGGCGGTGTAGGCGCGGCGGACACCGACGAAGTGGCCCAGCAGCCATGCGGCGCCAATGACCAGCGCATTGGTTAGAGGCGTCGGCCATTGGAAGCTGCCCGGGGTGAGCTGGACGGCCGCCGAGCCGAGCCCCGCGGCGGCCAGGCCGGCCACCGAGACCCACCGGTCGCCGTAGGCCGCCACCGAATAGACCGCCACCAGGATGGCGGCCGGCCCGAGAAGCTCCGGGGGCACGCCAAGGGCGGCGACCGCCAGCCCGCTGGCCACACAGATGGCCAGCACGGTCCCTGGGAACCGCCGTCGCGCCACCAGCGGCAAGGTATGCAGCAACACAAGCGCATACCCCAAAGCGAGCATGCCGCGCGGCGGGGTTGGCTGGGCGGCGTTCATGAGTTCGGTAAACAAGAGCGTGCTGAGGCCGGCGGCCGCCAGCGCCAGCCCGCTGTCGAACACCCAGGCGCTGGCCGGCAGCCGCCACGACCCGCTGGCCCACTCCTTCATGATCTGACGCTACCGCCGCCGAGCAACCGCCACATCCATCCACAGGCGACAACCCGATATACCCCAGAGTTGACACCCACGTCATCCAAGGATGGATGCCGTGGATGGATGCCGTCCTCTGGCGACACGACCCCATACGGATTGCCACCGGGCTGCGGCTGCAGCTCGAGCTCCCCCAGTAGGTGGACCGACCAACCCCAACCGTCTTGCACCCCGAGTCCAGCCTTGCGAGCCCCTCGTTACTCCGTCACAGAGCGCTCAGCACACCTCCGGAACCCGTGTCCGAATTCAACGTCGCACAACTGCCCGCGCTATCGGGTCGTGCGACCGTCGGCGCCGGGAGACGGTGACCGGCAGCACCGTCGGCGGGTGACCCGTGGCACTGACGGTGCGGGCGATCACGGCTACACCGGGACGGTGACCGGCAGTTGATCCACGTGGGGGTGGCGATGACGAACCTCATCGACAAGAAGTCGCCGAAGGTCCCGACCGATCCGCGGGCATTGCGGAGGTTGGAGCGGCAGGTCGAGCTCGGAGAGCTGGAGGAGATCCCCGGCCACCTGCCCGGAGTTCCCCGCTACCTGGTGACGTACATGCTCTCGGTGACGAGCTTCCCGGTCCGGTCGGCGACCGTGGTGACGGTCACCAACCAGTCGACCAGCACCAACCTGGTCACCGTCACGTGGTTCAAGGGCTTCACCGACAACAGCGCACCGGTGGGCGTGACGTCCCTCGCCATCCCGCCCGACCTCACCGTCGACTTCGGCTCCCGGAGCCTGCCCACCGCGCTCACCACGCTCAACTCGGTCTGCAACCCGGAGCTGGTCTTCGACGAGGGCCGGGCCATCGTCAGCTCGCGCCTGCCCGAGATCGGCGTCAGCAGCCGCGTCTACTACACCGCGGGCGACGAAGATCTGGAGCTGCTGTCGATCACGGACTCGAAGGTCGTCGTGTTCGGCCACGGGAACAGCGGGGACTGATCCTCGCCAGTGCAGCCTGAGCAGGAGGTAGATCAGCATGCACGGGCGCACTTTGAGAAATTGGAACGACTCGGCCTCCAGTCACCCGGCGGTGATCGCCAACCCAAGGAACCTTGACGAGCTTATCGGGGTCGTCAAGGACCGCGAGAAATACCCCTCCCCGGTCACGGTCGCCGGACATCTCCACTCCATGAACGCCTGCTTTGAGACCACCGGCACGCAGCTGCTGTTGCGCCAGTTCAACGATGTTCGTGTCGACGTCGATGCCAAGACGGTCACGGTGGGCGCCAATGTAGACATGATCGGTGTCAGGAATGCCGTAAATCGCCAAGGCATGCAGACCGAGGTGACGCCTGAGATCGGCAACGCCACCGCCGGGTCGGTGGCCTGCTCCGGCACGAAAGACGCCTCGATAGGCAGCGGCCTGGGCCAGATCAGCTCGACTGTCGTTGGTGTGAAATTGGTGAACGCGCAGGCCGAGGTGGAGACAATCACCGTCGAGGGCGATCCCGACAAGCTGCAGCTGATCCGGAGCAGCTACGGCCTCCTGGGCGTTATCTTCGAGGTGACATTTAGCCTACAGAAGACGCTGCTCCTGAACTACAGGTATGCCTCCTTCCCACTGGACCGCCTGCCCACACACAACCGCATCTTCGACGGGGCCGACGGCGTGCTGGCCTTCCTGCTGCCCTACTCCAACCGTCTTCTGGTGGAAAGGCGCTTCCTAGCTCCGGAAGGGGCCTCCATATCCCTCCTCTCCAAGCTGAAGCGCTGGCTCCGCGACAAGCTTTGGGAGAACGTCGCAAGCTGGCTCACCACGCGCTTCCACTTCAATCGGTTCTACTACGTGATGGACCGGCTGATCCTGGTCTGGATACTCACGCTCCACCGCACCGGCGGCTTCCGCGCCCAGCGCGACGACTCGATGATCAATTTCAAGGCCAGGCGCACCCACTATTTCGATTTCACCTTCTGGGCCGTCCCGATCAGCCGATGGCAGGATTACGTGCGCTCCTACGTGGAGTTCTGTAAGGATTTTGAACGGCGCACCGGCTTCAGGTGCTCGCTGCCCGCCGAGGTCTACTTCATGAGCAGGGACGAGCACTCCCTCCTTTCCCCCTCGCCCGATGAAGCCGTCTTCACCATGGACTCTGTGGACACCCGCATGAACGATCCGCTCTGGATCGAGTTCAACAGACGCTACAATGAATTCGCCGCCGATTTCGGCGCCAGGCCACTGCTGAACCAGACGAAGCAGCTCAGCCGCGCTATCGTCACCAAGACGCTAGGCGCCAACTGGGAGAGGTTCGTGGCCTTGCGCCGTCAATACGATCCCGATGAGCGTTTTCTCAACGGTTTCTTCAAAGAGCTGCTTTGAGGCATGACTGACCGCTTGCTGCGACAGCTCGGAGAGGGGTTTTCCGTGGTGACGTGTGCCAC
>Ga0081538_10001715_pt1 | contig 22319 bp, 23 predicted proteins | sample TabmetS5T2R1_FD_71022 | JGI IMG/M metagenome (GOLD analysis project Ga0081538, IMG submission 71022) | Tabebuia heterophylla rhizosphere microbial communities from the University of Puerto Rico - S5T2R1 | ecosystem: Host-associated > Plants > Roots > Rhizosphere ...
CTCCCCCCCCGGCCGCGCGGGGGCCCGGGCCACCCCCAGCCGGCTCACGCTGTGGCCGCGCTCGCGCGCGAAGCGCTCGAGCTCCCGCACCTTCTCGACGTTGCGGCGCAGCGTGTCGCCCTGGAAGAGCGGGCTCTGGCTGCGCCAATCGTCGGGCGGGAAGGTTGCGTTCTCGTCGAGAGCGCCGGTCAGCAGCCCGTGGGCGAGCGGACCGTAGACCAGCACACCGATGTCGTGCTCGCGCGCGTATGGGAGGACATCCGCCTCGATCTCGCGGCGGAACAGGTGGTACGGCGGCTGAACCGTCTCCACCGGCCGGGTGCGCGCGAACTCGGCCATCTGGTCGGCGGAGTAGTTCGAGACGCCGACGTGGCGGATCTTGCCCTCGTCGACGAGTTCCTGAAGTGCCGCCGCGGTCTCCGCGAACGGGGTGTCGGGATCGGGCCAGTGGACCTGGTACAGGTCGATGTAGTCCACACTCAGGGCCTTCAGGCTGGCCTCGACCCCCGCCCGCAGCCACCCAGGGCTCGAGTCGCGCACGAGATCGTCGTCGGTCATGCGAAGGCCGCCCTTGGTGGCGATCACCACCTCGTCGCGTCGCTGGTCGAGCTCGTCTCGCAGCGCTCGGCCGAGGAGCCGCTCGGAGGCGCCGAAGCCGTAGGCCTGGGCGGTGTCGAAGAAGTTGATCCCAAGCTCGCGCGCGTAGCGGATCGCCCGGATCGCCTCCTCCTCGTCAAAGCCGCCCCAGTCGCCTCCCAGCTGCCACGTGCCGAAGGCTATGCGGGAAACCTCGAGGCCGGTCATTCCGAGCCTGGTGGTTTCGACTTCCGATGCGGTGCTCATGTGCGGTCTCCGTTCGTGATTGCAGGACGTCGATGAACGCGTCTGCGTCCGTGAAGCGGCGCGCCGGATCCTTCTCGAGCGCCCGCATGACGGCTGACTCGAGCTCGGGCGTAACGGCGGCGTTGAAGTAAGTGGGAGGGACCGGCCGCTCGTTGACGTGCTTCATCGCGACGCTCACGGCGGTATCACCCCGGAATGGCAGTCGGCCGGCGATGAGCTCGTAGAGGGTGACCCCGACCGAGTAGAGGTCCGACGCCGCGCTGACCGTTCCGCCGTCGGCCTGCTCGGGCGACAGGTAGTGAACGCTGCCAAAGATCGTGCCGTGCTCCGTGAGGTCGGATGCACGCGTGCGGGCTACTCCGAAGTCGGTCAGCTTCAGCCGGTCCGCGCGGTCGACGATCGCGTTATGGGGCTTCAAGTCGCGGTGCACGATGCCCCGACCGTGGATCTCGCCGGCGCCACGCAGCATCTGCACGATGAGGTCGATCGCGCGCGCGAGCTCGAGCGGCGCTTCATCCCGGATGATGGACTTGAGCGAGCGCCCGGGGACGTACTCCATCGCGATGTAGTGGGTGCCCGCGAACTCGCCGCGGTCATAGATCGTCACGACGTGCTCGTGCGACAGGCCTGCGGCACTCGCCGCCTCGCGCCGGAAGCGCTCCACGAGTTCGTCATCCCCGGCGAGCCGAGGGTGCAGGAGCTTGACGGCGACCTCGCGGTCCAGGCGGAGGTCCTTGGCGCGATACACGCTCGCGGACCCGCCCTCGCCGAGCTTCTCACGCAGGTCGTAGCGGCCGTCTACCAGGCGCATGCCCGAAGAGTGCCCCAGCGGTGCGCGCCCGCCTGACGACTTGCCTATCGACTGATCGCTGGATCGGATACGCCGGCGGGCAGAGGCAGGGTGGCGGTCAGGAGCGTGCCGCCCCCGGGAGGACTCTCGAGCTCGAGTCGCCCCCCAAGCGCGGCTGCTCTGTCGGCCAGCCCCACCAGGCCGTGCCCGCTCGGATCGGCGCCACCTATCCCCTGGTCGCGGACCTCGATGCGTAGCGCGCCGTTTGCGACCGACACCCTGACCTCGGCGCGCTCGGTCTGCGAGTGCTTCACGACGTTGGTGAGCGCTTCGGCCACGATGAAGTAAGCGCTCGCCTCGAGCTCCTCGGGCAACCGATCGGCCGGAACATCCACCTCCACGGGCAGCTCGAGCCGTGCCACGACCGCATTGACGCCGGCCCGCAGACCGCCGCGCGTGAGGACGGAAGGATGGATCCCGTGTGCAAGCTCGCGCAGCTCCGCGTTGGCGTGCTGAGCGTGTTCGAGCGCCTCGCCGATGACCGACTCCGTCCTTTCGCCGTCCTCTCGAAGCGCCCGCTGCGCGAGCTTCAGCGACACGATCGTGTGTACCAGCCGCTGCTGCGCACCGTCGTGGAGGTCCCGCACCACCCGGCGCCGCGCCTCGTCCCCCGCCCTGACCAGACGCGCCCGGGATGCGGTCAGCTGGTCACGGCTGTCGGCATTCGCGATGGCGGTGTCGAGCAGCGCGGCGAACTTCGTCATCCGCTCCTCCGTGTCGGCCGGCGGCGACTCCTCGCCTTGCCAGTTGGCGATCGTGCAGCCCCACAGCTGCCCGTCGACGACGATCGGCGCCCCGACGCTCGCCCGCACACCCAAGTCCTTGACGAGCTCGGCGATCGGCCCCTTGGTCCCCTCGTAGTGCTCTAGACGCGCCGGCCGCTTGGTACGACGCACGATCGAGGTCACGTTCTCGCCGCTGTGGCGCACGCGCGTGCCCGGCGGAACCCGCGCGGCGTTGGCCCCGCGGTGGGCAACTACGGTCACCTCTTCATCGGGCTCGTAACGGCTCAGCGTGACCCCATCAGCGCCCAGCAGCAGCTCCATTTCCGAGGCGACCGCGTCGAATACCGCCGTCGGCGCCGCTCCCTGCGCGACCAGCGTGGCCATCCGGCGCAGCGCGGCCTGCTCTTCGGCGAGCCGCTGCACCTCTGCGCGCGCCTCGGTGTTTGCGATGGCCGTGCCCAGGAGGCCGGCGAACTTCACCATGCGCTCCTCCGTGTCGTGGGGCGGTGACTCCTCCCGCTTCCAGCTCGCCGTGATGAGGCCCCACAGCTTGCCCTCCACCGTGATGGGCGCCGAGACGCTCGAGCGCAGACCCGTGCTGCGGGCAATGTCCGCGAGGGGGCCCTGCGCCCCCTCGTAGCTCTCGATGCGGGCCGGCCGTCCGGTGCGCCGCACCCGTGCTGTCGCGCTCTCCCCCTCGAGGCTTAGGCGCGAGCCGACCGGCGTTCGGTCCACGTCCAACCCCCGGTGAGCGAGCACGAGGATTTCGTCGCCGCGCTCGAAGCGGTTCAGCACGACCTGATCGGCGTCCAGCAGCGCCTCCATCTCGGCGGTCACGGCGTCCAGCACCGCGCTGGGCGGCGCGCCTTCCGCGACGAGTGTCGCCACGCGCCGGAGCGCCGCCTGCTCGTCCGCAAGGCGTGCGACCTCCGCCCGCGCCTCACGGTTGGCGACCGCCGTGCCGACGAGGTCGGTGAACTGGGCCATGCGTGACTCGGTGTCCGGCGGCAGCGGCACGTCTTGCTTCGAGTGGAGCGCGAGGGCTCCCCACAGGCGCCCCGCCACCACGATCGGAGTCCCGACAGTGGAGCGGATGCCGAGTCCGCGGATGAACTCCGCTATGGGTCCGGGCACGTCGGTCCAGTCGGTCCAGCGGGCGGCCTCACGCGTCTCCGCGATCGTCGTGGCGGGGTCGCCCGGCCGCATTTCCCAGCGAGGGGGAACGGGCGGGTGCTCACCTTCCGCGGCCCAGACGCCCACCGTGACGACGTAGTCGCCCTCGAAGCGCGCCATCCCGGCGAAGTCGCCGCCGAGGAGCGTGCCGACCTCTCGCGCCACGGCCTCGAACAGCTCGGGCGACGGAGCGTCCTCCGCCACGAGCGTCGCCACCCGCCGCAGCGCCGCCTGCTCGTCGGCGAGCCGCTCCACTTCCGCCTCGGCCCGGCGGCGCCCGGTCACGTCGCGCGCCACACCGTACATCGCGCGGTCCGCGACGACCGGCGCCGACGTCCACTCCAGAACCCGGTGGGAGCCGTCCTTGTGGACGTAGCGGTTCTCGAAGAAAAGGGTGGTCTTGCCTTCGCCGATAGCGGCCGCCTCCGCTGCCGTCTTCTCGCGATCGGCCGGGTGGACGAGGTCGAGGTACGGCCGCGCCAGGAACTCCTCCTGCGTGTATCCGAGCACCTCCTCCACCGCCGGATTGACCCGCGTGAAGTGTCCGTCGAAGTCGGCGACCGCAATCAGGTCCGGCGAAAGGTTGAAGATGCGGTCGAGCTCATCCTGTGCCTTCGCCCGCCGCGCTCGGTTGCTTCCGAGCGCGGCGGCCAGCGCGGTGAGCACGAGCCCGGCGGCGAGGACGATCCAAGGCAGCGCCTGCTCGGCGCCCTCGACGGATTCCTCCGGCACCGCGACATCGAATCGCTCGCCCCCAACCATGAACTCATCGCGGACGACATCCCCGGACGCCTGGCCGGCGACCGGAATCTGCAAGTCGGGGGCGTTCTTCGCCGCCGCGCGCAGCGTCGTCTCGGATATGAAGACGACCACGGCCCCAGGGCGAAGCCTGCCGTCGACCAGATTCGGGGCCGGCGCGACCAGGAACAGCCCGCGTGGCCCGTCTCTCTGGCGAGCGACGGGTGTGGCACCTACGCCACCAGGTCGGATCGCCCGTCGCAGCGCCGCGGCGAGTCCGCGCACGCGCGCCAGGTCGACGCCGCGCAAGTTCATGGGCGGGAAACCCGAGACCAGCGTCGTCGGGAGGTACGAGGACGAGCGCGGTACGGCCTCGCGCGGCGCGCCGGGGCTCACGATGGGCTGGCTGGTACGCCGTTCGTAGGCTCCGCGTTCACCCGCTCGGACCTGCTCAAGCCACGCAGCGGCCGGGTAGTCGGCGGGGCTCAGCCACCGGAGTACGTTGCTCGCGAACTGGTCGTTCGTCACGCCGATGCCACCCGCATCCAACATGAAGCGCTGGAGGCTCGACGTCAGCGACGCGGCCTCCGCGAGGCGGCTACTGATCTGCGCGGCCGCGACGTCGACGCGATGCTGGGAGTCCCGGCGCGCGTCACTTTCGCCGAGCGCGCGGGCGCCGATGAAGCCGACAAACGTCAGGCCGAGAACAAGTGCCACTGCTGCGATTTGTCGCGGCCGCAAGAGCGAACCTCCGCGTTCGCGACGATTGTGACCCTTCGCACCCGTCAAGTCACTCTGCGCCAGCCTGCGATCGCCGTCGCCAGGTCGTTCATCATGGCTGTGTACGCCTGATACGAGGGTGGCGGGTCCGGCAGCCAGGCTGCGATCTGGTTCGCCCGCACCGCGGGGAGCTCCGCGAAGGCCGGGATCGCCTTGGCCTGCCCGACCGGCAGTGCGATCGGCCGTGAGTCATAGAGGAGCCCGTCCACTTGGTACTTGGCCGACTGGTCCCAACCGAACCTGTCCCAGTAGGAATCCGGCGTCTCTGCGGAGACGAGCCGCAAGCCGTGTCGCTTGTAGAAGGTGAGGTCGCCGAAGTCGACGAGCTTCGCGACGTACATGGTGCTCTGGTCCCCCGAAATGGCGAGGAACCGCAGGTTCCTCTTGCCCCTTGCGACGCGGGACAGGCGTTCTGCGGCCCGGTCAAACGCCGCGTGTGCCCGTGCGATGGGCCCGGCCGCGGTGTCCACGCCGAGCGCCCGTGCGAGGTCGCCGAAGCGACCGATCTGCTCGGTCGCGATCGCCTTCCCGTTGATGCCAACGATCGGCACGCGCGACGCGGTTCGCCTCTCCTGCGCCCGGTCTTTGAAGCCGAAGACCGGTGTGTCGCGGGGCGGCGGGTACCACCGCGACACGATCAAGTCGGCCCTCAGCGCGACCAGCTTCGCGATATCGACCTCGCCGTAGGCCGAGCCGACGATCTCCGACTCCTCCCAGGGGAAGTCAGCAAGCGTGGGATCCTCCTGGGGAGCGGCGCCGAAGACCCCGACGGGCGTCACACCCCAGTGGTGAAGCGCCGCCGCTGCCGAGGTGTAGGCGACGATTCGCGTCGGTCGCTTGCTCAGCTTCACCACCCGATTCCGGTCGTCGACGAACGACCAGCCTGCAGTGGCCTGCTTGTCTGAATCGCAGCCCATCAGCACGGTGGCGCCGGTCGCAAGGCCGACCCCGAGCGCCTGCCTGCGTGTGAGCGGACAGTCGAGCCTGAGCTCGTTCATCCGCTGCCTGTGGCGCGCGACGCGATGATCTGGCAGTTCTCGAGCGCGGTGTCGATCGCCGACCTGCCGGCTATCACCGCGGAGAACTGGGCGGTGCACTCGTCGGCGACGTCTGGAAACTCGGGGATGCCGACGTAGACGACGGCAGCGGGCAGGCCCGGCCGTTTCGTAGTACCCGGGTTGTCGATCGGCGCAGACTCGATCGCGTCGAGCGTCTGGTCCACGAACGCGGCGGATGCCTTTTCGTATTCGGGGATCTGGTACGTCGATCTGCGCGTACCGGGTGGTATCGCCGCCCAGCCACCGGGGATCCTCCTCCCCGCCTCCTTCACGTATTCGGGTCCGGTCGCCCACGAGATGTACCGCCAGGCCAGGTCCGCTTTGCTCGACGACGTCGGAATGGCAAGGGCCCACGACCAGAGCCAGCCCGATGCCCTGGTGCGCTCGACCGGGGCGGGGGCGTAGCCGTTCTTTCCCTTGACGTCGCTGTTGTCGGCCTCGAGCAGGCCTGCGGCGACGGTCGCGTCGTACCACATCGCCACCTTGCCGCTCAGGTACTGTGCGAGGCAGTGCGTGAAGGCCGCGCGAGCGGCGTGGCTCTCGCCCGCGTCCCTGACGAGGTCGACATAGAACTGGAGCGCCCTCCGGAACGGAGGCTGGTCCACCATCGCCCTGCCCACCGACCCGTCCGGCTTAGCGGACCACCACGTTCCGCCGAACGTGTTCAGCACTGTGCCGAACGTCGCGCCGAGCTCTCCCCAGCCAGGCTTGCCGCGCATGCAGATGCCCGCCCTGTCGGGTGTGTCGATCCGCCGGGCGATATCCGCAACCTCAGTCCAGGTGGGGTGTGCGGGCATCTCAATGCCGGCATCGCTCAAGACGTCCTTGCGATACATGAGGAACGACGACTCTCCGTAGAACGGCGCGGCGTAGAGCTCGCCGTGATACGACAGGGCGGCCCGTACCGACGGGATGATGTCGGCAAGGTCGTAGGACCTGTCGTTGGAGGCCATGCCCGTGAGATCCCTGATGTAGCCGTCCCTGCCGAACTGCGGCGCCTCGTAAGGGCCGATCATCACGGCGTCGAACTGCCGGCCACCGGCGGCCTCGTCGCCCGTTGTGACCTCGCGCAACGTCCCCTCGTCGAGGATGGCGTAGTTCACCTTGATGCGGCTCTTCCTCGTGAAGAGCGACGGCGTGAGACGCGCGAGGTCCTGCATCTGAGGGTTGTCGACGATCGCGACATTGATCGAGCCGCCACGGTCCGGCCCACCGCGCTCATCGTCGTCGCCGAAGCAGCCGGCTGGGACCGCCGCCCCGATGGCGAACAGAATGGCGATCAAGGCAAGCCGCGCCGACCCTCTCATGGTGCTGCCCGCCGTCCGTGGCGGGCCACCTCGAGACAGCCGCGCCGACACAAGGCAATTGTCCTCCCCTGTAGTGGCCTGGTAAAGGGAAGCCACGGCTTAGAACATCGCGTGTAGATGGTCGTCGTGATTGGGCCAGCGGATCACGCGGGGCGGTGTGCCAATCCGGATGTTGGGGCCGATCAGGATCTGGCCGGCTCCGGCGTTCAGCATTGCCCGGACCAGCTCGCGGGTCAGTCGCAGGTCGACCTGCGCGACCGTGTGCGGCTCCCGGTACTTGCGGTCCCGGCGGGGGTAGTACAAGTCGATCTGCCGGCCGTTCTCGTGCGTTGAGTGCCCGTCGATCTCGCCGCCATGGCGCAGGCTCATGTCCCCGACGGCGACCCGCGGAGCGCCCTGGTTGCGGTCGCGGTATGCCGCCAGGCCGCGGAGGACGGCGCGCACGACGCGGCAATGACCCCAGCGGGTTCGATCCGAGCCGCCGATCCGCTGTGCACGGAAGCTCCACGCGAAGTGGTCGGGGCCCGTCGCGGGGAACGGCACGCCGTTCACGAGGCGGCCGTTCCCGGGCGAGCCGATGGAGACCGACCGGTGGCGCTCGCACTCCGGCTGGTTCGCGTGGGCAGCGGCGGAGTGGGCGGCACCCGTGATGACCAGGCAGCTCACCAGGAGCAGTGCGACGAGGCGGCGGACCCGCGGGGCCATGCGGCGAGTGTTGGGCCGGCGGCGTCGCCCGCCGATACGTCCTGCCTGTCAGGTGAGTGCCAGACCCGATTGAAGGACCGTGGGCAGCAGCCAGCCTCCGTCGCGTCCCACGCACCCGAAAGATGAGGTTCCCGATGTTCCGACGTTCCCTGCTTCTCCTCCCCGTGCTGCTTGGCGCCGTCGCGCTGCCGGCGGGTCCTGCCCTCGCCGGCGAGAACGACGACGACGACGGGTCCGACTCGGCCAGGCTTACCGTCGTGCAGGGCTGCGTGAACGGAGAGCGCGCTCGTGCCGTGGTGAGGGGCGACGAAATCGACTCCGTCGCGTTCTACGTCGACGGCGAGCGCGTCGCGAGGCTCACCGAGCCGAACTCGGGCGCCGGCTGGGCGTTCTCGATGCGGTGCTCGCGGCTGAGCTTCGGCGCCCACCGTGCCAGCGCGGTCGTCTCCTCCGGGGGCGAGCGCCGGGCGCTCCGCTTCCAGATCACCCGCGCGCGGCAGGTCTCGCCCCGGTTCACGGGTTGACCTCACGCATCCGGGCATCGGCGGCGCTCGCCGCGATCGTCTCGATCGCGGCGAGCGCGTCTGCCCAAGCCGACCCACCCGCCCCCGTGCGGCTCTCCAACGAGACCACCTTCACGCGCTGGGCGAACGCGGTCACGCACGCCACGGCATACGCGCGGCCGTCGGCGACGGCCCGCCGGGTCGGACGCCTGCGCCTGCTGACCGAGGACGGCCTCCCCGAGGTGTACGTCCTCCTAACCCGCCGAACGACTGCCCATGACGGCACCTGGATCCGGGTCAGGCTCCCGCAACGGCCGAACAACGTGGCCGGCTGGGTCCGCCTCCGCTCGCTTGGCCCGTTCCGTCTCGTCCACACCCGCCTCGTGGTGAGCCGCCGGGGGCTCCACGTGACCTTGTACGACGGCGGCAAGCGGCGCTTCCGGGCCCCGGTTGGGATGGGCGCGCCGAGCACTCCGACTCCGTCGGGCAGGTTCTGGATCCGCGAGAAGTTCCACGTTCGCGGCAATTCGATCTACGGAACGCGAGCGATGGGCACGGCCGCGTACTCCAACGCGCTGACCGACTGGCCCGGCGGCGGCGTGATCGGCTTGCACGGGACCAATGCGCCAGGCCTCATCCCCGGCCGGCCTTCGCACGGCTGCATCCGGCTCAGGAACCCCGACATCGAGCGGCTCTACAGGCTCACGCCGATCGGCACCCCGCTCCTGATCCGGTGACTCCGCTATTGGCCGCGCCGCGCAGGACGCCGCCCGTGAACGCTGTCGGCACGCGGCACAAGGTCGCCGTCGTCGGCGTCGGGGCGGTCGGGCAGGCGTGCGCGTTCGCGCTGATGCTCCGCGGATCGGCGCAGGAGATCGTTCTGATCGACCGGACCGCCGAACGGGCGACCGGGGTGGCCACCGACATGCGCTACGGCGTTCCTCTGTCACCGGCGGTGGCGATCACCGCCGGCGGCTGGAGCGACCTGGCGGGCGCAGGCGTAGTCCTGATCTGTGCCGGGGTCAACGAGAAGAGCGGCGGCGCGACCGACCGCGAGGACGAGCGCGGGCGGCTGCGGCTACTGGAGACAAACGCCTCGGTCTACCGGGACGTCGTTCCGCGCATCGTCGCTGCAGCCCCCGATGCCGTGCTGGTTGCGGTCACCGACCCGCCCGACCCGCTCGCCGGCCTGACCCGCGCGCTGGCGGGACATGACCGCGTGCTCAGCACCGGAACGACGATCGACACGCTGCGCTTCCGGGTGCATGTGGCGGCGGAGCTCGGCGTCGACCCTTCCGCGGTCGACGGCTTCGTGGTCGGCGAGCACGGCACGACCGAGGTGATGCTCTGGTCGTCCGTTCGGGTCGCCGGCGCGCCGCTGGCCGAAGCGCTCGGCCGGCACACATCGCTCGACGACCTGCGGCGGCGAATCGAGCACGAGGTCCGCTTCGCGAACATCACGATCATCGAGGGCAACGGCGCCAGCCAGTTCGGCATCGGCGTCGCCTGCGCGCAGATCACCGAGGCGATCCTCCGCGACGAACGCGTCGTCCTGCCGGTGGCGGCATACCGCGAGCGCTACGGCGTGACGATCGGGCTGCCGACGGTCGTCGGGCGCGATGGCGCGGCCGGTGAGCTCGAGCCGAGCATGTCCGACCACGAGCGTCGCGACTTCGAGCGCAGCGCCGCGACTCTCCGCGAGGCCGCACGTAGGGTGGGCGTGTGACTCGCTACGGGAAGCGGACCGACCTGATCGTGCACGAGCAGGAGCCGTTCAACGCCGAGACGGGCCTCGCCGCTCTGGCCGAGGGTCCGCTGACCGCCACCGATGCGTTCTATGTGAGGGGGCACGGGTCGGTGCCGGAGATCGACCCGGCCGCGTGGCGGCTGCGCGTCCACGGGCTCGTGGAGCGGGAGCTGGACCTCTCGCTCCTGACGTTGCGCGAGGCGTTCCGGGAGCGCGAGGTCGTCGCGACGCTGCAGTGCGCCGGCAACCGGCGCGCGGGGCTGATGGCGGTCCGCGACATCCCGGGCGAGGCGCCGTGGGGTCCGGGCGCGACCGGGACGGCGACGTGGACGGGCGTGGCGCTGGCCGACGTGCTCGCGCTCGCCGGCCCCCTGGACGAGGCCGCGCACGTCGGCTTCGTCGGCGCTGACCCGTCCGACGAGGCCGAGCCGGCCCAGCCCTTCGGCGGCTCGATCCCGCTCGACAAAGCCTGCCGCCCCGAGGTCCTTCTCGCGTGGGGGATGAACGGGGAGCCGCTGCCGCCTGTCCACGGCGCGCCTGTGCGTGTGGTCGTGCCCGGCTATATCGGCGCGCGGAGCGTCAAGTGGCTCGACCGGATCGAGGTCCGCTCGACGCCGTGGGAGGGCTACTTCCAGCACGTCGTCTACCGCCTGCTTCCGGAGGACGGGACGCCGGGCCCGGGCGCAGGCATGCCGCTCGGTCTGGTCGCGCTCAACGCCGACGTGCTGTCCCCGGCCGATGGCGAGACGGTCCGCGCCGGGCCGGTCGAGGTCTGCGGCTACGCGTTCGCGGGCGGTGAGCGCCACGTCGCGCGAGTCGACGTCTCGCTCGACGGCGGCGCACGCTGGTCGCGGGCCGAGCTGCTCGACGACCTCGGCCGCTGGGCCTGGCGGCATTGGCGGATCACCGTCGATCTCCTGCCGGGAGAGCACGAGATCCTCGTCCGCGCCTGGGACTCCTCGGCCGCCACGCAACCGGAGGATCAGGCGGCGCTGTGGAATCCGAAGGGCTACGTCAACAACGCCCGCCCTCGCGTGCGCGTCCGCGCGACTAATCCGTAGCGCGTGATCGCCAACTGCAATCGATCCGGCCGCGCAGCGGGCTTACGGTGGCTGGCATGGAAGCAGCGACCACACACGCACAGATTGCCATCGAGCCACGCCACCTCCCCGCCTACGCAGCGGAGGGAATCGGGACGTTCCTCCTCGTCTTCTTCATCTGCGGCGTCCTCTCCGTGGGCAGCGCCGGCCCGTTGAGCCTGGACCTCGCCGGCCTGGGGCTGCTGCACGCGCTCACGCTGGGTGTGCTCGTGTATGCGCTCGCGTCCTCGTCGGGCGCCCACTTCAATCCCGCGGTGACCATAGGGCAGCTCGCGGTCCGGCAGATCCGCGGCCGCGACGCGACCGCCTACATCATCTTCCAACTCGTCGGGGGCGTCCTCGCAGCGCTGCTCGTGATGCTGCTCTTCAACGACGCCGGAGCCTCCGCCCACTACGGCGCCACGGCGATCGACGGGCAGGTGGTCGAGGGCGGCTCGCCGTGGCTCGGGCTGATCGCCGAAGCGGCCGGCGCGTTCATGCTCATGTGGGCTGTGATGGCGGTAGCCGTCAACCCGCGAGGGGAGAAGCACTTCGCCGGGCTCGTGATCGGCGGCGCCCTCGGCCTGGCTGTCATGGTCGCGGGGCCGGCCACGGGCGCCGGCCTGAACCCCGCCCGCTGGCTTGGCCCGGCGCTGGCGTCCGGGACGTACTCCGACTTCTGGATCTACATCGCCGGCCCTGTCGCGGGCGCGCTGCTCGCGGCCTTGCTGTATCGGGCAGTCGTACTCCGCACGGAGTAGACCCACGCGGGTCTATCCCGCTGAGGGCAGTAGAAATCGTTGTCCTCCGGGCGACGACAAACGCCCGCTGAAGCGCGACTCTTCCCCTCCATCGCAGTACTCACGGAGGGAACCTGAGCATGGAGCTTCGCCACTTCAGATACTTCGTCGCAGTCGCCGAGGAGCTGCACTTCCGCCGTGCCGCTGAGCGCCTGCACGTTGCGCAGCCGGCCGTCAGCGAGCAGATTCGCAAGCTCGAGGAGGAGCTCGGCGTGCGTCTCTTCGAACGCACCCAGCGGAGCGTGTCGTTGACTGACGCCGGCAACGCGATGCTCGAGGAGGCCCGGCGTGTGCTGCGCCAGGCCGAGATCGCCCAGATGGCCGCCCGCAACGCGCGGGACCATGCCACCTCGGTGCTCCGGATCGGCTACCTCCCGGACTCCCTTCCGGTCGGGGTTCCACGCGCGCTGCAGCAGCTCGCCGAGGTGGCCCCGAGCGTCGAGACCCGCCTCGAGACCGCCTCCGCGGTGAGCCTGATCGAGGCAGTCCGTGCCCGGCGCGTCGATGCCGCCGTCATCGCGCTGCCCGCTCCCACCGCCGGTCTCCGCACGGCCTCGCTCGGTGGGCAGCGCGCGGTCGCAGCTCTACCGGTTACTCACGCGCGGGCCGTCGACCCGGCGGTGGCTCTCGAGCGGCTGGCGCCCGAGCGACTGGTGGTTCTCCCGCGCGTGACAAACCCCGCGTTCCACAACGCCATCCACTCGATGTGCCGCGACGCGGGACTCTCCCCCACCCTCGTCGAGGTTGCCGAGCCGCGGGTGGAGCAGGCGCTCCTCGCGGTCTCGTCCGGAGCCGGCATCGCGCTGCTTCCGGAGTCCGTGACCGAGCGCTATGCGAGCCCCAGCATCCGGTTCCTGCCGCTCGAGGGCGTCGGACCGGCGTTCGAGAGCGCCGTGGTCACCCACCCCGACGCCGACAGCATCGCGACGCGGGCCTTCCTGCGCGCGCTCTCGCACTCGGCCCAGCGCGACGGGCGTGCCCAGCGCGCGAACCTGTCGCTGGCGGCGTAACGGCCTACCGGCGCTTCACGCCGAAGTCGGCCGTATAGGTCACGGCCGGCCGGTGCAGTGGACGCGGCGCGCCCCAGGCAACGCCCAGCCCGACGTCGCGGAAGGTCGGCCAGAGGAGCACCTTCCGATGCTCAGGGCTGTGCATCCACGCGTGCACGACGCCTCGCGCCGAGCCGAGCGACCCGGCGCCCCAGGCGAGGTTCTCGCCGACGGTCCAGCTATGCGCCGAGCTCAGGTAGCCGGTGCGCCGCACACGGTCCGCTGGGCTCGATCCCGCGCGGTTCGTATGGGCGAAGTACCGACTGGCAACCATGTCGCGGGAGTGACGGCGGGCCGCCGCCTCCAAGCGGGCGTTCGGTCGCACCCGTGGGAGTCCGTGGCGGCGCCGCTCCGAGTTGATCGCGCAGAGCAGCGCGCGGGCAAGCGCAGGCCGGCTTGCCTCGCCGGGCTTGGCGCTCGCGCCGGCGCAGGTGGCCGCCGATGCCTGGTCGGGCGAAGCGGCCGCGCCGAAGGCCGCCGCCGCGGCGAGGCCGGCTGCCAGGAGCTGTCGGGGACTGGACACACATCGAACGTAGGTGGGCGCCCGCGGCCCGACGAGAGCCGTCTCCGGCCCTTCGATACGCGAGTCCTCTCAGTCCGCCAGGTGATCGTCCGCTGCACTTGTGTGAGCGGCGTTCGCTGTTGCCGATCGCTGCTGCCGAGGTTTCCTACGCGCATGCCCGCCAAAGAACACGCGCACGACCTGTGGGACGCCTGGGCCTTCGCCGCAATGGAGGCGGAGATCGCCCTGCGTGCCTGGAAGCAAGCCGCCCACACGCTGAAGGCGAGCGCCTTCGCGACCTACCGGGCGGCGCTCGACCGCGAGGAGCAGGCGGCTGCCGCACTGGCTGCTCGCCTGGCGCCCCAGCTCGAAGCGGCGTGAGTCGTACGTCGACGGGCGTAGGCGGGGCGTCGAGGCATGCCCCCTGCAGTAGGGCAAAGAGTTGCCCGCCGCCAGACGACAGGCCGGTCGCGCTCGGCCAGCATTCGGGCCGTTGAATCGCCGCGTCGCAGAGGAGCGAGCCATGTATACAAGCGAGATCCGAGCCCAGCTTGACCGCCTCCATCAGGAGCGGCTCGAGGCCGAGGCGACCGGGCTCACCAGGTGCGCTGCCTACATGGCCAACCTGGACGACGAGATCGCGGCGTGTCGCGCGGCGTACGTAGGTGCGGCCGTGACGGAGATCGCGATCGTTCGGGCCGAGCTGTTCGGACGACTAGTCGGCTAGCGGTCTCCTCGCAGTGACACCTCGCGCCACCGCGTCCGGCGGTCCCCTCGAGCGGCGGACCTGGATGATCGCCGCGGTCGTCGGTCTCGGCGGGACCATGTCGAGCCTCGACTCGACGATCGTGAACGTGGCCCTGGACACGCTCGCGCGCGAGTTCGGAGTCTCGATCACGGGGATCCAGTGGGTCACGACGGCCTACCTGCTCGCGCTCGCCGCGGTGATCCCAGTCTCCGGGTGGGCAACTGACCGGTTCGGCGGCAAGCGTGTATGGCTGGCATCGGCAGGCCTGTTCGTGGCCGGCTCGATGCTCGCAGGGACAGCGTGGTCGGTCGAAAGCCTCATCGGCTTCCGAGTCCTTCAGGGGATCGGGGGCGCCATGCTCGTGCCGGTCGGTATGACCCTCGTGACGCGCGCCGCCGGACCGGGTCACACGGGACGTGTGATGGGTGTGCTCGGCGTGCCGGTGCTGCTGGGACCGGTGCTCGGCCCGGCGATCGGCGGGATCCTGGTCGAGCACGCGAGCTGGCGCTGGATCTTCTACGTGAACGTCCCCGTCGGCGCCCTTGCGATCCCGCTCGCCGCACGCCTCCTGCCGCGGGATGAGCCGAAGCCCTGCGACCGCCTCGACGTTCGAGGCCTCCTGCTGGTCTCCCCCGGGATGACGGCGCTCGTCTACGGCCTCGCTCAAGGCGAGGCGAGCGGCGGGTTCGCGTCGGCGCGGACGCTGGGCCCGATCCTTCTCGGCGCGGTTCTCCTCACGGCCTTCGTCCTCCATGCCCGCGGGACCCCCAACCCGCTCATCGACATGCGGCTGTTTCGCCGCCGGCCCTTTGCGGCCGCCGTCGGCACCAACTTCTGCCTCGGCATGGGACTGTTCGGGGTGCTGTTCCTGCTGCCGCTCTACTACCAGGGCGCCCGCGGGCTCTCTCCGGTCGATGCCGGCCTGATGATGATCCCGCAGGGGGTCGGCGCGGCGTTGATGATCCCCTTCGCCGGACGGATCACCGATCGCACCGGGCCGAGACCCGTCGTGCAGACCGGGCTCGCGCTGATCGTGATCGGGACGCTGCCGTTCGCCTTCACGGGGAGCTCCATGCCGTACCCGGTGCTGGCGCTCGCGCTGGTCGTGCGCGGGCTTGGCATGGGCGCGTCGACGATGCCCGCCATGGCGGGCGCCTACGCAACGCTCGATCCAGCGGATGTCGCCCGGGCGGCCAGCGCTCTCAACGTCGTGAGGCGCTTGGGCGGCTCGCTTGGCGTCGCCTTGATCTCGGTCGTTCTCGAGCGCGGGCTGCCGGGCACCACCGGGGGCGTGACCGCCCGGGCGGCGCCCGCGGACGTAGTGGCGGCCGCCTTCGGGTCCACCTTCTGGTGGGCGGTGGCGTTCTGCGCCCTGGCGTTCGTGCCCGCGGTCTTCCTCCCCGGCAGGCCGGCGCTATCGGATGATCGCCAGGTCGAATCGGGGCCCACTCCGACGGGCCGTACGGTGGGCGCCAGTGCGACCCCTTAGCGACCGCAACGCCTTCCTGATCCTGCTCGCCGGGCTGGCGGGCTGGATCGACGCCTTCAGCTTCACAGAGCTCGGGCAGGTGTTCACGTCGTTCCAATCGGGGAACTTCATATTCCTCGGGCTCGCGATCGCCCAGGGCGACGGCGAACGGCTTCTCGGCGCCGCCGTCTCGCTCACGGCGTTCCTCGGCGGCACGGCAGTCGGCGCTTACGTGGTCGGGCGCGCCGAGGTGGAGTGGTCCGGTCTACGCAAGCTCGCACCGGTGTTCGCTCTCGAGTGCGCGCTGCTCGTGGGCTTCGCCGCCTGCTGGCAGGTCGTCGGCGAGCCCGGCGCCTACTCCGCAGGACGGATCGCGCTGATCGTCCTCGCCGCGTCGGCGATGGGGATCCAGGGAGGGGCGGTCTTCGCGCTGCGCATCCCCGGGGTCGTCACGAACGCGATGACCGCGACGCTCATGCTCGGCGGCGTCCTCCTCGGGCTGCGGGCGCGCGACGCGAACGCCGGCCGCGAGGCGTCGCCGGTGTCCGCCGGCTTCCTAGTCGCCATGTGCGGCAGCTACGTGGTGAGCGCAATCCTCGTCGGCGTGTTCGACGCCCCCGCGGTGACGTCCGCCGTTCCGGGCGCGGTGCTCGCCTTGATCCTGGTGGGCCTCGCGGTCCGGAGAGCGGTGCCGCGCGCCTCCGCGGTGCCCGGGTAAGGAGCGGGCGATGCCGGCCACCAGCTTCAACCACGTCAGCGTGCAGGCGCGCAGCCTCGCGGAATCGCTGCGCTTCTACACGGACCTCTTCGGGATGGAGCAGATCCCGAGCCCGACCTTTCGCTACCCGACCGCCTGGCTACGGCTCGGCGATCTGCAGCTGCACCTCGTCGAGCACGACGCCCCCGCGCCGCGCTTCCAACACTTCGCAGTGAGCGTCGACGACTTCGAGGCCGTCTACGTCAAGGCGATGGCGCTCGGCATCGAGGATCGGGAGACCTGGTCCTGGCACATCCACGAGCTGCCCGACGGGGCCGTTCAGCTGTATGTACGCGATCCCGCCGACAACCTCGTGGAGATCGACTGGCCCGACGTCACCACGCTCGACCCCGCTGTGGTGACGGATGTACGGAAGCTGGCCGACGAGGTCCCCCAAGACGATGACTCGGCGCATGCGACGCTGTTCCTTGCCGGCTGACGCCCTCCGGGCGCCCGGCCTGCTGGCCGCGGTCGTAGTTCTGCTGGCGGCCGCCCCCGCGGCCTCGGCCCACGGCACGGACCAGCCCGCCGGGAAGAGCTGCGTCGGCGCGGAGGAGGCGCGCGTGCATGCGGCCGGGGACAGCGGAGGCGAGGACGAGGGCGCGCCGCCCAAGTTCAGCGCCGCGTTCTACCGGCGCGTCCTCACGCTGGACGCCTCGCTCGACGGCATGGACGGGCGCGAACTGCCGATCTCGATCGAGGAGGTCTGCGACGTCCCGAAGTCCCTCAAGAAGCAGGCGGCCCAGCTCGCCGGGGCCGACGGCGTCGCGCTCCTAGGCCCCCACACCACGGTCCTCCAGGGCGAGACGGAGGTCGTCGGGACGGCGGTTCGGACGGCGCTCGAGGGCGCCGACACGGCCGTCCTCACGGCCCGCCTCGCACGTCGGCGGGCATGGCGTGAGGACGAGGACGGCAACAAGGTGGCCACCTTCAGAACCCGTCGCATCGAGATCACGGATTGAAGGTCGCGGCCCTCATCGCTCTCGTCCTCCTGGCCGTGGCTGCCGCCTACCGCCTCGGCGCAGACCGTGGCACCGCCGTCACGGTGCAGTCGTCCAGCGGCGCACAGGGGACGCCCCGTCCGGCCGGGACGGACGAGCCCGTCTTCTGGCAGCTGATCACCGAGACGCGCGAGTCGGCCGGGAACGACACCGGCCGGCAGTCCGAGCTGCTCGAGGAGCGCCTCAGCCAGCTGCCCCCACAGCAGATCGTCGACTTCGCGCGAATCCGTCACCGGCTCGACGAGCACGCCTACACCTGGGACCTGTGGGGCGCCGCATACGTCATCGAGGACGGCTGCTCCGACGACTGCTTCCGCGACTTCCGCGCCTATCTGATCTCGCTCGGCCCCGGCCCCTACAAGGCCGCCCTCCGCGATCCCGACTCGCTCGCGCCCGTGGTCCAGGACGCCGAGGAGGGCGACTGGGAGAACGCCGACAACGTGGCTCCGGACGCCTACGAGAGCGCGGCGGACGAGGACATCCCCGTGGACGACTCCGACCTCTCGGGGGACCCGCGCGGCGAGCCATGGGATGACGAGGACCAGGAAAGTCTTGTGCAGCGCTATCCCGCTCTGGCCGCCCGCTTTCGGTGATCGGATCCGCCTGCGGCCGCGTGTCGCAGGTATGGTCGCCCGATGCCCGCCCGCATCCCCGAGCCCCTCGGAGGGCAGGTGGCGCTCGTGACGGGTGCCGGCTCGGCGGATGGCATCGGGTTCGCGGTAGCGCGGGCCCTGGCTGCCCGGGGCGCGGCGGTCGCGGTGACGGCGACCAGCGACCGCGTGCACGAGCGCGCGGCTGAGCTGGCGGCCGCCGGCGCGACGGTGTGGGCGGACACCGCCGACCTGACCGACGACGCCGCGGCTGCCACGCTCGTGGGGTTGGTGCTCGAGCGCTTCGGGCGCCTCGACGTCCTCGTCAACAACGCCGGAATGGCGCAGACCGGCGGCGAGGACCTCACCGGCTCGTTCGTGGCCCTCGACGCGCGCCGGTGGCGACTCTCGCTCGAGCGAACCCTCACTACCGCGGCGAATGTCACGCGCGCCGCGCTGCCCGCCATGCTGGAGCGTCGCTACGGCCGGGTGGTGAACGTCTCGTCGGTTACCGGCCCGCTTGTGAGCAACCCCGGCGATTCCGGCTACAGCGCGGCGAAGGCAGGGCTCGATGGCCTCACTCGAGCGCTCGCCGTCGAGGCGGGGCCGTTCGGCGTCACAGTCAACTCCGTCGCCCCGGGCTGGATCGCCACCGCGAGCTCGTCGGAACTCGAGCTCCAAGCCGGTCGCAATACACCCCTCGGGCGCCCCGGCACCCCGGACGAGGTCGCGGCGGCCGTCGCGTTCCTCGCCGACCCGGCAAGCGCGTACGTGACCGGCCACTCGCTCGTGGTGGACGGCGGCAACACCGTGCAGGAGTACAAAGGGCCCCCGGAAGCCTGGTACTGAGCGCCGCGCCGGTCACCCAGATCAGGCGGCGCAGGTGAGGCGGAAGCGGTCGCGGGCCCGGCCGGCGGTGTCGATCGCCCTCACCTGCAGTGCTTGACGCTCGAACTCGGCGTGGCTCATCGCCGCGCTCTCCGAATGGTGCTGATCGAGCTCGAACGACGAGCGCGACAGCTCTGGCGCGATCGATTCCTGCACGAGCGAGCGCATCACCTGGCGGATGAAGTCGGTGCTCGAGACCCGCGTGATCCCGAGGGTATAGGCCAGCTCCGTGGCGACCGTCGACTTCCCCACTCCCGTGCCGCCCCCGATCAGGATCACGAGCGGCCGTTCGAGCATCTCGAAGTCGCGCCAGCATCGGAAGCGATCGGCCGTCACGTCGCCTTCGTCCTCCCCGAGCACCTCGCGGGCGACGACGCGGACCTCGTCCAGTGAGAAATGCCGGCGGCCGCCGGCGACGAGGTGGTCCTCGACGCGGCGGGCGGGCCCCCATGCCCGCTCTGGCGGGAGCCCCGTGGCAAGCCACGGCGCCAGGTAGCCCCTGGCGTGCGCGAAGGCGTAGTCGGGCGCGGTGTCTTCCATACCGGGCGCCCAAGGCAATCCGGCCCCGCGCGTGTGGTGAAAGGGAGCGCCTATCGAACGGCAGCCGAACCCTCTCGGCCGACCTGCCCTCCCGGCCTACGTTCCGAGCATGGCCTTCGATCCACAGAGCTCACTCGATCCCATCCTGCCGACGAGCGATGGCGCGGCTCCGCAACCGGTCCGCGGCGACGAAGGCGCGCCGATCATGGGGCCCCGGAACGCGCCCTTGGAGGCCGAGAACTCGGACCACCTCGTCCCGCCGCGCACCGATTCAGGCACGGTCCCGAACCTCAAGTTCTCCTTTGCCGCCGCGCACAACCGCGTCCTGGGCGGGGGCTGGGCCCGCGAGGTGACCAAGCGTGAGCTGCCGATCGCGACGGAGCTGGCCGGCGTGAACATGCGTCTGAAGGCGGGGGCCATTCGCGAGATGCACTGGCACAAGGAGGCCGAGTGGGCCTTCATGCTCGCCGGCCGGGCGCGCATCACTGCTGTCGACCAGAAGGGCCGGAACTTCATCGACGACGTCGGCCCCGGCGACCTCTGGAACTTCCCCGCGGGCATTCCACACTCCATCCAGGGCCTGGAGCAGGGCTGCGAGTTCCTGCTCGTGTTCGACGACGGCGGCTTCAACGAGAACGAGACCTTCCTGATCAGCGACTGGTTCCTCCACACGCCGCGGGAGGTGCTGGCGAAGAACTTCGGTGTGCCGGAGACCGCGTTCGCCGACATCCCGATGGACGTCGAGCACGAGCGCTACATCTTCCGGGGCCAGGTGCCCGAGCCCCTCGCGTCGGACGCGGTCGAGTCGCCCGCCGGCGCCGTGCCCCAGTCCTTCAGCTACCGCTTGACGGACCAAGAGCCGGTCGAGGCCCCCGGCGGCAGGGTGAAGATCGTCGACTCGTCGAACTTCCCGGCGGCCGGCACGATCGCGGCCGCTCTCGTGGAGGTCGATCCGGGCGCGGTGCGCGAGCTCCACTGGCACCCGAATGCCGACGAGTGGCAGTACTACATCTCGGGCCGGGGGCGCATGACGGTCTTCGCCGCCAGCGGCAAGGCCCGGACCTTCGACTATCAAGCCGGGGACGTCGGCTACGTCCCGTTCGCGATGGGTCACTTCATCGAGAACACCGGTCACGAGCCGCTGCGCTTCCTCGAGATGTTCCGGAGCGACCACTTCGCCGACGTGTCGCTCAACCAGTGGATGGCGCTGACCCCGCCCGAGCTCGTACGGGCCCACCTGAACCTGGACGAGCGGACGACGGCCGCTCTCTCGAAGAGCAAGCCGATCGTCGTCCGCTAGAGCCTTGGCGAGGCCGAGCCCACCGCTGCGATGCGCCGTCTCGGCCTGCTCGTCCTCGCCATCCTGCTCGCCGCCGCGCCGGCGGCACAGGGCGGCGCGTACCCCGAGCTCGACGACGCCTACTGGGCCCGCCCGGCCGCCCCGCTGACACCCGACCTCGAGGCGACGCTCGCCGCCGCAGAGGCCCACTGGGGCGGTCCGCCCGCCTGCGGTACGCCGGTGATTCGCTTCATCGACGACTGGCCGGGGAGCGCGGTGGCCTGGCCGCACAAGTGCCTCATCGACATCAATCCCGTGCTCGGAGGACGCGACTTCGACTGGCTTTGCGAGCTTGTCACCCACGAAGTAGGGCACCTCCACGGGCTCGGCCACGGTCATCCCGGCGATCCGCTGTACGACCCCGCCCTGGAGGGCACCGTAATGGACTACCGGACAGCCGACCGACCCGGCATCGTGCCCGCCTGCGATGTCGAGCGCCGGCGCCGGGAAGCGCTCGAAGTGCGGCTGTTCGACCTGAAGGACAGCGCCACCGCGCGCCGCGCTCACTGCCGCTTCCTCCGTCGTATGCACAGGCACGCCCGCCGCGATTGTGGCCGCGCCACGCGGACCTCCGCCCGGCTGCGGGCGCTCCGGCGTAGGGTCTCCTGGTCGCTCTGGTAGGGACAACCGGAGCCGCGCAAGGGCGAACCGGAGCCGCCATCAATCGCCCCGCTCGCGTGAGCGTGGCCCCCTCTTGAGGGGCGTCGCCTGCGCGATTCGATGGGTGGCGTGATGAGCGCCCACCTGCAAATGCGCCCCTCGGCGCCGACCGAATCGGTCCGGAGGGCGTGAGGTCACGTGCCTACAGCCGGTCGCATCCGCCGGCTGGCCGTGCGTTCCTGGTGGGCCGCGGCCGTCCTCTGCCTCGGCCTCGCGATGGCCGGTCCGGCCCCCGCGTCCGCTCGACAGCAGAGCGTGGAACACTGGCCCCTGTTCGGGATCAACTCGTGGCAGTGGCTCGACACGGACGCTGAGCTCGAGCCGCTGAGCGACACGCCGATCGGCTCCTACCGCGTGGTCTTCTCGTGGAGGGCGGTGGAGCCGCGGGCCGGCGCCGCCTACGACTTCGGCGTCCCCGACAACCTGGTCGCCGCGGCGGCGAGGGCGGATCTACAGCTCCTGCCCGTGC